>Ga0182000_10000017_pt1 | contig 74969 bp, 65 predicted proteins | sample BulsoiMagMametaG_FD_120484 | JGI IMG/M metagenome (GOLD analysis project Ga0182000, IMG submission 120484) | Bulk soil microbial communities from Mexico - Magueyal (Ma) metaG | ecosystem: Environmental > Terrestrial > Soil > Agricultural land | place: Mexico: Magueyal, Guanajuato | collected...
GACCTGTCCACGAAGCCACACAAAACGACACGAAACAAGCCACGGCAATTTCGTGTCATTTAGTGTGATTTCGTGGACAGTCCTGTTTCTACTTTCCTCAATTTCGAAAATGAATAGACCCTGGAGTCAATGCGAGGCGTGAGGCCGAGTGTACGAAAGCGCATTGACACCTGCGCGCGGCATGTAGTAGCGTCGCGGCTGCATCATATGCAAGGGAACTCTGCTCACCCTCTTCCATCCGCCCGCGCGGCCCTGAACTTCCACCCCCGGCAAGGAGATTATTGCGACCTTTGAAGAAGATCGAACTTCCGCCCAGAGGTCTGGAGACGCTCTTCGGCGTCCACGACCAGAACATCAAATATCTCGAATCGCTCCTGGACGTGCGGATCAACGCGCGCGGACAGGACCTGACGGTGGACGGCGACCCGAAAGACGTCGCGACGGTCGAGCGCATCCTCGAAGACTTCGCGGAGCTCTTCACAGAGGGCAAGACCTTCACGGACAGGGAACTGCGCGAGGCCTTCGCGCAGATCGCAGAGGACCGCGCCTACTCCCTGCGCGACTACTTCACGAAGGCGCGCTTCAACCCGGCAGGCAAGAAACAGGTCGCGCCCAAATCAACAAATCAGCGTCGTTACATAGAAGCCATCCAGAGTAAAGATGTAGTGTTTGGCATAGGAGTCGCTGGCACAGGAAAAACATACATCGCGGTGGCAATGGCTGTACAAGCGTTGATGCAGAAGCAGGTGGACCGCATCGTGCTGGCGCGCCCTGCTGTTGAAGCGGGCGAGAAGCTTGGATTCTTACCGGGGGATTTGCAGGACAAAGTTGATCCTTACCTGAGACCGCTCTACGACGCGCTCTTTGATCTGATTGACTACGAGCGTGTGACGAAGCTCTTGGAGAAGCGCGTCATTGAAGTTGCGCCGCTGGCTTTCATGCGGGGCAGGGCGCATCCGTTGCACAGCAAGATTCTAACTCCGACGGGCTGGCGGGAAATGGGCAGCTTGGAGGTCGGGGATTTCGTCGTCGGCTCTGATGGAAAACAGACCGAAGTTACGGGCGTGTTCCCGCAAGGTAAAAAATTAGTTTACAGAGTGACAATGACCGATGGGGCAAGTGCTTTGGCTTGCGCCGAACATCTCTGGGCAGTCCGCACGGCCTCGGATAAACGCCGAGACAAACCTTTGCGCGTTCTGCAAACGCAGGAGATGATGGGCAATCTGCGTTCCTTTCATCAATATCGCTACGAATTGCCGTTGCTGTCCGCGCCCGTGGAGTGGAAGTTTAGACAGACTCCATTGGATCCATATTCACTCGGATTGCTACTCGGCGACGGTTGCCTCACAGGTAAAACTTCGCCAGGTTTCACTACCTCCGATGCCGAATTAGTCTCATCGCTGAAATATGGGCTCGCCGACATGAATCTTTCCTTCCGGCGTAAGTCCAGCATTGATTATGTAATCACCAATCCCGCGGCGGGGCGCGGCTGGACTGGCATTCGTAATCCGCTCACACAGGCATTGCGCGAGCTACAATTGTCCGGGACTTATTCGTCCACGAAATTCGTTCCCGAAGATTACCTTTATAACAGCGCGGAAGTCCGTCTGGCTGTCTTGCAAGGTCTGCTGGATACAGATGGCGGGCCTGTTACACAAGAGGGCCAGACGTGCCGTATTCAATACGTGACCACATCACAACGACTGAGGGATGACGTGCTCCTCCTGGTCCGTTCGCTCGGCGGCGTGGCCTACTGGCGCAGGCGCAAAGCCGAAGGACGCAAGCCCGGTTTCGCCAATGGCAGAGCAGTTCCGTACCGGAATGATGCTTTCGTCATGGACATACGACTGCCCAGAGGGCTTGAGCCGTTTCGTCTTGAACGGAAGGCCAGGATTTATCATAAGCAGGGTGGGGGCCGCCCGATGCGTTTTATTAAGAGCATTGAGCCTGTTGGCGTACAGGAAACGCAGTGCATCAGCGTGACCGCGCCCGACTCGCTCTATGTTACCGATGACTTTATCCTGACCCACAACACGCTTGCGAATGCCTTTATCATTCTCGATGAAGCGCAGAACACGACGAGCGAGCAGATGAAGATGTTTCTGACGCGCATCGGGTTCGGCTCGAAGGCCGTGATCACGGGCGACGTGACCCAGATAGACCTGCCGACGGGCAAGCGCAGCGGGCTGATCGAGGCCGAGCGCGTGCTCTCGAATGTAGAGGACATAGAGTTCGTCTACTTCACGGAAAAAGATGTCGTCCGCCACCGCCTCGTGCAGCTGATCATCAAGGCCTACGAAGCGCATTCGAGCAAAAGCAATATTTAAGGTGAATCGTGAATCGTAAATCGTAAATAGACGAACCGAGCTTTTCTCTATTCACGATTTACGATTCACGATTCACGATTCTGTCATGATTGAAGTCGTCAACCGCCAGCGCAAACTGCCGATTGATTCCGAGCGTTGGGAGAAGTTCACGGCACAGGCTCTGAAAGCCGCGCCTGCAAATGGCGCGGGCGTGACCGTTGCTTTCGTCTCGGACCGTGCGATGCGTGAGCTTAACCGACGGTGGCGTGGGAAGGTGGGGACGACGGATGTGCTGTCGTTTCCGTCCGGGCAGGGCGAGTTTGAAAGGGTGGAAGGCGCGAGCCTCGGTGACGTAGTTATCTCAGTCGAGCAGGCTGCGCGGCAGGCTGCGGAGCACGGCCTGGAGTTTGACGAGGAGATTGCGCAGCTCATTCTTCACGGCCTGCTGCACCTGTGCGGCTATGACCACGAAACAGATGAAGGCGAAATGAGCCGTTTGGAACTGCGCCTTCGACGCCGACTTGGAATATAATTCGTGAATCGTAAATCGTAAATCGTGAATAGACGAAAGCAGCGTTTTCACTATTCACGATTTACGATTCACGATTCACGGCTCTTATTATGGGAATCGAAATCGCAATCGCCTGTCTGCTGCTCGTCGGATTGATGTTCCTGGCGACGGTTGACATGGCTTTCGGCCAGTTGAGCGACGTCGGCTTCAGGCTCCTGATCTCCGAGGCCGAAGAGCGCCGGTCCGCCGCCGCCAGCTTCCTCAAAGAGATTCAGGAGGACCGCCCGCGCTTCCGCTTCACCATCGGCGCGGCCATACAGATTCAACTCGTGGCCTTCTCGGTCCTCATCACACTGATCTTTACGCGGCAGTTCTCAGGCACCAACCTCTTGCTCATGGCCCTTTTCACGGGGCTCTTGCTGGCGGGCATCTTTCGCCAGCTCATCCCGCGACTCATCAGCTTACGCAATCCCGAAAAGACTCTGCTCACGCTCCTGCCCGTGGTCAAGCCTTTCTACCGCCTGCTCTCTTTCATCGCGGACCCCTTGCACCGCAGGGCCAAAACTTTGCGCCGCGAGCGCGAGCTGGTGGAGACGAAAGACGAAGAGGAGGAGGATAACGGCGACGACATCCAGGCGTTAATAGACGTCGGCGCGGAGGAAGGGATTTTAGAACAGGAAGAGGGCGAGCTGATCCACTCGATCATAGAGTTCGGCGACACGCGCGTCAGCGAGGTGATGACGCCGCGCACCGAGATCGCCGCCCTCCCGCTCACGGCCACAGTGCGCGAGGCGCGCGACGTCATGATCGAATCTAAATACTCGCGCCTGCCGGTATACCGTGAACAGATTGATAACGTCGAGGGCATCATCTACGTCCGCGATCTACTCCAGTGCTGGCCCGAAGGCCGGGAAGGTGAGACCATCGGGTCGCTCGTCCGCCCTGTTTACGAAGTCCCGGAGACAAAGCCCGTCGCGGACCTTCTGGAAGAGATGCAGAAGGCCCACGTCCAGCTGGCAATCGTTATAGACGAGTATGGCGGTGTGGCCGGGCTCGTCACGGTCGAAGATATTCTGGAAGAGATCGTCGGCGAGATCGAAGACGAAGATACGGAGCACGAAGAGATCATCGAAATCGTCGAAGCGTCCGACGGCTATTACGACGTGCTCGGCTCGACAGAGATCGGAAAGATCGAGCGCCTTTTTGACCTTGAGATAGAGGCGGACGATTTTACGACCATCGCCGGGCTGGTCATCAACGAGAAGGGGTCTGTCCCGCGTGCTGGCGAGCGCCTGACGTTTCGTGGCCTGGACGTGGAGGTTCTTGAAGCGGACGACCGTCGCATCAACCGCCTGCGCCTCAGACGAGTCGCAGAGAGCAAGGCGCAGGCCGAGTAAGAAGTTTTCAATGAGCGCTGGCAATCCAGTCAGAAACTCTCTGCCGCTGTTTCGCGGGACGTCCACTTGCGAGGCCTGCGGCGAAACTTTTACATGCGGCGCGGGCCTTTCGGGCTGCTGGTGCGCGGAAATCGAGTTGAGCGAGGCGACGCGCGCAGAGCTTCGTGAGCGCTATCGTAGCTGCCTGTGCCGGTCCTGCCTGGAAAATTACGCCGAAAGCGAAAAGAACAATGACGAAAAAGAGGAGCAAGTTTCTACAGGGGCGGCGCATTGACCCGAAGCCTATCACGTCCGAGACGGCGCTCGCCGACCTTGTGGACGATGCGTTTCTGGCTTACAACGCGGCGCGCCTGCGCGAGGCGTGCCAGCTCTTCACGCAGAAGATGCTGGAGCCTTCGGTCACGGTCGGCCTTTCGATCACGGGCGCGCTCACGCCCGCGGGCCTGGGCATCTCCGCCCTGATCCCTTTGATCGAGGCAGGCTTCGTTGATTGGATCATCTCCACTGGCGCGAATCTTTACCACGACACGCATTTCGGCATCGGCCTCTCGCTCCACCAGGGTAATACGCAAATCTCCGACATTACGCTTCGCGAGGAAGAGGTCGTGCGCATCTACGACATCTTTTTCGACTACAGCGTGCTTCTGGACACGGACGCCTTCTTCCGCAGGATCATCGAGGGCGAGGAGTTTCAGAAGCCAATGTCCACGGCGGAGTTTCATTATCTCTGCGGGCGTTACGTGCGCGAGCGCGAGTGCAAATTAGGGCTTGAGAAGAAATCGCTGCTCGCGGTCGCTTACGAGTACAGTGTTCCGATCTACACTTCGAGTCCGGGCGATTCATCCATCGGCATGAACGTCGCCGCGAAAGCTTTGCAGGGGAACAAGCTCAGTTTCGATCCTTCGGCGGACGTCAACGAGACCGCGGCCATCGTGCTCGCAGGCAAGCGCGGGGCGATTCACGGGCGCGGCGACCGCGGCACCAAACACGGAGGGCAATCCGCCGTCTTCATTCTCGGAGGCGGCAGTCCGAAGAATTTCATGCTCCAGACGGAGCCGCAGATTCAGGAGGTCCTGGGGATTGACGAGCGCGGGCATGACTATTTTTTACAATTGACAGATTCTCGTCCGGACACGGGTGGGTTGTGCGTGGCGGAAGGCACGTTCATAGATACGCCGCGAGATTTAAGCCAATACCCCGACGGCATTCCGATTGAAAAGCTGGTTGGAAAATCTGGCTTTCACGTGTATTCATTTGACCATGAGCAAAAGAAGATCGCGCTTTCGGAGGTGGAAAAGGTTTGGCGCACAGGAGAGAAAGAGGTCTGGCGTTTGCGCTACGGCTGGCACACCGGACAGCGTAAAGAAAGATATCAAGAGGGTGAATTATTGGCGACTCCTGAGCATCTCGTCATGCTTCATAACGGTTCCTACAAGCCTTTGAAAGCCTTGAGAGCGGGAGAAAGTCTGAAAGCCTTTAACACGTCTTATTCAACACACGGCTACCGGCAGATCGGGTTGGGCAGGGGGAAAACTATTCCTGAGCACCGTTATTTATTGGAGTTCGCGCTCGAAAGAAAATTAGAGCGGCATGAGGTCGCGCACCACCTAGACCATAATCATCTGAACAACAACTTAGACAATTTGGCCGCCGAGCACTATCGCGAGCACGTCGCTAATCACAGAAGATTAGAATGGCAGAGAAAGAGCGCTGAAGAAAGGCGTCAATGGAGCGAGCTTAATCGTGAGCGGATGAGCAGCGAGAAAGCTCAAAGAATGTCGCGCCAATTTTGGGACAATTTATCTCCTGAAGATCTCGAAGCTTATAAAGAAAAGAAACGGCAGGAAACGCTTCACACGGCTCCAGAAGTGCTGGAGTATCGCCGCCAAAGAGCGCGCGAGTGGTTCAGTCAATTGCCCGAGAGCGAACAGAGACGACGCCGCAACTATTTTCGGCGACAAAGCTCTGAGCGATGGGAAAATTTATCGGAAGAGGAGCGTGAAACGTGGCGTGCCCAATCTCGGTTGGAAAGAAACCCGCGTTTTAAGCACGAAATAGACGAAGAGCAGGTCAGGGCTGCTCTCATCGCTACGGGCGGACGAATTTACGAGGCGTGCGAGGTTTTAAAGATAGACTGGCGCACATTTGACCGCCGCCTGAAAATGTATGGCATTACCAGAGCGGAGATTAGGGAGCGGTACGTTGACAACCACAAAGTCGTGTCTGTCGAGCCGACGGGCATCATTGTTCCTGTTTATGACATGAGCGTTAAGAAGACGTGTAATTTCGTCGCCAATGGGATTGTCGTTCACAACTCCGGCGCAACGCCGGGAGAGGCAGTCTCATGGGGCAAGGTGGACCCGGACCGGCTGCCGGACGCCGTGGTGTGTTATGTTGATGTGACCGTGGCGCTCCCCATCATCACGGCCTATGCGCTGGCGCGGCATGAGCCGAGGGAACCGAAGCGACTCTACGACCGTCGCGGGGAGTTCATGGACCTGTTGATGTCCGAATACAGGAAATCGAAAAGAAAATGATGAGTTTTGAATTTTGAATTAAAGGCATGAACTTAAGCCCGGCAATTCAAAATTCAAAACTCAAAACTCAAAATTCATTTGGGGGTGAGCAGTGGGGGAGAAGATAACAGACGAACAGCCGCGCATCTATTTCGATTGCTCGAAGTGCCCGGCCTACTGTTGCGCGATTTACGAGCGCGTGCAGGTCTCAAAGCGCGACCTCAACCGGCTGGCAAAGCATTTCGGCCTGACGGCCGAAGCAGCCGAGAAGCGTTACACGAAGATTGATCGCTCCAGCAATGAGCGCGTGCTCAGGCGCAGGAAAGATACCATCTTCGAGCAGGCGTGCATGTTCCTGGACCCGGAAACACGGGGCTGCACGATCTATCACGCGCGCCCAGCGGTCTGCCGCGAATACCCTGCGCGCTCGCGCTGCACCTACTACGACCTTTTGCAGTTCGAGCGGACCCAGCAGGATGACCCGAACGCTCTGCCGCTCGTGCAGATTACATTCCGCGAGGTGAAGAAGAAGATCGTTCACGACGAAAACGGAAGCGAGAAGATTTGGGAGTGGAAGAATGGAAAACAGTGACAAGTGACGAGTGACGAGTGACAAGTAAGAACCCTTTTACTCGTCACTCGTCACTTGTCACTCGTCACTGCTTTTGGAGGTGTGAGGAGATGAAAGAGTTTCTTTCAAAAATGGTCGGGCGCAGGGTGGATGTCGTTTGCGGCGGCGCGGCGCGCTTGCGCGGCGAGATCGTCAAGGTCGAAGGCGGCGTGCTCCATCTGAAAGATGACGAGCAGCAGATGTGCTATGTGGCCGTAGAGAAGATCGCTGTCGTCTGGGAAGCGCGCGAGGACGAGAAGCGCGCAGGCTTCTTCAGCCCCGTCCCGCCCAATAATCGCTGAAAGTTTGCGTCAGCATAAAAGAAAAGGGCCGATGCTCGACCATTGCGAGCATCGGCCCTTTGTATCTTTTGCGTGGGGCTATTCCGCAGCAGCCGTCAACTGGACCGGCAGGGGCACGCGACGGAAACCGTCAATGCGGCTCAGGTAGTATTTGTTCCATTCCTGATAAACCACACCTTTGCGACGAGAGGCGTGGTAAAAGCCTTTCTCGTCGGCGACGATGCCGACATGCGTCAGGCCGTTGAAGAAGACGAGCGTGCCGAACTTGAATTTCTCTTCCTCGGGCGGGGCAGAGAAGCGCGCCCAGTATGAGCGTGCGCTTCCGCGCATGAAGTCCACGCCGCTTGCTTTGAAGGAACTCCACACGAAGCCCGAACAATCGAACCCACGCGGTCCCGTCGCTCCCCACACATAGCGCGAGCCAAGGCGCTCACCTATAGCGCTGTGCAGGAGCTGATCAAAGCGAAACAGCGGGTTTCTTGAGGCCGCGGCGGCAGGCTCCGCCGCGCGCGAGATGATTACGGGATCGGTTTCGAGACGCGTTGCGCCGCTCGGATCAATCGTCGTTGTGGTCGTCGTGATGTTTGTTAAATGCGTGCTGGTCTGCGCGGAGACTATGATTGCAAAGATGGCGTGGGCTAATAGGGCCGTGAACACGCGGGAGAACGTTTTATTAAAAATCATGGACGGGGAACTATTATCTCCTTAAAAAATTCGGGTCTTGCTTTTAGGGATTGCTTTGATGCGGCGGGCTTACCTAACCACAAAAGCCATTCTACGAAGCGTTTAGAGTCATTACAAGAAGCAATGTGACTGTTTTGTGATGAATCACAGGGAGTCTCTCACATACGACTCAAAAGGGGTCATGAAGCGTGACCGATTGTCTCAACATGTTAAAGCGCGAGCGCGCGGACGTCTTATCGGAAAACACAACTCGGTCAATCTGCCCTGATGATTACCGGGAAACGTAGAAATTCTTCCGTGCGCCGTGATAGCATGCGCGGCCAAAGATCAGAGAGGAGATTTTAGGAATCATGCTTTTCATCGAAAGCAAGAGCTTGAAGCGCAATGTTGATGGTGCGATGCGCCTGGCGTTACTTGAGAAACTGCAGGAGAAGGGGTTGACTCCCTTGATTCGCTCGACGCGCGCGGCCTGTTACGAGCAGGCCCTGCTCGGACCCGACCGCGTCGTCGAGATGGAGCGCGCCGTCTCCGCCTGGACCGAACAGGAGGATGACAGGCTTTACACGCGCGGCGACGTCTTCTGCTTCGAAGACTTCGTGCTCTTCCTGATCTTCGGAAATAATGAAGACGACGCTGGCGGTATGCGCGCCGGGATTGTTTACGAAGCGGAGACGCTGGAGCCCGCGAAGAAATTGGATGCCTTCTGCCGCAACGTGAGCGAGGCGCTTGAAGCTGCTGGCGGGAGCAATGGGGACAGTGAAGCTGAATGGCAGTCGCGCGAGGCGGTCGTGACCGCGAGCCTGGGGCGCATGGCCTCCGTGCAGGAAAACCACACGGCCGCTCTTTTGAATGAGAGAGGCGAGGCGGCTCCTTCACGCGCGGTCGAGCTGCTCGAAGACGTCGAAGCCAGGCGTTTGCTGCATCGCATCAGAGAGTCGCAGGCCGAAGGGCGCGTCTCCGAAATACTGTCCGGCGCAGGCTCGGAAGCGGCGACCGCGTCCCTGATTAACCGCATGGCGGATGCCGGGCTGTTGCGGCGCGAGGTCCTGGTCAGTTGTCGCAAGACCGGCCGCTCGCTCTTTAGACTTCCGTCGCCCGATGCTCTCGGCGTGATTACCGCGAGCAATGCCATGTGCAGCGAGTGCGGCACTGCCATCTCTGATGAGAAGATCGAAGATTTGGTGAAGCCGACCGAGACGGCCGCGCAATTATTAGAAGACGGATCATGGCTCGCCACGCGCATCTACACGACTTTGCGCGAGCTTGGCGTCCCCGAAAAGCAGATCATCACGGGGCCAACCTCGGATGACGGCGAAGCCCACATCATGGTCAACGTCAGCAACGTGCCTTTTCTCTTCGTCCTCAGAGACGGCGACGTCACGGCCACGCACGCGCGCCACGCTCTAGCCAGGCAGATGGAGACGGACGCCGCGCATTTGGTCGTCGTCGCCAGCGGAAAGATTCAGGACGAAGCCCGTGTGCGCCTGCGCGAGCACTCGCGGCGTCGTGCGCGTGGGGGGAGCGACGTCGAGGTGATCTTGATTGAGGGCGTGGAGGTGGCCGAAGAGCTGCGCCGTGCTTTCGAGCGTGTTTCGCAGCGGTCGCTGGCGGGCGAGTTGAGCCAGCTGGACGCGAGCCTCGGCCTGAGCGTCGGCTACATCGTCGCCACACGCTTCAAGCTGATGCGGCGGAGCGAAGCCCTGAAGGACCTGGCCGAATCGGCGGTCGGCGCCCTGGCCGGAAGCCTGCGGGAGTTTTAGAGCGGTTGATAAAGAGGAGATAAATCCGTAAGCGGCTCGCCTGATCTCACACGCGAAGGTGCTTTGATGAAGAGCGCGACCCTTATCCCAGGGGACCATCTCGGTCGCTACGAGATCAAATCCCATCTTGGCGCAGGCGGCATGGGCGAGGCGTTTCGCTGGCTGGAGAAAGCTTATGAGGATCGCTCTAGCCGGCTGGTTCACGCCAAAGCAGAACAGTACTTTGACCCTTTGCGCTCAGACCCACGCTTCAAAGACCTCCTGCGCCGCGTCGGACTGCCCCAGTGAAAGCGAATGAGTTAAACGAGTCGCCGCCGATCAGCCGAGACTTAAGCCAAAAACCGCCTCTCGCTCCGTCCCGACGGACGGACGCGCCCCCACTGTGGCCTCCCACAGTAGCCCACCGTGCGCTGTACTATGCAAAGACACTCCCGCCTAGCGTCTAATCGGCGGCATTGGGAGGTGCCACTAAAAACAATGAGTACAGAGAGAAACGGAAAATATTTTGATGCCAGGTATGCTATTGCACTGGCTTTGGTCTTATCGTCAATCGTTCTTGGCTGGTCATACGTGAAGACCAAGAAATCGGATCAGACGATAACCGTTACGGGTTCGGCTCGCAAGCGTATCAAGTCAGACCTGGTGATCTGGCGCGCGGCCGTCTCCTATCAGGGGGCGCAGGCCACGGACGCTTACAAATCTTTGACGGACAGCGTGCCGCGCATCAAGCAGTATTTAGTCTCGAAGGGTATCCCGGAGAACGAAATCACCATCTCGTCAATCTCTTCCACGACGCTTCACGGAAAAGATAATGACGGAAATGAGACATCGGAAATCACGGGCTACAGCTTGCGCCAGGAATTGCAGGTGCGCTCTGCTGATGTTGACAAGATCGAGAAGGTTGCGCGAGAGGCTACGGAGCTGATCAGCCAGGGCATCCTGCTCGAATCCGGCTCGCCGGAGTATTACTACACGAAGATCGCGGAGCTGAAGATAGACATGTTGGCCGAAGCTGCTAAGGACGCTAAAGTGCGCGCCCAGCAGGTCGCGTCATCCACGGGCAGCCAGATCGGCAGCGTCCGCCAGGCACGCATGGGCGTCATGCAGATCACCGCTGCCGACTCAAACGAGGTCTCGGATTCCGGCATCAACGATACCTCGTCGCTGGATAAGGACATCACGGCGGTCGTCAACGTGAGCTTCGCCGTAGATTAATCGCCGATTGAAGTAAATCCAAAGGGCAAAGGGAGGGCGGATTCAAGCGCTTGAATCCGCCCTCCCTTTTATAGCGTCTTGCGATATGGCGTAGCCTGTCGGGAGGCAGCGGAGAGACTCTCCACGAAATCACACGAAACCACACGAAGAGAGCGCGCTGCCGGTTCGTGTGGTTTCGTGTGACTTCGTGGACAGTTCTTTTTTGTTCATTCAGCTATATCCTTTTGCGGATGGCGAGAGTTGCCCTCACCCTCTGGAAAATCAAGCTCTTCGGAGAAAACTGTTGACAACCGAAAGCCTTGCGCGCGAATCTTAGTCCCGCTTGCTGCCCCACTTGAGGCGAGCGCGAGACCCTGTAAGGAGACCCGATTCCTATGAATAAACGCGCGAAGTTTTCGCTGGCGATACTCGTCTTCGGCCTGATCATAGAGTTTTCGCCCGCACGTTCGCAAAACGGCCCCGCGCCGGGCGAGGTCACCCGCCCGCGCACTGTGACCGCCCAGCCATCGCAGCAACAGCAGACGCCCGCCGTCACGCCGGCGCAGCAAAACGGGCGCCCGCTCTCGATGAACAAAATCCGCGCGCGTCTGGAAGAAGCCAAGCGCCTCCTCAAGTCGCACCCTTCGCTGACCGCGATGACCACGCCCGCGCCCGCGCTCTCCGTGGTGACGCTTGCGGTGCTGGACGACAGAAGCTCGCAGATTCACCTGCTGACGATTCCGAAAGAGAGTTTCCTGCGCAAAGGCGCGGAGATGAGCCTGACGACCTCGCTCGGCCTGAACGTCCAGCTTCGTATCCTCCGGGCCAACGGCGTCAACACGGCCGTCACTGTCTTCGACGCTGCCGGGCGCTCTCTGGTCCCGCTCGTGGTCGAGTATCCGATTGAGAGGAATGGTGCGCTGCGCGAGATGGCCTATTACACTTCGGCGCACCCGGCGCTGCTCTCGCCCGAAGTCGTCAAGACCGGGCAGGCCTATATTCACACGATGCTCAATCTGGCGGCGAAGCGACTCAAGGACAAGGGCGTGTCCATCCCGTCAAACCTGATTGATATTGCCGAAAGGCTCTGCATCGTCGAGCACGCGGACCATATTCGATTTCGCGCCGAGAATCGGCAGGCGCTGTTTGAAGAGATTTTATCGCTCTACGCTCTGAACGAGCTGGATACCTATAAACACTCGGTCAGCTTCGCGGGAGCGGGCGGCATGGTGCAGATGATCGCCCCGACTTACCAGTCAATGAGGCGCATACATCCGGGCGTCGGCCTCAATCCCGATTTCGTTTATGGAATGCGGAATCACGGTAACGCGCTCGAAGCGATGTTGCTTTACATGCTGGAGACCTGGAAGCTGCTCTCGTCCAACCCGGACGTGGCCGCCGCTTTGAGTTCGGGAATGGCCACGCAGACAGAGCTGATGGCCGCGGGCTATAATTCGAATCCGGCGAAACTCGGCGGGTATATTCGCCGGGGCGGCTCCGCCTGGCGGACTTTGATTCCGCGCGAGACGCAAATGTACTTGCAGATCTACCGCGCGGTTGACACGCTGATCCCGATGAAGGCCCGCTAAAACGGCGCAACACTAAATTTGAAGCATCGCTCAAATTTCCTGGCGACTTTGCGGCTTTGCGTGAGTTAAAATCCCACGCAAAGCCGCAAAGTCATTTAAGAAAACTTTTCCGGAGGCATCGCATGAAACAGACCGTCCTCAAACTTTCCGCTCTCACGCTCTTCGTGGTTGCGAGCGTCATGGCTTTCATCAATGGCGGCCACGCGCAGCAGCAGCCACAGGGCGAGAAGCCTGTCGAACAGGTACGCAAGAATATTCAGGTGCTCAAGGGGCTGCCCGACTCGCAACTCATCCCTGTGATGCAGTTCATGTCGGCCTCGCTCGGAGTCAACTGCGCCTTCTGCCACGTCAACGCGGGCGGGGATAAGTGGGAGTTTGAGAAGGATGACAAGCCGACCAAGGGGACTGCGCGCCGTATGATTCAGATGCAGTTCGACATCAATAAGAACAACAAAGACATCGTGGGCGGGGGCGTCACCTGCTACACCTGCCACAAAGGCCAGTCGGAGCCGCGCGGCACGCCGCAACTACCCCTCACGCCTCCGGCGATGGGAGGCGGACCAGGTGGACCGGGCGGACCTGGCGGTCCGAGACCTGCCGAACAGCTTCCGACGGTTGACCAGGTGCTGGACAAATACGTACAGGCCATCGGCGGCAAAGCGGCGTATGAGAAACTCAATAGCCGGATGATGAAGGGCGTGCAGATAGTCGGCGGCGGAGTGGAGATACCTGTCGAGACTTACCAGGCGGCTCCCAACAAACTGGTCTCCATCATGACCACACCGAGGCAGGGAGTCATCATGTCCGGCTACAACGGCACAGTCGGGTGGTCGAAAAATGCCCGCGGACAGCGCGAGCTGAGCGGCGCGCAGTTGGAGCAGATGCGCCGCGCAGCCGATTTCTACGGCGACATCAAGCCGAAGGAAATCTTCCCTAACCTGAGGGTGGCGGGCCGGAGCAAGATCGGCGACCGTGACGTGTTCGTGCTCACCTCCAGGCTTTCGGACGACCGGACCGAACGGCTCTTCTTCGACGCGCAGACGGGCCTTTTACTGCGCATCGTGGGCATTACGCAGACCCTGCTCGCGAGGATTCCGGAACAGACGGATTTTGAAGATTACAGGGACGTGGACGGCGTGAAAGTGCCTTTCACCATTCGCCAGTCTTTTATAGACCCACGCAACGACTGGACGCGCAAATACACGGAGGTCAAGCATAACGTTGCGGTGGACGAAGCGAAGTTCAATCCACCGCCTCCGGCGCCAGCGCCGAAGTAATGCAAAATGCAAAATTAAAAATGTAAAATGGAAGACGAGAGGCGCACCCCTTGTCTTCCATTTTGCATTTTACATCTTTAATTTTGCATTAATCTGAGCGGCTCATCCGCGCTTCCGTCGTCGCGGGAGTCGTCAGCGTATTGTAATTTATAGAGACGCCAGTAGAGGCCGCGCTCGGCCAGGAGTTCCTGATGTGAGCCCTGCTCGCGGATTTCGCCGTGATGCAGGACGATGATGCGGTCTGCGCGCTGGATGGTCGAGAGGCGGTGTGCGACGACGAGCGAGGTCCGGTTGCGCATCACGCGCTCGATGGCCCGCTGGATCAGTTGCTCAGTCTCCGTGTCAATCGAGCTGGTGGCTTCGTCCAGAATAAGGAGCGCGGGGTCGAACGCCAGCGCGCGTGCGAATGAGACGAGCTGCTTCTGCCCGACAGAGAGCCCTGCGCCGCGCTCCTTCACTTCCGTCTCGTAACCTTCGCGCAGCCGCTGGATGAAGCGGTCCGCGTAAACCTCGCTCGCGGCCCAGCGGATGCGCTCGTCCGTGATCGCTGTCTGACCGAGCCGGATGTTGCTCTCGATGGTCCCGCTGAAGAGAAACACGTCCTGGAGGACGACTGCGAAGTTCTCACGCAGCGATTGCAGGTCCCACTCGCGGACGTCAACGCCGTCGAGCAGGATGCGCCCGCGCTGCACGTCGTAGAAGCGCATCAAGAGATTCGTGATCGTCGTCTTGCCTGAGCCAGTGTGCCCGACGAGCGCGACCGACTGGCCCGGCTCCACCACGAACGAGACGTCCTTGAGCACCCAATCCTCTTCCTTATAAGCGAACCAGACGTTCTCGAACTCTATGCGCCCGTCGGCGCGCCCGGACTTTCGCGGGTTCTCCGGCGAGGTGATCGCCAGCGGCATATCGAGCGTCCTGAAGATGCGATGCGAGGCGACGACGGCCGCTTGAAGCACGTTATATTTGTCGGAGATGTCCCGTATCGGCTGAAAGAGCGCCTGCGAGTATTGAATGAAAGCGACGAGCGCGCCGATGGTGATCGCAGGATTGGGGGACATCGCGCGCCAGCCGCCGTACCAGATAATCAGTGCGACCCCGATAGCGCCTATTAAATCAACCAGCGGGAAGAAGACCGCGTAGTAAAAGATTGTTTCGACGTTGGCGTTGCGGTAGTCATGATTGATGTCATGGAACTGTTTGAGCGACTTCTTCTCGGCGTTGAAAATCTGGACGGTCTGAGCGCCAGAAAAATGTTCCTGAAGGAAGGCGTTGATCCGCGCGAGGCGCGTCCTCACCATGTCGTAGCCGCGACGCGCCCCCTTGCGGAACCAGCTCGTCGCCGCGAAGAGAAGTGGGACGGTGACGAGCGCGACCAGGGTCAACTGCCAGTCCATCCAGAGCATCATTCCGATGATGGCGACGATCATCACGAGGTCGCCCAGGAGGTCTATGATGCCCGAGGTGAAAAGCTCGTTGAGCGCGTCAACGTCCGAAGTCAGGCGCGTCATGATACGGCCCACCGGATTGCGGTCGTAGTAAGCGACTTCCTGCCGCTGCAGCTTCTGGTAAAGCTCGCTCCGCAGGTCGTACATCACACGCTGTCCGACCGTGTTGAGCAGCACCTCCTGACAGTAAGAGAAGACGAATTGAGCCAGCTTGACGCCGAGAAAGCCGAGCGCGAGCCATTGCAGGCCCTCTATGTGGCTAAAATCCTGCTGGGCCGGAATGATGTGCCAGTCAATCGCCCACTTCGTGAAGACGGGTTGCAGGATGCCCAGCATGTTGAGCACGAGCGTGAGCACCAGCGCGGGGACGAGCAGGCGCACATAGGGCTTCAGGTAACGCAGGAGTCTGCGCGTCACCTGCCAGTCGTAGGTCTTGCCTATAGCTTCCTCTTCGTGAAATTGTTTCGCAGCCGTCGCCATATTTCTAAGAGTTCCCGTTCAAAACTTCCCCATGCCCGAAGCCGCGAGCAGGTCGTTACGCTGCGGCTTGTGCAGGATGATGCCGAAGCCGCTCAGGACGAAGAAAAAATAGTAATACTCTATGCCCGTGACGAAGTACGCGACGAGGCCGAAAAGGGCCGGCGCTTCAGAGAGGGCGAAGCCAAGTATGTAAGCGCCGCGCGCAAGTTCCGGGCTCTGCCCGGAGACGGCCTGCGAGAGCATCTTCTGCTTCAGAACGAAAGAGGCCGCGAGACTGATCAGACCCATGACCAGCAGAAGCCAGAAGAGAACCTTAAGCCCTTCGTTGGGGGTCGGCTCGACGAGCCTCGTGATGACGAAGATAGTGACCACACTCGACAGCATCGCAAGCCAGATGATGCGCAGAGCGCGATAGGCCGCGTCAGTTTTATCCTCATTCGAGCCGTTTAAGCCCAGACTCATAGTTTAGACTCCGTTCGGGAGGATCAGCTCGCCGCCAACTCCTCCTCCAGCAACTGCCTTTCATAAAGGTCCGCGTACTCGCCCCGGAGCGCGAGCAGCTCCTGGTGTGTGCCGCGTTCGACGATGCGCCCGTCGTCAAGCACGCAGATCAGGTCCGCGTCGCGCACCGTCGAGATGCGGTGCGAGATGATGATGCTCGTGCGGTCGCGCATCACGCCGCGAAGGCGGCCCAGGATTTTCTCCTCCGTGTAAGTGTCAACGGAGGAGAGCGCGTCGTCTAAAATCAGAATCTTCGGCTGGCGCAAGACCGCGCGCGCAATCGCCGTCCGCTGCTTCTGCCCGCCCGAGAGCGTGATGCCGCGCTCGCCGACCATCGTCTCAAACTCGTTCGGGAAGGCGCGCACGTCCTCGGACAGTCCGGCAATCTCCGCGGCCCACTCGACCTCCGCGCGCGACGCCTTTTCGACCCCGAACGCGATGTTTTCGGCCAGCGTGTCGCTGAAGAGGAAAGTCTCTTGCGGCACATAGCCGATGCTCACGCGCAACTGCGCGAGCGGATAGTCGCTCAAAGGAACGTCGTCAATAAAAACCGTCGCGGGCGGAACATCCATCAGCCGCGGGATGATATTCGCTAAAGTGGATTTGCCGCTGCCCGTGCGTCCGACCAGCGCGACCGTCTGCCCTGCTTCGATGGTCAGGTTGATGTCGCGCAGGACCATCTCTTCCGTCTCGCGGTAGCCGAAGGACAGGTGGCGAAATTCTATCTTGCCTTCAATCGGCGGCTGAGGCTGAACTTCGTCCGCGTCCGTGATTGAGGGAGAAATGGCCCAGATGGCGTTCATCCTCTTCAGGCTCGCGGTGCCGCGCTGGTACAGGTTGACGACGTAGCCGAGCGCGATGAGCGGCCAGATGAGCCGCATCAGGTAGAGATTAAACTCCGTGAACTGACCCGTTGTAATCACGCCGCGCGCCGCGAGCGTGCCCCCGTACCAGATAATTATGACGAACCCGATGCCGATCAGAAACTGCATCAGGGGACGCATCACCGCCGATATTCGGACCAGACCCAGGTTGCGCTTCGCGTACTCGCTGTTCAGGTGATCGAAGGCGGCGATCTCCGCGTTCTCCTGCGCGTAGGCGCGAACCACGCGGACGCCGGAAAAATTCTCCTGCGCGCGCGCCGAAATTTGCGCGAAGAAGTCCTGTATCTTCTCGAAGCGAAGGTGGACCTGCTGACCGAAATATTTAACCGTCAGAGAGACGAGCGGCATCGTGATGAAGAGCAACAGCGTCAGGCGCACGCTGACCCGGAGCATCAAGGGCAGGATGATGATGACGATGAAGACGGTCTGCAACGTGTACATGATCATCGGCCCGGCGAGTTGTCTGACGGCCGCGAGATCATTGCTCGCACGCGCCATGAGGTCGCCCGTGCGGTGCTCCTGGAAAAACGAGAGAGGCTGGTCAACCAGGTGTGCGTAAAAGTCTCGCCTGAGGTCGTACTCGATGTGGCGCGACATGCCTATCAAGATCCGCCGCTGCAGGAAGAGGAAGAGGCCGCTCACGAGGCTCACGCCCAGGATGATCAGGCTGTAGCGGGTGAGCTTGGCCCAGGTCACGCCCGTCAGCAGGTCGTCAACGGCCTGGCCGACGACGAGTGGAATCAAGAGACCGATGATGACAGAGGCGAAAATGCAGATGATGCCCGTAACCAGGGATTTCTTGTAAGGTCGAAAGTAGCGTGCGAATTTCCGTAGGTCATCCATGGGCGAAGCAGTCCACAAAAACGGAGCCGGCGTATAAAAAAATCGCGTACAACTATCATACGCGATTTTCGTTTATACGCCAGACCGGAGGCGGAATTTTGAAATTCGTCCTGGAGATGAAGTTAAGGGAGGAGAAGCGTCGGGTCGGCCGCTTCTTCCGCAGGAGGCGGAAAGATTTCTACGTGAGCGTGCTCCTCATCGTCCGCTATTTCCGCTGAATCGTCAGGGGGGACGCGGACGCAGTTGCGGCCGGAACTCTTAGCGTCGTAGAGCGCGCGGTCGGCCGCGACCACCAGCGTGTCGCGCGAGGACGCGTGTTGCGGGAAAGTGGCGATGCCGAGCGAGACTGTGACGTGGCCGACCCCGGGCACCTCGATCTTCTCTATTCGGCGGCGGAGGCGTTCGGCCACGATCAACGCGCCGTCAATTCCGGCCTGCGGCAGGATGACCGCAAACTCTTCGCCGCCGTACCGCGCGGCCGTGTCCACTCCGCGCAACTCGTCGCGCAAGCCTTCGGCCAGCAGGCGCAGCGCGACGTCACCGACTTCGTGGCCGTAGGTGTCGTTCACGTGCTTGAAGTTGTCCAGGTCAAGCAGGATTAAAGAGAGCGGCAGGCGCATGCGTGAGGCCAGGTGCAGGTCGCGTTCCAGTTGCAGCTCGAAGGAGCGGCGGTTGAAGCAGCCGGTCAGGCCGTCGGTCAACGCCTGCTGCTGCATCTGCAAGAAGAGGCGCGCGTGGTTGACCGCCACGGTCACCTGGTCCGCGACCGTGCGGAGCAAGAGAATCTCGTTCTCCTGCCAGACGCGCGTCGAATCATCTGAACGGACGAGCAGCGCGCCCATGAATCGTTTTTGATAGACGAGCGGGACGGCCGCCAGCGGGTGTATATTGCGGGAATTCGAATCGGCCTCGTTGCGCCCGTCGAGCACATAGTTCTTGTAACGGCCCGCGAGCCGCACGCTGTAGGCCTCCAAATCCGCCAGCAGTTCCGCCTCCTCGGCGTTGGCGCTCTCCGAGCCGTCCCGGAAATAGCAGTTGGTCAAAGCTTCTTTGCCCGGCTCGCCTTCGATGCGCATCGCGCAATGCTGCGCGTTGAGTGCTCGCCCGACTTCGTTGACAGTGGTTTGAAGAACGCTGTCGAGTTCAAGCGAGTTACGTATGGCCGTGGCGATGCGGTTGATGGCGATTTCGCGCCCGGCCTGCTCCTGGAGCAGCCGCGCCAGCTTCGTCGTCACAGAGACGGTCAGTTGCAGCGAGGTCGCTTTCGGCATGGACGAGCGCACCGCGGAGGTGAAGGTCGCCGCCTGCAGGTGGCCTTCCGCCCCGACGCGAGCCATCAGATATTCGAGCGCCGAATAGACTATGTCCGGCTCGAACGTCCAGATCACTTTGTCCCCGCCGGCTTCGGAATCTTCCTCGTCGCCGTTATGAACTGAGGCGAGCAGGGCGGAGAAGCGTGCGTCAGCGATGACCACGAAGCGCTCTACAACCGTCTCGTTATTCTCTCGTTTGAGGAGGATCGGCTCGCGGTCCTGATCGTTTGTCCTGAGCGGCAGATCGTGGAGCGCGTCTCCAGGGGCGACAAAGAAGAAAGCCTTATGCGCAGCGCGCCCCATCTCGCGCACGCGCGCCAGATCGCGTAAAGAACGCTCCTCTTTCATCGGCAAGCTCTCGATGACGAGGGCCGCCAGGTTGTTCTCAAGAACTACGTCTTCAAAGTAGCGGTGAAGCTGGGCAATAGTCTGCTCGGCGCAGCGAACGGGCGTCAGCTGGCGCGAATGCTGGGTCAGCAATGCTTGGTAAAGAGAGTACATGCGAGAGCGGCGCGAAGTTGATAAGCGGCAGGTGCGCTTTCGAGGTCCTGAACACTGCTGTAGGAGAGCCAGCAGTAAGTCAAACCCATTTTGACATGGAATAACATTCTTGTCTACAAGATTTTAAGAGAAAACGGGAGGGAATTCCGCCCGGCCAATCTGGGGCATTCAGGCAATCCTGATAAAGGAGGTAAGCGCCGTGGCTGCAACGGTTTTTGCCTCATCGAGGACGTCCACGGAGATGACCATGACGCGACGCCCCATACGGAGCACGCGGGCGCGCGCCGTAATTTCGCCCTTGAGCAAAGGGCGCAGGTAGTGGATTGTCAGGTCAACTGTGGTCGTGGTCTGGTCTGGTTCGAGCAGTGTCAGAATGGCAAAAGCGGCGGCAGTATCTGCGAGCGAGGCGACCACACCCCCGTGAACGAAGCCGTTATTTCGGCGCATTTCGTCGCGCAGCTCCAGATGGAGCGTGGCCTCACCGGGCTGTAACAGTCCGAGTTTGATCCCCAGAAAATGTGCGTAGGGGACGTTCTCGAAGGCTTCGCGGACGCGCCTTTCCCGTTCGGGCGTGAGGTCAGCGTCCGTCATGAGCGGTAGGTCTCCCCCGTGTCAACAGGCTCGACGATGACCGCCGTGCCGTAGGCCAGGACTTCCGTGATGCCTTTGGCGAGCTCCGTCGTGTCGTAGCGCGCCCCGACAACGGCGTTCGCGCCCAGTTCGGTCGCGTGTTGAATCATGATCTCGAAGGCGTCGGCGCGGGTCTGCTCGCAAAGTTTCGTCCAGGCGGTGATGTTACCTCCGGCCAGGCTCTGGAAGGCCGCCCCGATATTGACGAAGACGTTGCGCGAACGGACGACGATGCCGCGCACTATTCCGAGGTTCCTGGTAACGCGAAAGCCTGGAATCTCGAATGTGGTCGTCACCATGTGGTGCGAGACAGAGTAGCGCGGCGTGCTGATTTCGTAGGGTGCGAGCCGGTTGGTGTTCCTGTTTTCCATAACACATCCTTTGTAGCTTTTGAAGCTCAATCTGTGAAAAGGCTCGGCTGGTCGTCAGCCGCTTCGCTCTCTTTCTGTTCCAACTCTTCAGGCGTCCAGCGGTAGCGACCCAGGTTACAGCGCCCGCGCGCGTCGAACTCCACGCCTTCGGCTTCGAGCATACGCTGCTGCCTGTCGTGCGGCAGCGTGAGGCGCCCGGTCGAGCAAGCGCCCTGCGAGTTAATGACGCGCTGCCAGGGCGTGGTCTCTTCGTCGGCAGAGTGCATGACGAAGCCGACGGTGCGCGGCGTGTAGCCTTCGCCCAGGATTTCCGCGATCTGCCCGTAGGTCATCACGCGCCCCGAGGGGATGCGCCGCACGATCTCGAAAACGCGCTCGCGGTAGCCAGTTGATTCCTGCGTGGCGCGGTCCGGCTCGAAATTGCTCAAGCGCTTTTCCTCTTCTTTCCTGGAATCTGCCATCTCTTTTTGAAAGTTGATTCGCGAGCGCGCCACCATGCGCGCCATTCCTCTATAGCCCGCTCGCGCTCTGCCTGCGAAGCCGCAGGCCGAAAACTGAGTCAGGTCGAGGTAACATCACGCAGACACATCTCTGCAAGAAAGCGTCTTCGTAAATCATCGCTCGACCGGAGATTTATCAATTCCGGGATTTAAAGCTCCGCCATTTGTTCGCGTGCCGCCGTATATTCTTCATGCTTCATACTCGTCATACTTTCAAGATCAATTACACATCGTGCCTTTTCAGTTATAACAGTTTGCTGAAACCTGCCTGCTCGAAATGATGGTCTGAAGTAAAGGCTTGGGTAATCCGTTCCTGCTGCATAATGATGAAACTCGCGCAGTCGGTTAAACTCCACTCTTTATCAGGACGATCACGATAAAGCGTTAGCGCGGCGGCGAACAACTCCGGGCTGGCGGGAATAACTTGTACAGTTGAAAGCGACCGTAAGCCCTCGATCAACCTCACGGCTTGCAGGCGAGACTGAGGTGCGGAAAGTGCGTTGGCGACTTCGATGAGCACGAACTCAGTAGTAGTCAGTTGCGCATGTTGAAGGCGAAGGTTATTCATCACGTTTCGCGCGGGGTGATGCAGCGCGTCTCTTTTGGAGATGAGCGCGATCCAGGCAGCCGTATCAACGAAGACGTGCGACACAGGGATTAGTGCTTTTTCGGCTTCCCGTAAAGATAGTAGTCATGCTCGTGCGCGAGGTCAGGCGTATCGAGGTCAACCGCGCAGTCATCTAGTAGTTCGGTGAGAGCGTTCCACTCTGCGCCGTTGGTGGCCGCTGGCGATGAACTCGGCTTCTCATCGGGAAACGTGATGATGACCTCCTGCCCCTCGTGCTCTTCACTGACCGGCTCAAGCGGGCGGGCGATACCGTTTTGAAATGTTCCTTTGACTGACGACACGGCCTTAGTTTATCCCAAATCCTTTAGCGTTGCACTCGCTCGTGCTCAAGAGTGTAAAGATCAAAGAGTGCTCTTCCTAAGTCCGCGCAGGCGCGTTGCGCTGCGCGCACAGACAAAAGGCAAAATAGTCAAAGGCTACTTACGTCCGCGAAACCGCATTCGGGAACATCTTAGCGAAGTTTGGCGGCTTGTGCCAGAGAGGGTTTCAGCCGAGTTGCGCAAACGCTGCGACTATGCGGCTCACCCCGCTCCCTCAAGTAAAACTGCGCGCGCGGGAGCACCGTCGCCGTCGCCGCCGGCGATCTTGAGCGGCAGGCAAATCAGCTCATAATTGCCCGCGGAGACTTCGCGCAAATCCAACCCCTCGACGATGACAATCCCTGCGGAGAGCAAAATCTCATGCGTCAAGTGGCGTTCGGCCTGATATTTCTCCACAGATAAATAGTCTATGCCGACCAGCCGCACGCCCAGAGAGACAAGAGCGCGCGCGGCCTCAGGCGAAATGTATGTGAAATCCTCGCGGAAGCCTGCGGTCGCGTCCGACCAGAAAGAGGAGTTGCGTGTCTTGAAGAGAACGCGCGCCACACCGCTCATCTGGGCAGAAGGCAGATGGTCCGCTCCGATTTCGCGCACCTCATCCGGGATGAGCACCACGCTCGCCGGACCGATGAGCGCGTCGAGCGCAAGCTCGTCAACTTTAGCAGCGCCCTCTATGAAGTGCGCCGGGGCATCAACGTGCGTGGCCGTGTGCGCGCCGAAGTGCAGCAGAGAGACGTTGGCCTGGTCGCCGCGCGCAAGCGCGGCCCACTGCCTGATCTCTATTCCGGGGTCGCCAGGGTAGGTCGGCGTTGCTCCGCCGATGGGGACGCTAATATCATAGATTCGCATGGAAGGAATCGTAACTCGTGAATCGTGAATCGTAAATCGTAAATCGTAAATCGTAAATCGTGAATCGTGAATAGAGAAAACCGCGCTCTTTCTATTCACGATTTACGATTTACGATTCACGAGTTACGAGCTAGCATCAACCGGCAAGGGAATGAGCAGAGAGAAGAATAAGAAAGAGGTCGGAATAGAAGCGGGACGGCCGCGCGTCGCCGCTTCGAGTTATTTGAATACCGCGCCGCTCATCTGGAGTTTTATGTATGGGTCGCGCCGGGATACGGTCGAGCTGGTGACGGACGCAGCCCCGGCGCGTTGCGCCGACATGCTGGCGCGCGCGCAGGTGGAGACGGCGCTGGTGCCTGTCATCGAATACCAGCGCATCCCTGACCTGATGGTCGTGCCGGGCGTCTGCGTCGGCTCGCGCTCGCGCGTCAGAAGCGTCGTGCTCGTCATGAACGATAGCCTGGACGATTTACGACAGGTGCGTCGCGTCGCCCTGGACCTCTCCTCGCGCACGTCCGCGGCGCTCGTCCGGGTTATCTTCCGCGAGTTCTTAGGGTTCGAGCCGGAGTGGACGGGACATGCCCCAGACGTCGCGGCGATGCTGGAGAAGAACGACGCCGCGCTGATTATCGGCGACCCGGGCATGAGCTTTTCGCGCGCGTCTGTGGTTGTGTATGATCTGGCCGAGTTGTGGCGCAAGCACACAGGCCACGGTTTCGTCTTCGCCATGTGGATGGCGCGCGCCCGCGACCTCCGGAAGCTGCGGCGTGTGGATTTCGCCGGAGCGCGCGACGAAGGGCTGGCGCACGCAGAAGAGATAGCTGCGCTTTACAGCTCGAAGGTCGGCCTGTCTCCGGACGAGATCAGATCGTACCTGCTCGACAACATCTCTTACACGCCGGATGAAGAGCTGCGCGCGGGGCTGGACCTTTTCTACACGCTGGCCGCCAGACACGGAATCATCCCGGAGGTCCGTCCTCTGAAATGGACGTCCGCGTCCGTCAACTTCAATCCGGAGGGATCATTATGGAGCAGTTAAAACTCCCGACGTCGCAAGAACAGCCCCGGATAGATTTTGCCACGCTCGACCTCCTGCCCTACGGCATCATCGTGGTTGACGAGGGGGGCAAAGTGCTTTATTACAACGCGCGCGAAGAGCAGATAGCCAACCGCAGCCGCACAGACGTCCTGGGCAAAAACTTTTTCTCGGAGGTCGCGCCGTGCACGCAGGTGCAGGAGTTTTACGGCCAGTTTAAGGAGACGATGCATCGAGCCGGAACGGTCGCCAGTTTCCACTTCCACTTTCCTTTCCCGGAGCGGCCCAGAGAAGTCGAGATTACGCTCACGAGTTTTCAGAAGGACGACACGCCGCTGTGCCTGATCTCCGTCAGCGACGTCACGGAGAAGGACGACCTGCGCGACCACCTCGTGCGCGGCGAACGCCTCCGAGAAGTCGGCGAAGTCGCCGCAGGCGTCGCGCACAACTTCAACAATCTCCTGACAGTCATCCGCGGCAACGCGGAGTTATTGCTGACGCTGCTCGGCGAGGACGATTTCGCGCGGGGCCGTGCGGAAAAGATTTTGCAGGCGAGCGACGACGGCGAGCAGATGATCATGCGCATTCGCGAGAGCGCGCGCCATTACCCGGAAGCGCCCGCCGCGATGGCGGCCGTCGAGTTGAACCAGATCGTCAAGGATTCCATCGCGTTTACGGAAGATTACGCGAAAGCCTCGCAAGACGAGCGCGAGGCGCGCGTACGCTTTGTGACAGAATTGTCCGGCGACTTGGCCCCAGTGCGCGCCAGCGCCAGCGAGTTGCGCGAGGTCTTCGTTAATCTTCTCAGAAATGCGATTGACGCCATCGAAGGCGTGGGGCAGGTCACTGTTCGCACGCGCGCGGCGGACGGGCGCAACCTCGCGGAGGTCTCGGACACGGGCACAGGGATGAGCCTTGAGGTGCAGGAAAAACTGTTCCGCCCGCTCTTCACGACCAAGGGCGATAGGGGGACAGGTCTGGGGCTTGCGACCTGCTACGCCATCGTCAGACGGCACGGCGGCCACATCGAAGTCAAAAGCGCGCCCGGTGAAGGCACGACCTTCACCGTCAGCTTGCCGGTGGCTTCACCCTGAAGCATTCTTCTCTTTGCGCCTTTGCGTCTTGGCGAGAGAATTTTCACGCCAAGACGCAAAGGCGCAAAGGGAAGAATTGGTTTATAATATCCAAGAGCTTATGACGCCTGACATCCAACCGATTCTTGATCGCGCTCTGGCGGGCGAACGTCTGTCGTCAGATGACTGCACGGCGCTTCTTGAGTCAGATGATTTCGTGCGCATCGGGCTCGCCGCCGACGAGATTCGACGGCGCTTTCATCCTGAAGGCGTCGTCACATATATCATTGATCGCAACATCAACTATACGAATGTCTGTAACGTCGTCTGCACCTTCTGCGCGTTCTACCGCCGGCCGGGCCACCCGGAAACTTACGTCCGCACACTAGACGAAATCTATCAGAAGATAGACGAAACCATCGCGCTCGGCGGCACGGGCGTTCTGATGCAGGGCGGGCTGCACCCGGACTTCGGAATCGAATGGTACGAAGAGTTGTTGCGAACTCTTCGCGCTAAATATCCGAACTTCCAGCTACACTGCTTCTCGCCACCAGAGATTCACAACATACATCTCATCTCCGGGCTCGATTACGAAACGATCATGGCCCGGCTCAAGGATGCCGGACTTTACAGTCTGCCCGGCGGCGGGGCGGAGATTCTCGATGACGAGGTGCGTAAAAGAGTTTCGACGAAATGCACGACGGACGAATGGCTCGGCGTGATGCGCGCAGTCCATCGCGTGGGCCTGCGCTCGACCGCGACGATGATGTTCGGCATCGGGGACGCTATTGAGCATCGCGTCCGTCACCTCGAACGCATTCGCAACCTGCAAGACGAAACCGGAGGCTTCACGGCCTTCATCCCCTGGACCTTCCAGCGCGAAAACACTGCGCTCGGCCGGCGCATCAAGGAAGAGCCGACGGGCATTGATTATCTCAAGATGCTCTCGGTCTCGCGCCTCTTTCTGGACAACATAGAGCACTTCCAATCTTCCTGGCTGACGCAGGGGTTGAAGCTGGGGCAGGTCGCTCTGCGCTTCGGCGCCGACGACATGGGTTCTGTGATGATCGAGGAGAACGTGGTCTCGGCGGCTGGCGCGCACAATTTCGCGGATGAAAAGATGCTGCGCTACCTGATCCGCGAAGCCGGTTTCAAACCGCAGCAGCGCGACATCCTCTACCGCCACATCCAGCGCGACCAGCCCGCCGGCAACGACGCAAAAGATTCCGCAACTTTACGCGAGCTGACAGTGCTGATGGCAGAGTGAAGAGAATTATGAATTTTGAGTTTTGAATTTTGAATTGAAAGCCAGCATTCAAAATTCAAAACTCAAAATTCATAATTTTTCCAAGTACCAGATCGGGCCGCTGAAGAGCAGCGTCGTTGTCTCCATCTCACCGAATAAAGGTTTGAGACCTTCCGTCAGCCAGCGTCTGGCTTCACCAATCTCCTCGTTGCCGCACTCGACTGCCGCGATGACGTTACTTTGGGTCACCAGGTAATCAACCAAGCCTTCAACCGAAAAACTAATGCTGTTCTGATACTGCTCATTGCCTAGCAGATGAAAGCCTTCGTTTTCCGAGTCGTCCGCAGCGAATGCGGGCCAAGTTCTTGGGGGCGGCGGGTATTTCTTTAGATAGTTCTCCCGAAACCAGATTCGAAATTCCGTGTTCTCTTCCATCCGTGCGGAGAAATAGTTGTCGTAAACGATTAACCAGCCGCCAGGGCGCAGCACCCTTCCGGCTTCGCGCAAGAATCTCTCTCTATCGAGCCAGTGGAAAGCGGAGGAGATTGTGAGCAGCTCAAATTCATCGCCCGCGAAAGGGAGTTGCTCGGCATTGGCAACAAGGTATTTGACGTGCGCTTCACTTTCGGCCAGCGCGACCATCTCGAAGGACGCGTCCAGTCCGACGACGCGGCGGGCAATCTCTTTCAGCGCGACCGCTGAGAGCCCCGTGCCGCACCCGACATCGAGGGCGCGCGCGAGGGGGGCGGCGATGGACAGGAAACTCTTAATCTGCTCAATGACGATTGGATGAAAATAGGGGCGACCTTTGGGATACCTCTGGGCCGCGGATTTCGAGCTAAAGAAGTTCATCAAATCCTCAGTGGAGGCGAGTTCGTGCCCGTCAATAGGTCAGAAGCGGTGTCTCTCCCTTATACTTCATCTCCGAAGCCTCACGTAAGATGAAGTCGGCCACATCCGCGCGCGATATTTTGCCTGCCTTCACGCCCTTCAGATCGGTCAGCACACGATATTTTCCGGTCCGCGGGCCATTCGTGAGAACCGCTGGACGAACTATCACCCAGTCGAGTCCGGACTCGCGGACGATCATCTCCTGCCTGTCTTTATCTTCAGAGATGGTCCTCAGGAAGAAAGGCTGGAAGATCTTGTCGAAGAGGAATCCTCCGTGACCACGACTATCGCCAGCGCCGATGCCCGTGACGCAGATGAGCCGCTTGCACGAGGAGTTTTTCATCGCTTCGACCACAGCTTTCGTCCCCTTTGAAAAAACGGATACGGGCTTGCGTGTCACCTTAATCCCGATAGTCACGCACACTGCATCCTGCCCGTTGAGAGCCTTCTCAATACTACTCTGGTCGAGAATATCTCCTTTCGTGACTTTGAGCTTTTCGTGATGGACGGGAAAGCTGGCGGGGGTTCGGACCAGGGCTGTGACCTCGTGACCAGCAGCGAGCGCCTGCTGCACAACGTCAAGGCCGATTCCACGAGACGCGCCGATTACTAGTAGCTTCATAGGTCTGACTCCTCTTTCGAGGTTGAACAATCCGCGAGGAACATCCGATAATTCCTACCGTTTAATTTTCCTAAAATCAATGGTAAAGTTACTGCCTGAAGCGCTAACGTCTGTGCCATAAGCTTTCAGCAAACGCGCGGATGCCTTCTGCCTGGGGCGCTTTTTGATTCCTGACAGGTCTTCCAACTGACATCTTGAACACTTTATGCCGCGCGAGATTACACACCACAGCCAGATTCTAGAAGCCATCGGCAGCGTTGACAGCATCTCGGAATTGGTCGAGCGGGAGAACGGGCATTTCAAGTATGAGCTCGACCTGGAAGTCGTCGTCTATGGCCGCAACTACACGGGCAAGAAGGTCGGCCCCTATGCGCGCCTCCTCGTTTATACGCCCGGCGAAGAGGTCATCACGCAAGGGGACTGGGGCGGCAACACGCTCTATCTTCTAGTCGAAGGCGTGCTGGACGTGTACGTCACGGACGAGCGCGCGACGACGCCGCGCAAGGTCGCTGAGCTTCAGCCGGGCGTGACCTTCGGCGAGCGTTCGGTCCTTGCTGGACAGCCGCGCAACGCGACCGTCACCGTCCCGCCCGAAACAGAGGCCACGGTCATAGAGATTCAGCGCCCGGCCCTGCGCCTTCTCCGAAAGCTCAAAAAGTTCGGGCACACGCTCGACGTCGCCTATCGCAAGTACGGGCTCGACCACACGCTTCTCGAAGTCGAGGAAGCGACCGAAGACGCCTTCAGTCCAGAGCTGTTGAAGCAGCTCGGCGACGCCGCGCGGTTCACCGTTTACGGCAAGAACCACATTCTTTTTCAGGAGGGCGACCCGCTCAACCGCCTGGTCTTCGTCAAAAACGGCTGGGTGCGGCGCACGCGCGGCCTGGCGGCCAACCCGACGCAGGCCGACAAGGTGATGGAGCTCGGCAAGGACGTCGGCATAGATTTCCTCGGCGCTGGCAATTGCCTCGGCCTCGAAGCCCTCTCGGAGGACGGCAAAAGCAACTGGAAATATACCGCGACGGTGATGGCGCGCACGGAAGTTCTGGAAGTCGCAGTCTCGCGCCTGCGCGCCAACCCGGCCTTGCGCGAAAGAGTTCTCAAATACTTCGACGCCTTCTCGAAGGTAGATGACAGGCCGCCTGAGCCGCCGCTGGATAAGCGCGTTGTGGCGGCGGCGGGCCGCGAGATAACGACGGGCATCGTTGACGCCACGAACCTGCTGGTGATGGACATGGACCTGTGCATCCGCTGCGGCAACTGCTCGCTCGCGTGTCACAAGGTCCACGGGCAGTCTAGACTCTTGCGCCGCGGGATACACATCGCGCGCCCGGTCAAACCCGAAAGCCGCTCGACCCAGCATGTGCTCGCGCCCGCCGTCTGTCTGCACTGCCAGGACCCGGAATGCCTGACGGGCTGCCCGACCGGCGCCATCGGGCGTTTCTCCGAAGGTGAGATTGACATCAACCCGAAGACCTGCATCGGCTGCGGGGATTGCGCGACGCAGTGTCCGTACAATGCCATCAGCATGATTCCGCGCAAGCCGACCCGGCCGGAGGCATCATCAATCGTCGGCCGTCTCAGGTCCTGGTTCAGCCTCGCTCAGCCCAAACTGCCTCCGGCCGTGACGGAAGTCGAGAACCTGCTCGCGGTCAAGTGCAACCTCTGCAATAACACGCCGCTCAATCCGCCGGGCGCGAAAAAGGACGCTTACTCCTGTCAGGAGAACTGTCCGACGGGCGCGCTGGTGCGCGTCAATCCGCGCGAGTATTTCAACGAAGCCAAGAACGCCATCGGCATCGTCTTCAAAGATCAGACTCACGCCATCGGGCGAAACATACACAAGCGAGACATCCCCGCGAAGCTCTGGCACATTTTCGGCGTGCTGGCGACAGTTGCCATCACCTGGGCGCTCATCTGGGCCGCACGGCGTTACACGCTCGACGGTCATCTGGCGGGAACCTGGCTGACCGTGCGCTGGATTACAGGGCTCATCGGCCTGGGCGGCATCGCGATTGTCATGACTTACCCGGCGCGCAAACAGATTTACAGAAGGCGCGCGGGCCCTCTGCGCTACTGGCTGCTCTCGCACGTCTACATAGGCTTGATTGCGGGCATCGTGCTTCTGCTCCATGGCGGGCGCGAAACGGGTGGTCTGCTCACCTCCGTGCTGATGGTCTCGTTCGATCTGGTCATCGTCTCCGGCCTTTTCGGCATCGCCTGCTACATCTTCGTGCCGCGCATCATGACGAGCATCGAAGGCGACCCGCTCCTGATAGAAGATTTGCGCGACCGCCGAGAGGAACTGCGCGACACTCTGGCGCAGATTGATCTCAGCAACGTCGAGCTGCGCAAAATCCTGGAGCGAAAGATTCGCAAGCGCTTCCTCTCGTTCCGTTATCTCCTCAGGCAATACGTCCGGCGCGAGGAGCTGACGACAATGCTCGCGGACGCGCGCGAGGAGTTCAGGGAAGACGCCGCAGCGCTGACAGACCCGCAGGCGCGTCGTCTTTTAATGGACGTCGTCGAGGCGACGGCGACCCTGCGCCGCGTGGACTCGCTCATCTACCTGCACCAGTTGCTCAAGCTCTGGCTTGCGCCGCACGTGGTCTCAAGCTCGATCATGCTGGCGCTGATGGTCGTGCACATCGTTCAGGTGATCTTCTTTACGGTCAGGTAAAGGGAGCGTTCGACGGCCGGGCTCGTTCTGTGGTTTTTGCCGACTCGGCTGAAGGTGGCGCGGCGCCATGGCAGTCCTTTTCGAGATTCTGTTCCAGTTTCTGCTGGAGTTCTTCTTGCAAATATTCGGGGAGCTGCTGGTGGAGCTGGGATTGCGTAGCCTCTCAGAACCTTTCCGGGCGCGGGAGGCTCGCAGCCCATTTCTGACGTTCATCGGGTACGGCCTGTTGGGGGCCATCGCGGGAGGGATAAGTTTACTCATCTTCCCACGATCTTTTGTCCGCAGCTCAAGCATGCATGGTATAAGTTTGCTGCTGACGCCCGCGCTGGCCGGACTCGTCATGTCGGGCCTGGGATGGCTCAGGGGCCGGCAGGGCAGTTCGCTGATCAAGCTGGATAGTTTCGGCTACGGCTTCATTTTCGCTTTCGGCATGGCGCTACTGAGATTCCTGTTCACGACATAAACGCGAAGGTTACCTGTTGTGGCTCTGAAGCTAAGAGACAGCACATTCATCATCACGCGCGAGGACCTTTCGGAGGACGCGAAGACGCTCGTCACGGAGGGCTTGCGTCTCGGGCGCTCGCCTGAGTGCGACATCGTGCTCAATCACCCGACCGTCTCACGCCTTCACGCGGGCATCAACGAGGTCGGTGGACGCTTCTATATCGTCAACCTCTCGGGCTCGAACGCGATCACGCTCAACGGCAGGGTCATCCCTTTCGACGTCGCCGACGCCCTCGCCAACGGCGACGTCATTCAAGTCGGGCCGTTCTTCCTGCAGATCGAGCAGGCCGCGGAGCGCACGTTGAAGATCCGCGTCTCGCACCAGTTCGCGCTGAACGTCGGCGAGATGGAGGCGCGGCAGGAGAAGATGGAGGAGGACCAAAGGCAACAGGTAGAAGCCGCCCGCGCCGCCGCCTCGTCGGAAATCGCTGGCGCGCTCAAAGTCTTCTGGGATAAGCGCACGCGCGAGAAGGCCGGGCGGCAGTCGCCGCTGCACCCGCACAACCCGCCGCGCCTCGGCAAAGCCAGATTCAACTGGACGCCGACGCGCGATCTGGTGCGCCCCTGGCCTTTCTCCGTCTTCGTCTGGGGCGTCATCATCATCGGCGCGCTCTCGGCGCTGGCGGCCTTCAAGTTCAAAAACGCCTTCGCGCCCGAGGCCATCTCCAGCCCGCACACGCGCACCGCTTTCACAATGGACCCTCCCATCGCTAAAGAGCCGAACGGCAACGCCTGCACGACCTGTCATGCCATCGGCGTCAGCATAGAGAATCGCGCGCGCATGGAAGCGAACTGCGCGGCCTGTCACCAGACGCAGAGTTTCATCTCGACCACTACGAAGGCACATCTTAACGCCGGCATCACCTGCACGGTCTGCCATACGGAGCACAAGGGCGACGACTTCAGGCCGATGGCTGCATCGCTCGAAGCCTGCGCGACCTGTCACAACGACAACAACAAGAGGCTCTATAACGGAAAAAGAGTGAGCACTCCGCACAGGGGAGCGCGCAAAGGAAAGCTCGGTTACCCGGTGGTGGACGGCGTCTGGATCTGGAAGGGGCTGGACGAAGAGGAACTGAAGCTCAAACCGGAAGTGGCGGGGCTGCGTCTGCCCGGCGACACGGAGCAGCAATGGATCAACAAGCAGTTTCACGCGCTCCACATTTACCGCGTTCGCGCCGGCGCCGCCATTGACGGCATCGTTGACAAGGACGCTGGCGACGGGACCAGGGTTATCTCCTGTTCGAGCTGTCACATGTCAACCAGGCCCATTGATCGCGTGACGCCGGAATCAACCTGCATTCGCTGCCACAATGGCCTGATCTTCGAGCGCGAGGCCCCGACCGTCAGAAGCGCCTCGGCGATCAGTTGCACCTCCTGCCACGTGCAGCACATCCGGGATGAAAACTGGCGGCCCACGCGCTTCCTGATCGAGCCGCTCCCGAAGGACTGGCACGAGAGTGTGACGGCGAAGTGAGTTTCAGGTTTCAAGTTTCAGGTTCCAGGTTCCGAGTTTTTAAACTTGAAACTTGAAACTTGAAACCTGAAACTTATAACCTTTATCTGAGATGAAAAAGTCGCAACTGATTATCATCACCGCCCTGCTGCTGCTGCTGCTGGCGGTCAACCAGACGACCTCCAATACCTCTTTCCTCAAGAGCTTTTTCGGCGGATTGCCGTGGTACGGGTGGGTCGGCATCAGTCTCTTTCTGATTCTCATCGGCATCGGCTTCGCCCTGCGCGACGCGCAGCGCGCCCGCCGGTTGCTGATTGACAGAGTGGCGAAGCGCGTGGCGAAGGAAGGGCAGAACATCCAGCTCACGCCGGAGATGCTTGAGAAATATGACGCGGACGGTCCGGACTATCCGCACCCGGTCATCGTCACAGAGCGCTGCATCGGTTGCCACGCCTGCGTTGACGCTTGCCCGCATGACGTGCTGGCGATGGTTGATAATCTGGCCGTGCCGGTAGCGCGCGACCAGTGCGCCGAAGACACAGCGTGCCAGGTCGAGTGCCCGGTCAACCCGAAAGCCTGCATCGTCGTCAACACCACTAAGATCATCAAACCGCGCCCGGTGCCCGTACGCAATGAAAAGTTTATGACCAACGTTCCGGGCTGCTACATCATCGGCGACGTCTCGGGCGCGCCCCTGATTAAAAACGCGGCGAACGAAGGCGCGGACGTCGTCAAGCACATCGTGGAGGAACTGCGCTCGGCCCCGCCCGAAGCGAAGGCCGAATACGACGTGGCGATCATCGGCATCGGACCCGCCGGGCTCTCCGCGGCCGTGCTCGCCAAGCAGCACGACCTGCGATACATCGCCATCGAGCAGGACAAGGTGCTGGCGACCATTGATGCCTACCCGAAGAACAAGTACGTCTTCTTCAAGCCTGAGACGATGGAATCGCGTGGGGGCATCGCCGTCATGGGCGCGGGCGACCAGCGCGAGAATATTCTGGAATCGTGGATTAACACGATGACGAAGACGGGCGTCCGTGTCAACGAAATCGAAAGCTGCAAAGCGATCAAGCGCGCGGAAGACGGCGGCGACTATTTCACGATTCGGACCGAGAAGGGGTTGCAGCGAGAGCCCGTGACCTATGTCGCGCGCCGCATCATCATCGCCATCGGTAACCGCGGCACGCCGATGAAGTTGGGCGCGCCCGGCGAGGATTTGAAGATCAGCCGCAACGGCCGGGCGGAAGACAAGGTGCTGTACAAACTGACCAACCCGGAGGAGTTCAAGGGCCGCCGCGTGATCGTCGTCGGCGGCGGGAATTCCGCCGTCGAGGCCGCCGTTGATCTGGTCGCGCGGCGCGACGGGGACCGGATAGAGTTTCGCCCCGGAGAAGAGATTAACGAGGTCAGCCTGGTGGTCCGCAGCGATTTCAAGAACGACCTGAAGTTCGGCAACAAGCTGCAAGTTTACCAGTGCATTGACGAAGGGAAGATCAAGGTCTATTTCGGCGCGGCCATCAAAGAGATTAGCGACAACGAGGTGGTCTTAATGGACGCGCGCACGAAAGAGGAGAAGGGGAAGATTCCGAACGATTACATCTTCGCCCTCATCGGCGGCGACCGCCCGACCAGATTCCTGGAGTCAATCGGGATTCAGATTCCCAAGAATTAGAGTAGAGAAGTCAGTACCGCCTGCGGTAGCGGGCGGGTCTGGTATCTCACAAAAGACCCGCCCGCTACCGCAGGCGGTACTGACCCCTTTAGGGTTCGTTCCCTAAGTCCGGAACGGGCCGTCCCATCTGTTGGTAGATCCCCACGATCTGATCTCGCTTGTCGCGCGCTTCCGCGTTGCTCGGGTCGTAGCGCAGGGCGATGCGAAAATCACGCAGCGCGAATTTATAGAGGCTCGGGTTCCCGGCGGCGTAGAAGACGTTGGCGCGTTCGAGATAAGCCGAGGCGGCAGCCATCTTGTCCGACGGAGTCGCGCCAGCGGCTTTCGCCTTCGCTTCAGCTTCCTCTATCTTTTTATCGAGCGCGGAGGTGTCCGGGGCTCCCGCCGTTTGCGGTCCGCCCGCCGCGTGCGGAGAGGTTGTCTTTGACATGGGGCGCGCATCGGCGCTTCCGCCGTTCGAGGTCTTCGGCTGTTCGGACGAGCCGCACGCCTGAATGAAGGCCGCGGCGGCGACGAGCGCAAGTGGAAGAAGAAAAGTTCGCATGGCCGGATTATCTCTTCCTTTATTGGTTTAGGCAAACCTGAAACGGCAAGCATTGCCCAACTTGCTTTGCCTTCTTCCCACGTCGGCGAATTGTTCGATATTCAAATCATTTTGCCTGGACACTGGTGTATGTATTAAACTGTCTCGCACAACATCCCCTACATTCTGCCCCTCTTTTCCCCTGATCCGGAATTCACGCGAAAGAGCGTGAGTTCGACACACCGGGAGGACAAGATGAAGAAATTCTGTGTTTCAATCATTCTGGGAATGCTTCTACTCTTCAACGGCTTAGCGTTTATGCCGACAGCTTCGACGGCTCTCGCGCAGAACGAGGGCGGACAGCAGACAACCACGCAACAGAGCGGCGGCTCAACGCAGACCACTAAAACTACAACCACTGAGAGCACCGGAGGCATCAGTACCACGTGGCTCATCATAGGCGGCGTTGCGCTGATTCTGATCCTGCTCATCGTCGTCCTGGCTGCGCGTGGTCGAAGCACTACTGTGATTAAGGATTAACGGGATAACCGGGCAGAAAAGAGGCCGCGTCTTCTGCTAAGTGGGTGACGGCAGAGAGAGCATTCACCGCGGAATTAATGGACTGGTCGGACTCGCTCGCGCCCGTCCTCGCTTTTCCAGAAGGCGGAAATGGGTTCGACGGTTTATAATGTCCGGCGATGGAAATTGAAGAGACTCCACAGGAAGAATCGCCCTCGGATTCTCGTGAAGGTAAGATTACTCGCGACCTTTCGACCACCCAGTTGCCGGAAATGGTCGAGACCACCAATGAGCTTTCGCTCAGCGATTTCCTCGTTCTCGTCGTTGAAGACTCGATTGATAGCGCGGTCGTTATCAGCATGGACCTGCAGCAGCAGGGCTACCGCGTCATCACCGCGGCGGACGGCGAGCAGGCGCTCAGAGTCGCCACCCAAACGAACCCTGACATCATCCTGATGGACATCGGGATGCCGGAGATGGATGGGTTGGCAGCCACGCGAAAGATACGGGCTGACGAAGTTTTGCGTAGCGTCCCCGTCATTGCCGTAACGGCTTTCGAGACCGAAGGCTTCCAGCGCGCGGCCAGTGATGCAGGGTTTGACGGCTACCTGACGAAGCCGATTGACTTTGAGCAGCTGCACGAGCTGATGCGAAAGCTTCTGCCTATAAAGAGATAGGTTCCTGACCTTTCCATAGACTTTCTGTTTGAAACACAAAAGAGCGTGGCCGGGGATGATAGCCCCGGCCACGCTCTTTATTGAAGGACCTTTCCAACTGCTGCCTGTTGTTGTTCTCAGGGCGTATGGCAGACGGCGCACTCTTTCGTGCCGGGTGCTTTGGTGCTCGGCGGAGTGCGCGCCCTGGCGGCCTCGTGACACGTATTGCAATTAAGGTGGTAGGCGGTTTCATTGTCCAGCCTGCCTGACGGCTCCCTCTTCATCGCCGGCGGATAGGTCACGCTCGCCGGAGAAGTCTGCCTGTCCGCGGTCCTGAATAACGCCTGGAAATGGCAGGCGCGGCAGGATTTCACAGGCTCATTCGAGTCCTTCAGTTGCTTGGACGTCAACACCGCTTTCCTCTCGAACAACTTGAGATACTCCAGCCCGGGCGGCGCCGAAGGCTGGTCCGTGTGGTGACATTCGACGCAGGTGGGGACGGTTTTGCCGTCCGCGCCGTAGATCGCCAGTGTGCTGTGTTTCAGGTGGTCGAAGGCGGCCGTCGGTTTCAACTCGCCTGAGTCTGCTTTCTTCTTCTTGCTGTCCTTGGCGAGAATGATCGGCTTGTCATTAGGCTCCCAGACGCCTTCAATCGGAATGGTTTTGCCGTTCAGGTCAACCGCGTGAAGCGGGTCCACCCCGGCCGGCACGGGCTTTCGGATGATGTCGCCGGCGGTCGCTGCGGTGTTCGTGTTCGTGGCGGCGGTGTTCGTCGCGGCGGTGTTCGTGTTGGCCGCCATGTTCATATTGGTCGCCGCGTTGGTGTTGGCCGCCGTGTTCGTGTTAGTCGCGGTATTCGGGGTGGCCGCGGTATTCATATTAGTCGCGGCGTTCATATTGGGCCCGGCATTCATATTGGTCGCGGCGTTTGTGTTCGTCTTGACGTTCGCGTTGACGTTGGCGTTCTTGTTGGTCTGGGAGTTCGAGTTTTGAGTCTGCAAGGCGGTCAGCAGCGACGTGCTGCTCGCCAACACAACTGCCAGACAACCGAGAATGATGCCCAGGCCGATCAGAAGTTTTACTTTCATGTTACTCGTCCTTGAAGATGGATAGCCAAAACGGATCTCCACTTAAGTGTTAAGGAGGGAGAGAAAACTTATCAACGCGAGCGAGGGATGGTGCAACTGATATTTCTCTAACGTGCTTATCTGGCCCGACTATAATTGTGCACGCGCAGGCTTGTCAAATTAAATATGTCTGCAACCTATTCTTTAACAGGCGTGTCGTTGGGGCTGGCTTTGCCGCCCCCCTTGTCCGCTACCGTGAAGACATTTGCTTGATTCATGTAAAACGACATGGTGCCGGTGCTTTTAGTTCCGCCGTAGATCAACGGGGTCGCGTGAATCTCAAACGAATCCCCCTTCGCGTCTATCTCGAAACGGTAGCCGTCCTTGACCCCGCTGGCTAACTCTTTGTCAATAAGTCCGTCGGCTGAAAGCTCCTCAAGGGTGGCGTATCTGCGGTTGATCATCCGAAACTCCACCTCCCTGTTGTATAAATCTCGCATGATGCTGGTTGCCGAAGTCTGGTGTCCAGTCACCATCGAGCTTTGATAAGACCGGAAAGCGAAAACTCCTATGATGGCGATCAGGATCAGGGGCAGCCCGTATTTTATCAGCGAAAAACCTGTTCGATGCTTGTCATCAGAAGTTTCATTGAAAATCATCGCTGACCTGTCACTTATGTCCGGTGCGCTGCCTGGACCGCCCCCGCCACCGAAAGCAGGAGAAACGACGCTATTGCGGTAAAGGTTTACGCGGCATCTTCTCGTTCATCATCGCCGTCTTGTAGACGAAGGCCGCCATGATGATTGCGTTCTGCTTCATGTCGTCGGCCTGGATGCGGTCGAAGACGTCCTGGTTGGAGTGGTGCGTGCGCGTCTCGTACTCGATCTCGTCCTGTATGAACTGGAAGCCGGGCAGACCTATGGCGTCGAAGGAGAGGTGGTCCGTCCCGCCCGTATTTGAGATCGAAAGCGTTGACGCGCCCATCTCTCTGAACGGCGTGAGCCACTGGCGGAAAATGGAGCGCACCCCTTCGTTTCCTTGCAGATAAACTCCCCTGATTCGGCCCGTCCCGTTGTCGAGGTTGAAGTAGGCGCTGAACTTCTCGTAGTCCGCCCTGGGGGTCATCTTCGGCGGCATCCCCTGGTTGAAGTTCGTGGACCGGAAAGCCTCAATGGTGCCGTCGCCGAGTGTGCCGAAGTGTTGCATCACGTAGTAGCGCGAGCCGAGGAGTCCCTGCTCCTCGCCGCTCCACAGGGCTATGCGGATCGTGCGGCGTGGTTTGAGATTCAGGGCCTGAAGGATGCGCACGGCTTCCATGGCGGTGGCGACTCCGGCGCCGTTGTCGGTCGCGCCCGTGCCCGCGTGCCACGAGTCCATGTGACCGCCGAGCATAACGATCTCGTCTTTGAGGTCCGTGCCCGGAATCTCCGCGATGGTGTTGTACGACATCAAATCTTTGTCCTGGAACTCCACGGAGAGATTAACGGCCATCTTAACTTTTTCCCCGGCCTGAATCATGCGCACGAGACGGTTGTAATGCTCGCCTGCGAGGACAATCTGCGGGGCGATTCTCGGCACGTTTTTATCCCAGGCAGAGGGGCGGCGCGGCGCGCCCTGGGCTGGAGTCGCAAAAGGATTTTCGACGAAAGGCTGCGGCACCGTGGCGCCCTGCACGAAGATCGTGCCGCCGTCGCCGCGGCGACTCGGGTCAACCAGGAGCGCCGCGCCTTCGTCAGTCATAAACTGTAGTTTCTTCGCCTGGAACAACCCTTCGGCGCGTTGCTGCGGTGTGATCTGAAATGGGCGGCGCGGAATCGTCGTCGGGTCGGGCGCGTCCGCGAGACGGAGCAAACTCTTTTCGTCGCGGCGAGTGCCGAGCGCTTCAAAGCGCGCCTTGATTTCAGGCGGCGGACCCGTCAGCACGATGGCGCCTTTCAATTTCCCCCTGTACTTCTCAAGCCCCGCCTCGTCCTTCGCATCCAGGTAGATGACTTCCGCGTTGAGCGTGCCCTTCCAGCCCGGCGACCAGGCTTTCGGATAGGCTATGAGAGGGATGGTCTGCGGCTCCGTGACCTGTGCGGAGAAGTTCTTGAGCGTCCAGCCGCGCCCGAAAGGCCCCCAAGCTTCGAGGTGTGCGTTTTGCAGTCCCCATTCGGCCAGCTTCTCGCGGGTCCATTCGTTGGCGCGCTTCATGCCGGGCGAGCCCGTCAGCCGCGGGCCGATAACGTCCGTCAGATAACTCAAAGTCTGCATCACCTGCGAGCGATTCATCCCCTCATCCTTAATGCGCTCGATTGGATCGTTCGGGTCTCTGGCGGGCGCTTGCTGCGCCGCCGCCGTGGTCGCGGGCGTCGTCGCCGGTTGGCTTTGCTGGCCGGGCTGCTGCGCGTTGGCCGCGAAAGTTTGAATCAAGAGGGCGTAGAGAACCAGACCGACTACCGCAGTGCGACGAAGCATAACAGGGAGTCTCCTTTGATGAGTTGTGGTGTGCGGATAAATATAGCGCGTCGCGGCCCGTTAAGACAAAGCCTGAAAGACGGTCAGAGGCGGAACGACGACCCCGTGTGGCAGCGCTTGCAATTAATAAAATTGGCCTCGCCGAAAGTGCGCTGATCGTTGTGACAGGTCCCGCAGGTCTGCGCGCGCGTGTTGGGGAAGTGCTGTGCCGGGAAGGTTGAGCTGACCTGTTTGCCCTGGGCCAGCCTGCGCCCCAGGACCGTGTGGCAGCTCTCGCAATTAAGACCCCGGCGCGGGCCGTGGTCCGCGTGACTGAAGCCGATGCCGAAAGAGCGTCCAGTGGCTGGAGTGGGCGCATAGGCTTTCGGCAGATGACACGCCCCGCAGACGGAGATGTCGAGGCCATACGCCTGTCTGCCCGGCGTGTGGCAACCGAAGCAGGTCTGGTGCGCGTTGATGTTGGCCGGGATGGTTTGGGCGACCCCGCCGCGCGCGGGCGCGTGGCAGAGCGTGCAGCGCTGTTGCGGGTTTTCCGCCGCCAGGACCGGCATGTGCTGCGCGTGGTCGAATTGAGTGTTGAAGCCGCCCAGGCTGTTCGAAAAACTCTTGGCCGGGGGATTCTGCTTACCGAGGTCTGCGGCATTGTGGCAGATCAAACAGATCGGGTGATCGGCCGTATTCATCTCATTCCGGTGACAGGTGTCGCAGTCTTTGTGTTCCGGAAACTTCGGATAGATGCCGTTCCGGTCGTGACATTTCGAGCAGCTAAAGCGGAGCAGGAATCCGGCGTGCTGGCCCGGAGAAGAGTGCGAGAACCTGGAAAATTTCTGCGCCGGCTTAAAGAGTATCGTCTCCGGTGAATCCACGCGCGGTTCGTCTGCGGCTTCATTTGTGCCGCCCGCAGAGGCTCCGCCGCCAGCGAGGAGAATGAAGAGAGCGCCGAAAGAGAAGAGAAGTATGACGACGAGCGCGAGCACGCGCACAGTCGCCGCGCCGCTGCGCGGGCCGGCGAACTCTTCGGAGTTTGCTCTGGGACGGGGCGCTCTTCTCATTTCATGCACCGCTCGGCCACCTTTTTATATTGCAAGTAGCCCTTGCCAAGCACCAGATAATGATCACAGGGGGGCGGCATCTTACCTATGGCCTCCGTGTGACAACCAGCGCAAGTGTGTGTGCCCTGTTTGGGCGGACCGCTATTTTTTTCTTCCGCTTCGATGTCCACCTTTTCCGCGGACATCTCAGCATTGATCTCTGGGGCGTATGTCTGGATATGACATTGAGCACAGGCCGTAATCTTCACGCCGGCCTTCCGTATATTAAGCGTGTTCAGCGCCAGGATGTTGACGTGACAGGTCGTGCATCCGAGGTCGTGATTCTTCTTGCTGGTCTCCTTTTTTACCGATTCGTGGTTGAACTTGAGCGCGAAGCGCCTCGGCCACTGGCTCGGCCATTTGCCGAAAATTTTCTTCTCGTCATCTACTGAAAGCGAGCTTAAGGTTTCCTTCACCGTGCCGTCGGTCCGTCGGTGACACCCTTCGCAATCATTTCTAGTGGGCTGCTGTGATTCCCAGTGACAGTTAAAGCATGAAGCGTGGCCCGACGGTAGAGACTTGAACGTCCCTTCCGGAATCTTAAAATCTTTGGCGGCAGCGTCGAGAAGTCCCGCGTCCGGAGATTTACGCTTGTCCGTCGCGTGGCAGAACGCGCAGTTGTCCGCCGCGCTCGACGGCGGCGTATCGGCCGGACTCCTGAAAGACGCGCGCACGAAAAGCAGTCCTTGCATAGCCTCATCAGGCTGCTCGTTTCGCGCGATCACATCCTGATGAACTTTGTGCGGGAAATAGCCTGGAAATTCGCGCTCCATCGCCTGCTCGTCCTGCTTCGGAAATGAGAACATGTTGCGTGCTGTCAACTTCGGGTTCGAGGCCGTGTGGCAGACCAGGCAGATCGGCGGGTTCGCGCCTTTGAAAAACTCCGTGCGATGGCAGCGGACGCAGCTGTCGTGATACGGGTAGCCGTCCATGCCAGGCTTCGTCGCCGCGGCGACATCTTTGATTTTCGCCAGAGGGTCTTCGGGTTTCTCCGCAAACGGGGAGGCCGAGGGGATGACGTGGCAAGTCGCGCACTTCAACTTTCCAGCCTCGACGCTCGTGCGCCGTCCCTCCTTCGGGAGATGCGTGTCATGTTGAAAGCGCGAATACTTTCGCGCGGCGCCAGTAGTGGCGGCTGGCCTTTGGGTCGCCGGACGCCGACGCCTCTGCGACTGCTGCCGGTTTCGCTGGGCGGGCTCGGCAGCGGTGGAGGATTCGCGCAGGTCCAGGAAGAGAAGCGTCGTGAGCGTTGCGAGGATCGCCAGGGCAATCAGGCGTGGGCTCGACTGGCGATTAAAAAATTCGCTCTGCCTCACTCGCATGGTCCTCTCTCTTAAGGGCGTGCGCGCGTTACTGGCCGCTCGGTTTCTCCTCGCTGCGACCCACAGCGGAAACAACCTTAGGAATTTTTTTACCGGTAAAGAAGATTAAGTCGTTTTCCTCTGCCACAGATGTCTTGACGTTGGCGAGAGTGATGGGGAACGGGGTTTTTGAATTATCCATTTCATCCAGGATGATTTCGGCCGTGTCCCAGATGAAGCTCTCGCCCTCGACCTCGACAGGGGCGATGCTTGAGACGTAGTAAGAGTTTGGACAAAGGCCGTAAAAATAGGCCTCGCCTTTCATGTCGGTCATGGCGGTCCTGATCGCCCCCGGCGCCAGACCGTCCGCCTGCTCAATGAGCCGGACCGCTCCGGGCTTCTCGACTTTGCCGCTCTTGCCGATAATGCCGTCAAGCCACTGCTTCTTCTTCAGGTAAAAGCCCGTGCTCAATTCGGGCGAAGAGAGCTTGCCGTAGTTTGTGACCCAGCGGCGAGCCAGCTCCGGCTTCTTCAACTGGCGCAAGGCTTCCGCATAAGCGTCAACGAATTCACGGACGCAATCCTTGTCCGTCGTCTTACACGTCAACTCTTTAAGCTCCAGCTCGCGGCAAAAGATTGTGTCGCAGTTATTCGTCTCCAGCCAGTTGATTAATTCCGGACTGGCTCCGACGCTCTTGTAATAGCTTTCGCGCGTCGGCACCGCGCCCAGGTTTCTACCGTCCAGGTTGAATGGCTTGGTGGAGAGGTAGAAACGTTTACGCGTGAGCGGCGTTACGGCGTCACCAGCTTTATAAGGCTCAGCCCCCTTCTTATAAATGGCTTTGAGTGTCAGCGTGATCGGCGCGGCGCAAGGCGTGGGCGAAGGACTCGGAGGTGTGGCCGGCGTCTGGGCCCTAATGGTGAGCGCGAAGAGGAAGACGAGCGACAGCGCGGATGCCGTCACGAAGACTGCCCTGCGTTTTGGCGGCCGAATGAGCATTGCCAAAAAGTTTGCGAGGGTACTGCCCGGTCCTTTATCTTAGTCGGGAGTTAACTGGTCCCAACCGGGAAACTGACGTGTCGGAATACGAACTTATTTGGCTGCGGGTTTTTTGGAAGCCGAGCGCTGGGCTTCCAGGTCACCGCGTAGTTTCGCCAGGTCCTGATTGCTCGGGTTGACCTCTGAAAGTTTTTTGAGCATCGCTTCGGCTTCGTCGAAGCGGCCTTTCTTCGTCAGTGCGCTGGCCATGTACTGTAACGTCAGCTCGTGCCTGGAATCAAGGTCGAGCGAGCGGCGCAACTCTTTAATGGCCCGGTCCAGATCCGGCGGCTGGCGGAAGAGAAAGCTGATCCCCAGGCCGGTGCGAACGTTAACATCCTTCGGCTCCTTGGCGAGCGCCGCAGTGTACCACTTTTCCGCCGTTTCGTATCTACCCGCTTCCAGATTCGTGTCGCCGAGAGCGGCGATCACCTGATAGCTCTCCGGGCGCAGTTGATTGGCGCGCGTCAAAAACTGTATGGCCTCATCTAACCGGCCCTGCCGGTATTGGGCCGTGGCCGCGCGCATCTGCGCCTCGAAATTGTCTGGCTCCGACCGCGCCGCTTCGATTAGAGCCGCATCACCGCTCGACCCTGCGCCTTGACCGGCAGAAGCGTTCGGGGGAATCGGAGGGTGATTCGCTGGAAGCTCGGAATCCTGCGCCGACTCCACGTCCGCCCTCTCGGCGGCAGTGTTGCGCACCATCGCCTGCCGGTTGATGTTCGTGGCGAAAACGTAGCCGACGATGACGCCCAGGAGCACGCCGATGATTGCGAACAGGACGTTGTCTTTCGTCATAAAGCAGTGGTCAGTGGCCGGTGGTCAGTGGTCAGCAGAAAACAGCCAGCGTTTAACTGACCACTGACCACCGGCCACTGACCACTGTTTATTTTATTCGTGCTCGCGCTTCTTCAATCCTGCCGGAAACAAACTGCGCGTCCTGAGACCCTGCGGGCAAGAGCTTCTCCAGTCGCTCCCAGTAAGAGATGGCCTGCCGGAAGTCCTGCGCCTCGAAGGCCGCGGTGCCGGCCATCCAGAGCGCCTCCTTGTTTTCGGGGTCGAGCTGCAACGCCTTGTTAATCAGTTCGAGCGGCCGCCCCTGCAACTGAGAGCCGTTCGCCAAGGCCAGAGCCTCCGCGTACTCAAGCCACAGTTGCGGGTTGTCGTTCACCAGCTCGGTGGCCCGCGCATAGGCGTCGCTCGCTTCCCGGTAGCGCTTAAACTGCTTGTAAGAGCGCGCCAGCATCACCCAGCCCTTATCGTCGTTAGGATTCTCCTTGAGTCGCGCCGCTAGATTGGCTACGCGCTGCTCGATCTCCTGCGGCGTGGGACCGCTGGGTTGGCCGACCGGAGCCTCCGCCGCCTCTTCTTCCGGCGCGGATGGCATGACTCGCTGGTCCGATCTGACGGGTTCGGGAGGTATCTTAAAATAGAGAATGACGGCCAGGAGCGGAATCGCCCCTCCCAGGATTAAGGCGGCGGAGCGTCCGCTCCTCGCGTTGCTTTCGACGGGCATTGGCGCGTCTTGCGCCGGAGCGACATCCTCAAGGAGCCTGCGCTGCAATTCGAGGCGGCCCTGCTCGTACTGCTCTTTATCGAGCACGCCGTCGCGCAGGTCTCTGTCGAGTTCATCGAGCTGGTCGCGGTAGATGGAGACGTTGGCACGCTCGCGCTCGTCATCCGTCCGCTCCGCGCGCTGTAACAGCGGTGGCAGGACGTAACAGAGCGCTATGGCTACCAGCAGACCGGCGAATATCCAGAAGCTCATCATGCGCCGTCACCTTTGAGGCCATCGCCGAGCAGCGCTTCGACGCGCTTGCGCTCGCTCTCAGAGAGCGGAGCCTCTCGCAGCCGCTCGCGCCGTCTTTTGAGATAGAGGTACTGCACGACGACTCCCGCGGCGAGCAGCAGGAATGGACCGAACCAGAGCAGGTAAGTCGTCAATTTAACGGGCGGGCGGAAGAGCACATAATCGCCCCAACGATCAGTCATGAAAGCGGTGATCTCTTCATCGCTCTTGCCCGCTCTCATCATTTCCCGCATCTTCTGTCGCAAGTCAACGGCCAGCGGCGCGTGCGAGGCTGCCAGCGTTTCATTCTGGCATTGCATGCACCTGAAGTTTTCGGCAAGCGCCAGGACGCGCTTTTCCAGTTCGGGGTCTTCGGCTACGGGCTGCGCTTCATTAGCCAACGCGAGAGGCGCAGACAACAGCCACAACATCAGCGCCAGAAGTAAAGACGCGCGCCTCATTTCTGCAACTCCTTCACGAGCGGGATAATCTTCTTTTGCAGCACCTCTTCGGTGATCGGACCGATCTGTTTGTAGCGGATGATGCCGTTGCGGTCAATGACGAAAGTTTCGGGCACGGCGTAAACGCCATAATCAATTCCGACCCCCCCGTCCTCGTCTGAGAGGACAAGCGTGTAAGGGTCGCCAAGTTGGTCGAGCAAGGCAAGGGCGTCCCGGCGCTCATCCTTGTAATCGAGGCCGTAGATCGGCACTATGCCAGTACGCGCCAGATCAAGCAGCACCGGGTGCTCGTAACGGCAGGCCACGCACCAAGTGGCCCAAACGTTGAGTAACCAGACCTTGCCCCGCATCTCATCAGATTTGAAACTCCGCTGAGGATCAGACAATTGAGGCAAGACGAATGCAGGAGCAGGTTTGTTAATCAGCGGAGAGGGAATCTCACTCGGGTCGCGGCTCAGCCCGACAGCCAGGAAAACTGCCAGCACGATGAACAGGGCCAGTGGTATGAGAAACTTCTTCATGATTCTTCGATTGCGTTGCGCGCCAGCGCCCCGGAAGTCGCGGCCTCATCCGCCGCAGGCTTCGCCGCCGCCCGGCGACGCTCGCGCGCTTCAACCCTGTAGCGCCGGTCGCTGACGGCCAGCAGTCCCCCCAGGGCCATCAGCGCCGCCCCGCCCCAGATCCAATCCACGAACGGCTTGTAAAAGATGCTCACGCTCCAGGCGTTGCCGCTCACAGGCTCGCCGAGCGAAACATAAAGGTCGCGGAACAGGCCGGTCGCGATGTCCGCTTCCGTCATGGTCTGTTCCGAAGTGGTGTATTTGCGTTTCTCCGGGTACATCGTCCGCAGCGCCCCGCCGTTGCGGCTCACTTCGACCTCAGCGCGCCCGGCGATGTAGTTCGGCCCATCAACACGCTTCACGCCGTTGAAGCGGAAGACGTAGCCTCCGACCGTCGCCGTATCGCCGACGTTCATGCGTACATCCTTCCGCTCTTCATAGCCCGTGACCAGCGTGACGCCGATGATGAAGACGGCCACACCCAGGTGCGCCAATTCCATCCCGTAATAGCTGCGCGACTGCGCGCCGATTCTTTTGACAAGGCTCCCCTCGCCGGACCCGACACGGATTCGCTTCCAGACATTCAGGAACACGGTCGTGATGATCCACGCCGCCAGCAACAGGCCGAGGCTGACCTTCCACTTCCATTCGCCGATAGCGAAGGGCAAAAGAACGGCGGTCGCCACGCTCGCGGCGAAAGCCCAGCGCAATCGCACGGCGAGCTCCGGCAGACTCTGGCGCTTCCAGCGCGCCACAGGTCCCACGCCGATCATGAAAGCTACGGGAGCGGTCAGCGGCACAAAGACGGCGTTGAAGTATGGCGGTCCGACAGAGAGCTTGCCCATGCCCAGCACGTCCACGAAGATCGGGTAGAGCGTGCCGAGGAGCACGGAGGCCGCGGCGACAACCAGCAACACGTTATTCGAGAGCAGGAATGATTCGCGCGAGATGAGATCGAACTTACCGCCGAGGCCGACACGCTTGGCGCGCCACGCATAGAGCGTCAGCGAGCCGCCGATGACGATGACTAGAAAGGAGAGGATGAAGACGCCGCGCTTCGGGTCCGTGGCGAAGGCGTGAACGGATGTCAGCACACCCGAGCGGACGAGAAACGTCCCGAGCAGGCTCAAAGAGAAGGCGGCGATAGCCAGCAGCACGGTCCAGCTTTTGAAGCTGCCGCGCTTTTCCGTTACCGCGAGCGAGTGAATCAGAGCCGTGCCGACCAGCCAGGGCATGAACGAGGCGTTCTCCACAGGGTCCCAGAACCACCAGCCGCCCCAGCCCAGCTCGTAATAGGCCCACCAGCTCCCGAGCGCGATGCCACAGGTTAAAAAGCACCACGCAATGGTCGTCCAGGGGCGCGACCAGCGTGCCCACGTCGCGTCCAGCTTCCCGCCGAGCAGAGCTGCGATGGCGAAGGCGAAGGCTACAGAGAAGCCGACGTAGCCCATGTAGAGCATCGGCGGGTGAATCACCATCGCGGGGTCTTGCAAGAGCGGGTTGAGGTCTCTGCCCTCTGCCACGGCCGGGAGCAATCTTTGGAAAGGATTCGAGGTCCACAGCATGAACAGCAGAAAGCCGATGCTGATAATCCCCATCACGCCGAGCACGCGCGCACGCATCTCAAGCGGCAACTGGCGGCTAAAAAGAGTCACGGCCACGGTCCACAGCGCCAGCAGCAGACTCCACAGCAGGAGCGACCCTTCGTGAGAGCCCCACGTCGCCGCCAGACGATAGTTCAAGGGCAGCAGCGTGTTGGAATTGGTCGCTACGTTGAGGACCGAAAAATCGTTGGTGATGAAAGAGTAGGCCAGGCAGCCGAACGCCACCAGCACGAAGATAAACTGCGCCTGCGCCGCCGGAGCACCGAGAGCCATCCAGGATTGACGCCCGCGCGCCGCGCCGATTAAAGGCAGCGCCGCCTGCGTGACAGCCATCAGGAGCGCCAGGATGAGCGCAAACTGTCCGACCTCTGGAACTAGCGTCATGAAAAACGTCTCCTGCTACTTCTCCAACGTCTGGCCAGCCTTTTCGGAATAGTTGGGCTTGAGCGCGTCCGCGGCCTCGGGCGGCATGTAGTTCTCGTCGTGCTTGGCGAGCACTTCGTCGGCGCGAAAGATTCCGTCGTTGCCGAGTCGCCCCTGCGCCACCACGCCCTTGCCCTCCTTGAAGAGGTCCGGAAGGATTCCTTTGTAAACGACCGGCAGAGTGTGCTTCAGGTCTGTGACCACGAAACGCACGGTCAGCCCGTCATCTTCGCGCTTCAGGCTGCCCTGCTCGACCAGCCCCCCGACCCTGAACGTCTTATGGACCGGGGCCTCGCGGGCGGCGACCTGCGTCGGGCTGAAGAAGAAGACCAGGTTATTCTGGAAAGCGTTAAGGACCAGCGCGGCTGCGATTCCGAGGCCGGCCAGACCCACGCCGATCATCGCGAGTTTTTTATGTCGTCGTTTCATTCTCTTTCAGAACGTTCATTTTAGGTGCTTGCCTGGCCTGCCGCAAGAGGGCGCGTTTCCGGCGGCGGCGCAGCAGTAGAATTTCAGCGCCCATCAGAAAAAGCGCCACGCCGAAAGAACCCCAGACGTAGAAGGCGTAGCCGCCCATGTTGAAAAATTCCACCCAGTTCATTTCGCTTCCCCCAACAACTCCGCGACCCACGGAGCGTGCCGCTCTCTCTCCAGGATGATGGAGCGCACGCGCATCAAGGTCACAGTGATCGAGTACATCCAGATGGCCGCGATCATGATGAGCAGGGCCGTGAGCATCACGGGCGCGATGGACGGGGTGCGGCCCAGGCGGAGCGAAGCGCCCTGGTGCAAAGTGTTCCACCACTGGACGGAGAAATAGATGATGGGCACGTTGATGCCGCCGACCAATGCCAGCAGCGCCCCGGCACGGTCGGCGCGGCGCGCATCTTCGATGACCGCCTGCAAAGAGAGGAAGCCCAGATAGAGGAAGAAGAGAATGAGCGTCGAGGTCAGCCGGGCGTCCCAGACCCACCAGGTTCCCCACATAGGCTTGCCCCAGAGCGCGCCCGTCCACAGCGAGATGAAAGCGAACATCGCTCCGGTCGGTGCGATGGCCGACGCCATCATTGACCACAGCCGCGCGTTGAACGCCAGTCCCAGCCCGGCGTAAACGGCCATCAGCACGTAAAGGAACATCGCCATCCACGCGGCCGGGACGTGGATGTAGATGATGCGGTAGGCGTCACCCTGCTGGAAATCGGTCGGCGCGACGAAGAATCCGACATAGAGTCCGGCCGCCAGGAGCACCGCCGAAAGGACGGCGAAGAAGGGAATCAGTTTTCCTGCAAGTGGGTAAAAACTCGCAGGCGATGTGTATTTATACCAGTTGATTTTGCGTCGAGCCATATGAAAATAATCTTAGAGGCTACTTGAAAATTCCGGTTTTCGCGCCGCAGGCGCACGTGAGAAGGTAGCCAGACGTGTAACGTCTGGAAGAAGAATCGCATAAAGATTCCCGCACCGAAAGGTGCGGGGAGAATCGTTCTGGCGCTCCTTCAGAGCGCAAACCATCTGTGCTGACCTGACCAGACCTTTCAGGTCTGGCTACCTTCTATGGGCCGCTCACGCGGCTAAAAGGAATTTTCAAACAGCTTCTTATTCCCGAACCTTACGATTAACAATTTCTCTTAATCCATTGAGATGCGTAAAGCGGCTGCCGTTGTCCAGGGAGTAAACAAAAGCGCCAGCACCAGCACAGCCCCGAGCAGGGACAGATGAGGCTCTGCGCCCGTGCCGGTTATGCTCGCCTCGACCGCGCCCGCGCCGAAAATCAGAATCGGAATACAGAGCGGTAAGACCAGCAAGGATACCAGCACGCCCCCGCCGCGTAAACCCAGGGTCAGGGCTGCGCCGACCGCGCCGATCAGACTCAAAGCGGGCGTGCCTAAGAGGAGCGAGCCGATCAGCGTCAGAAGCGCCCCCGGCGGCAGGTCGAATTGTAAGCCGAGCACCGGGGCGATCAAAACCAGCGGTGCTCCCGTCACCAGCCAGTGCGCGATTATCTTGCCCAGCACGATGACCGAGAGCGGCTGCGGCGTCAGCATCAACTGCTCCAGGCTGCCGTCCGAGTAGTCGTGTGCGAAAAGGCGGTCCAGCGAGAGCATCGAGGCCAGCAGCGCCGCCACCCAGACCACGCCGGGCGCGATGGCGCGCAGGACTTCCATTTCGGGCCCGATGCCGAGCGGGAAGAGGCTGACGACGATGACGAAGAAGAAGAGCGTGGACAGCACGCCGGCGCGGCCACGCCACGCCAGAGTCACGTCTCTCTGAATGACCCATCGCAGAGTTGCCAGCATTCAGCGCTCGCTCGAAGGGGCAAGATTGAGTCGCACGGTCCGCCCGGCGCCAACCTCCAGCGGTTGGTGCGTCGTCATCACGGCCAGGCCCCCGCCCTCCAGATGCTCTCCGAGGACGGATTGAACCAGACGGACCGCAGCGCTGTCCAGCGCCGTCAACGGCTCGTCCAGAATCCACAGGACCTGCTCGCCGAGCAGCAGGCGCGCCAGCGCCAGACGACGCTGCTGCCCCTGGGATAAGGTCTTGACGAGCGACGCTTCGCCATCAAGGAGTCCCACCCGTTCGAGTGCCTCGGCGATCTTCTCTTCGCTCGGACGTCGGCCCGCGAGACCACCCGCGATGCGTAGATTCTCCGCCGCGCTCAACTCGCCCTTGATTCCGTTGGCGTGCCCCAGATAGGCCAGCTCCTTGAAATACTCCTCTTTGAGAGAGGAGATGCTCGTCCCCTGCCAGAGAATTTCTCCGGCGCTCGGAGCGAGCAGCCCGCAGAGCATCCGCAGAAGACTGGTCTTCCCGCTCCCGTTCGGCCCTGAAACCTCTAACAATTCTCCCTGCTCTAATGAAAAACTGAGATTTTGAAAGAGCATGCGCCCGCCGCGCACGCACTCCAGAGCATTCGCTTCAAGCTTCAGGCCCATCAGGTGATTCTACTGCCGTTGATTGTTCATCCCGTTCGGGAGAAGAGAGCGCGCTTCATGTCGGCCGCGCCATTCGGTGGAGACTTATCTCAAGAGCCTCCGCTCGCTCGTTTTGAAAATCATTGTATCACGCGCCCGTTGTCTCCATAAAAGGATGAGGTCTTGAAGTGAACTCCACTTCCGTCAAAATGGCTTTTGAGGTGCTATACTTCAAACCCTTCGAGTGCGGCTCGCCGCCCGCTGTCGGTCCGGCGAAATTTCAGCAAGGGCCTTTTATCTTTATGAGGGAAAATATTCTCTTCTCGATTGCAGGCGTTGTCCTGGGCTTCTTCATAGGCTTCTTCATCGCGAACTCCAGCATGAATCAACCCCCGACACCGAGCGCGGCGAGCGACTCCGCGCGCTCCCGCGACGAGACGCGATTGCCGCCGGGCCACCCGGACATCAGCGGGACCGGGGGCGGTAATCCTGCTTCCACGAACGCGACCGCGCAGCAAGCGATGGACGAAGCGGACCGCAATCCGCAGAACTTCGAGGCGCAGTTCAGAGCTGCGGTCGTCTTCTTTGAGCTCGCCGCTTATGATAAGGCCAGACTTTACCTGGACCGCTCGCTCGCCCTGAGGCCAGAGGATGCAGCCGCGCTCACCGGGATGGGACAAACGAAATATCGGCTGGGCGACTACGCGGGCGCGGCCACCTTCTTCGAAAAGGCTCTGACGCAGCGCCCGAACGACCCGGAGCTGAGGACGAACCTCGGCGACGCATACTTTCAACAGACCCCGCCCAACTACGACCGTGCGATTGCGGAGTATCGCAAGGCTCTGAACACTGATCCAAATCACGAGCCAGCGCTGGCGGCGCTCGCCGACGCCCTGTTCCGCAAAGGAGACAAGACGGCGGCGCGAGAAGTGGTTGACAAACTCGCAGCCGTCAACCCCTCAAACAACGCCCTCAAGACCCTACGCTCGATGCTGAACGGACAATAAGAGCCGTAAATCGTAAATCGTGAATCGTAAATAGACGAAAGCCTGGCGCTTTCCATTTACGATTCACGATTTACGATTTACGGCTTTTAGAGGTTTGGGCTGCGCGGGAACTTCACAAACGGCAGGCGCACCTCGCGCACGAAGAATTGATCGGCGCGGATGGCCGCGGGCGGGGCGAACCCCTGTGCCCCGGCGGCGGCGATGATATCGTCCTGGTCTATCCCATCGCCGCTGATGCCGATGGCGCCCACGAGCACGTTGTTCTTGTAGAGCGGAACGCTGCCCGCGAAGATTTGAGTCCCGTTCGCCAGCTCCGGAATCGCCGTGCACGGAACGCTGGCCCCGCCGAGCGTCGCCAGCAAGTTCGTCTTAATCAGATCCAGTTGCAGTCCGACGTTGAAGATGCTCCACTCCGGGAAACCCGCGCTGAGCGGACCGGCCGCAGTGTTGTTGATGCCGTCCGGGAAGAACGGGCGGTGAACGAAGCCGACCGAGCGCGTCGTGAAAGCGATTGAGCCGTTGAGCGCGAGCCCGTCCGCCGCGGCCCTGTCAACGTAAGAGCCGAAACCGGCGGCGCGCAAAGACGCCCCGGCATTCGCCTTCGAGAAGAACATCGCGCCGCGTGCCTTCTGGACCGAGACGTCGAAGCCGAAGACCGGCGCGTCGGCCGTGCGGAAGATTCCCAGCACGCGACCGTCCGTATCAACCACGGCGATTGAGACGCGCGCGCTGCTCCCCAATGGCTGGCGAATCGCCGCGCGCGTGATGTTCGCCTGCTGCGCCGCGTGCGAGATGATCGTGTTGACGTCAGCGGCCGTGAGCGCGCTCACGGGGCTGTTGATGAAGGGAAAGAATCTGGTATCTACTTCGCCGCCGATACCGCCGACGACCGCAGGCGTGAAGGCAGAGGTTTGCGCCGGGCGGATGGGAGAATCAATCGCGCCGGGCAGGCTGCCGAAAGCTATCGTCGCGGGCGCGAGCGGCTCCGAGACGTTGATGAAAGGCAGCCGCACGCCATCGGCCAGGATGTTATCGCCGCGAATCAACGAGGGCGTCTCAAACCCCCGTACCGCCGAGACCGCGATCACTTCTTCAAACGGCTGATCAAAATCCGCAGGGTCTTTGTCCAGAGTGTAAAGCCCGTCGCCCTCGATGCCGATTCCGCCGACCGCGACGCCGTTCTTGTAGATCGGCATGCTGCCCGGGTCTGCCGAAAGCCCCAGCGGGAGTCCAGGCTTTTTAATGTCGGAGCAGGGGAGCGAACTGTACTGCACACCATAAAGCGGTCCGCCGGGGCGGTTATCAACGCCGGGCGGGATGTGCTCCTGCACGATGAAGCTCGCCGTGCGCGTCGTGAAAGCGTTGCCGGTGGTGCTGAAGATCGCGGGCGTCGCCGCCTTCGAAATCGCTGCGAGCGTCGAGGGCACGCTCAAACCTTCGAGGCCGCGCCCCGAAGTCCCGCCTCCGCGAATCAAGGTGTTCGCGGGCGCACCCGTCATCTTGAAAACCCCGAGCACATTGGCTTCGCGGTCCACCACGGCGACCGTCACGGGGCGGTTCAGAGAGGCTGCGGCCGAGACGGCCTGCGCGATCAGTGTTTGAACTTCGGCGGAAGAGAGATTGCCGGCGGTCGCATTCGTCGGTATCTGCGGCTGAAGAGAGCCGGGCGTCGGCACTGCGCCCGCATCATCTTCCGGGCCGCCGCCCGTGTGGCCGATGCCGACGCGCACGCGGTTGCTCGATTGTCCTTTGTAAGTGATCTTCACCAGCACATCGCCGACGTCGCCCAGATCGTCGCTCAGTCTGACGACTATCGAGGTGACCCATGCCTGGTCCGGCACGGGGCCGACGTGCTCGACCGTCAAAGAATAAATCCGGTGCGAGCCGTCCTCAGCCTCAACCGTCACGGCGGACGGCGACTCGCCCGGCTGCAACTGGAGGTTCGTGGCGAAGAGCATGATGCGCGTGCGCGGGTCCGCGCTGAATTGCACGGTTGATGTGAGCGGGAAGGGTTCGCGCTTCTGCGTCACGGACTCGAAGGCGACGGCGCGCGTCGAATTGGCTTCGCTGATCAGGACGGGCCTTGATGTTTGCGCCTCGACTCTTTGGGTGCGGCGCGAGACGCCCGCAAACAGCAGGACGAAAAGCAGGGCGACGATTAAGAGCCGCGTCCAGATTCTGTGGCTTCGACCAATCATAAAAACGCTGCGACCCGTTCGCTCCTCGGCGAGGGAGAAAAATCAGTGGGGTTCAGTTCATCAAGGCAGCGCTCAATGTAACACTAATTGCAGCGCAGTCAAGATGATTTTTACCAAACATAAATATAAATAAAGACCGCCCTTGAAGACGGTCTCTCTCATTCTTTCAAATCATCACACCTCACTATAAATCTTTCAGAACTTTAGCCACGATTTGCGCAAATGTTTTACCGTGTCTGATTTCGTTAGAAGGAGCGATTGTATCTATCGGCTTATCTTCTTTGTAAATTAGCCCTGCGCTAACGTAGACGGTATATCTGCCTTTTCGAAAAGCCACAGATTTAGCAATACCCCATTCGTAGGCTTCATCACTTACGTCCTGTAAATATCCATTTACTTTTACATTTGCAATGAACTCTTTGAATGCTTTTTTTGCCGCTTCTTTTGAAGGATGAATTAGAATAGCCACTTTTACGATAGCTTCATCCGATTTCCACTGATCAATAATAACGTCATCAGTAAAAGTCTCTGATTCGTTTGGTTGCGGCGGAGGGATTGAGGTGCGCTTCCAACTGGGAAACTGTTCCTTAATTGCGTTTTCGATAGATGCCGCTAAGGGATTAAATGGGCGCGGATCATCTTGCGCCCTGGCGGTTAGCTGGGCAAACAGGAGTAATATTGTTGCACAACATGCTGCTTGTATCCTATTCATACTCGCGCTCTCTATCTTTCAATAAGGTTTATTTGGGAACCACTTCAAAGGTTAGAGATGATGATTCAATCCATTCGCCTCTCCAGATAAAACGGCGCTTAACGGTCAACAGATAGCGACCAGGTTGAAGCGGCTCATACCAATCCTTCATTTCGATGATTACGGTGTCTGTTTCGTGAGGGCGTAGGGTGGTGCCTCTTACGCTTTCATTGCCAGGAGTTCTTTCTTTCCATTTTAAGAGTTCGACCAATCCTGCACGATAGGGAACCACTTCCCCATCTCTTAATAACTGAGGTCGGTTATAGTAAGAAGGGTTAGCAACAGAGAAACTCACATCTTCTGAGGATGTGTTTGTTATTAAAAGACGAAAGAAGATTTTATCGCCAACTTTATAAGGTTTAGACAGTTCTTCAGGATTCTCACTCGATTCAAGCAGTCTTGGAAGCAGTTCTATCTGCGCGAAAGTGGGATTTTTTAATCTTTCATATTTATGCCGCATGTCTTCAGACATTTGAGCAGCGTTCGCTTCCCACTCAGCCTGCTTTTTACTTTTGTCTTGCGCTAGGGCTACCTGGCTGCCAGCAATCAGGATGATGGCGAGCATGACAATCTTAATTTCTAAAAATCTTTCTTCTCTCATTTCGCTATAGTCCTTGTTTGTGAATTATCCTCCAACCAATCTCCTTGAGCAATTGTTGCTTACTTCACTAATTCAAGATGAAAATAAAAAAGACCGCCTTTCTAAGCGGTCTATTTGACCCTTCTAGCCATCAAAAATTATCGCATGTCTTTCAAAGCCTTGACCACAAGTTTTGCAAACATTTTACTAAGCCTAGCTTCTTCTTTGGGTTTCTTATCAGAAAAAACGTCATCCCCGCGGACATTCAGTGCAATTGAACTGATGTAAATAGCGTAGCTACCTCTCCTGAGAGCTATGGATTTGTTTATTCCCCAAGCGAACGCCTCGTTATCAACATCGGGTAAATGCTCATTCGCCTTGACGCCAGCAGTGAACTTCTCAAATGCGTTTTTGGCATCAGCTTCTGATGGATGTAGAAAGAGAGCTACTCTGACGTTACCTTCTCTTGATGACCACTGATCAATAATTACTTCTTGGCTGAAATTATCAAGTCCGTCTCGATTTATCGGAGGAACAGATTTACGTTCCCAATCTGGCAACTCCGCCGCAATCGCTTTCGCAATTATATCTGCTATTCGGTTGTACGGTCTTGGGTCCTCCTGTGCTTTTATTTCCTGCGCGCTTATTAATGAAGGTATTGCCAGAAAGATCACTGTTATCAGAGACCACATGAAGAATCTTTTCATAAAGCCCTCACTTTATCTGTTAGCTTCGTGCTTCTGTGGAAGTCTGAAAACTATATTCACTCCGGCTCGACTTCAAACGTCGTCGAAGCAGTATTAGTCCACCCTCCATCTGACAGGAAGCGGTGTTTAATGTCCAATTGATAATGGCCTGACTCAAGCGGCTTGTGCCACGTATCTAAATAGATGATACCTACTATTTCTGTTTCACCAGATTCCAAGTTTACCGCGATTGAGCTGACGAAAGGTGGCGGGTTGTCTATTACTTTAGCCACCTCTTTACGGTAAGGCACTAATTGTCCATCCCGGAACAGTTGTAGGTGATGCAGATCGTAAGAATTATTGATTGTGATAGTAATAGCCTCTGACGACATATTAGTCATCAGCAATTTCAGCTCAATTTTGCCATGAGCTTTATAGCAGTCCGAGACCTTTTTAGACTCTTCATCCTGGCAATTCGACTCAGGTTCGATCTCCAGTTTGATAAACGACGGGTCACGTAATCTTTCCCTTCGCCGCTTTGCTTTCTCTGTCATTTCAGGACTGACTTCCAGTTGACCATCTTTATTAACCTTCAGCTTTTCCTCTTGGGCAATACCAGAAGCGGCAACAACTAGAACTAAAAACAGTAATCTAAGAACTTTGTATGGCGGCATAACGTTCTCCCTGTCTAACAGAATGGCTCTGACATTTTACCATGAGCGGTTTCTATGCCTTAAGGATGCCACACGTTGTTCAGACGGTTTCGGTACTCCGTTGAGTTTATAAACCCTCTGACTAATCCATCATAGTTTCCGGTCTGATTTATGTAGTCAAGCCAGGCTGTCCAATTGCCATCAGGTGGACGCTGTAAGAGTGTCCAGTAAAGCTAGACTCAAAACAAAATGAATAACAATCGTTCTTTTGAGTGAGAGGTATGTTACAGGGGAGGACTGCATTACACTTACCCTTTATGGTCTAGAAAGTTAATGGGAGGCGAGACTCTATGAGGAGTGAGGCTCTTGTTAGCATGAAATAACTGATGACGGCTGCTATATACGACCGTTATAGATCTTTCAAAACCTTTGCGACAATGTGCGCGATAGCTTTGTTGAATTTAGTCTCTTTCAAGAGGGCATTCCGATCCATCGGAGCATGATCTTCGGGAAACACAATCGGGACCGCGCTTATGTACACCGTGTACCTACCTTTTCTAAAGGCCAAGGACTTATCTATTCCCCAGACGTAGGATTCGCTATCCAAGTCCGGTAGGGGCCCATTTGCCCTCACGTCGGCGGCAAATTTTTTGAGCGTCTCTGCCGCCACCTCTTTTGAGGGGTGAATTAAGATAGCCACTTTTACAATGGCATCGTCCGATTTCCACTGATCGATAATGACCTCTTCGCTAAATTTATTCGGTTCATTTTTATTTATCGGTGGGACTGACGTGCGTTTCCAGTCGGGGAACTGTTCTTGGATTGCCTTGGCGACGGATTCGGCTAGCGGATTGAATGGGCGTGGGTCATCCTGTGCCTTAGAGGGGAACTGAACTGCTACGAATAATGTTGCTGCGAAAAATATCGTGAAGATTTTATTCATCACAGTGCATCTCTTTCGTTCCAAGGATTCTCGATAATTCTCAATGAGAAAAATTGGGTGATACCTCAAACATAATCGGGGAAGACTCCAACCATTTTTCGCTACCGCCGGGGCGATACTGAACAGTAAGTAGGTAGCGGCCCGGTTCGAACGCCTCGTACCAATCCTTGAGGTCAACGGTGCCGACTGGCTGCGTTTTATTCGGGCGCAGGATTATAGACAGACCGTTGGTACGAGTTAGGAGTCCGCTCTTATTCTCAACGGACTTAGTCGCGCGCTTATGATACGGGAGCACTGCCCCTTCCTTCATCAGCACGGGGCGAGTGTTATCGTAATAACAGCCGGTATCTATGGCAAACGGCTCGGACAGCGTATTTATCATGAGCAGTTGAAAGCTGATCTTCTTCCCCGCCCGGAACGATTTCGCTCCTTCACCTTCCTCGCCATGTTTAGGGAATATAGGTTCAAGCTTCAGATCAAGGAAATCAGGATTCTTCAACAATTCTGAGCGACGCCGCGCATACTCTTCCCACTGGGGCGGGGCTGCAATCTCCCCGTTTGAATTGACGGTCAGCTTCGGCTTCTCCTGACCGGCGACCGTTACGGCACACGCGGCAAGAATTATTAGCGATATTATGTTTTTTGAGAGCATACCGTTTACTCCTACATACTTCCAGCCCGCCTACCTTCTTTTCATTATCCCTTAGACTACTTTTTCTGACAAATTCCATCTAAGTTTTATGGCTGCCCGAACTTTTGGCGGAACTCGGTTGAGTTGATAAATCCTCCGACTAGGCCGTTGTAGTCGCCGGTGCTGTTTATAAAATCGAGCCAAACGTAATAAGCAGGATCGGGGTCTCTCTGAAGGTAAACGAGATAAAGCTGCCGCACGTATTCCGCATTGTATTCCGCCGTCCCCGGATAGGTTAGCGCAGGCTTATTTTGTCGGAACTCCGCCGATCAATTGATTGACGTAGATAGGGCCAGACCCCGGAGAGTTATGATAAATTTCGTACCGCCCATAATAGTTGTGATTTACATAAACATCTATGTAGCACAAATGATAGCTGTAGGGGTCGAATGAATTGAATATGTAGAAGCTAAAATTATTAACGGGGATAGGGAAATCCAGGAAAACGTCCCGTAATGGATAATGATAGTAGCTATCTTCACTAACAATGCCGTTGGAGTAAAAGCCTCCGCGATAAAAGGATCTGGTGTAGATATTATTACCGTAAGGCCCTCCGGCCCCAGCCGAGAACCCATTGGCGGAAAAAGTTACTTGCGAATACTGATTCGTTACGTTAGTTCCGGCGGGAAGATTATCAAAATTTATAGTTACTGGGTCTGCCGCAGTAGAATTTTGCGCAAAGGCAAACAGTAAAGCTAGACTCAAAACAAAATGAATAACAATCGTTCTTTTGCGTGAGAGGTGTGTCATAGGGGAGAACTGCACTACACTTACCCTTTATGATTTCGAAAGTTGATGTGATGCTAGCAGAAGCGAGACTCTATGAGGAGTGAGGCCCTTGGTAGCATGAAATAGGTGACGATGGCTGCTATATACGACTGTCCATCTGAGCTGTCAACAATTATTTTCGCACGTAACTTTACGCATCCCTTCCAACTTTAAAGCCTGCAAGGAAAAAATCGGTTGCCAGCCTTTCGCTACTATGCTACAACCCATTACCTCGTTTTACTCGAAATTGCAATTTCCGTTGCGCGTCACGGCCCTGTTGATCAGTTTGTTGGTCCAGCAACACACAGGCAATCAAGCTCAAGGCCATTATGCCTGCACTCTTCAGAAAGCTGTCATTCGCGTCGCTGGCGCGGGCGGGCGTCACGCTTTGTCTGATACTCGCTGCTTCGCTCTGCGCCTTTGCACAGGAGAAGGGACGTCTGTCGGGCGTTGTCCGCGACAAAGCTAAAGCGGAGATGGCGGGCGTGACCGTCGTCGCCATCAACCAGGTCAATCGCCGCACGCATCGCGCGAAGAGCGGTTCGAAGGGCGAATATTCTCTGAGTCTCCCGGCCGGGGCGTACCGCGTCAAGGCGGAAGCCCCTTACGCCGCGCGCTTCCCCAGAGACAGAGCCGGGAGACTTCCCTTCAAGCCGAACGTGACGCCGGACGACCCTTACGCGGCCGCGTTCCCTTCGGACAATGATTACAAGGCTGGGGCGTTCGACGGGTCTCAGGAGAATGTCCTGATCATCGGAGGCAAAGAGACGAAGCTAGACGTCCCCGTTGAGCTTCTGAAAGAGACTGCGGCAGAAAAACCGAAAGGGAGCGAAGATCAGCCCACGGGTTACAGCGGAGAGACGACAGTGCCTTCCGCGCCGCAGACACAAGCGGACCGCCGCGAGGTGCGCGACCGCTGGCGCATAGGCTTCCCTGAATATGACCGTTACGGCGACCGCGGAGCGCGCGGGCGCGACATCCCTTTCAAGCGTGGGCGCTGGTACGATCCTTACAACCAGAGCGTACTCAAGGGCGATTACCCGATCATCGGCAACAAGACTTTCATGATCTTGTCCGCCGTCTCGTCCTCGACCGTAGAGCAGAACCGCACGCCGAAGCCTTCGGATATCGGCTCCGTTCGTCCTGGGAGCGCGGACTTTTTCGGCAAGCCCGAACTCCTGGCCGTCAACCAGACATTTCAGTTCACCTTCGAGATGTTCCACGGCGACTCGTCCTTCAAGCCGCGCGACTGGGCGATCAAGATTTCGCCGACCTTCAGTCTGCCGAACTACGTCCGCGCGCGAGAAAATGGGGTCGTCCATGTTGACGTGCGGCGCGGCACAACACGCACCGATACACACTTCTCGCTCGAAGAGGCTTTCGGCGAAGTTAAGCTCGCGGACATCAACGCCAACTACGACTTCGTCTCACTGCGCGCCGGAATCCAGCCCTTCGTCTCAGACTTTCGCGGCTTCATCTATTCTGACAACAACCTGGGCGCGCGCCTCTTCGGCGCGTTCGACAACAATAAATTTCAGTTCAACGCAGCCTACTTTCACCAGCTCGAAAAAGACACCAACAGCGGACTGAACCGCTTCGACCAGCGCCCGCAGAACGTCTATATCGCGAACCTCTTTCGGCAGGATTTTCTTGCCAAGGGTTATACGATTCAGGGCAGCGTTCATTACAACGACGACCGGCGCAGCGTCGAGTATGACCGCAACGGTTTCCTGGTCCGTCCGGCGCTCGTCGGCGATGTCCGGCCGCATTCGATCAAGGTCGGCTACCTGGGCATCAGCGGCGACGGCCACATCCGCCGGCTGAATATCTCGCACTCTTATTACTATGCGTTCGGGCGCGACGACCGCAACCCGATTGCTGGGCGCAGCACGCGCATCAAGTCACACATGGCAGCGGTCGAGGCTTCGATTGATAAAGACTACCTCCGCTTTAAAGGTTCGTTCTTCTGGGCGCAGGGCGACAAGGACCCGACGGACGCGAAGGCCACTGGCTTCGATGCCATCTTCGATGACCCGAACTTCATCGGCGGGCAGTTCTCTTTCTGGAATCGCCAGGGCATACGCCTGACGCAGACAGGCGTCGGGCTGGTGCAGCCCAACAGCATTCTGCCCTCTCTACGCAGCAGCAAGACGCAGGGGCAGGCGAACTTCGTCAATCCCGGAATCTTCATCTACAACGCTGGCCTCGACGTCGAGGTCACGCAGCGCATCAAGGCGATCTTTAATATCAACTACCTGCGCTTTCATCGCACGGAATCGCTCGAATACATTCTCTTTCAAAATCGGATTCGCAAGGACATCGGTTTCGACTACAGCGTCGGCGTCGCTTACCGCCCGCTCCTGATAAACAACATCACGTTCACCTTCGGCGCGGCCCTGATGCAGACGGGGCGTGGTTTCCGGGACATCTTTACGGACGCCTCGCGCAACTGCCCCCCGAACGTCTCGGACTTTTGCGCGTCTGACGGGGTCGTCGTCAATCCGAGCAAGCCGCTTTACGCACTGTTCGGGCAGGTGAAATTTGTATTCTGAGTTCTCTTAATAAAGGTACAATCTTTGTGCCGGCCGTCCAGATTAAAAATCATGCGCGCTACACGCAGCACATTTGATCGCATCAAGCTAGTTCTCGCGCTCTCCTTCATGGCGCTGCTCGCCGTGATGGGCTTCGGCGGCGTGCGCTCGAAAGCGACGGACGAGAACACGGCCGTCGCCGCAGCGAAGCGACAGGGGCAGACCACTACTGCGCCCGCCCAGGCAGCATTCAGGGAAGGCTGCATCTCCTGCCACGACAAGATCGAGCCGATGCACAAGTCTGACAACGGGGCGTTGAAGGAAGACGGCAAGGACGGCGTCAATCTCTCCTGCACCTTCTGTCACGGCGGCAATCCTATTCCCAGAAAAACGGCGACCACAACCGAGCAGGAGAAGGAGCAGATTAAGAACGAGGCCCACGTCCAGCCTAAGTATCCGGACGAGTGGAAGAGAAACGGCCAGAGAACGAGCTCCAACCCCGAGGGCACCAACACGCTCCTGGCGCGCGAGAGCCGCGAGTTCGTGCGCTTTATCAATCCGGGCGATTTGCGCGTCGCCACACAGACCTGCGGCACCTGCCATGCGCTTCAGACCAGTGCCGTTTCCAACAGCATGATGCGTCACGGCGCGATGCTCTGGGGCGCGGCCCTTTATAACAACGGAGGCTTTCCGCTCAAAGACGCGCGCTTCGGCGAAAGCTACGCGGACGAAACGGGCGCGCCCGAACGCCTCATTCAAGTTGGCGATATTAAACCTGAGACGATGACGCTGCGCGGCATCCTGCCGTACCTGGACCCCCTGCCGCGCTGGGAGATTTCGCAGCCGGGCAACGTCCTGCGCGTCTTCGAGCGCGGCGGCAAGCGCCGCCTGGAAGTCGGGCTGCCGGACAGGGACGAAGACCCCGGAAAACCCGACAAGGGTTTGAGCGCGCGCGGCTTCGGCTCCTTGCAGCGCACGGACCCCGTCTATCTGGGATTGCAGAAGACGCGTCTGCTGGACCCGACGCTCAACTTCCTGGGGACGAACGACCATCCTGGCGACTATCGCTCTTCCGGCTGCACGGCCTGTCACACCATCTACGCCAACGACTCGAACGAGAATCATTCGGGCAAGGATGCCGCCGGGTTCGGCAATCAGGGGACGCCGCACACTGCCGACACCAGTTTCGACAAGCTGAGAAACGAGCCGGGCCACCCGATCCGCCACCAGTTCACGCGAAGCATCCCGACCTCGCAGTGCATGGTCTGCCACATGCACCCTGGCACGAACATGGTCACCACTTACCTGGGCATGATGTGGTGGGACAACGAGACGGACGGGCGCGTGATGTACCCGGACCAGCAGATCACGCCGTCGCAGGAGGACGAGCAGAAGAAACTCAACCGCAACCCCGAGGCGGCGTCCCTGCGCGGCCTCTGGTCCGAGCCGGGTTTTCTCAACGACACTGGCAAGCCCAAGATCAACAACCAGCTGACGCGCACCCAGTTCGCTGACTTTCACGGACACGGTTGGATTTTCCGCGCGGTCTTTAAGCGAAACCGGCAGGGCGAGATGCTCGACGCCTACGGCGAACGCGTGCGCGACGCCGGAGGTAACCCGGTCAAATCAATCGAGAGCGACAAGCTCTGGCAGGCCGTCAAATTCAAGGACAAAGATAACGTCGAGCTGCTCAACAATTCACAGGAGAAGAACGCCCCGGTCCACCTCAAGGACATCCACCTGGAGAAGGGGATGCACTGCGTGGATTGCCACTTCCGGCAGGACTCGCACGGCAACGGCGTCCTTTACAACGAGCCGCGCGCCGCCATCGAGATCACCTGCACGGACTGCCACGGCACAATCCGGAAAAGGGCCTGGGCCGATGATCCCCCGGTGACCTCCGGGCCCGCCGCGGGCAAAGGAATGGACAGGAGCGGCCAGTACAAAGAGACGACCGGGCGCGTCCTCCCGGAGATTACCGTCCCCTGGAAAGATGAGGAGGGCGACAATTCGCTCTTCCAGTTGGTCGAAGAGGACGGCGAGAGGGTGGACGCAAACGGGAAAAAGGTCAAAGTGTACCAGGGCGACCTCATCCAGAAGTCCATGGTCGAGCCGGGCGTCTGGTGGCGCGTCAAGCAGACGGCCGACACGGTCACGGAAGGCCATCGCGACTACAACTGGAAGTCTGCTTACGCCAAGACGGTCCGCCTCGACGAGAAAGATCAGATGACCTGGGGCGCGACCGACGGCGCGCTCGCGCATTCTGACGACAAGATGACCTGCTTCACCTGCCACTCGGCGTGGATGACGAGTTGCTTCGGCTGCCATCTCTCGATGCAGGCCAACCGCAAGATGCCCAACCGCCACAACGAGGGCGGCGACACGCGCAATTATACGACCTATAACTTTCAGGTCCTGCGCGACGACGTCTTCATGCTCGGCGTTGACGGGACCACCACGGGCCACCGCATCGCGCCCGTCCGCTCGTCTTCAGCCATACTCGTCAGCTCGCAGAATCAGAACCGCGAGTGGATCTACAGCCAGCAGCAGACCGTCTCGGCGGAAGGGTACGCGGGGCAGTCTTTCAACACGCATGTCCCGCACACAGTACGCGCGCGGGAGACGAAAGACTGCGCGGACTGCCATCTCTCCAGAGAGAACGATAACAACGCCTGGCTCGCGCAGCTGACGCTGCAAGGCACGAACTTCGTCAACTTCATGGGGCGCTACGTCTACATCGCCTCCGAGCACGCGCTCGAAGTCGTGCCCGTCACGGAACGCACCGAGCCGCAAGCAGTCTACGGAAGCACGCTGCACAAGCTCGCCTACCGGCAGAACTACGACAAATTCGTCAACAAAGACAAGAGCCGGCTCTCTTACTTTTTCGAGCACGTCGGGAACCCGAAAGTCTTGCAGGTGCAGTTGCGCGGCGAGTATGCCTACGTCGCCGCGGGCGAAGGCGGCCTGCGCGTCTACGACGTCGCGCAGATAGACCACAAAGGATTTTCGGAGCGCATCACGACCGCGCCCGTCTCGCCGTTCGGCCAGAAGTTTTATGTGAAGACGAAATACGCGATGGCCGTCGCCGCGCCCTCCACGCTCGCGGTTGACCCGGCGCGCTGGCGTCTGGACCGCGAGGCCGGGTGGTTCGATCCGCTGGGCAGGGACGAGCGCAGCCAGAAGGCCTGGGCCAGGTACAGGGAATGGGCGAAGCTGCCGCCGGATGTCAGGAACAAAACCCCGCACCCCTGGGTCAACGAAGAGCAGCCGATTCACCCGCTCTATGCCTTCCTCTACGTCGCGGACCGCGAGGAGGGGCTGATTCTGGTCGGCGCGGCCACATTGCTCGACGGCGATCCTTTGAATAACTATCTGAAGCGCGCGCTGGACCCGAAAGTCTATCCGAACGGCGCTTACAACCCGGACGGCCAGCTCGCGGGCGCAAACAACGTCACGATTGCAGGCGCCTACGCCTACGTCACGACCGAGAGCGCGCTCGTCATCATCAACATCAATAACCCGCTTGAGCCCAAAAAGGTCGGGGTCATCCCGCTCAAACACCCGCGCGCGGTCGCCATCCAGTTCCGTTACGGGTTCGTCGTGGACGAGGACGGGTTGAAGGTGATTGACGTGACGAACCCTGAAGAGGCGCGGCTCGTTAACGGGGCCGCAGTGAGCCTGAAAGAGGCGCGGGACGTTTACGTCGCGCGCACCTACGCCTACATCGCCAACGGGCACGAGGGCATCGCCATCGTTGACGTGACGAATCCTGAAAAGCCCGAGCTGGCGATGATGTACAACGCCGCGGGCGAGGAGAACGGGCCGCTCAAGGACACGCACCAGGTGAAGGTGGCGATGACGAACGCCAGTCTTTACGCGTATGTCGCTGACGGGGAGGGAGGATTGCGCGTTCTTCAGTTGACGGACCCGGAAACGATGATTACCTACGCAGGCTTCAGCCCGCGCCCGCAGCCGAGGCTCATCGCCACATTCCACACGAAAGGGCCCGCGCTCGCCATCTCCAAGGGCCTGGACCGCGACCGCGCGGTTGACGAGAGCGGCAATCAGGTTGCCGTCTTCGGGCGGCGCGGCGCGCGACCCTTCACGTTCAAAGAGATGCGCGACCTCTATCTGACGGAGAGCGGCAAGCTATACACGGTCTCGAACATCGGCCAGATGGACGATAAAAGCCCGCTGCCGAAGATTCAGCCAATCGCCGCGCGTTCTGAGTCGTCGTCGCCTCCGCAGGCGAAGCCTAAGCTCACCGGAACTGTCGAAACACGCAAGACCACATCCGCAGCGACGAGTGCGACCGTCCTGGTCGGCGGCCTCAGTCTCTTCATAATCTTTATCGGCTGGCGCAAACTGCGCCGCACGCGCCGTCGCTGAGCATGGTCCGACTGCGGAGCGACGAAATTAGGAGAACAGAAGGCAGAAGGCAGTGGTCAGTGGTCAGTGGTCAGTGGTCAGTTATCAGTCAGCCCGCGCGAGCGGGCGATAGCATAAAGCCCAGGGCGTCAGCCCTGGGTCACAGCGCCGAGTTGAAATGCAAGCCCGCGCGAGCGGGCGACAGCCCTTAAATTGCATGCATGCGTTCGCGGGCTGTCGCCCATTTCATGGGCTTCGATATTTCTTCCTGCCGGTGACCCAGGGCTTGCGCCCTGGGCTTTAGACTGTCGCCCCTGCCGGGGCTCGAATATATATTACCCGCATGTTCCAGGGGCTCGCGCCCCTGGCTAAATTCTGTCGCCCCTAACGGGGCTGGTCATTTACTGCCCACTGCCTACTGCCTGCTGCCTTCTGTTCTTGGTAGTCAACCTCTTCCAAAAGTAGTATGCTGCCACCCGTTCTCATCAACCATCAGCTCGATAGGAGACCCTTATGCGAAGATTTTTGTCGTTCCTGGTTTTACTCGCGGTCGCGGCTTTCCTGGCGGGTTGCGGGAGCAGCACCAATTCGACTAACTCCACGGGAACCACGACCTACAACAGCTCCGGGACAACCACGGCCCCGTCCGGAAGCGGCATGACGGGCAATGAAGGGGGCGCGCCGAGCGGCACGCAAACGCCGACGGGAATCAAGCCACCCACGGGGAAATAAAGATCGAAGACCGCAAGAACATCTCTTCGATTGCCTGTGCTCTCAAAGCGGCCCACTTGAAAGCGTTTCTCTCAACGCAGCGAAAGGTGACCCAGGATGATGAACATGAAACCGCGCCTACTGCTTATCTCCCTTTTCCTCGCCGTGTGGATGAACGTCGCGGTCGTTTCCGCGCAAAACACGGGCACGCCCGCGACCCTCTCGGCGCTCCCGACCTCAGACGTGGTGGGCTATGTGAATGCCGGGCGAATTCTGACGGAAATCATCCCGCGCCTGCTGGCCAAAGACCCCGCGACGCTCGTCAAGATGATGAACACTGTGAACGAGCTGTACGCGAAGACCGGCATCAGTCTGCTTTCGATTGAGAGCGTCGCCGCCGGACTTCAATTCGTCGGACCCGCGACGCATAACATGAAGAAAGAGAATCTGGGCCTCGTCATCATCATTCATGGGGACTTTGACGCGAACAAGCTGGTCGCGTTCATTAAGAGCGAGAGTAAGGGCAAGCACGTCGAGGAGACATACGGCGGCAAAGTTATCTACAGCGAGCCGCGGCCCGCGCCGCCTGGGAAAAAAGTGGAGCGCGAGACGGCGGCTGCAACGATACTCGATGCGAACACCTTCGCTGTCGGCGATCTGCCGCAGGTGCGCGCGACGATTGACGCCGCTTCCGGTAAAGGGCGAGTGGACAGCGCGCTCATTCAACTGGCGACGCGCGACCCCGGAACTCTCATAGGGATGGCCGGGAACGTGCCCTCCGAACTGACGCAAGACATCTCGAAGACCGCCCCGCCGGATGAGATGGCGCAGGCCGTCACCAAGATCATCGCCAACATCAAGCAGGTCTTCGGCTCAATCGGCGCGAGTCCCGCGGACTTCAACCTCATCCTGGGCGCGCGGCTCGGCAGCGCGGAACAGGCGCAGAGCCTGAGCGACATGCTCCTGGGAATTCGCCAGCAGGTCAGCCCTAAGGTGGATGACCTGCGATTTCGTGAGCTGCTCAACAAGGTCGAGATCAACGCTGATGGAGACGCGGTGCAACTGAAGGCCAACATCCCGAACGAAATCGCGCAGGAGGCCGCAGCCTCTATCATTAAAGAGCGCGCGGATGAGGCGAAGTCCGCTAAGGCCAAGCCCAAGACGAAGCCGAAGGCTCGCAGAGGCAGGAGGAGACGTTAGCCGCAGGAGAAGAGTGCGTCCGCTTCAAACAGAGGGAATGAGTCAACGGGAGGAGAGTAAATATGTCTCGATTAAAACGAATCGCGTGCGTCTCAATCGTCTTCGTAGTGGCGCTCGCGCTGGGGCTCTCGGATTTCAGTTTCGCGTCGGCGCAGACGACAAAGAGACGGGCCAGGGCGCGAAGGAAAGTCAGCAGAACGGTCAAGCGGCGTGCGGTAGTGAAGACCGTGGCCAAGCCGCGTGAGGTCCAGGGCGTCGTCGTTGATTCAAGCGATAGCATGCCGACCAGCTCGCCGGAGCCCGTAGCCCCGACGCCGACGCCGATTCCGCGACCGCGCGGTCCAATCTCCGGCGGCGTGCTCAACGGCAAGGCCATCAGCCTGCCCAAGCCCCCCTACCCGCCGATTGCTAAAGCCGCGAAAGCCGGGGGCACTGTCGTCGTGCAGGTGCAGGTTGACGAAGCGGGCAATGTCACGGAGGCTCGCGCCGTCTCCGGCCATCCGCTGCTACAGAGTGCTGCGGAAGCGGCGGCGCGCAGCGCGAAGTTTGCGCCGACACAGCTTTCGGGCCAGCCCGTGAGAGTGACCGGCGTGATCACATATAACTTCGTCCCCTGATTCCCCAAAAAGATGGATAAGAAAAAGGGCTCCAGGACATCCGGCAAAAAGAGGAGCGGCGGCGGACGCGCTTCCGCGGGTGATGATGCGTTTTCGGCACAGCTGCGCGATGCGATTCGCGTGGTGGACGTGGCGAACCTGATGACCTCGCCCTTGAAACGCTCCATAGAAAATCTGCTCGTCGTCGCGGGCGACGCGATGGGGTCTGACGAAGCTTCTGTGCTCGTGCGCGACGGGAACCGCGGCGGATTGAAATTCCTGGTCGCCATCGGCGAGGTCGCGGACAAACTCCTGAAGGTACGCATCCCGCCGGGCAAGGGCATCGCGGTCTTCGTCTTCGCGAGCGGCCAGCCGATGGCCGTGGCGGACGTCGCACAGGAAGAGACCTTTTACGCGGAGGTGGACCGCGCCACGGGCTACTCGACGCACACGATTCTGGCGACGCCGCTCCGGGTCGGAGGCGAGACGGTCGGCGTGCTTGAGTTCGTCAACCGCCTGGGCCACCCGCCTTACAGACCTTTCACCCCGGACGAGATGGACAAGGCCGCGCACTTCGCAGATGCCATCGCCACGCTCGTGGACGCGCACGAGACTGCCGGACTGGTCGAGGCTCTTTTCGAACGCGCGGTTAAGGCCAATGGTAAGAAACAGGCGGGCGATCTTCTCAAGTGGCTCAAGCAGGTGCGCTCCGCGCCGGAGCATCGTGACCTCGTCTCGCTGGCGGTCCTGTTGCGCAACATCGCCGGTCGCGGCGACGCCGAGCGCGCCCTCTGCCGCGAGATGCTCGAAGCCCTGGATCGTTTTACGGAGAAGTCCTCATCAAGCGCCGGCTATTACGGATTCTGAAGTATAGCGACTTGCGATTGGATGCAGCCCGTAGCAGACTCTCGGCAACGTCCGATGAATAATTAACTCGGCATCTGATGAGCGGCCGCCTCGCTTCGAGCCGAAAGCTCGCCGTAGAGGTGGCCGCTTAAACTTTCAAATCTCCTTCCGCTCTCTAAAAAAATATTCACGCGCGATAGACCACCCTCCATCGCGAATCCTGCATCCATAGACCATCAAGCGGAAAAGGTCTCCCCTCTTTCACGGCTGGAATAGGCTTCACGAACTCCCGGTTCGGTCTTAGAGGGTCTCGTCAAAAAACTAGTTCAGTCGCTTTCGCGTGGCGAATCTACGGCCACGCCTGGGCGTAGTGTGTGCGCCTACCTTTTGGAGGGAATATGAATCGCAGACTTCTCCTGACTCTCCTGCTGCCGATTCTGATCTTTACGGCACTGGCTCTTTTCAACTACGAAGGCTTGAGCATCGCCCAGGCCGCGACCGACAAACCAAACGCCCTGACGCAGGGCACGCTGCTGGCGGTTGATTCCAGCGGAGAACCTCAAGGGCCTTGCCCGCTCAAACGCACGGAAGTCAAAGCCGAGGTGAGCGGCTTCATCTCGCGCGTCACGGTCACGCAGGAATTCGAGAACCCTTTCGAAGAAAAGATTGAGGCCGTTTACACGTTCCCGCTACCGCAAGAAGCGGCCGTTGACGACATGACGATGCTCATCGGGGAGCGCGTCGTCAAAGGGAAAATCATGCGCAAGGAAGAGGCGCAGGCCGCTTACGCTGAGGCCAAATCACGCGGGGCTCTGGCGAGCCTTTTAGATCAGGAGCGCCCGAACATCTTCACCCAGTCGGTCGCCAATATCACGCCCGGCCAGCAGATCAAAGTCACGATCAGCTACGTCGAGGTCTTAAAGTATGAGGAAGGCTCGTACGAATGGTCTTTCCCGATGGTCGTCGGGCAGCGTTACATTCCAGGCGGGTCGGAGGAACAGACGAATGGTCCGACTCCGGAGGGCGGGCGCGTGCCTGACGCCTCTCGCATTACTCCCCCGATGGTTGCGCCGGGCGAGAGGCCGGGCCATGACATCTCTATCGAAGTAAGTATTGATGCCGGGGTGCCTATCGAGGGGCTCAATTCGCTCACGCATGAGGTCGAAGTCGAAAGACCCGATGACGGGCGCGCCGTCGTGCGCCTGAAAGATAGGGCGACGATCCCGAATAAAGATTTCATCCTTAAATATGACGTGGCGGGGCTCAGGGTCGAAGACGCCGTGCTCGCTCACCGCTCCGCACGGGGCGGCTTCTTCACGCTGATTCTACAGCCGCCGGATCGCGTGACGGTCCAGGACGTCACGCCCAAAGAACTCGTCTTCGTGCTGGACACTTCGGGCTCGATGAGCGGGTTCCCGATAGAGAAGGCCAGAGAGACGATGATACTCAGCCTCGACCACCTTTACCCGCAGGACACTTTCAATGTGATCACGTTCGCGGGTGAAACTAAAATCCTGTTCTCCGAACCGGTCCCGGCCACGCCGGAGAATCTTCGTAAGGCTAAAAAGTTCCTGGCGGATACAGATAGCGACGGCGGCACGGAGATGATGAAAGCCATCCGCGCCGCCCTCAAGCCTACGGATTCACAAACTCATCTCCGCATCACCTGCTTCATGACCGATGGCTATGTGGGCAACGACATGGAGATTATCGGCGAAGTGCAGAAGTACCAGAATGCTCGTGTCTTCTCGATGGGCTTCGGGGAATCGCCCAACCGATTCCTGCTCGACAAGATGGCCGAGTACGGGCGCGGCGAGGTCGAGTACATCACCGAAAAAGGCGACAGCGCGAAGGCCGCGCAACGATTCCACCAGCGCGTGCGCGAGCCGCTCCTGACGGACATCTCTGTCGAATACGTGGGGCTGGCGGTCGCAGACGTTTACCCCAGGAGAATCCCGGACCTCTTCAGCGCGAAACCCTTGATTCTGTCAGGCCGTTACGACGGCGGCGGGCAGGGCATCATCCGCCTCAAGGGAAAGATGTCTGGCCGCGACTTCGTGCGCGAGATTCCAGTGAATCTACCGGAGGCGGATGCGCGCCACGACGTGCTGGCAACGCTCTGGGCGCGCAGGCGTATTGACGACCTGATGGGGCAGGATATGAAGGGCCTGCAACGCGGCGAGATGAAAGCCGAGCTGCGCGAGGCGATTACGCGTCTCGGACTCGATCACAGGCTGATGACGCAGTTCACCTCGTTTGTCGCCGTCGAGGACGCAATCGCTACAAACAGCGGCGAGCCGCGCCGTGTGGACGTTCCAACCGCGGCAGAGGGCGCTGCTGCCGCGCCCGGCGTCATCACCGGAACGAATATTCCGAGCGGCGTCATGGCACAGGTCACGGTCAGTTCAGAAGGCCACGTTCTGAATACAACTTCATCCAGCGTAAGCAGCAATGTTGAGGTGAGAACGGTTCAGGACCTGCCGGTCCACGGGAGAAGCTATCAATCTTTCGTGGCGCTCGCCCCGGGAGTAATCTCTGCGGGGACGACACAGCCTTCAAATTCTCCGTCCTATAATTTCTCAGTCAACGGGCAGCGTCCGAGGTCCAACAATTTCGTTATTGACGGCGTTGACGCGAACGTCGGCATCAGTCCCGGCGGGCAAAACCCTGGCGCGTCCGCCGCAGGCACTACGCCCGGGCTCACGTCTGCGGGAGGAACAAACGGCCTGGCATCAATCAACGCCACTCAGGAGGTGACCATACGCACTTTCACGGTTGAGCCTCAGTACGGTCGCGTGTCCGGAGGGCAGGTCGAGGTCGTTACCCGTGCCGGGACGAACGCATTCCACGGCTCCCTGTTCGAGTACTTCGGCAACGATGCGCTCGATGCCGGCGATTGGTTCGCTAACAGCCGCGGGTTAGGGAAGCCTGCGCGCAGGCTGAACGATTTCGGCGGCACCTTCGGCGGACCGCTCAAAAGAGACCGGACCTTCTTCTTCGCGTCCTACGAGGGTTTGCGCCTGCGCCATCCCGTCGTTGCCGTTACGGACGTTCCGTCGCTCAGTGCGCGATTGCGAGCGCCCGGCGGCCTTCAACCTTTCCTGAATGCATACCCGAGGCCGAACGGAGTTGAACGGCCGGACGGTTTCGCGGAGTTCGCTTCCGGCTTCAGCAATCCCGCGAGACTGGACGCCAGCAGCTTCCGTCTAGACCATATGTGGAATTCAGGTCTGGCGCTTTTCGCGCGCTACAATTACGCCGCTTCGCAGGCACGGGAACGCGGCGTAAACAACTCCTCGCTGAATACTCTAAACACCAGGCGGAGCAATGTTCACACCTTGACCGGAAGCGCCACGTACACCATTTCTCCGTCGGTCGTGGCAGAGTTGCGCACGGGCTACAGCCGGTTCACGCTTCATAGGTCGGACACTTTGGATGAGTTCGGCGGCGCGACGATAGCGCTCGGACAGAACCTTGCTTTCTTCTCGAACCGAAACGGCTCGAACAGGTTCGACCTCGACGGCCAAAACGCAGCCCTCTCGACAAGCAGCGACGTCGCCAACACGCAGCGACAATTCAATTCGGTCGGGTCCGTATCAATCGTCAACGGCGAACATACATTGAAGTTCGGCGCCGACTACAGGCGCGTCGCGCCCATCATCGGCTTACAACCTTCGGAGCAGAGTCTGCTTTTTAACGGCTTGGAGCCAGCTCTCGCAGGCGTTGCCACAAGGATAGGGAGCTACACGCGCGCGACGCCCGTGCGCCCGGTCTTCCATAATCTATCCGTTTACGGTCAGGATGAATGGAAGTTGACGCCGCGCCTCACACTGACTTACGGCTTGCGCTGGGAGGTCAATCCTCCGCCGACGAGCACGGACGGGCAAGACGCTCTGGCGGTGACTCAGGTAAATGATCTGGCACGTTTGAGCCTTGAGCCACTGAGGGAGCGCCTCTGGAAGACGACCTACGGCAACCTCGCGCCTCGTTTCGGACTCGCTTACCAGCTTTCAAAGGCGAGTGACCGCGAACTGGTTGTGCGCGCGGGCATCGGACTGTTTTACGACCTGGGGAGCGGCGAGGCCGGTCAGGTCTTCGCTGACTCATTCCCCTTCGTCGCGGGACAGGCCGTCTTTAACTCTCCTTTCCCGGCCACGTTCTCAGCGTTGCCGGTGTCAGGTTCGAGCGTGCCGGGCGACGTTCCGTTTTCGGCGTTCGACCCTCACCTCAAGCTGCCTTACGCTTTGAAGTGGGATGTTTCGTTGGAGCGCGCGCTTGGCCCAACGCAGACTTTGAGTTTGACTTACGCAGGGGCTGCCGGGAAAAGATTGCTGCTCACGCAGTCGCTCTTTGACCGGAATCCTGATTTCAACTTCATCCGGCTGACGACCAACGGAGCCAGGTCCGACTATCACGCATTGCAGGCGCAATTCAATCGCCGCTTCTCAAACAACCTGCAAGCTTCTGTCTCTTACACTTTCTCTAAATCGCTGGACGACTTCTCGGAGGATTCTGCTGCGAGGACGTTGTTGCGCGGCGATGGTCCGACGGCGGAACGCGGGCCGTCTGATTTCGACGTCCGGCACGTGCTGACCGGATTCGCAACTTACAGAATACCCTCGCCGTTCGACGAGGGGCTCGGCCACACGCTGTTACGCAACTGGACGATTAACTCCATCTTCAACGCACGCTCGGCGAGACCCGTCAACGTCATCTACGGCTTTCCGACGAGCTATGGCTTCGCCTATCTTCGGCCAGACCTGGTCGCAGGCGTGCCCCTCTACCTTAATGACCCGGCGGCAGCGGGCGGAAGGCGCATCAATCCTGACGCCTTCACCGTTCCTGTGGGCCTTCGGCAAGGTACGCTGGGCCGCAACAGCTTGCGCGGATTCCCGCTTTACCAGGTAGATTTTGCCCTGCGCAGGCGGTTCGCTTTTACAGAGTTCCTGGCACTGGAGTTCGGGGCGGAAGCTTTCAATCTCTTCAACCGCGCGAACTTCGAAGACCCTGCGGGCGGCGGCTTGAGCCTGGGGAGTCGTCTCTCGCCCTTTGACCCGCTGCGTCTCAACACGACTTTCGGACGATCCGCCTCAGTTTACGGGAGGAGTCTCTGGGGCGGGGCGGGCAGCAGTTTCGAATCTTTCTACCATGCGGGCGGGCCGCGCACGTTCCAGTTTTCGCTCAAGCTGGAGTTTTAGCTCGGGCTGAAGAAGGGAATTCAAAAGTCCGGTAGTTCAGTACGATATTTCCGCCCTGTTTTTAACGGCAGGCGAAAAAGTAAGGAGAACGAAGCCCCGTCAGGGGCGACAGAATTTAGCCCAGGGCGTCAGCCCTTATCATTACCCACATTTTTCATTTATGGGGCTGTGGGTTGGTTTTGCTGAGCATAAGTCCTTTGTTTGTAACAAAGCATGAGAGACTGCCTCTAAAGATCATGA
>Ga0182000_10000020_pt1 | contig 72143 bp, 55 predicted proteins | sample BulsoiMagMametaG_FD_120484 | JGI IMG/M metagenome (GOLD analysis project Ga0182000, IMG submission 120484) | Bulk soil microbial communities from Mexico - Magueyal (Ma) metaG | ecosystem: Environmental > Terrestrial > Soil > Agricultural land | place: Mexico: Magueyal, Guanajuato | collected...
GAGAACGATCCACGAAGCCACACGAAACGACACGAAATTGCTGTGGTTTGTTTCGTGTGGTTTCGTGGACAGTGCTGTTTCTCTACTTTCCTCAGTCTCGAAAATGAAGAGACCCTGCGCCTCTTATCCTGCCCCGCCTTAAACGGCCCCCTGTCTGTTAGGCATTGTGGGCACAATGTTGATTTTTGTGCTGTACGCGTTGAACAATGGTTGCTATAATCCCTCAGCCTTGCAAGAGAGCAGGTCGGGCGGTCGCTGCCTCGCCTTTCGGGCGGGGGAGAGGAAAGTCCGAACACTACAGGGCAGCGAGCCAGCTAACGGCTGGGCATCGGGCTTGATAGCATCTGGCATTAAGTTGCCGGGGTTTTCGGTCTGATGACGACAAGTGCAACAGAGAAGAGACCAGCCAGCGGGCCGTCCGCGTGCTTCTTTCGGGGAGCATAGGCGGTTGCGGGTGATGGGTGAAACGGTGCGGCCCTTCAGTGGGCTTAAAGTAAGAGCGCACCGGCGCGTGTGGTAACAGACGCGGCCAGGCAAACTCCTCGCAGTGCAAGACCAAATAGGGAGGCGTCAACAAGGGCTGCCCGCCCGAAGCGCGTCCGTTAAGGACGTGCTACGACCTCCGGGTAGGTCGCTCGATCCAACCGGCGACGGTTGGGCTAGATGAATGATCGCCGCCCCGGTCCACGGCCGGGGAACAGAATTCGGCTTACAGACCTGCTCTCAAATTGCACGGCACACCACGGCGGGGCTTGACTCACACTTTAAAGCAAGCTGAGATATTCCACCCCAGATCTTAACGGAAAGGCGAACCGTGATGGCGAACCGCAAAGGGGTTTTCATCGGCGCGTACGTGCCAAATCAACTCAAGGAAGCTTTGCAGCAGCGCGCGAAGTCGGAACACAGAACACTCTCGCAAGAGATCACGCGCATTCTGGAGGAAGCGATTAAAGGGAAGCGCCTGCCGCCGGGGACAATTGACCGGCGCGCGGAAGGCTCCGGACCGCGACGGCGCGCCACGGACCCGCAGCCCCGTCGCCGTGAGGGCGACGTGCCCCACATCTCTTCGGAGCGCAACTCCGGCGACGATTAAAGGGAGGCCCTATCAACGTCTGACACGCGGCGCGCGCCCTCTTTCAAGTCGAGCGGCGCGCGTCGCCTTTTATATCCCGATTTGCTACACTTTCGTCACGGTAAAAGAATAACGAGAGACACACTGGAGCCAGTTTGGGCAAATATATTGTTCTAGGCATCATCGCCTTCATCTTCCTGTTGATTTACCTGCGTCTGCGCCCGTTCATACGGATGGCGCGTCAGATGTTCGGCGTCGCGCGCGAGGCCCAAAGAGTCGTCCGTAACGAACCGGCAACTTCAAGGGGCGCGGGCGACAAACTGGTGCGCTGCGCGGCCTGCGGCACCTGGACCCCGACTTCAAGCGCGGTCAAGTTGCGCTCCTCCAATCTCTCGTACTGCTCACACACCTGTCTGGAGAGCGCCGCCCAAGGCAGCAAGCGGAAAGCCGCGAGCTGACAGGAGAGCGCCAAATACTGCCTACTGCCTACTGCCTACTGCCTTCTGTTCTTCCACCTCTTCCGGTAATACGTTTCCGGCTTCGTGAACAGCGCGGTCCGTGTCCGTGAAGAAGAGAATCACCATCCCCGCGATGAAGAAGACGATCAGCGACAGAATCGCCTGCCTGTAAGAGTTCGTCGCCCCGGCGACGATGCCGAAGATGAGCGGACCGATCCATGATGTGCCGCGCTCGGAGATTTCATAAATGCCGAAGAATGATGCTTCGTGCCCTTTGGGTATCATGCGCGAAAAGAGTGAGCGGGAGAGCGCCTGCGACCCTCCGAGCACGATGGCAATCGCCGCTCCCATGACCCAGGCCTGCGCGACGGTTTCGAGGAAGGCGTAAGCGTAGATGACTATCCCGGACCAGAGCACGAGCGAGAGAAGTATGGCCCTTTTGGTCCCCAAAACTTTTGCTATCTGGGCAAACAGCAGCGCCCCGCCGAACGCTGCGAACTGAACCATCAGGATAATCCCGAGTAGAAATGAGCGATCAGGCTCAAGCCCGCGCAGGATGAACAGCTCCTGTTCCAGAAAAACTCCGGCCATGACGATGATGGTCTGGATGCCGTCATTGAAAAGCAGGTAGCCGATCAGATATTTGAGGGTGTGGCGCAGGCGACCGAGTTTGCGAAAAGTCGCCATCGTTTCGGAGAAACCAACGCGCAGGTAACTCTTGCCTGCGGGAATCTGCCTCGCCGCCCCGCGATTCCGCAACCGCTTGAACGTCAGCAGGGCAAAGCCGCCCCACCACAATCCGGCAGAGAGCAGCGAGATGCGGACGGCGAGACCGACGGTGTCCCGACCGCCTTTACTTTGCGCCCAGACTACTAATCCCAGATTCAATGCCAGCAGCAACCCGCCTCCGAGATAACCCATTGCGAAACCGCGGCTGGAAACCCTGTCGCGTTGGTCTTCGGTCGTGATGTCGGGAAGGAAAGCGTTGTAAAAGACCAGGGCCGCGCCGAAACAGAGATTGGCGATGATAAAAAGTAGCCCGCCGACCATGTACAGGCCGTCCGTGATGAAGAAAAGCAGGCTGGTGGCGACGACTGCGGCGTAGCAGAAGATGATCATCAAACGCTTCTTCAAGTGGGAGTAGTCCGCGATGGCGCCGAGCACCGGCAGTAAAAAGACTTGCAGAAAGACTGAGATCGTGACGCAGAAGGGGAAGAACGATTTGGCCGTGACGCTTCCGAGCGGCCCGAAGCTCATCACAACACCGTTCTGATCGCCCAGAACGTTTTGCGCAAGAGAAGTCAGATAAGGACCGAGCAACGTGGTTGCAACCGTCGCGCTGAAGGCAGAGTTAGCCCAGTCGTACATCACCCAGCCGAAAATCTCGCGCCTGTCGTTGACGTCGCGCAGCCCTGCACGATTGCGTTTCGGGGCCTGCACCGAAGCTTCGGCTCGATTGGAAGTAGATGATTTGCTCATTAATTTTCGGCAGCTTCTTCTGTCAGGACTTCGACCACGGCGGGCGTGATGTCCGCCAGATTCTGAATTCGACCAGCCAGGCGCTCACGATGCACGCCCCAGACTAGTGTGGGAACAGGATTGAGCGTGTGGTTGCGCGTTGACAAATCCTCGATGTTGCCGTGGTCGCTCGTCAGTAAAAGAGTTGTGCGCGTGAGGTCCAGTTGGACGAGCAACTGGCGCACGAAGCGCGCGAGGTTGATCAGAACCGCACGCGCACCCTCCATGTCCTGCGCGTGTCCCATCTTGTCCGTGATGAAATATTCGTAAAGTGTGAAGCGGTGCTCGCCCGCAATCTCGGCGAGAATGTCGGCCGCCTGCTCCGGCGTGCGTGGCTCGACGTCTAGCCCGCGCTCGATCAGCATCGCGTTCGTGTAGTCCTGAAAGACAGCGCGCCCCGCGCGTAGATCATCCAGGTCGCGGAAACGCATACCGGCCGCTTCGACCGCCGCCGTTGTCGCAGAGACCCAGCGCGGGCGGCTCTCAAAGAATCTTGAGGTGTACGCGTTGGCGAAGGTGTTGGGAGACACGCCTGCCCGCTTGAGCTGTAGAAAGATCGAGTGCTCGCGGATAATCTCGCGCAGCGCCTCGTTCGGAAAACCCTGTTTGTGATACCCGAGCGCCGCGGGGGCGTTGACGCCCGTCAGGATCGTCGTCTGGCCCGAAGCGCTCTGCGGCCTGCCTTCGACCCCCAGGCAAGGGTCCGTTCTCGCTAGCCTCCCGTCAAACATGACCTGCGGCTCGTCATCCTGAAACACGGCGAGCGGCGCGGCCCCCTCCAGAGCGTCGAGCGGGTTATGCGTCCCGCGTCTGCCGATGCCGAGGCCATCTATGAAGAAAAGAATAACGGACATGCGCCGGGATGAATAACACTAAAAAGTGACAAGTGACAAGTGACGAGTGACGAGCCAGAACAAGTTTTCATCTCGTCACTCGTCACTTGTCACTCGTCACTGTTTTCAATCTGATGTGAAATGTGGTCCCCTGGCCGGGCTGGCTGTCGAAGGTGATCTGGCCGTCGTGTAGTTGGACGGCGCGGAAGGCTTGCGCGAGGCCGATGCCGTTGCCGCCGGGCTTGGTCGTGTAATAAAGGTGAAAGACGCGCTCGCGCGAATCCGCCTCGATGCCTCCACCGTGATCTTTGATGGAGACAAGCACGGTCTCCGGGCCTTCCTTGACGGTCGAGACGATGAGTCGCCCGCCGTGTTCCATCGCCTGAAAACCGTTGATGATGATGTTCAGGAATGCCTGCTTCAATAGATCCGCGTCGCCCGCGATCTTCGGCAGGTTCGGGTCGAACGAGCGCCAGACGGTCGAGCCGTGCGATTCGGCTTCGGGGGCGGCCAGCGCAATCGTCTCTTCGAGAATCTGGTTCACGTCGAGCGGGCGCAGATTGATGCGCGGCGGTCGTGTGAAATCCAGAAAGGTCTGGACGACGCGGTCCAGGCGCTGAAGCTCCGAGGTCAAGATGTCCAACTGCGGGCGCGCGTCCTCGGCAGCGGGTGAGATTCTCTGGAGCTTTGAGCGCAGGAGTTCGAGGTGAATCACCATCGCGTTCAAGGGGTTCTTGACTTCGTGCGCGATGCCCGAAGTGATGCGCGCGAAATCGGCCAGCCGCTCGGAATAGTCCAGCCTTGATTCGAGTTTCGCCACGCTCTCTTTGTCGTGCAGCGAGATGAGCGCCCCGACCGTCTCTCCGCGGTCCCTGATGGGTTGGACCGAAGCGACGATGGGTTGGGCCGAGGGGTTGCCATTGATGGCGGGGAGCGTGACGCGAGACGAAGTCTCACGCGAGTCCAGAGCCTTTTGAGTGAGCGCGGCGAGCGGATGGCTCGGCCCGACGATCTCCGCGAAAGAGCGGCCCTCCATCTGCTCAGCGGAACCGAGCATCGTTTCCGCCCCAGGGCTCGCGAGCATGACGCGCCCGTCCCGGCTGACGAGCAACAGCCTCTCCTGCAGGTTCTGTAGAATCTGTTGCAGCCCGCCACGCGCCTCGCGTAGCTGCGAGCGGTCGCCAGCGATCTGCCTGCTGATCTGCTCAATCCTGTCGGCGACCGCCTCAATATCCGCGCTCTCGTCCTTCGCTGCGTCCGAAGCCCCGCCCCGCCCTTCTTCCAGTTGAGCGATGGAGGTCGTGATGACGCGCAAGGGTGCGGTGATGAGACGCGCGGAGCTGATCGCTATGAACGTGGCGGCGGCTATGGCGGCTAAAGCGAGGAGCAGATTAGTGAGCAGGCTCTGCCAGACGTCTCTGCGGATGGCTTCGAGCGAGATGGTCAGGCGCACGCGCCCGAACTCCTGCCCGCGATAAACGATGACGCGCGTGTATTCATAGCTCTGGTCGCCGAAAAGAATCTGGTTGATACGGGAGAAGACCGATGCGTTCGTCAGGCTCTCAATCGAGGGCAAGTTCTGTGGGACAGCGTTCTGCGGAACTTGCAGCAGCGGGGCTCCCGCCCGGTCCTCTATGGCGAGGGACGTGATCGGCGCGCCGCGGCGAACGACGGCCTCTGCGAATTCACGCGCCGCTTGTGATTCGCGTATGGCGGTCTGCGGCAGGTCGTTCGGGGAAGAAACCACAGCGCCTTCCGCGGCCGTGGCGGCTTGAAGCGAGACCCTTTCGGCCTGGTCCCGCGTGTTTGAGACGAGCGAGCGGGTCAGTTGAGACAGATTGGCGGCGATGAGGATGAGAGAGACCGTGGCGACCAGCAAGGTGATGAGCACGATCTGACGACGCAGGAGCGCGCTGCCGCCCTTCATAGCTGCTCACCGGTCCTTCGCTGAAACTCTGGCTCGGGGGAATGAAGCTGCCCGCTGTCGGGCATCTGTCCGCGCTCGCGGTAGAGCCGCAGCTTGTTGTGAAGTGTTTTGAGGCTGATGCCCAGAAGCTCCGCGGCGCGCGTCTTGTTGTTGGCGGTCTTCTTGAGGGTGCGCATAATCATCTGCCGCTCGACCTCTTCGATGGGTGTGCCGACGGGCAGGGACAAAGTATCCTCGCTGCGGACGCGTGCGCGCTGGTCAACAGGGTACGGCGCAAGGTGATGGCGCTCGATCTCCTCGCCGGAGCAGATGATGACTGCGCGCTCAATCGCGTTGCGAAGCTCGCGCACATTTCCGGGCCAGGTGTGGGATTGCAGGACCTGTAACGCCGGCTGCGACAGAAAGCGTGCCGGGCGGTTATGCTTTTCAGCGAGCTGCGTCACCAGGTGCTGCGCCAGCAGCGGCAAGTCTTCCCTGCGCTCCCTGAGCGGCGGCAGCTCAATCGCGATGACGTTGAGGCGGTAAAGCAGGTCTTCACGCAGCGCGCCGCCTGCGACAGCCTCCTGCGGGTTCTTATTCGTCGCCGCCAGGAGACGCACGTCAACCGGAATCTCCTGCGTGCTTCCCAGGCGGCGCAGGACGCGCTCTTCGAGCACGCGCAGGAGCTTCGCCTGAAGCAGCGTCGGCATCTCAGCGATCTCGTCCAGGAGGAGTGTGCCGCCGTTCGCCAGCTCGAAGCATCCCTGGCGGCGTGAAGCCGCGCCTGTAAAAGCACCCTTCTCGTGGCCGAACAGCTCTGACTCCATCAACGTTTCCGGTATCGCGGAGCAGTTGATGGCGACAAACTGCCCCTTCTTGCGTGGGCTTAAGCTGTGAATCGTGCGCGAGACCAGTTCCTTGCCAGTGCCCGATTCGCCAGTGATGAGGACCGAAGCTGTTGAGGGGGCGACCTGTTCGATGAGGTGATAAATCTGGCGCATCGCATCTGATTTCCCGACCAGCTCTCCGTAAGCGCCGCGGTCGCGCAGTTGACGGCGCAGAGACTCGTTCTCGCGCCGGGCTTCAGCGTATTCGACCGCGCGCTCGACGACGATGCGCAGTTTCTTCATGTCAATCGGTTTCTCGAAATAGTGGTACGCGCCCTCTTCCTGGATGGCGCGCAGTGCCATCTCGACGGACCCCTGCCCGGTCAGCAGGATGACTGCCGTTTCCGGGTAACGAGAGCGAATCTCGCGCAAGAGACCGAAGCCGTCCATGCGCGGCATCAACACGTCCGTGATGACGACCGCAGGCGAAAACTCTTCGACGCGTTTGAGCCCCGCGACTCCGTCTATCTCGGAAACGGTTTCGTAGCCTTCAGCCGCCAGCAGGTCTCGCAAGCCTTCGCCCGCGGCCTTTTCATCGTCAACAATGAGTACGCGCCCCTTCGCCATGAAGGGGAGTTTAGCACATGGAAGGTTATTTCAAGTTTGAGGGGAGAACGAGAAAGAGTTGCCGGTGTGTTTGACCAGGTGAAGGTTCAATTGCATGTAGCCTACGGGTCAGTACCGCCTGCGGTAGCGGGCGGGCGTGCCGATTGCGGATTGTAGAATGCGGATTGCGGATTGAAAGGCTCTTGCTCTTTTCTTAAATCCGCAATCCGCAATCCGAAATCCGCAATTCCATCTCCCGCCCGCTACCGCAGGCGGTACTGACATGAGTGCTCTGTTACGGGCTACATCCAATCGCAAGTCGCTATAGTGATTTAGCACAAGCTCCGCAAGGGGCGAAAGATTCTAGCCGGGGACCTAAGCCTCTGGCTAAAATCTTTCGCCCCGCGCTGGGCTTCATGAACTGCTGACGTGAATAAGACTTTCGCTAGGGCTTCGGAAAGATGTCTGTGGGGACTGCCGGGTACAATTTCTTGATGGCCCGGATTCTCTTTCCGTACAGGCTGTGATCGTCGCCAAAGATTCTCTCCCCGGGGGGGACTTCTTCGAGTCCGAATGGCGACTCTTTAACTTTCCATTTGCCTTTCTCTTTGCGCAGCAGTGTGTCCCAACGGTCGCCTGTCCCTTCAGCGCGTTTTTCAGTGACGTCCACCCATGCCCAACCGTTACGCACCTTCAGGTAATTGACCTCAAAGGTTACGTCGGCGGCCAGATTCCCTAGATTGGCTCTCAACTGCTCGCGCAAAGCATCCATAATAGCCTGCCGTTCGGCGCTGCCGGGCGCGGGCGTGTAGGTTTTATCCAGCTGGCGGCTCTCGGCAACGCCTGCTGAAAGATGCGCTGGTTGCTCTTTCAATGACGCACTCAGGGAGCGCACGGCGAACAGTGGGGCCAGAATCAACGGGAGAACGAAAAGAGTTGAGCGGACGCGATGGAAAGATGTTCTCATGTCAAACCTCCGAGGTGATGGACGAGCACGCGCGCTGGAATTGCGCTTTGAAAGCAGGAAACGCCGGACAAGCGCGCGTACATTATTCCAGCCCTTCGCGGATGTCAATTATTTTAAGGGGCGGGGAAGCGGATACTATTCTTTCCTATAGTAATCCACGATAGCGCGTATCAGCGCGGGAATCGTGTATTCGTTCGGGAGAATATCCGTGCCGAGTCCGTACTCTTTGGCCGTGCCTGCCGTGATGTCGCCGATGCAGGCGACCGTGACGCCTGCGAGCAGTTGACTCAAGTCTGTCGTGTCGAAGAGCTGAGCGAAATTGACGACGGTAGAGGAACTTGTAAAGGTGATGCAATCAACCGCGCCCCCTGCCAGCAGCGCTTCGACTCGACCGCGCTCGGAAGTCTGTGGGCGGACCGTGCGGTACGCCGGAACCACATCCACACGAGCGCCAGCGTCTTCGAGCGCGTCCGGAAGATAGTCGCGCGCTACTGCGGCGCGTGGGATGAGAAAGGCCAGCCTGTTCAAGCCTTCGCGCCCGCCCAGATAACTCTCGATTGCGGCGTAAGCGCCCTCAGCCTTGAACTGCTCTGGAATCACGTCCACATGAATCAGAGCTTCACGCAGCCGCAGGGCGGTCGCCTCGCCGATAGCGCAGACGCGCAATTCGTCCAGCTCGCTCACCTCGATTCCGCGCGCGTCCAGGCGGCGCAAAAAATGGTCTACGCCGTTGACGCTCGTGAAGATCAGCCAGTCGTAGCCGTAGAGGTTCTCGATGGCTTCGTCGAGCAAGGCGTAGCTTTCCGGCTCGACGATCTCTATCGTCGGGCAGCTAATAACACGCGCCCCCAGACGCTCAAGCTCCGCGGCAAACTCCGCGGCCTGCGCCCGCGCGCGCGTGATCACGATGGTCCGGCCCGAGAGAGGTTTTTCGTTACCCATTATAGGAATGTTTGTAGGGGCAGGGACAAGTCCTCTGCCCGCCGCTCGATTGCGGAATGCGGAATGCGGATTGAGAAAAACAGAAGGCAGAAAGCAGAAGGCAGTAAAAACCAGGAGCGTTTTGCCTTGACTGCCTTCTGCCTTGTGCCTTCTGCCTTCTGTTCTTTCATTCCGCATTCCGAAATCCGAGATCCACAATCGAATAGGTCCTGCCCCTACAGTTTAAATTCAGCCAATAAAGTCTCCGCCCCGCCTTCGCGCAAACGGTCCGCAAGCTCGCCGCCTAATTTCTCCGCGTCCGGCGTCGCACCTTCCAGTGAATCGCGTATGATCGTTTCGCCAGAAGGGACGGCGACAAGGCCGTCAAGTCTCAGGCGTTCGTCGCGCACGACGGCGTGCGCCGCTATGGGCAACTGGCAGCCGCCGCCGAGCGCGCGCAGGAAAGCGCGTTCGGCCGTACACGCTGCGCGCGTCCGCCCGTGATCGAGCGGGTCCAGAAGTCTCAAAACATCTTCGTCCCCCTCGCGAGCCTCAATTGCGACCGCGCCCTGGCCGACGGCTGGCAACATCTCTTCAATCTCGACGGGCACGCTGATGCGCTCGGCCAGCCCCAGACGGCGCAGCCCGGCCGCCGCCAGGATCAGAACGTCATATTGGCCCGAATCTAATTTCCGGAGCCTGGTATCCACATTGCCGCGCAGGTCCTTGACGACCATATCGGGACGGACAAACTTCAACTGTGAAAGACGGCGCTGGCTGGACGTGCCGACGACGAAGCCTTCGGGAAGGTTTCTGATTGAGAGCTGTTCGACCGTCAGATCGGCCCGCAGCACGAGTGCGTCTCGCGCGTCTTCACGCTCGGTGATGGCTGCAATCGAAAGAGCCTCTGGCAGGATGGTTGGTAAATCTTTCAAAGAGTGAACGGCCAGGTCAATTCTGCCGTCAAGCAAAGCCTCTTCGAGTTCCTTCGTGAAAACACCCTTGCCCCCGATCACAGACAGTGGCGCGTTCTTCAGAACGTCGCCCGAGGTCTTGATGATTTCGATGGAAACCGGAAGTTGTGGGTGAAGAAGTTTGAGCTGCCCCTTTATCCACTCGGATTGCCAGAGCGCAAGCTTCGAGCCTCGCGAGCCGATTATGAGATGGTCCTTCATCTTGAAAGGGGCCGGGGGTCAGGGGCCGGGGGTCGGTTAGAAAAAGCGTTTACTTTTCCGGCCCCCGTCCCCTGACCCCCGGCCCCTAACCATCCTCCTCTTCCAGGCCGAAAACGTCGCGCCACGCCTGCACGTCCTCGGTCTCGCCCGCGTCGTACGAGCTTTTGAGGCGGTAAATGATCGGGTGGGAAATCTTGTTGACCGTGGACATCAGAAGACTCTCGACGGCGCGTTCCTGCTCGGGCGTCAATTCGCCCAGGCGCTGCCGCTGCCGTTCCAGTTCCCTGAGCGCAATCTCCCGCAACTTCTGGCGCAGCGCTCCCAGGGTTGGTCCGATGTCCAGGTTCCGCAGGGCCTGCTGAAACTGCATCACTTCAGATTCGACGATCAGTTCGGCCCGTTCCGCCTCGCGCTCGCGCTCCCTGATGTTCGAGGCGATGACGGATTCGAGGTCGTCTATGTCGAAGACGAAGAGGTTCGGTATCTCGCCGACGGCCGGATCAATGTTGCGCGGGACAGAGATGTCTATGAAGAAGGCCGGGCGGTTACGCCGCAGCTCAAGGGCTTCGCGCGCGATGATTGGGGTGATCAAGTATTCGCTCGCGCTCGTCGAGCAGATGACGATGTCCGCCTCGGCCAGATGGGCCGAGAGCTTCGAGAAATCTACGGCCTCGCCTTTGAACTGACTGGCGAGCTCGCGCGCCGACCCAATGGTCCGGTTGGTGACGAGGACGCGAGAGACCCCTGCGCTCATAAGATGCTTCGCGGAGAGTTCGGCCATCTCGCCCGCGCCGACAATCAGGACCGTGCGCCCCTCCAGATTGCCGAAAATTTTGCGCCCGAGCTCCACGGCCATGTAGCTGATGGAGACGGCGTTGGCGGCGATGCCTGTCTCCGTGCGGACGCGCTTGGCGACACGGAAAGTCTGGTGCACCAGACGGTTCAGGACGCGCCCGGCTGTGCCTGCTTCGAGCGCCAGGGAATATGCACGCCGGACCTGTCCCAGGACCTGCGGCTCGCCCACGACCATCGAGTCGAGCGAGGAGGCGACGCGGAAGATGTGGCGAACGGCCGCGTCGTCCAGATGGCTGTAAAGATGATTGCTGAAATCCTCGTGGGCGACACAGCGCGAGTGGCTCAGGAAATCCGTGATCCGTTCTTTGCCCTTAGACCAGTGCTCGCCCGCAATCGAAGTCACCACTTCGACGCGGTTGCAGGTCGAAACGATCAGCCCCTCGCTCACGATTTCGCCGTCAACGAGCGCGCGCAGACCTTCGGCACAGGCTTCGTCTGTGAAAGCCAAACGCTCGCGCACGGAAACGGGCGCGGTTTTATGATTGAGGCCGACGAGAACGATGGACATTTGTGAGCTATCAGCAGTCAGCAGTCAGCTTCTTCCTGGCTGCGCGAAATTACGAATGTAGTAACAGTCCTGGATTCGCTAACGAAAATACCCATGAAATAATCGCCGCGCGTGCTCCGGCTGTCGGCTGATAGCTGACAGCTTTTAGCTTACCCGAAAACGTGGAAGCCGCCTAGCAAGCGCGCCCCGAAAAATGTGCAGAGCACGAGCGCGAAGCCCAGGACTCCCATCCACGCGGCGCGGCGCCCGCGCCATCCGGCCGTCGCCCTGTAGAGCACGAGCGCAAGATAAAGCAGCCAGGTCAGTGCGGCGAAAATCTCCTTCGGATCGTTATGCCAGAGGCGATTGTCCCGCGTAGAGGACCAGACCATTCCGGTCAGTATCCCTAACGTGAGCAGCGTCCACCCGACGCCGGCCGTGGTCGTGGCGATGTCGTTGACGGTCGTCAGAGACGGCAGACGGTGAAAGATGGCGCTGAAGGTCTTCAGTTTCAACTCACGCTCCTGCAAAAGATACATGATGCTCGCGATGAAGACGACGAAGAAAGCCGCGTAAGCGAAGATCAGCAGCGTCGTGTGAATCGGGAAGAGCCAGGCCGAGTTAACATTCGTCACAGCCTCGGTCGCGGCGGCCTCCGTGGTGTCGCGCGTCACGCTGGCGATAAAGGTCAGAATCGCGACGAGCGGGAGCGTGAAAGTTCCGAGGGCCTGCGTCCGGTAACGATAAATGACCAGCCCGTAAACCACGACCAGCGTCCACGCCAGAAACGAGAGCGTCTCTCGCAGACCGAAAAGCGGGTAGCGGCCGTCCCCGGTCCAATCCGTCACGAGCGAGATCGTGTGCAGAACGAAGCCGAAGGCGAGCGACCCCAGTGTAATGCGCTCCAGCGTCCTTCGTTTATTTACGAACGCCAGAATTGAATGAATAGCGGCGACCACATAGGCCGCCAGAACTGTTAGCAGCAGAGGCTTCATTGCACGGGCAAGGGCACGATTGAAAGCGCATTGTAAATGAGAAGGGAAACGGGCGGCAAGAACGGAAATGATGAACGATGAATGATGAATGATGAATGAAAAGCCGCTTGACTTTCAATTCATCATTCATCATTCATCGTTCATCATTTCTAATTCACATTTCCCATCAGTTTCTTAATCTTCGGCGTCAAAAGCGCCAGAATCCCCGCCGAGATGAGAAGCCCGATGGCGATGCCCCCGTAAAGCGTCATCAGGGTGTTGGAGTTCTTGGCATCGAAGAAACCTCCCAGGAAGCCAGCGAGCTTGCTGCCGAGCGCCGCGGCGAGAAACCAGACGCCCATCATGATTCCCAGGAGTTTCGCCGGGGCGAGTTTCGTCACAGTGCTCAGACCCACGGGACTGAGGCACATCTCGCCGACGACCTCAAGGAAGTAGAGCCCGACGAGCCAGAACGGGCTGATCTTGCCGTAGGCCGTGAGCATAGAAGCCGGGACCATCAGCACGTAACCGAGCCCTATGAAGATCAGCCCGAAAGTGAACTTAATCGGGCTCGAAGGCTGCCGCTTGCCCATTCTGATCCAGAGCAGGGCGAAGAGCGGAGCCAGCAGGAGGACAAAGAAGGCCGTCAGCGATTGCATCCAGCTCGCGGGATATTCCCAGCCGTTGATCTCTCTCTGAACTAAATCCTTGGCGAAGAGGTTGAGGCTCACCCCTTTCTGCTCGTATGCGGCCCAGAAGAGAATCGTGAAGAGGAAGAAGATGACGATTGCGCCGACGCGACGCCAATCGCCGCGGGTCAGAGGTTTGTCCGGCACGGCGTCGGGCGCGTCCTTGCGCTTTAGGGTGATGCGCCCGGCCCGCGCCAGCCTGTGACGCTGAGCTAGAAAGACGATCAGTCCCAGCGTCATCCCGACGCCGGCCGCGCCGAAGCCCCAGTGCCAGCTCCCGTTGGGGTTGAAGCCCCAGTACGCTAGAAAGTTCTTGAAATAGACATGCTCGGCCAGGAAGCCGCAGACAAGCGGGGCGAGGACCGCACCCATATTGATGCCCATGTAAAAGATCGAAAAGCCGCTTTCGCGCCGTGGGTCGTTCTCGCCGTAGATGGTCCCGACCAGAGCGCTGATGTTGGGCTTGAGAAAGCCAGTGCCGAGCGCGATCAGAACGAGCCCTCCGTAAAAGAAGGGAAGCGATTGAAAGACCATAGAGAAATGGCCGCAGGCGATGATGATGCCGCCGATGAGCACCGCGAGCCACGACCCCAGGAAGCGGTCCGCAATCAACCCGCCCGGGAGCGCCGTGAAATAGACGGACATCGTGTAGGTCCCGTAGATGGACGCGGCCTGCACCGTGTCGAACCCGAGCCCGCCTTTTTCCACAGGCGCAACCATGTAGAGCGTCAGGATGGCGCGCATGCCGTAGTAGCTGAAGCGTTCCCAGAGTTCCGTGAAGAAGAGCGTCGTCAATCCTCTGGGGTGTCCCCGAAAACCGGAAGTATCCAGTGGAGTCTCGTTGGGGACAGGCTCAGGCGTAGCCAGTTCTTTCATAGCTCGTTTGAGAAACTAACTTTCGAGGATTATTAAAAGCGCTGCAATCTTAATCCATAACTGCTCCAATTCATACCCTCTTTTTCACACTTGTACGGCACCCTGTCTCGTGATAGTTTCGCAGGCAAAGAAAAGAGGAGGAAGAGTTTGAATTTCGAACTGACAGAAGAGCAGCGGATGGTGCAGTCCTCTGTGCGCGAGTTCGTGGCGGGCGAGATCGCGCCGCGCGCCCACGAGTACGACGAGCAGGCGCGTTTCCCGCGCGAGCAGTTGAAGGGTTTGGCGGAACTCGGACTGTTGGGGATGATCATCCCGGAAGAGTGGGGCGGCGCGGGCTTCGATACGGTCGCCTATGCCCTCGCTCTTGAAGAGATCGCACGCGCGGACTCTTCCGTCTGCGTCATCGTCGGCGTGACCAACTCCGTGGTCTGTTACCCGATCCTGAGCTTCGGGACCGACGAGCAGAAACAGAAATATCTGGTCCCGCTGGCGCGCGGGGAAAAGCTGGGGGCATTCTGTCTCTCGGAGCCGCAGGCCGGCTCGGACGCGACGAACTTGCGAACGCGCGCCGTGCGCGACGGCGACCACTTCGTCATCAACGGCACGAAGTCCTGGGTCTCCACAGGGGGCGAGGCACAGGTCTATATAGTGATGGCCGTAACTGGGCGCGAGAACAACAAGAATCAGATTACGACCTTCATCGTTGACGGAGACACGCCGGGACTGACGGTCTCAGCCATCGAGCACAAGATGGGGCAGCGCGCCTCGCAAACGGCGGAGATGAGCTTTGCGGACGTGCGGGTCCCGGCCGAGAACATTTTGGGGGGCGAAGGCAACGGGATGCGCGTGGCCTTCAACAGCCTCGACAACGGGCGCATCGGAATCGGCGCGCTCGCGACGGGAATCGCCCAGGGGGCTTTGGACGAAGCGACGAAGTACGCTAAGGAGCGTCACGCGTTCGGGCAACCGATTGCGGAGTTTCAGGCGATCCAGTTCAAGCTCGCCAACATGGCGACGGAAACAGACGCGGCGCGCCTGCTGACCCTGCGCGCGGCGGCCATGAAAGATGCCGGGCACAAGCAGACGGGCTTCTACGCGGCGATGGCTAAACTCTTCGCTTCGGAGACCGCGAACCGCGTCTGCGCCGACGCCGTCCAGATTCACGGCGGCAACGGCTTTTCGCGTGACTACCCGGTGGAGCGCATGTACCGCGACGCCCGCGTCACAACTATCTATGAGGGGACAAGCGAGATTCAACGCATCGTCATCTCGCGGGAAATCTTAAAGCAGTGACGAGTGACAAGTGACGAGTGACAAGTTAAATGCTTGTTCTTGCTCGTTACTTGTCACTCGTCACTTGTCACTGCCTTTATGCCTGACAGACGAGACGCCTGGGAGTTGCTTTGCGAGTACACGAAGGGCGACAGCCTGCGTAAGCACGCGTTGGCTGTCGAGGCGGCGATGCGCGCGTGCGCTCCGCATTATGGTGGACCCGACGCGGACGTGGACGAGTGGGGGCTGGTCGGCCTCCTGCATGATTTCGATTACGAGATGTTCCCGACCGCGGACGAGCACCCTTTCAAAGGGGCGACGATCATGTGCGGGCGGGGCTACCCTGACCGCATCATTCGCGCGATTATGGGGCACGCGACCTACACTGGCGTGCCGCGCGACACACAGATGGCCCGCGCTCTTTTCGCGACCGACGAGCTTTGCGGCTTTCTGGTCGCCTGCGCCCTGGTGCGGCCCTCACGCAGCCTGGACGACATGGAAGTCTCTTCCGTGAAGAAGAAGCTGAAGGACAAGGCGTTTGCGCGGACCGTGAATCGCGACGACATCCGGCAGGGCGTCGCGGAACTCGGCGTGGACCTGGACGAGCACATCCGCTTCGTGATTGACGCCCTGCGCCCAGTCCAAAAAGAGATCGGATTGAACACTCTCGGCGGGTGACAGCGCTTGCGCCCCCGATGGCCTTTCATTTATCCTGACATTTGCCACTTCAAATAAAATGAATTTGTAAGGGATCAAACGAAAGGGAAGAGTGTGCCGAGGTGATTTCGGATTTCGGATTTCGGATTTCGGATTGAGAAAAGCATAAGCCAATCTTTTTCAATCCGCATTCCGCAATCCGCATTCCGCAATCGCGCTGCCACCTGTCACTCAAGGAATGGTCACCAGAAACGCGCTGCTCTATTTATCACGCCGCGAGGGGCTGAAGGATTTCGCAACGCGTTTCCGCTTCTTTAAGAAAATGACGACCCGCTTCGTCGCGGGCGAAGACATCGAAGAAGCAATCGCCGCCATCCGTGAAATTAACGCCAAGGGCTGCACGGCCTCTTTCGACCATCTCAACGAATCCGTCGGCAGCGCGGCCGAAACGGAGGATGAGGTCCGCGAGTACCTGCAAATCCTCTCCCGCATTGACGACACTGGAATCAAATCCAACGTCTCCATCAAGCTGACGCAGTTCGGCCTTGAGATTGATCCGGAGCTCGCCTATAAGAACGCGCGCCGCGTCGTCGAGGACGCAGCGCGCCGCGGCAACTTCGTCCGCATTGACATGGAAGCGTCCGGCGTCACACAGGTGACCCTGGACATCTTCAAGCGGCTGCGGTCCGAATTCGGCCTCAATGACGTCGGCATCGTGCTGCAATCATACTTGCGCCGGACCTATGACGACGTCGAGGAGATGTTGAAAATCCCCGCGCGGATACGCATCTGCAAGGGCGCTTACAACGAGCCGCCGGAAGTCGCTTTCCCGGACAAGAAGGACGTGGACGACAACTATGTGCGCATCATGAAGCGGCTGCTCTCCTCCGGGGTCTATCACGGCATCGCGACGCATGACCCGAAGATGATTGACGCGACCCTGGAGTATGTCCAGCGCGAGGGCATCAGCAAGGAGGCTTTCGAGTTTCAGATGCTCTACGGGGTGAGGCGCGACCTACAGGCTCAGCTCGCACGCGACGGCTACAACATGCGCGTCTATGTACCCTACGGCAAACACTGGTATCCTTACTTCATGCGGCGGCTGGCCGAGCGGCCCGCCAATATCTGGTTCGTCCTGAAAAATATGTTCAAAGGATGAGGGAGAATTGCGGAATGAAAAGAACAGAAGGCAGAAGGCACAAGGCAGAAGGCAGTCAAGGCAAAACGCTCCTGGTTTTTACTGCCTACTGCTTTCTGATTTCTGCCTTCTGTTCTTCTCAATCCGCAATCCGAAATCCGCATTCCGAAATCAAAACCTGATGGATGCTTCGTGGGCATGGATTTTGTGGACCGTGCTGGGCGTGATTCTGATAGTGGCAGAAGTCTTCACGCCCGGCTTCGTCCTGCTCTGGTTCGGCATCGGGGCGCTGGCGGCGGCGCTCGCCGGGCTCGTCGGCATCTCCAGCCTGACCCTGCAATTCCTGATCTTCGCGCTGGTCTCGACCGCACTCACGGCCGCCTCCCGGACCATCTTCGTGAACTACTTCTCGCGGGAGCGGACCGGTGATGACCTCAAGACAGGGGTTGACGCGCTGCCGGGCAAGGTCGGCACAGTCGTCAACGCCAGCCAGGGCGCGCTCAACGAAGGGGCCGTGAAGGTTTTCGGCTCGACCTGGACCGCTTACCCCGCGGAGGGCGAAGAACCGCTTGAAGAAGGTGAGCGCGTGACGGTCGAGCGGGTCCAGGGCGCCAGCATCTACGTCCGCCGCGTCGGGCCCGAGCCCGGCTGGCGGCAGATCGAAGAAGGCAAAAGGTAAAAGAAGGCAAAAGTAAAAAGGTAAAAGGCAAAAGGGAGGATGAAGAGCAAGCTTCTCGTCCTTCCTTTTGCCTTTTTACTTTTACCTTTTGCCTTCCTTACGGCGTTGCCGTCATGGTAAAGCGTGCGGCGGGGACGACCGTCTGGAGGTCGTAGTTGCTGATGGTCAGGTCCGCCAGATTCTGGCCGCGCAGGCGCGTCACGATGCGGAAGGGCAGCGTCATGCAGCTCACCTTGCGGTAATCCGAGCGCTCCTCTTCGATCATCACCTGGCTGTTGTAGCGCGTGACGACCTTGTCAATCAGGAACGTGCTCTTGTTGATCCAGTAGCGGACCGTGTCAGCCGAAGTGAACTTGACTTCGACGACGTAGTTGTTGCCCTCGTCCTTCTGACGCGCCGTCTGGAGTTGACCTTCGATGGCGCGGTTGAGCGTGCCGAAGCCCATCATCGCCCACTGGCGCGAGGCCGCGATCTCAGTCACGCGGATGGGATTACCCAAAAACATACCGCCGCCCTCGGTCCCTGTGTAAACCAGGAACGTCGGACCACCGCCTCCGCCGAGCGCCGCCAGCGAGCCGCCGAGCGGGCTGACGTCTAAACGACGACGCATCTCACGGTCCTGATAGTCCGCGAGTCCGACTTTGACTTGAACAACGCCCGCCAGAGATGTCGCGCCGGGCGCAATAAAGGCGCCCGCGTTGACGAAACCTTCGGCCCGCGCCGTCACATACTGGAGCCCGGCGTATTCAGCGCCGCCGTGCGCCACGCGCGTGACGCTCAGCAACTCGCGGCCCGTCAGATCGTCGGCTTTGCTGGTGCGCGTGGTGACGGGGATCGTGAGCAGCGTCACGGCCAGGCAGCAGGCCGCCAGGAAAGCTGTCTTTTTTTTCAGTAAACGTCCAAGCATGGTGTGCAATTTCTCCTCGTAGTCTTTCGGCGCAGGGCGAGCGGGAAAGAACGGCTCACTCACGCGCGCGGTAGGTGTTTGCGGGTTGACGCGCAACCCGACAGGTTTTGCGATAGAGCAGTCAGCTGTTTAAGAAATCTAGGAGTGCCAGAGAGAGACTGACTCGATTCGGACATTTCAGTTTTCAGAAGACGCGCGGGATGTTACAGACGGCGGCCCGCTCTTGTCAATTATTTCTCTCTCTCGTTCCTGGAAAGCTCTTAAGGGATCGGGTCTGTCGGGGGTTCCGTGTCGTTGAGGTCGTTGAGGGTCGAATCTTCTTCCATCGGCGGCAGCTCGATGGTGATTCTTTCGGAGGTGGCCGCTTCGAGGTCTTCGCCCGTGAACCGCGCGAGGATGACGGTGATGTTGTCCTCGCCGCCGCGCTCGTTGGCCTCTTCGACCAGGGCGTTGCAGGCGGCCGCCAGATCGCCTTTCGCCTTTTCGATAATCTGGTGCATATCCTCGCCGCGCAGCTTGCCCGAGAGCCCATCGCTACAGAGCAGTAGAACATCGTCGCGCCGGATGCGTAAGCGCCCCGTCACAGGGGTCAGCTCGCTCTGCGCCCCGAGCGCCTGAAGAATCACATTGCGAAACATGTGAGTTTCGGCTTCCGCCTCGCTGATCTGCCCGACATCAACGAGTTGCTGCACGAGCGACTGATCTTTCGTGGCGAGCTTGATCTGCGCCCCGCGAAGGACGTAGGCGCGGCTGTCGCCGACCTGAACCAGGTCGAGCAGGTCATCTTTGATGGCCGCGCCCGTGAAGGTCGCGCCCATCCCGGCGCAGCGCGTGTCCTCTTGGCTGCGGTGGTGTATCGCCAGATTCGCGTAGACGGTCGCGTGGCGCAGGTAATCAACCAGGTCCTTTTCCTCGTTGCCCGCCCCGTCGTCCTCTTCGCTGCCGACCAGCATCTCGCGGACGGTTTCGACGGCCATGCGGCTCGCCACATCGCCAGCGAGCGCGCCGCCCATCCCGTCGGAGACGACCAGTACCAGACCCTTTCCCCCGAGCTCCAGACGGCTCATATCCTTCGGCGGTTCAGCGCCGTCCGAGCCGGTCCAGGCCTGCCCGGTCGTCAGATCAAGGATGAGGAAATTGTCTTCGTTCCCACGCCGTACACGACCAACGTCGGATTTTGCGTGAAGCTCAATAATCATAAGCGAATCGTAAATCGTGAATCGTAAATCGTAAATGGTGAAAAGCAGGTTTTTCTCTATTTACGATTTACGATTCACGATTTACGGCAGTTTTTCAAGTGCCTGATCTAAATCTGCGATAATATCATCGGTGTCCTCGATGCCGACGGAGATGCGCACGAGGCCCTCCGTGATGCCGAGGCGCGAGCGCGTTTCCGGCAGGACGGAGGCGTGGGTCATCGTGGCCGGGTGCGAAATCAAGGTCTCCACACCGCCGAGGCTTTCCGCGAGCGTGCATAGCTTAACAGATTCTAGCACAGTGCGCGCGGCCTCAAGCGAGCCGACATCAAAAGCTACCATTCCGCCGAAACCCTTTTGCTGCCGCTTCGCCAGGTCGTGCTGGCGGTGCGAGAGCGAGCCCGGGTAGTAGATCTTTCGCACCTTCGGGTGCTCTTCTAAAAACGCCGCGACGGCCCGCCCCGAACGATCATGCTGCTCCATGCGGAGCGCCAGGGTCTTGGTGCCGCGCAAAACCAGCCACGAATCGAAAGGCGAAAGGATGGCGCCCGCGCTGTTCTGCACAAACCCGAGCCAGTTGGCATCCTCTTCGTTGTTGAGGACGACGATGCCGCCCACGCCGTCGGAATGACCGTTCAGGTATTTAGTAGTGGAATGCACCACAATGTCAACACCAAATTCGAGCGGGCGCTGTAGATAAGGCGACATGAACGTGTTGTCGCAGACCACGCGCGCGCCCGTCGCGTGGGCGAGATCGGAGACGGCCTGCAGGTCCGTCACGATCATCACGGGGTTGGTCGGCGTTTCGACGAAGACCATCCGCGTGTTCTCTTTTATCGCGGCTTCGACATTGGTGATGTCCGAAGTGTCAACGAAAGAGAACTCGATCTGGTAGTTCGCGAGAATACGGCTGAAGAGGCGGAACGTGCCGCCATAAGTGTTGTCCGAAACGATGACGTGCTCGCCCGCTTTGACGAGTTTGAGCGTGGCGTCAATGGCGGCCATCCCAGAGGCGAAGGCGTAACCGTAGCGCGCGCCTTCGAGCGCGGCGATGTTCTGTTCGAGCGCGGAGCGCGTCGGGTTCTGTGTCCGCGCGTACTCGAAGCCTTTGTGCTTGCCGAGTCCTTCCTGCGCGTACGTCGAAGTCTGGTAAATCGGGACGGTCACCGAGCCGGTCGCCGGGTCGGCCTCCTGTCCCGCATGAATAGCTGTCGTTGCGAATCCCATAAGCTAAATGATGAAGTATGAACGCGGAACGATGAATGAAAAGAAGATCAATTCATCGTTCATCATTCCGCGTTCATCGTTAATCAAAGATTCCCTGACTCATGTAACGTTCCGCGCCGTCGGGAAAGATTGTGACGACGCGCTTGCCCGCTCCCAGGCGTTCGGCGACGCGCGTAGCGGCGGCTGCCGCCGCGCCGGAAGAGCCCCCGCAGAGCACGCCTTCCGTCTCCGCCAGTTTGCGCACGGTGGCGAAAGCCTCGTCGTCGTAGATCATGATTACTTCGTCGGCCAGGTCCAGCTCGCAGTTGCCGGGGATGAATTGCGACTGGCCGATGCCCTCGACTTTGTGCCGGCCGGGCGCGCCTCCGCCGATGATTGAGCCCTCCGGCTCGACCAGAACGCAGAAGGCGTCCGGGTTAAGTTTTTTAACGGCCCGCGCAACACCCGTGAAAGTCCCGGCCGTTCCAGCGCCGATGACCAGGGCGTCTATGCGTCCCTCCATCTGTTCGATGATCTCCTGCGCCGTCGTCTGTTCGTGGAAGCAAGGGTTGGAAGGGTTCTCGAACTGCTGCGGGACGACACTGTCTTTGATCCCCGCGGCCAGTTCGCGCGCACGCTCGATGGCGCCCTTCATTCCTTGCTCTTTGGTGACGTACTCGATCTCGCCGCCCAAAGCTTCCATGATCTTCATCTTCTCGCGGGAATAGCCATGGGGAACGCAGAGGATCACGCGATAGCCACGCGCCACGCCGATCAACGCCAGCCCGATTCCAGTATTCCCGGCCGTCGGCTCGATGATGGTCGAGCCCGGACGCAAAACCCCACGTTGTTCCGCATCGAGTATCATCCCGAGCGCGGCCCGATCTTTCACACTCCCGCCCGGGTTCAGGTATTCGAGCTTAGCGTAAATATCCGCCAAGGGCGGCCTGGCAAAACGCGCGAGGTGAAGCAGCGGAGTGTTACCAACAAGATCAATGATGTTCTCAGTCGTACCCGTCGGCATTAAGTTTTCTTACCCGAAAGAAGCGCAAATAAAAAGAAGCGTCAAAGCTTGTAAATCAGGGAAAGGGCATGGTAGCCCGCGAGTGGAATGAAAGTCAAAAGGTAAAAGAATGAGGAGTCCCCGTATCAGAGTGGCCCCCGTTAGTCACGATGCAGGAAATGGGATGTCGGCCCGAAGCGCAAGCTTTGAGTTCCGCCACCAATTTCTTTTGACTTTCTTTCGTCTGGCGCGCTATCTTGTTGTCCCGTGAATCACACGGCCCTAACCCCTCAGCATTACGCCGTCGCCATCATCCCCGCACGCTACGCTTCGACTCGATTGCCGGGTAAGCCTCTGCTCGAAATCTCGGGCCGCCCGATGATTCTGCATGTCCTGGAGCGCGCCCTCAGCGCACGCAACGTCGGGCGCGCGATTGTGGCCACGGATGACGAGCGGATTCTGACGGCGGTGAAGGCGGCAGGGTTCGAGGCGGTCATGACGCGTGCGGACCACCCGAGCGGGAGCGACCGCCTCTCGGAAGTCGCCGCCGCGCTCACAGGCGTCGAAGTGATCGTCAACCTACAGGGCGACGAGCCGTTGATTTCGCCTCAGACGATTGAGCGGGCCGTGGATGAGTTGTTGAAAGACGATGCGGCGCAGGTGGTCACGACATCTGAAACAATCACTGACGCGAGCGACGTATTAAGCCCGGACGTGGTTAAGGTGGTCGCGGACGCCTCGGGCCGTGCGCTCTACTTTTCGCGCTCGCCGATTCCTTTCCCGCGCGATGCGGTGCGCCGTTACGGAACGCTCGCCGCAGCGCTCGCTGGCGAGCCAGCTTTGCTCGCAAGTTTTCGCAAGCACACGGGGCTTTATGTTTACCGCCGCAGCTTTTTGTTAGAATACACGCGTTGGCCGCAATCTGGGCTCGAACGCCTGGAGGCGCTGGAACAGCTCCGCGCGCTGGAAAGAGGCGCGGTCATCAAAGTCATCGAAGCGCACACGCCTTCGATCGGCGTTGACACGGAGCAGGATTTGGAGCGAGTGAGAAAGATTTTGGAGGCGTCAGTCGTAAATCGTGAATCGTAAATCGTCGAACGTTAGTTTCGTCTATTCACGATTTACGATTCACGATTTACGAACAAACGATTTACGAAATAATGAGAGACTTAATCGGATTAGCCTTTATTCTCCTGATCGTCTTCGGCGGGCTTTATCTGTTGACGCGCCCCGCGAAACCTCTGACGGTCGAGGAGTTTGAAAAGCGCGCGCATGAGAATCGCGGGATGATGGGCGCTGGGGCGCTGGGACTGCAAAAATTTATTGACCCGGCGGCCGGAAAAGCAGCCGAAGTGCAGGAAGATTTTCGCCAGGGTTATCTTGACGGTGAACAGGAATCAGGTGACGACAATGAAAACGTGAATCGTGAATCGTAAATCGTGACAAGAGAAAGCGTGTTCTCTCTATTCACGATTTACGATTCACGATTCACGAAATTCGAGGTGTGTGATGCCTAAATACATTTTCGTGACGGGCGGCGTGGTTTCGAGCCTGGGCAAAGGGCTGGCCGCTTCTTCCATCGGCTGTCTGCTGGAGGCCAGGGGCCTGCGCGTCGCCCTCATCAAGCTCGACCCCTACATCAACGTTGACCCCGGCACGATGTCTCCTTTCCAACACGGCGAAGTCTTCGTCACAGACGACGGCGCGGAAACGGACCTGGACCTGGGGCACTATGAGCGCTTCACGCACGCCCACCTCTCACAATCGAATAACTGGACGACCGGGCGCATTTATCTCTCCGTCATCGAAAAGGAGCGGCGCGGCGATTATCTTGGAAAGACCATCCAGGTCATCCCGCACATCACCAACGAGATTAAGGATGCCGTCCGCGCCGTGTGCGCCGCGGACAGGCCCGACGTGGTTATCGTCGAAATCGGCGGCACGGTCGGCGACATCGAATCGCTCCCGTTTCTGGAGGCCATCCGCCAGATGAGGAACGAAGAGGGGGCTGGTAACGCCATCTTCGTCCACGTCACTCTAGTCCCCTTTATCGCCGCCGCGGGCGAGTTGAAAACCAAGCCGACGCAGCACTCCGTGCGCGAGCTGATGCAGATAGGAATCGCGCCGGACATCCTGCTGTGCCGTTCGGAGCGCCCGCTCCCGCGCGACCTGCGCTCGAAGATCGCGCTCTTCTGCAATGTTAAAGAGTCCGCCGTGATTACGGCGATGGATGTGGACACCATTTACGACGTGCCGCTTGCTTTCCACGAGCAGGAGCTGGACGAGTTGATCGTCTCGCTACTGAACATGACGGAGCGCGCAGGGCATTCCGACCTCTCAAGCTGGCGCGAGCTGGTCAACATCATCAGGGAGCCGCTGGGGGGCGAGACCTCCATCGCCATCGTCGGCAAATACGTCGAGCTTGAAGACTCCTATAAATCTTTGCGCGAGGCGCTGACGCACGGGGGCGTCGCCAATAATCTGCGCGTTGCCGTGCGCTGGATCGAATCCGAAGAGCTGATGGAAGAGGATTATGAAGACCGCTTGCGCGACTTCGACGCCATCCTCGTCCCGGGCGGTTTCGGCAAGCGCGGCGTTGCCGGGATGATCAAGGCGATCAGCTACGCGCGCCGGACAAGGACGCCGTACTTCGGAATCTGCCTGGGAATGCAGACGGCCTGCATCGAGTACGCCCGAAACGTCTGCGGCCTGAAGGATGCAGACTCGACGGAGTTCGACGCGAACACGCCCTATCCAGTGATCTTCAAGTTGCGCGACCTCGTTGACGTCGAAGAACTGGGCGGGACGATGCGCCTCGGCGCGTGGCCCTGCCGGCTGGCCGAAGGCTCGCTCGCGCGGGAAGTTTACGAGGGTGCGGAAGAGATCAGCGAGCGCCACCGCCACCGCTACGAATTCAACCCGGAATTCCGCGAAACGCTGCGGCGCGCAGGGCTCGTCATCAGCGGCGAATCGCCGGACGGCAAGTTCGTAGAGATCGTGGAGCTGCCGCGCGACGCGCACCCCTGGTTTCTGGGTTGCCAGTTTCACCCGGAATACAAATCAAAGCCCCTTCAAGCTCATCCGCTGTTTGCCTCTTTCGTCCGCGCGGCCCATGAGAATCGCGTCCGGAACGAGACCTCCCTGGATAACGGGGACGCCACTGAGCCTCTCCTGCAGGAGCGCGCGAGCGTGGCCGGAGACGACTAAAAGCCGTGAATCGTGAATCGTGAATCGTAAATCGGCTAACGCAGCGCACTTCCAGCAGTTTACTATTCACGATTTACGATTTACGATTTACGAGAATGCTTCATTGCCCGAAATGCGGTCAGGACTTCGCCGGAGCGGTCGAGGTCTGCCCGGAGGATGGGGCGGCCCTACAAGCTGACGCGACTGTGGCGATTGACCTCCCTTCAGACCCGTTGGTCGGCATGGCCCTGGATGATAAATACCGTCTGGACTCCTGCATCGGCGTCGGCGGCATGGGCACAGTCTATCGCGCGACCCACCTGTTGATTGATCGCCCCGTCGCCGTCAAGGTCCTCAACCCGCGCTACGTCGAGGATGAAGCAGCGCAGGTCCGTTTTCGCCGCGAAGCCCGCGCCGCCGGGCGGCTCCAGCACACCAACGCGGTCACCGTCACCGATTTCGGGACCACACCGGACGGGCTCGTTTATCTGGTCATGGAGCTATTAGAAGGGCGCACGCTCCGCGACATTCTGCTGCGGGAGGCCCCGCTCGATACGGCGCGCGCCGTCTCTATGATGCTACAGGCCTCCGCGGCCGTCGGTGCGGCGCATGACGCGGGCATCATCCACCGCGATCTGAAGCCCGCGAACATCTTCATAGTCCAGCGCAAGGACGCGCCGCCCTTCGTCAAAGTGCTCGACTTCGGCATCGCCAAGCTCGCCGCCGAAGCTATTGATGATGACGACCCGCAGACGCTGACTCAGGTCGGCGCGATGATCGGGACCCCGCGCTACATGTCGCCCGAGCAGTGCGAAGGGGCGAAGTTGACGCCCGCCTCGGACGTTTACAGCCTCGGCATAATTCTTTACGAGATGTTGACGGGCACGACTCCCTTCAGCGGCACTTCCCCTATCGCCATCGCCGTCAAGCACGCGCAGGCTCCGCCGCGACGCCCGCGCGAATTCGTCGCCACGATTCCCGCGGCGATTGAAGAGCTCATCATGCAGGCGCTTGAGAAAAGGCCGGAGAACAGGCCGGAGGATGCGAACGCCTTTCGCCGCGAATTGCACTCTGTGGCGGATCGTCTCGGGCTTGAGCACGCCGCGAGTCTGAGCGCGCCCACCATTGACACGTTGCGGAGCGCCGGGACGGAGACGCCTTCCGGGCGGCTCGTCATTGACATCGAACGGTTAAGAGAGTCGCGCGCCGCGGCCCTCGCGGCCCAGTCCGTCGAAGCGACGCCGCCTCTCGAAGCGAATTCGCAGAACGCGGGTGACGGCAATGCAGGCGACGGCCATTTGGCTCCGGCATATCCGGCGGTCCATTATCCCGCGGAAATATTCGCGCCGGTTCGCCCCCCCGCCATCGCGCGTTTCAGAATCTTCTTCGGTAAGAAACAGGGAGAGGCACGATTGCTGTCGCGCCCTTTAGCCATCCTGCTGATTTCGCTGATCATCCTTGTGGCCGCGGCCCTCACCTTCGCATTTATCTTGATGCGCTCTCCAAGAAAGATCATTGCCGCGAACAATATCGGTGAAGCCTTAACTAAGCTGACTCTTCCGGGAGCGGTCACTGGCGCAACACCTGAGGCTGCAAACGAAGGCGGTGAAAATGGCTCGCAGCGCCAACCGTCGCGCAAAAATACAGGGCCGCAGCGGACTGCTCACACGGGGCAGCCGAAAAAGCCATCAACGATCAAGCGAATTTATAATAAAGCAAAGAAAATTATAAAGAATCCTTTTTAAGTGAGACAGGGAAAAGAAGAGTTGCGTGGAGAATCATTCACAGTCGGAGACGCCACGTTCGGCGACGGCCGTTTGACGATCATCGCGGGACCCTGCGTCATCGAATCGGCGGAGCACGCACTGATGATGGCGCGCGAATGTGCCGCACGCGCGCGCGACGCTGGACTGGATTTCGTTTACAAGTCGTCGTTCGATAAGGCGAATCGTTCGTCCGCCGAAAGTTTTCGCGGCCACGGAATGCGCGCCGGATTAGAGGTGCTCAAGCGCGTCAAAGAAGAGGTGGGCGTGCCGGTGCTGACAGACATTCACGACGTCTCTCAGGTCCTGCCCGTGGCGGAGGTCGCGGACGTCCTGCAGATTCCGGCCTTCCTTTCGCGGCAGACCGATCTGATTGTCGAGGCGGCGCAGTCTGGACGCGCAGTCAACGTCAAGAAGGGGCAATTTCTAGCTCCGCAGGACGCGCGCAATATCGTGGAGAAAGCGCAAAAGGCCGGCTGTCGTAAATTGCTTTTGACCGAGCGCGGCGTCAGCTTCGGCTACAACAATCTGGTGGTTGACATGCGCGCCTTTCCGATCATGCGCAAGTTTGGCGTGCCAGTCGTCTTCGACGTGACGCACTCGTTGCAGCTGCCGGGGGGATTGGGTAATGCAACAGGCGGGCTTCCGGAATACATCGAACCGCTCGCGCGCGCAGGAGTCGCCTGTGGTGTGGACGCTGTTTTCATGGAGGTCCACGACCGGCCGGAAGTCGCGCCGTCGGATGGACCGAACATGCTCCCGCTCGAACGTCTTGGGCCCCTGCTGCACATGCTGCGCGACATACATGAGCTCGTCCGCCGCCATAAAACAGATTGATTTTTAAGTTTGGATAAGCGACGAATATTTCACGCAAAGTCGCAAAGACGCTAAGAACGAAAAGGGATCAGCAATATCTTGGCGAGCTTTGCGGCTTTGCGTGAACTCTCTCCGCTTAGTAATCTCTTAGCCTATGAAAACAGCTCGCACTCTTATTGTTCTCTCCCTCTGCTTTCTTCTATACCCTATCGGGGCCGCGCACGCGCAGGATGAAACTCTGGCGAGTGCGGCGTGGCAGATAACGAAGTTCGACATCACCGTCAACGCCCCGCCGAACGAGCGCGCCCTGACCGCCCGCGCGGTACTCACGGCGCGCAACATCGGGCGCGGCGCCGGGTCAACTCTGAGTCTGCGGCTCAATCCGAAAGCGGAAGTCAAATCAGTAACCATCAACGATGCGACAGCCCCCTTCACGTCGCGTGAGGAGAGCCGCGCGCGCCAGGAAGGGGTCGCCAGTAGTACCTTGCAAAGGATTACGATTACGCTGGGCGCACCTATTGCCTCAGGGGCGAGCGTGACGGCGGTTGTCGAGTACAGACTGCCGATCGGGGAGAATTCCGGTAATGCCGCCCTCTCCATAGCCGGGAGCCAGTTTCTCCCGCGCTCTTACTGGTATCCGGTTGCGAATGCGCCTTATGCTCTGCGCGGGGCAGATTACGCGCCGCTGCGTCTTACGGTTAACGGGGCGGGGGGCGACACTGTGATCTCCTCCGGGCGCGGGAGCGGTCAGAGTTTCGACCAGCTGCTTAACGTCCAGCCATTTTTCCTGACAGGCTCTTGGGACATGAACCAGGGCGCGGGCGACGCAAACGGCATTATCGCCTTCATGCCGAAGGGCGCGAGCGCGGAGGAACGCAAGCGTGCTGACGAGCTGATCGCGCTCGCGGCCAGCGCGCGCTCCTTCTACGCAGGACTTTTGGGCACAGCGCCGGACATTCCTATCAAGCTGGTCGCCGTCAAACGTGGCGCGGGGTTCAGCGAAGGGGGGACGGCCCTGCTGGACGTCGCTGCATTTCGCCGCTCGAAGTTAGACGCCGTCACGGCCCTACAGATTGCCGAGACGGTGGCGCGCATGTGGGTCGGCGGGGCGACGCCCCTGCGCGGCGAAGGAGGCGTTTCGCTGCGCGAAGGTCTCTCAAAATATCTCGCCACGCTCTTTATAGAGAAACAGCTGGGGCGCGAGGCGGCCGAAGCTGAAAAGACGCGCCAGCGCGTGGCCTATGCCGCGGTCGCTAAATTTGATGGCCCGCTCGCGCGCAGCAATCCACTCGACCAGACTTTCTCGATTTCGGCCCCTTTTAAGGGCGCGATGGTCTGGCGTCTGATCGAGCGCGCACTCGGGCGTGACCCGATGCTCAATATCCTGCGTTCCTCTTTGCAGGCGGGGGCGCGCGACCCGCAAGGTTTGACTCTGGCGGCGCTTCGCGCGGCGCTCGTGGAGCGCGGCGGCGCGAGTCTCAAAAGTCTGCTGGACCTTGAGCTGGATCAGCCTACGGACATGGATTTGATGGTCGGATTGCCGCAGCAGAAAGGGGCGCAGTGGGTCGCCGCCCTGCGTAATACAGGAGCAGTTGAAGCGAACGTGACGGTCGTGGCGACTACCGCTACGGGCGAGCGGCTGACGGTGCAGGCGACCATCCCCGCTCATGACTTCGGCGAAGTGGCCTTCAATACAGGGGCTCGCATCACTCGCGCCGAAGTTGATCCTGACAAGCTCTATCCGCAACTGGATTACACGAACGACATCGCCCCGCGCGTCGTCATCGCCGGAGACCCTTTGATCGAAGCGACGACGAAGTTCGCGACGCAGGATTTCGCCGGCGCGGAGGCGTCCGCTCGCCAGGTGATTGCGCTTTCCCCACTCCTGCAGGAGGGGCACATCCTCCTGGCCCGTTCGCTTCTGGCGCAGAACAAGTTGGACGAAGCCGAAAAAGAGTTTCGCCTGGCGCTCAACGATCAGTTCCCGACGCCTGGGACGCTCGCCTGGGGCAACGTCGGTCTCGGAGAGATCAGTTTGCGCCGCGGGCAGGCCGCGGAGGCCGCGCGCCGCTTCAATGAGGCGGTCCGCATCGAAGCGGAATTCGTCTCGAAGCTCGGCGTGCGTAACGAGGCCCTGCGAACGGACGCCGATTACGCCTCAAGGCTCGCCGCGCGTTTGGGACGCATCAAGGCCGAGGCTGCGGCAAACATTGCACCGGTGCCGGACGAATCCGTGCGCACATTCGTCGCGCAACTGGATCAGGCGATTAAGGGCGGAAGGAAGACGGAGCTCGATGCTTTGATATTGCCTGGAGAGTTGTTCTCTTTCGTCGCCGGGATAGTGGGCAGCCAGCCGGAAGCCTGGACGTCGCGCGTCATCCGCACGGAACCATTGGACGCGAATCGTCTGGCCGCTGACGTCAGCATTGATATGAAACAGTTCGGCCGCCAGCAATCGGGCACGGCCGTGTACATCCTTCAGCGCACGGGCGGCGCGTGGAAACTCGCAGGCATTGAACTTTTCGAGGTGCGATAGCGGCAGGAGATGCAAGAGATTAAGGAGATCGAGCGGCGGGCGGCGCACGTCAAGCTGCTCTTAATGGATTGTGACGGCGTCCTGACGGATGGGCGCATCACTCTCTTGGAGAACGGCGACGAGGAGAAGAGCTTCCACACGCGGGACGGGCACGGCATAGTGCTCCTGCATCGCGCGGGACTTCAGTCGGGTATCATCTCCGGGCGCACGTCCAGTCTGGTGGAGCGGCGCGCGCGCGAGCTCGGAATGAAGTACGTCCGCCAGGGAACATGGAACAAGGAGCGCGACTTTGAGGAGTTGTTGAAAGAGGCCGAGATGGACGAGAGGGAAGTGGCTTTCATAGGGGACGACGTGACGGACATTCCGTTGATGCAGCGTTCGGAGCTGGCGGTGGCCGTCGCCGACGCAGCCGAGGAATGTCGCGCAGCCGCACACCACGTCACAGAGCTTCCGGGCGGCTTCGGCGCAGTCCGTGAAGTCTGCGAATTGATCCTCAAAGCGCAGGGACGTTGGTCCGAGTTGATGAAAAAATACACAGGCTAAATTATGAATTATGAATTATGAGTTTTGAATTTTGAATTGAAGGCGGCGCCGCTTTCCTTAATTCAAAATTCAAAACTCATAATTCATAATTATCGAAAGGGGGGTTGGTCAAATGGGTGAGGATTCGCAGCAGATCTTGTTCGTAGAGGACACTTCGGACACGCGCGATCTGGTGGAGTTCAGCTTAAAGAGCGAGGGCTTCGAGGTGGTGACGGCGCAGACGGCTGACGAGGGGCTGGCGCAGGCGCGCACGAAAAACTTCTCTTTAATTCTGCTGGACATCGGTTTGCCGGACAAGGACGGGCTCGAATTGTGTCGCGAGATTCGCCGCTTCGATGAGACGACGCCGATTATTTTCTACACGGCATTCGCGGAGCTCTTGGACGAGCAGGAGGCTTTCAAGGCCGGCGCGCAGGGCTGCCTGCGCAAACCCGAGGACACCGCACGCCTGGGCGAAGTTGCGCGCGGATTGATTGACGGGAAATCAGCTTGAGCCAAATGAGCGTCGGGCCGTCTTCAGTTGACACTCAGCTGGCAGGTTGATTATCTTTCCCGTGTTTTGAAAAAGTAAGCGCCCGCCTAGGCTTCCACCCTGGCTCTCAGGCATGCGTGGTATTGGAGACGCAGCCATGCAGACTAGAGAAAAGGGTATTGTGACTGAGGCTAAAATCCTGGCTGCCTTAGCCGCCGCGGGTTACTTGGTGTTAATTCCCTTCGGAGACGGTCACAAATACGATTTTGTGATTGACGATACGGTCAGCCTACGCCGCGTGCAGTGTAAGACCGGCAGGATCAAGAATGGAGTCTTGTTCTTTAACAGCTATAGCCAGTCGGGCAACGGCCAAACCAAACAGGGCTATTACGGGCTGGCCGACCTGTTTGCCGTTTTGCATCCCGACAGTGGTGAAGTATATTTAGTCCCGGTTGAAAAGTTCGGCATGGCCGGCGTTTCTTTGAGGCTAGTTCCGACGCTGAACGGACAAGTTCACAAGATTAACTGGGCCGCCGATTACCTTTTGACAACAGCCACGCCGGTTGATAACGAGCGGGAGTAGCTCAGTGGTAGAGCCCTTGGTTCCCAACCAAGTTGTCGCGAGTTCGATCCTCGTCTCCCGCTCCAATATTTCAAGCTGAAAGTCGCGGGTTCGATCCCCGTCTCGCGCTTGCCAAATTTTTAACCCCACCTTTTAAAGCCCATGAAATGGGCGACCGTCTAAAGCCCAGGGCGTCCGTCCCTGGGACAAGACAAGCATTTAACCCATCAAGCCCGCGCGAGCGGGCGACAGCCCGTCGGTGCCCGCCCGCAATTCAAATTGGGCTGTCGCCCATTTCATGGGCTTCGATATTTCTTCCCGCTGGTGACCCAGGGCTGACGCCCTGGGCTTTAGACTGTCGCCCGCTGGCGCGGGCTTGGCGATTAAATGCTTGTCTTGTCCCAGGGCTTGCGCCCTGGGCTTTAGACGGTCGCCCATTTCATGGGCTTTTGATGGTCGCCGTCTTCGTCGGCTGACCCATTCTTTAAATCCCCACGTACCGTAAAGAAACGCCGCGCTCTCGAAGCGTATGTATTTCGCGCGCTTCTTTGGCCTTTTTCGCTTCGTTCCACTCAAATTAAAAGAGTTGGGTTGCGCTCTGAACTGGCACATTGCTTGCCGTCTTGAAAAGGCTTGCGAAGGCTCAAGTTCAAAATCACTAAGTGGGAGGAGAGATAGAAAGTGCGAATTAAGCTGATGACGGGAGCGGCCGCGTTGGCTCTGGCTTTGATGTTGGGTTGCGGGGGCGGTAATTCATCGAACACGACCAACTCGACTAATGCGTCAACCACGACCAATACAAATATGAAGAGCAGCGTCGAGACGCCCACGGAATTTTCGACAGAAACTTCAGAGGCAAACGGCGTCACGACAGAGACACGCATCTACAAGAACAACCCGCGCATCTCCAAAGTCGTCATCACGACGCGCGACGGCAAGCGGACGGCCAGGGTTTATTCAGTCAAAGGCGAAGAGAAAGAAATCCCGGCCAATGACGTCGAAGCTGTCCTGCAAAAGACAGGCGACGAGATTGCTAATGCCGCAGGGTTTGTCGCGGACAAAGCCGAGGACGTTGGAGGCAAGGCCAAAGATGTCGGCGAGAAAGTCGGCGACAAGGCCAAGGACGTAGGCAGCGAAGCGGCTGACAAAACCGAGGACGTGATCCAGGGGACGGGCAATCGCGCCAAGAAGGTCGGCGAGAAGGCCGTCGAAGGAGCAAAGTCAGCCGGCAAAGCGATCAAAAAAGTGGTCACGCCTTAAGGTCCTGACTTCTCAAACGTGGAATTGAACGGGGCAGCCTGCAATGGGTTGCCCTTTTTCTTGGAACACGGCGCATTCCTGAACACAACGGCTCTAATGTTATACTCCCGCCAGCAAAGGCAGAGTGAGGAGCTCGATAATGTCAGACAACAACCGATTCACAGTGATTTGCCCGGGCTGTGAGGCGACGCTCACGATAGACGCGCAGACCGGGGCGATTATCTCCCACGAGGAGAAGGCCAAGCCCGTAGCCTCTTTCGACGAGATGTTGAAGGGCCTGGACAAGCAGAAACAGCAGCGCGACCAGATCTTCCAGCAGGAGCTTGGCTCCTTGAAGGACCGCGAGCGCCTGCTCGAAGAGAAATTCCGCGAGGCGATGAAACGCGCCGAGAAGGACAAGGACAAACCCTTCATCAACCCGCTGGATGTTGATTAAATGCGGAATCGTGATGAACATCTGACGGGACTCTCTTGTTCGGATTGCCCCGGCGTGCAACATTAATTTGCGGCGAGGGCATCCAAGCGCGCGTATGCCGAAGGGAGAACCTATGAAAAAGCTGCTCACCTTATTGCTCGTCATCATCTTTGCTTCAATCGCGCACGCGCAGGAGAGCCAGGATCAATCAGCCGTTGAAGACCCCGCTGCGCCGGCTTTGAAACAGCTTTCGAGTCGAGACCCGCTCGTACGCCAGCACGGCGCGGAAGAGTTGGCGCGGCTCGAAGCCACGGATAGACGTCGAATCGTCGAAGGCTACCGGCTTCAGGAGAAGAATGCCCGCGTCAAACTGGCGCTCGACTGGGCTCTCTATCGTTTCGGTAAGACGGAAGCCCTCTTCGCGGTCGTCCGCGACCTGGATTCTTCACGCTTCCGACAGGCTTTCTCGTACCTCACGCTGTTGGAGACACCCGATCCTCTTTACCTCTTCCTCGAACGTGTGAACGGCAACACGCAGATCAAGCTCCTGCAGGTTCTGGCGAAGATTGGCAATGCGGAAACCATCGAGCGAATCAAGCCATACCTGGAATCGTTCGATCCTTTGATTGTCGAAGCGGCGCAAGAGACTCAGAAGGAGATCGAGCGGCGGCAGGAAGAGAAGCCCCTTGAGAAGCCTACGCGTCCGAGGCAGGCGGAGCAAAATAGCTCTCCCTGAAGATGAACGTCTGCTGCCTGCGCTGTGGTATCATCCAACGACTTCGCTGCCTTAAATATCTTCAGTAAAGGTGTTTTGCGCGAGCCATCATGCCGGGGCATGTTGATTTCTCTGCCGACCTGATATTTATCTGCAACAGTCTCGACGCGGGAGGCATCGAGCGTGTCGTCTCCACGCTCGCCAACGAGTGGAGCCGCCGCGGGCGGAAGGTCTGCGTCATCACGCTGCACGACTGCCGCCGGTTCTTCAAACTAGACCCGTCCATCCATCATGTAATCATAGATCGCGCCGGGCTCAACCGTATCTCTGACCTGCTGCGCTGGCTCGCCGGAAGATTTCGCGGCGTGGGACAGTCGAGGTTTTGGCTTTTGAGCGCCATCTTCGGCGGGCTTTTTCATCTCTCTTATAAGCGTCTGGCGATCATTTACTCTCGCATCGTTTACGCTGGCGAGGCGATTCTGCTGCGACGCGCTCTGAGGCATATTGAGTCGCCATTGATTGTCTCCATGGGGACGCCCATCAACATCATCACGCTGAAGGCTTGCAAGAGAATGAAGGCGCGCATCGTCATCTCCGAGCGCAACGATCCGAAGAGGCTTTCAAGATACAAATATTGGGACGTGCTGGCGCGCAAGCTCTATAACCGCGCCGATCTCGTCACGGCGAACACGCTCCGAGCGCTCAGCGACATGAGCGAATACGTTGACGCCGGGAAATTGGCCTTCGTCCCCAACCCGCTTGTACTCTTGGAGAGCAACGGCAATGGTCACGCCAATGTCTCAACGCCGACGCCGTTCGCCCTCACGGTCGGTCGGCTCGTCTGGGACAAAGCCCACGACGTTCTGCTCGACGCCTTCGCGCTCGCGGGCGACGACCTCCAAGGATGGCGGCTCGCAATCGTCGGCGACGGCAGACTCAATGATGAATTGCGTGTGCGGGCCGAGCGGCTCGGTGTCGCGGGACGCGTGGACTGGCACGGAGTGCGAGACCCACAACCCCTTTACCACGCCGCGGAACTCTTCGTCTTGCCTTCACGGGTCGAAGGAACGCCCAACGCACTGCTCGAAGCCATGAGTTGCGGGCTTCCTGTAATCGTCAGTAACGGCGCGCCCGGCTTGCTCGAATTGGTCGAAGACGAAGTGACCGGGTTGGTCGTCCCCGTTAACGACGCCGCCGCTTTGGCCTCAGCCCTGCGCAGGCTGGCGGGTGACGCAGAGTTGCGTCGCCGTCTGGGCGAGGCTGCGCGCGCACGCGTCTCCGAATATGATCTGCCTCGCGCCCTGGCCGCCTGGGAGTCGGTCATCGGCCTGACGAGTTGACGCTGGGCGCACAGGTGTTGTTCTGATGTCATCCCCGCAAGCATCAAGGCGTCGTCCGCCTTCCACGCCGGAGTCGCCCACACTGCGCGAGAGAATCGCTGTGCTGCGCAACGTTCCGCCGTTTGTCAGGCTCGTGTGGCAAACGCATCGCGGGCTGACCGTGGCGATGATCTTGCTGCGGCTCGTGCGTGCCTTCGTTCCCGTCGCCATTCTGCTCGTCGGAAAGCTCATCATTGACGCGGTGGTCGCCGCTCGCGGCGAAGCGTTCGACACCAACCGGCTCTGGCAATTGGTCGCCCTGGAGATCGCGCTCGCATTTCTGGGCGAAACTCTGTCGCGCGTCTCATCGGTTGTCGAAAGCTTGCTCGGCGACCTCTTCTCGAACCGCACGAGCATCCTGCTGATGCAGCACGCCGCATCACTCGACCTTTACCAGTTTGAAAACCCGGACTTTTATGACCAGCTCGACCGCGCGCGTCGCCAGACGACCGGAAGAATCGGGCTGCTCGCGCAGCTTCTCTCGATTGGGCAGGACGCCTTAACGCTCATCAGCCTCGGCGCGGTGCTTCTGATTTACAGCCCCTGGCTCTTGCTGCTGCTCGCGCTGGCGGTCGTCCCGGGCTTTTTAGGCGAAGCGCACTACGCGTCGCTCGAATATTCACTGCTCTTCCGCTGGACGCCGGAGCGTCGTCAACTGGATTACCTGCGCTATCTGGGCGCGAGCGACCGGCCGGCAAAGGAGGTCCAGATGTTCGGCCTCGCGCCCTGGCTCGTCGAGCGCTACCGCGTCCTCTCTGGTAAATTTTATGAAGAGAACAAACGGCTCTCGATACGCAGGAGCGTCGTCGCCACGCTGCTCTCAATCATCGGGCTGCTCGGCTACTACGGGGCTTATGTCGTCATTCTTCTGCGGGCTGTGCGCGGAGCAATCTCGCTCGGCACACTGACGTTTCTGGCGGCCTCCTTCATGCGCAGCCGCGACCTCATCAGCCGGCTGCTCTCCGGCGCAAGCCAAATCTACACGCAGTGCCTTTATCTCAAAGATCTTTTCGATTTCTTCGAGACCAAGCCAGGCGTCACCTCGCGTGAGGGCGCGTCCGCTGTGCCGAGGCCGCTTCGTCAGGGTTTTGTCTTCGAGAACGTGGGCTACCGCTATCCCGGAAGTGAGACGTGGGCGTTGCGCAATGTCAGCTTCAGCCTGCGACCGGGCGAGCGTCTGGCGCTCGTCGGCGGCAACGGCGCGGGCAAGACCACCCTCGTCAAGCTGCTCGCGCGGCTCTACGACCCAACAGAGGGGCGCATCCTCCTCGACGGGCGGGACCTGCGCGACTACGACCTTGCTTCCTTGCGTAACAACGTCGGCGTCATCTTTCAGGACTTTTATCGCTACGACCTGCGTTTTGACGAGAACATCGGCGTCGGCGAGATTGAGCGCGTGCGCGAATACCTGGACTCTTCAGATAGCAATGGAGACGAAGTCTCAGAAGGCGTGAGAATGGATGCGCAAGGTCCAGTGAAAAAGGAGGCTGGCGGCGCGGGTGAGGGAATGCCGCCGCACGTCATCATCAACGCGGCCGAGAAATCTCTCGCAGCCACATTGCTCGCGCGCCTCCCTGAAAAGTACAGGCAGATGCTGGGGCGGCGCTTTGAGGGTGGCGTGGATTTGTCCGGCGGCGAGTGGCAGAAGATTGCGCTGGCTCGCGCCTACATGCGCGACGCGCAGGTGCTCATCCTGGATGAGCCCACGGCGTCGCTCGACGCGCGGGCCGAGTACGAGGTCTTCCGCCGGTTCGCCGAGTTGATGCGCGGGCGCATGGCCGTCATCATCTCGCACCGCTTCTCGACCGTGCGCATGGCCGACCGCATCGTCGTGCTCGACGAGGGGCGTGTTGTCGAAGAGGGATCACACTCCGAGTTGGTTGCGCGCGGAGGTCTCTACGCCGAACTCTTCGCGCTTCAGGCCGAAGGCTACCGCTAAAGCGAATTATGAATTTTGAATTTTGAGTTTTGAATTAAGGACAAAAGCTTTTAATTCATAATTCAACATTCAAAATTCATAATTATCGTATACTCGCACCTGCATGCACCCGAACCTACGCTCATTCCTGGAGCAGCTCGAACGCGAAAACGATCTCGTCCAGGTCAACACAGCAGTTGACCCTTATCTCGAACTCGCCGAAGTTCACCGTCGCGTCATCGAGCGCGGGGGCCCTGCGCTTCTTTTCAACAAAGTGAAGGGAAGCCGCTACCACGTAGTCACAAACCTTTTCGGGACGGAGCGGCGCATCGAGCGCGCCTTCGGTCCAAAGCCTGAAAACCTAGTGCGTGAGGCCGTGCAAGTCTTCGAATCCCTCTTGCCGCCGCGCCCGCGCGCTCTCTGGCAGCATCGCTCGCTTGCGCTCGACGCGCTCAAGCTCGGAACACGCAACACGAAGCGCGCGCCCGTCACAGAGGTGATGGACAGACCAGCCCGCCTCTACGAGCTGCCGGTGCTGACGACCTGGCAGGAGGACGGCGGACCATTCGTCACGCTGCCGCTCGTCTACACGGAACACCCGACGACCGGCAAACATAATCTGGGCATGTACCGGATGCAGCGTTACGATAACGCGTCCACGGGGATGCACTGGCAGATACACAAAGGCGGCGGCTTTCACTACCACGCGGCCGAAGGCTTGAATCAAGCGCTCCCGGTCACTGTCTTCCTCGGCGGACCGCCCGCGTTGATTCTCGCCGCGATTGCCCCTTTGCCGGAAGACGTTCCGGAGCTGGTCCTGAGCTCTCTGCTCGCGGGCGAGAAGATACGTATGACGAAGAATCCAACGGGGCGCGGCCACAGGCTCGTCGCCGAAGCAGAGTTTGCGCTCTCCGGCCACGTCGCGCCCCACGAGCGCAGGCCCGAAGGTCCTTTCGGCGATCATTACGGCTACTATTCTTTACAGCATGAATACCCTGTCTTTCACGTCGAGGCTGTCTTTCATCGCCGCGACGCGATCTACCCGGCGACCGTCGTGGGCAAACCGCGCCAGGAAGATTTCTTCATCGGCGACTATTTGCAGAAACTCCTCTCGCCGCTCTTCCCGCTCGTGATGCCGAGCGTTCGCGACCTCTGGAGTTACGGCGAGACTGGCTTTCACTCGCTGGCGGCGGCGGTTGTCCGCGAGCGTTACAAACGCGAGGCCCTGGTTTCGGGCTTCCGCATCCTGGGCGAAGGGCAGCTCTCGCTGACGAAGTTCCTGATTCTGACCGACACGCCGCAGGACCTCAGAGATTTCCCGAAACTGTTCGAGCACGTGCTCGCGCGCTTTGTTCCGGAAACGGACCTGTTCATCTTCTCGAATGTTTCGATGGACACGCTCGACTACACGAGCGGCAAGGTAAACGAAGGGAGCAAGGCTATCCTGCTCGGGCTAGGGGAGGCCGTGCGCGAGCTGCCGCGAGAGTTCAGAGGCGAACTGCCCGGCGGGGTTGGCCGCGCAGAGGTTTTCTGCGGCGGCTGTCTGGTAGTCGAAGGGGTGGCTTACGAGAAAGACCCGGAGCAGGCCGGGCGGCTGGCGCGCGAGAAAGTTTTTGAAGAATGGCCGCTAGTCGTGCTCCATGACGACGCGAGCGTCGCGCGGAAAGCGGCCGACTTCCTCTGGGCGACGTGGACACGCTTTGAGCCTGCGACCGACGTCTACGCGGCGGAGACGAAAGTCCGGCGACACCACCTCGCCTACAGCGCGCCCATCGTCATAGACGCGCGCCTCAAGCCGGGCTTCCCGAAAGAGCTGGTCGTCCGCGAGGATATTGCGGAACTGGTTGACCGCCGCTGGCGTGAATATTTTCCGGGAGGCGAAATCTAAATCCCTTTGCGCTCTTTGCGGCTTGGCGAGAGATAATTTCACGCCAAGCCGCAAAGAGCGCAAAGGAAGAGCAATCTTTTAATGCGGATTCCTAAACTCCGAAAGAAGCTGCTCCTCAAAATCACGGCCGCAGCGTTGGCGCTCGGTCTCGTGTTGACGGTCATCTATGTCTTTTTCATCGAGCCGAACCGACTCGTCGTCAAGGAAGTGACCATCAGTTTGCGGGACTGGCCCGCGAAATTGGAGAACCTGAAGGTCGCGGTCCTCTCGGACCTGCACGTCGGCGCGCCTTTTATCAATTCCGCGAAACTTCAACTGATAGTCTCGAAGGTCAATCAAGCTGAGCCGGATTTAATAGTGCTGCTCGGAGATTTCATCTCGTTTGTACGCGGGGGGACGGTCGTCGAACCGGAAACCATCGCGGAAAATATCAGGGGCTTGCGCGCACGCTACGGCGTGTTCGCGGTGCTCGGTAATCATGATTGGACGTATGGGGGCGAGCGTGTGCGGCGCGCGCTCGAAGATGTCGGCATTCGCGTGCTGGAGAATGACGTGGCGCGAATCGAATTGAACGATCAGGCGATGTGGGTGGCTGGTATCACGGACGCCTGGACGAACCGCGCGGACATTACTGGAACTCTGAAAAAAGTTACGGATGAAAGTCCCGTGATCGTGATCACACACAACCCGGACCTCTTCCCACTGATTCCCGCGAGGGTCAGTCTTACCCTGGCGGGCCACACGCACGGCGGACAAGTCATAATTCCGTTCTTCGGGCGAAGGCATGTGCCTTCCGAGTTCGGGCAACGTTACGCCGCCGGGCATATCGTGGAAGAGAACCGACACCTCTACGTGACGACAGGAATCGGGACGAGCATCATCCCGGTACGCTTTCGCGTCCCCCCTGAAATCGTCATCCTGACCTTGACCTCCTCGCACTCTACTGCGAGGTGAGAAAATGGCTGAGCCGAAAAAAGAGCTTGACGCGGACCGCCCCGTGGCCGAGACGCGTGAGACGGCGTGTTGCGTTGTTGGCGGCGGTCCGGGCGGGGCCGTCCTCGCCCTGCTGCTGGCGCGCGCAGAAATCCCTGTGGTCCTTCTTGAGGCTCACGAAGATTTCGACCGCGATTTTCGCGGGGACACGGTTCATCCGTCCGTGCTCGAAATTCTGGATCAGATCGGGTTGGCCGAGCGCCTGCTCAAGCTTCGCCACTCCAAAATCCAGCAGTTCACCTTCATGACCCCCGATGGACCTGTTCAGATAGCAGACCTCTCTCGTTTGAAGACGAAGTTTCCTTTCATCGCCATGATTCCGCAGGCGAGCTTCCTGGAATTCATCACGAAGGAGGCGAAGCTCTATCCAAACTTCCAACTGACGATGGGAGCGCGCGTCGAGGAACTGATAGAAGAGGACGGGGTCGTGCGAGGGGTGCGCTACCGCGAGAAGGACTGCTGGCACGAGGTGCGCGCGGCCCTGACGGTCGGGGCGGACGGGCGCAGCTCGCGTCTGCGTCATCTGACAGGCATGGAGCCCTTTAAGACTTCGCCCCCGATGGATGTGCTCTGGTTTCGCATCCCGCGCAAACCGGACGACCCCGAAGGCGCGGTTGCGCGCTTCGGTCAGGGCCATTTTGTAGTCATGCTTGACCGCCTTGAAGAATGGCAGGTGGCCTACCTCATCCTGAAAGGCAGCTACCAGAGTTTGCGCGCCGCTGGTCTCGAAGCGCTGCGGAACTCGTTTGCGGAGATGGCGCCGGAATACGCTGACCGCATCGTTCATTTGACGGATTGGAAACAGGTCTCGATGCTCTCGGTCGAGTCGAGCCGCCTCAAGCGTTGGTATCTGCCGGGGCTGCTCTTAATCGGGGACGCCGCGCACGTGATGTCGCCAGTGGGCGGGGTGGGCATCAACTACGCGATTCAGGACGCGGTCGTGGCTGCGAATATTCTCAAAGGGCCGCTGCGCTCAGGCGAGGTGAAAACGGATGACCTACGGCGGGTCCAGAAGGAGCGTGAATGGCCGACGCGCGTGATCCAAAGGTTTCAGACAATCATTCAAAAACGGATTATCGCCAACGCCCTGGTCCCGAATCGAACGTTTCAACTGCCGCTCGTCTTGCGCCTCCTGCTGCGCATTCCGGGTCTGAGAAATCTTCCGGCGAGAATTATCGCTTTCGGCGTCAAGCGCGTGCGTGTTGAGAATTGATTAGCCACAGAGGCACAGAGACACAGAGAAATGCAGAAGGCAGAAAGCAGAAAGCAGAAGGCAGACAAGGTAGCACCTCTTTGCTGCCTTCTGCCTTCTGCCTACTGCCTTCTTTCCTCCGTGTCTCTGTGCCTCTGTGGCAAAACCTGTTCAGCTTCACGCGCGCCTAATTTGGTAACCTGATCGTGAACACTGCGCCGCCTTCGGTTGAATTTGATGCCGTAAGCGTGCCGCCGTGGTCCGTAATCACACGGTGTGCGAGCGCGAGGCCGACGCCGTGCCCTTTCGATTTCGTGGTGAAGAAGGGAATGAAGATGCGTCGCAGATCATTAGGCTGAATCCCCTCGCCTGTGTCCTCAATCTCTATCACAGTCCAGGTTCTCCCAGTCGCATCGCCCTCTTTCGACCCGCGGACCTCAACGCGGCGCTCTTCCTCTTCTTCAGTAATCGCTTCCGCGGCGTTGCGCAGCAGGTTGAGCAGGGCCTGGCGCAGCATTCGCTCGTCGGCGCGCGCTCGCGCGAACTCGCCGCTGAGATTTAACTCTACGCGCCGCTCCTCAAGGAGCGGGCGCAACTCCTGCGCGCACTCTTTTATCAACTCAGCAAGCGACGTCTCCGACAGGTCGAGCGGCTGTGGGCGCGCGAAATTGAGGAACGCCGTAACCATCTCCGAAAGGTTACGCACCTCCTGAACAAGCGCGCCGGAAGCCGCGCGCCCGCGCTCATCCAGATTGAGGCTCTGCATCAACTGCGCGTAGCCGTGAAGCGTCGCCAGCGCATTCTTGAATTCGTGGGCCAGTCCGGCGGACATCTCGCCGAGACTCTCCAGGTTTCTCTTGAGCGTCACCTGCTCCCGCAGTTGCAGCACCTCCGTCAAATCCGTGACGAGACAGAGCGCACCCCGCGCGCCTTCCTGTTCCGGGATCAGGTCAATCGGGGCGACGGTCGCGCCCAGGCGCCGGACCTGTCCGCTCAAAGTGGTGGCCATGACCTCTTCGCGGCGATAGACCTCTCCCGTCTGCAAACAGCGCTCGACCATGTCTGCCAGCTCGGGCACAGCCTTGAGTAGTGCCCTGACGCTCTGGCCTTCGGCTTCGCCGTCCGCTTCAATGAGAGCGCGCGCCGGGGCGTTGACCACGGTCGCGCGCCCGCCCGCGTCGAACGCGACAAGCCCGGACGGGACGCTCGCCACGATCCGTTCGCTGAACTTCTCTGCCGAACGCGCTCGCGCGCTGGCCTTTGCGCTCAGCGCTTCCAGCTCGCGCTGCTGAGCCTGTAGCTTCGCAACCACGGATTGAAAGGTCTCCAGCACGAACTGCCCTTCGTCATATCGCTTGCCAGGACGCGCGGCGATAGGGGCGCGCTCGGCCTCGCCGACCAGTTGCCTGTAGGGGCGCAAGAGCCTTCGCAAGAGCAGGGCGATGAAAAGAAAACTGACGACGAGGATGATGATGAAGACGGTCAGCAGGACCGGCCCACGTGCCGAAATCGAATCCGGGGCGAGGTAAGCGAGCGCCAGCGCAAAGAGTCCGGCCAGCAGCAAGACGCCTGCCAGCATCGCGACTATTAACCGGGTTCTGCTGCCGTTTCGTGAGACCATAAAAGCAGTGGTCAGTGGTCAGTAGTCAGTGGTCAGTTACAGACCAAAACAAACATTTGACCTCTGCCTTTAAAATTTCGAGACGTACCAAATGATGATCCTTGTGCCGAAGAGCAGCGCGAAGAATGAGCCGATGCCCAGAAAGATGCCGAAGGGAAGCTGCGTCTGCATGTTTCTTTCGCGCCGACGTAGCATCAGGCCGATTCCGATGATCGAGCCGGAGAACACGCCCAGAAAAATCGTCAGGATGGTCAGCCGCCAACCCAGATATGCCCCGACCATGAACATCATCTTGACGTCGCCGAGTCCCATAGCTTCCACGCCGCGCAAGCGCTCCCAGAGCCAGCCCACCAGCCATAGGCTTCCGCCCCCGACGAGCGCGCCGAGACCAGCGCCCGCGAGCGATACGGCCCACACGGGCCAACCCTGCAACGCGCTTGCGAGCGAAGGGAAATCATCGAACGCGTAGGGACTGACAGCGTAAGGGATCACGAGGCGCGCTATCACCGCGAAGACGATTCCGGGATACGTGATCGCGTTCGGCAGCAGCATGTGCTCCGCATCAATGAAGATGAGCGCGATGAGCGCCGAGACGAAGATGAGGTCGAAGAGGATGGCCAGGCTTAAACCGCCGCGCAGGTAAGCGTCGCACAGAAAGACGATTGCGAAGATGAGGGCGGTCAAAAGCTCTACCGCCGGATAACGCCACGAGATTGAAGCCTGACACTTGCGGCAACGACCGCGCAGGATCAGATAGCTGACCAGCGGGATGTTGTCGAAGGCAGTGATCGCCGCCCCGCATGAGGGGCAGCGCGAATTCGGAAAGACTATGGACTCCTCGCGCGGAAGGCGGTGGATGACGACGTTCAGGAAGCTCCCGATAATCGCCCCGAGGATGGCGACGAAAAGGCAGGTCACCCACAGGGGCAAACCGAGAAAGCCTTCCAGGAAAAAGAGACCGAAGCAGAATTCCATTTGAAAGTGTTCCGTATCGAGCGCGGATTGGTCCGTACAAATTTAGTGCTTGACGCGCCCGCGAAGCTTTAAGCATCATAAGGCTTCGTCTTTGTTTGCGAAAGATGTAAATCGCGCCGGAGGGAAGTTTTGAATCGTCGCCAGCCAATCTACTGGATGATCGCGTGCGGTTTGGTGGCCGTCACGGCGCTGACGGCCCTGCCTCATTTCATAAAAGTGCGCGAGGTCCTGGCGCACACGGCCGCAATCATCGCGCCCGTAGAGAAACGACTCGACGCGCCCACGGCTGAACCCAAGCCTTCTTTCGACGCCGCTGCCTGGTATGCAGCACGCGGAGAAAACACTGAAGCCCACGGTGTCCTGATCGAAACGCTGGACGGCAAGAGCGTGCTCGCCTCGCTCAATCCGGACGTGGCCTTTAACCCCGCTTCCCTGATGAAGCTCGCGACTTCGCTGGTCGCGCTGAGGAAACTCGGGGCGGATTTCCGTTTCCAGACGCGCGTCATGCTTGACGACAGCTCCTCGTCGCAAGCGAAGCTCTACGTCAGCGGCAACGACCCGACCTTCGGCGATGCCGGGGCGAGCCTCATCGCTAAGGAGCTGCGAGCGCGCGGCATCGAGCGGCTGAGCGAAGTCGTGGTCTCGCCGGAGTTCTGCTTTAACTTCAGCAACAACGCGGAAGAGTCCGGGGGGCGTCTCGTTAAAGCCCTCAAGCTGGGGAATCCGAAAGTCATAGTCGCAACTGAAGCGGGCGGGCAGCCTCTTACAATCGTCAACTCAAACCCGCTGAGCGACATTCTGCTCTACATGAATGCGCGGTCCAGTAATTTCATGGCCGAAAAGATCGGGGCCTTAATCGGCGGTGCGGAAGGAGTCGCGCAGTTTCTGGTGGAGGAGCTGAAACTTCCCGCCGACCGTTTGCAGGTGGCGACCGTGTCAGGGCGCGAGCACAACCTGATGACGCCGCGCGACCTGTTGACTGTGATTCGCGCTCTCATAGAGGAGGCAAAGCGTCAGGGTTTGGAACCGGCGGACATCATGCCCGTGGCGAGCGACGACGCAGGGACGCTCCGGCGCAGGCTCTCGGGCACGGGGCTCGAAGGCGCTGTGGTAGCAAAAACCGGAACGCTGACCGCGGAAGTTGACGGAGGGATGGCGAGTATCGCCGGAATCGTTTACACGCACGACAAAGGAATCATTCTCTTCACCATGCTGGATCAGGGCAATCGTATCTGGGACAACCGCCAGCTGGAAGATCAATTGCTCACCGAAGTCGTCAACGCCCAGGCCACACCCCAGATCGTCGCCGGTCCGACGCCGCGAAGGTTGCTTCCGGGAACAGCCGTGACGAGTGACAAGTGAAGAGATTAAGAAGTAGCCTGTGCCGTAAAAAGAATTTCTGTTGCCCCTAACGGGGCTGGTACTGGGTTGTCTAAAAGACGGACACCTTAATCAGGTAAAACACTCTCTCATTACTTGTCGCTGGGAAATGAAAGTTCTTTGAATTGCCTCCAGCTTTAGCTGGAGGATAAAGCAATCAAAGATTCGGCTTGAGCCGAAAGCTTTCGGCTAAAGCCGAACAGTTTCCTGTCAACTGATGTCCACTAGCTGAAGCTAGTGGCAATTGATTTAAGCCCAAAACTTTCATGACAGAGCACTAGTCACTCTTCTTCTGCATCTCCCAGAGCATCAGGTGTTTTAAAAAGGCGTGATGGGCGGCAAAGCGCGCGATTGAGTACCCGGCGAGGCCGTCGCGGAAGCCGCCCTTTAGAATGTAGCTGCGGATGAAGGCGGACGCCCCGGCCGTCGCTATTTTAAAGGCAGTGGTGCGGCGTCCGCCCTCGAACATCTGGCGCGCGGCCAGAGGCGCGTAGCGTTCACCGATCATGCGATGATGATGCGCGGCATCGCGCACTGTGTAGTGCAGGATGTCGCCCGCGAGCGAAGCGACGCGCGCTCCCTCGTCCATCTTCACGGATTCGTGGATGTAGGCTCCCTGCCAGCGGCCACGCTTTTTGTTGTAGAGCCTTAGTTGGTGGTCAGGATACCAGCCGCCGCCACGAATCCAGCGGCCCATGTAGAACGAGCGGCGCGCGATTCGGTAGCCGTCCGCCAGCTGCGACTCGTTTGTATAGAGCAGGTCCTCAATCGAGTGGCGCAAATCAATCGAAACGCGCTCGTCTGCGTCCAGGCTGAAAATCCATTCGTGCTTCGCCTCCTCGGCCGCGAACTGTTTCTGAGCGGTAAAGCCGGGCCAGGCGCGCGTGATTACTTTGGCGCCGCACGAGGCTGCGATCTCGCGCGTCTCGTCTGTTGACTCGGAATCCACGACCAGTATTTCGTTAGCCCAATGGACGGACTCACAGGCGGCCCGTATGTTGTCCGCTTCGTTGAAAGTGATGATTGTGGCCGTGATCTTCAAACAAAAATTATCTACGGAGTGTTCCGCTACAGGCGATTGTTGATTCCTCGCCGGGGACGACCATGCCGGGTTGGCTGAAGGTCGTCTGGGACCGAACAGTCATGCGGACTTCCAGTCCGGAGCCGGACAAAGCCGCCTCGTAAAGAATTGCGGCCCTGCTCTGGCTCAGCGTCTCCCAGCTCGTCTTCTCATCGGAAACGGAAATCAGGAATTCGATGTGGTCCGGGGAGACTGAGAGAGAATCAACCACCACGTTGATGACCCCGCCGTCAGGAGGGACGAATGCTACAGCCTGACCCGGAAACGTTAGCTCGACTTCACGGCTGCCGCTCCTGGTCTGGTATTCGTAAATCGGGTTGCCGCTTTCGGTGATCTTGAAAACGGCCGGAAGCTCATCTCCGCTCTCACACCTCAAAGTCCCCGTCCACGTCCCTGATAGTTGAGCCATCGCTTTTTACTCCGAAATCGGATTAGTTGAAGAGTCGGTCCGGTTACGGCGTCGGCCGCGTCTCGACAATGATGTTGTTGACTCGCAGCGTCGTGGAAGTCGCGCGTTGCAGGTCCGCGAGCGCTTTGTTGTAGTCCGTCTCGGCGCGCAGCTCAAGGTTGCGCGCGTTGGCCAGAGCATTCTCGCGCGCGAAGAGCAGAAACGTGGTCGAGCGCCCGACCTGATAGAGACGCTGCTCGCCTTGAAGTTGCAGCTCCGCGTTTTCACGCGAGGAGCGTGCGGCCAGCACGCGGCGGCGCGCAATCTCGACTGCCTGGGCTGCGTTACGCACCTCGACCTCGATGGCCTGCTCCTGCAATCTGGTCGCCGCTTCCAGCTGGTTGCGCTGAATACGCGCCCCCGCGAGATTGGCTTCCGCCGTGCGGTTGCGCAAAGGGATTTGAATCGAGACCCCGGCGACGACGTTGCGCGTGTCGAGCGAGAAGAGATTTCGGAGCGTCTGGCCGTAGCCGCCGATGAGATTGTTCGGCACGGTGTTCGGGAGCGGCAAACCCGTGAGCGGGTCCGTCGTCGTCACGGGTGTGCCCGCCAGCCCGGTCGTGGCGAACGTGGCTTGAAGGTCTATGCGTGGGCGCGTCTGATTTTTGAAATACTGCAAGTCAATGCTGTTGATGTCGCGGCTGAGATTCAGCCGCCGCAGTTCTGGCCGGTTGGCGCGGGCTTCCGTCAGCGCGTCCCTGAGATTGACGGGCGTCGCGTCGAAGCTCGGCGTGTCGGTCGGCGTCAGCTGGGCGGACCATTCGGGGGAAGCCGTATCTCGCAGGATCAACTGCTTGAGTATGTTCTCGGCAAAGGAAACATATTGTGTCGCTATCAACACGTCGGATTCGCGCCGCGAAAGCTCTGTCTGGACTTCGGCGCGCTCCAGCGGCGCAATCGCGCCCGCGTTGATCTGCGCCTCGACGCGGCGCAGGTTCTCGCGCGTCAGGTTCAGGTTGGAAATCTGGTTCTGCTGGTCGCGCAGCGCAAAGACCAGGTCCCAGTAGGCGCGTTGCACCTGCGTGATGACGTCAATGGTGCGGCGGCGAAAGTCCGCGTCCGATTGTTCGAGCCGCTTGCGCTGGATACGTATCTGTCGCCGGTTGTTGTCAATCGAGCGGTCGCGCCAGAGCGGCTGTGTGAAGGTCACGCCGAGACTCGACGAGAAGACTGGACTGATCTGATTAAAACGCGAGTTGGTCGAGCGCCGCAGGTTATTGAAGAAGAGCTGATAGGAGCCTCCGCCGATGCTGAAAAGTTTGCTGACGCTGTTGTCGAAGATGAAATCGGTCGTCGTCAGCGTGCCCGCCTGCCCGGAAGCCCCGCCGAGCGTGCTCTGTTGAGATTGAACCAGATTCGAAAGCTCCGGGTTGAGCGTGAGCAGCGGGTCATAGACACCCTGAAATGCGCGCAAAATAGTCTCTGCCAGTTTGACGTCGTCGCGCGCGATCTCAATATCGTTATTGTTTTCGATGGCTCGGCGGATGGCTTCGTTGAGCGTCAGCGTGAGCGTGTTGTCGCTTGCGACGCCGAGCCGCGTCAGATTGGGTAGCGGGGGCGCGGGGCGCGCTTGAATCTGCGGAAAGTTTGGCTCGCGCGGCTCCTGCATAGGATCCGTCGCCCGATCGGGCGCAGGACTTGTTTCAGCAGCGTTAGAGGTCGGCGTCTCTGGGGTCGTCTGCGCGGGCGTCCTGCCCGATTGCGGCGTGACGCTCACGCCGGGCGGGGCCTGCGGCGCAGGTTGCTGTGCGCCCGGGGGAGCAGTCGGGTCCTGCGTGCTGGGGCGCGCCTGTTCCGGTACCGGCTGGTTGCGTTGAGCGCCCGGCGGTCTGGTCGCATCCTGCTGCGTCGGGCTCGCGGGCGGCGTGGGCGACGGTGTCGGTGTTTGCGCCGCAGCGGGAAGGCCAAACGCACCTGCGACCAGAAGGGAGAGCGCGGTCGCTCGGAAAAATCTGCGAACATTGTTGGACAACATCAAACTGAAAGCTCCTTGAATCTGGCGCGGCAAACGAAAGGTGCGAGCGTATAACTCAATCATTGTAAAGATAAGCGCTGGACGCTCTCGCGCACAAGGTTACTACGAGGCGCGTGTGCGGCCGGTTTCAAAAACCGAAACTCGCGGGATCGCAGGATCAAGCCTTCTCAATGGAAAGAGAACGACCCACGAAGCCACACGAAATAACACGAAACAAATCCGAACCACTTCGTGCGGTTTCGTGTAGCTTCGTGGATAGTTTCTTCGCTGATGTAAAGAATCCCACAGTGGCATCTGAGAATGAATGGACCTTGGCCGGGCCGTTGACACTCTGGCAGCTTCTTTGGGATTCCGTTAAGATGCAGCGGCAACTTCAACGCTCCCGCCTCGGAAGAGAGGCTTTATTCAACTGGACCTATCACTCCTCGCGCATATTTTTTAGAAGCGCATGCTAGCCCCTGATACCATTCTCCAAAACCGTTACCGCATAGTGCGCCCCCTGAGCGTCGGCGGGATGGGCACGGTCTATGAGGCGATTGACGAGAGAGTCAGCGCCGTCGTCGCACTGAAAGAGGCGAGCAATGCGGCGGATGCGGCATCTCATCGTGAGTTCGAGCGCGAGGCCAAGTTGCTCGCCAACCTGCACCATCAATCCCTGCCGAAAGTGATGGACTATTTTACCGAAGGCAGCGGCGAGTATCTGGTGATGGAATTTGTCCCCGGCTACGACCTGGCGGAGTTGCTGAAAAGGCGCGGAGCGCCATTCCACGTCAAGCTGGTCTTACGCTGGGCCGACGAGCTGCTCGATGTGCTTGAGTACCTGCACGGGTTGAATCCGCCCATCCTGCACCGTGACATCAAGCCTGCGAATCTGAAGCTCACGCAGCGCGAGGAGATTTACCTGCTCGATTTCGGATTGGCCAAAGGCACGACCGGAAAAATGACCGCCGGACTCGCCAGCCGGAGCGTGCGCGGCTACACACCTGTCTATGCTTCTCTGGAGCAGATTTTAGGGCAGGGCACAGACGCGCGCAGCGATCTTTATAGTTTGGGGGCCACTCTCTATCACCTGTTGACTGCTGAATTGCCAGCGGACGCACCTGCGCGTGACGAGCAGATTGAAGATGGGAAACCGGACCCGCTGCTGCACCTTCAGGGACTTAATCCGAAAGTTCCGGAAGCAGTCACGGCAGAGATTCACAGGGCATTGGCGATCAGGCGTAAGAATCGCCCCGAAAGCGCAGCGGAGATGCGCCGCGCGCTCCGCGTCGCGATTGCCGAAGCGGATGACGACGACGACGAAGCGCGTGCAAGCCGTGAAAAGCAACCGCGGGAAGAAGGCGCTGGCGCAATCACGCCTACACAGCAAACTGTTCCGATAGCGATTCAGCCGCAGACGGGTGGCGCAAAGGGGAAAACCCAGGAGTTTCATCCGCCCGCGCCTGCCCGTCGCAAGAGTCAGGTTGTGCTCATTACAGCGGCGGTCGTCGTGGCAGGCATCCTCATCATCGCCACTGCCCTGATGATTCGCAGAGGACTACAAAGCAAGCGTGAAGATGGCGTAAATCCAGCGCCTTTATCTCAGACGACGAAGCCAACTCCGAGTCAACAGTCGGGGCAGTCCTACAGTGAGAACGTGAACGGCGTATCGCTTGAGCTGCTGGCGATTCCGGCAGGCACGTTTATGATGGGTGCGCCCCAATTCGAAATGGGAAGTTTTAGAAACGAATGTCCGCAGCATAGTGTGTCAGTGCCGGGCTTCTACATGAGCAAATACGAAATTACTCAAGCGCAGTGGCAGGCGGTGATGGGAAGTAATCCTTCGGGCTTTCGCGGCGATACTCGTCCCGTCGAAAGTGTTTCGTGGAATGAGGCGACGGAGTATTGCAAGCGGCTGTCGCTGCTGACGGGGCATCAGTATCGTCTGCCGACTGAGGCCGAATGGGAGTATGCGTGTCGCGCCGGAACAACAGGCCCGTACGCGGGAATGCTGGATAAGCTGGCATGGTATTCTGCGAATTCCGGAGCGCAAACTCATCCGGTGGGGCAGGCACAGCCGAACGGATTCGGGTTGTATGACATGCACGGGAATGTCTGGGAGTGGTGCCAGGATGTAGACCATGAGAATTACGATGGCGCCCCGACAGATGGAAGCGCGTGGTTGAGAGGGGGAGATCAAACTCGCAGGGTCCTGCGTGGCGGTGCATGGAACAACAATGCGAACCTCTTGCGCTCAGCCTATCGCGGCGCGAGCATCTCGCCGGGTAAAGCCGACTACGTCGGCTTTCGGGTTGTAGCAGAGCCGCGGACCCGTTAAGAAATCATTTGCGAATTGATTCATTTCTCTTAACTAACCCAAGATGTCAATTATCAATTGCCACTAGCTTCAGCTAGTGGACAAAGATGGTTAAAAAGGATCGGCTTGAGCCGAATCGTGAGGCTCAAGCGGTAAGGAACTGGATTTTATTTGTCATTCGGCTCAAGCCGAAAGAACCAGAGCACCCTGAACCACTAGCTGAAGCTAGTGGCAATTGAAATATTTTCCACACAGCTATAACCAGCAACTTGGATTAACTAAGAGTACCTAACAAAACCGATGATCCACGCGCATCACACTAAACAACACAAATCAATTTCGTGCCGTTTCGTGTGTTTTCGTGGAGCGTCCTTTTGCATCGCAGAGTTTTGTCAGACATTCTAAGATCGGTACTTTCCAGAAACAAAGTTTATGCTCGCGCCCGGAACCATTCTACAGAATCGCTATCGCATCATCGGCCCGCTCGGTCGCGGCGGGATGGGCACGGTTTACGAAGCTCTTGACCAGAGGGTTAATGCCGTCGTCGCGCTCAAGGAGACGGATGTTGCGACCGACGGCCGGGCGCGACGCGACTTCGAGAGGGAAGCAGGTCTGCTAGCCAATCTTCAGCATCAGGCGCTGCCGAAGGTGATGGACTATTTCGTTGAAGGTGACAAAGAGTATCTGGTGATGGAGCACATCTCCGGCTATGACCTGTTGGAGTTGCTGGAGCGTCGCGGGTCGCCGTTTCACGTCGAGCTGGTCTTGCAGTGGGCCGACGCCGTGCTGGACGTCCTCGAATACCTGCACCAGCGACAGCCTCCAATCCTGCATCGCGACGTCAAGCCCGCGAATCTGAAGCTCACCCCGCAGGAAGACCTCTTCCTGATTGATTTCGGACTCGCCAAAGGCGCGGCGGGGCAGATGGCGACGCTTCTGACCAGCCGGAGCGCGCACGGCTACACACCCGTTTACTCGCCTCTGGAACAGATCATAGGGCAGGGAACGGACCAGCGCAGCGACCTCTACAGTCTGGGCGCGACCCTTTATCATCTCTTGACGGGGGCGCCGCCGACGGACGCCGCGACGCGCTATGAGCAGTTGGAGAGCGGGCGTCCGGACCCGCTGCTGCCGATTCAGCAGCTTAACCCGAAAGTTCCGCCGGGCGTCGCCGGTGTGATTCACCAGGCGATGGCGATTGCGCGCAAAGATCGTCATGAGAGCGCGACCATTATGCGCGAGGCGCTGAGCCTTGCCGGGGAACGGGCGAAACAATCTCTACAGGAGAAGGCCGAGCGCCAGCTTCAAAGGAAAGTCGCACAACAACCACCCGCTGCGGCAGCGACCGACCCCTGGCGGCATACGGATTTAGTGTTGGGCCAGAAAACGGTCCCCCCGACACAGCCCGCGCCAATGCCGCCGCCGCCACCCTCAGCACCCGCCCGTCGGAAGACTCCAATCATACTCATCGCTGTGGGGATTCTGGCGTTGACTGCAATCGTCGTCGCCTACGCGTTGACGCGGCGGACCAGCTCAGAAAGTAGAAGCCCTGCCACTATTAATCAGGCGAGTTCGCCGCAGCCAACAGAGACGGCGACGCCTCTCGTCAATGCCAGTACGCCGACGCCTGCCGCAACGCCCGTGCAAACCATTACAGAGAGCCTCAACGGGGTGAAGCTGGAGATGGTTTTGGTCCCAGGAGGAACATTCATGATGGGTTCGCCTGAAGGTGTGGGATACAACTCCGAACGGCCGCAACATACTGTGACCGTGAGGGCGTTCTACATGAGTAAATATGAGGTGACGCAGGCGCAGTACAAGGCCCTGATGGGGATCAATGTGAGCGAATTTCAGGGAGATGATCTCCCGGTCGAGAATGTCTCGTGGGACTTCGCAAAGGATTTTTGCGACAGGCTCACGCAGGTGACGGGGCGCAAATACCGTCTGCCGACGGAGGCCGAGTGGGAATATGCGGCCCGCGCCGGAACGACCACGGCTTTCTCGTTCGGGAACTCTCTTTCGTCTGACCAGGCCAACTTCGACGGCAACTCCCCTTACGGGGACGCGCCGAAAGGCGTGTACCGGCGTTACACGACTCCCGTTGGAAGTTTCGCGCCGAACGGATTCGGGCTGTACGACATGCATGGGAACGTCTGGGAGTGGTGTGAAGACACGTATCACAATAACTACACGGGCGCGCCCAGGGATGGTTCGGCATGGATCGGAGGCCCCGCGCTCAGAGTTGTGCGTGGCGGCTCCTGGATCAGCAACGGCGACAGCCTGCGCTCCGCCATCCGCGAGCGCGAAGCTCAGAAGAACGAATCTCCGAGCGTCGGCTTCCGCGTCGTGGCCGTCGAGCGGTAGCGCACTTCAAGCTTTGCGAGCTGACAACCATGCACACCGCACCGCTCGCTTGACACTCAAGCATTGCGCGCATAATCTTGCTTTTCTCAAAACTAAAGCGCGTTCGTCTTCTATCTTGAGATATTGCCTGTCGGGGCGAGTGCGCTCAGTGTGTGGGATGTGTTCAGAATAAAGGAGGCTAGGAAGAGAATGGCTGTCAAGGTCGGCATTAACGGGTTCGGACGCATCGGGCGCAACGTCCTCCGGACGGCTCTCGGTGACCCGGATATTGATTTCGTCGCCGTCAACGATTTGACTGACACGCAGACGCTCGCGCACCTGCTCAAGTATGATTCGGTGCTCGGCAATCTCGAACACGAAATCTCCGCGACGGAGAACGGAATCAAGGTTGAGGGGGAGGAGTTCCGCGTCTTCTCCGAGAAAGACCCGAGCCTCATTGATTGGGAATCTGTCGGTGCGGAGATCGTCATCGAATCAACGGGCCGTTTCACCAAGGCGGAAGATGCCAGGAAACATCTGCGCGGGACAGTCAAGAAAGTCATCATCTCCGCCCCTGCCAAGAATGAAGACCTGACGGTCGTACTCGGCGTCAACGAGAACAGTTACAACCCGCAGGAGCACCACATCATCTCCAACGCCTCCTGCACGACCAACTGTCTCGCGCCCGTCGCCAAAGTGATTCATGAGAAGTTCGGCATCCGCTCGGCCCAGATGACGACCATTCACTCGTACACCAACGACCAGCAGCTCCTGGACCTGCCGCACAAGGACCTGAGGCGGGCGCGCGCCGCGGCCCTTTCGATGATCCCGACTTCAACGGGTGCGGCAAAGGCCGTCGCGCTCGTGCTGCCCGAACTCAAAGGCAAATTCGACGGCATCAGCGTGAGGGTGCCGACGCCGAACGTCTCGCTCGTAGACGTCGTCATAGAAGTCGAGCGCGAGACGACGACCGAAGACGTCAACAAGGCGCTGAAGGACGCCGCCAACGAAGAGCTGCGCGGCATCCTGGGCTTTTCGGAAGAGCCGCTCGTCTCCTGCGACTTCCGCAAGAACTCCAACTCGTCCATCGTTGACGCCGAATACACGAAGGTCATCGGCGGCAAGCTCATCAAGGTTCTTTCGTGGTACGACAACGAGTGGGGCTACTCCTGCCGCGTGCGCGATTTGGTGAAATTCATGGCACAGAAGGGACTATAAAAGAAGTGGTCAGTGGTCGGTGGTCAGTGGTCAGTTGAAAAGCTGAATCTGCTGACCACTGATCACCGACCACTGACCACTATGAAGAAGCTTTCAATCAAAGACCTCGATCTCAAAGGCAAGCGCGTTTTCATCCGCGTGGATTTCAACGTGCCGATAAAAGACGGGAAGGTTGAAGACGACACGCGGATTCGCGGCGCGCAGCCGACGATTGAGCACGCGATGGAACAGGGCGGGCGCATTGTTCTCGCTTCGCATCTCGGCAGGCCGAAGGGCGAGCGCGTCGAAAAGTACAGCTTGCGGCCCGTGGCCGAGCACCTCTCCAGGTTGCTGGGTAAGCCGGTCGAGTTTGCGGAGGATTGTGTCGGCGATGAAGTGCAGGCCAAAGTCAGCGCGCTTCGAGACGGCGAGGTCCTGCTGCTTGAGAACCTGCGCTTTCATAAAGAGGAAGAGAAGAACGACGACCGTTTCGCGAAAGAGCTGGCGAATCTTTGCGACGGCCTTTACGTTAACGACGCGTTCGGCGCGGCGCACCGCGCGCACGCCTCGACCGCAGGCATCACAAAGTTTGTAGAGCGGGCCGCAGCCGGGCTGTTGATGGAGAAGGAGCTGGATTACCTGGGCCGTGTCATCTCGAATCCGGAGCACCCGTTTGTGGCGATCCTCGGGGGAGCGAAAGTCTCCGACAAGATTCCGGTCATTGATGCGCTCATCGAGCGCCACGTTGACAAGTTACTCATCGGCGGCGCGATGGCCTACACCTTCTTCAAAGCCGAAGGCTTCACCGTCGGAAAGTCTCTGGTCGAAGATAATATGCTGGAGACGGCGCGCGAGATTAAGCGGCGCGCCGAGGAGGCCGGGGTCGAGCTGCTCCTTCCGACGGACCATCAGGTCGTTGACAGCTACGACCCGCTCAACAGCCGCAAGACCATCCCGATTGAATTCACCAACGTCGGGTTGGTCGGCCTCGACATCGGAGTCGAAACCATAGCGCTTTTCAGCAACGCGCTGAAAGGCGCTCGGACCGTTATCTGGAACGGTCCGATGGGCGTCTTTGAAGAGAAGCCGTTTGATGAAGGAACGGTCGGGATTGCACGCGCTGTCGCCGAAGCTGCCGACGACGGCGCAACCACAATCGTCGGCGGCGGGGATTCAGTCGCCGCTGTCACACAGGTGGGCGTCGCGGACCGCATCACGCACATCTCTACGGGCGGCGGCGCAACGCTCGAATTTCTTGCTGGCGACGAGCTGCCGGGCGTCGCGGCGCTGAGCGACAAATAGGATGAAGCGACTGTGGCTGGTAATTTTGTAGCTAACTGCCGTTCACACGATTGCGGCGGGGCAATCAGGGCACACAAATTATTGGCTGGATTGAAGAGTAATGTTCAATGCTGGAGCTTTGACATTTCGGGAGTTTGCGATGAGTGAGCCGCTGCCGTTGGCGACAATTCAAGAGACGATGCTTGAGTTTTTGCGCGGGCGCGAGGATGTTGCTGTCTTTGGCGCGCTAGCCGTGAACGCTTACGTTGACGAACCGCGTATGACACAGGACATTGATCTGCTCTCGTTACATGCCAAAGAGCTTGCCGAAGAATTGCGGGGACTGCTGAGCCAAAAGTTTCACATCGCCGTGCGTGTGCGCGAAGTCGGGCAGGGCAAAGGATTCCGCCTTTACCAAGTGCAAAAGAAAGGGAACCGCCATCTGGCTGATGTGAGACCTGTCACGCAATTGCCAGCAACGCGGATAATCGAAGGGATTAAGGTTTTGTCGCCCGCTGAGCTGACTGCCAGCAAAGTTGTCTCTTATCATGCTCGTCGCGGAAAGCCTAAATCCGGCACCGATTGGCGTGATTTGGCAGTCCTGCTTTTAACCTTTCCTGAGTTGAAGAATGAAACGAGCGAAGTAGCGACGATTTTGCAAAGCTCAGGCGCAGACGAAAGCGTTTTGCAGACGTGGCGTGAGTTGGTTGCGCAGGAGATTAAGCTTGAAACCAAAGATGATGATTTAGATTTTTAGGTGTGACCATGCGAAAGCCTGTCATTGCCGGAAACTGGAAGATGTATAAGACGGTCTCGGAGTCTGTTGAGACCGCGCTGGCGTTGAAGCCTTTGGTGGCGAATGCCAATCATTGCGAGGTTGTGATCGCCCCTGTCTTCACTGCTCTGAAGACGGTCGCGGACCGGCTCGAAGGGTCGAATATAGGGGTGGCGGGCCAGGACTGCTCGACGGAGACAGAGCAGGGCGCGCACACAGGGGAAGTTTCGGCGGCGATGTTGGAGGACGCAGGGGCGCGCTACGTCATCATCGGCCATTCGGAGCGCAGGCAGTTCTATTCCGAGACAGACCTCTCGGTCAAAAAGAAGACGCAGGCGGCCATCGTCGCCGGGTTGACGGCAATCGTCTGCGTCGGCGAGACCCTTGACGAGCGCGATTCTGATCGCGCCGAATCGGTCGTCAGCGGGCAGTTGGAAGGAGGTCTTAGCGGGTTGACAGCATCAGACCTCGACCGTATCATCATAGCTTACGAGCCTGTCTGGGCTATCGGCACAGGACGCACAGCGACGCCGGAACAAGCGCAGGAGATGCACGCTTTCATCCGGCGCGTTTTCGCGCAGAGGCACTCCGACGAGGCTGCTGCCGCCCTCAGAATCCTCTACGGAGGCTCGGTCAAACCCGACAACGTCGCTGGCCTGATGGCGCAGGATGACATAGACGGCGCGCTCGTCGGCGGGGCAAGTCTCAAGGCGGAGAGTTTCGCCGAGATTGTTAATTACAATAGAGTTTGAGGAACGATATTTTGCTGACACTTTTATATATTCTTTTTATTCTGACGTGCATTGTGCTCGTCGTCTCGGTGCTCTTGCAACCGGGCAAGGCTGACGCGGGCGCGCTCTTCTCAAGCGCTATCTCCAGCACGGCCTTCGGGCCGCGCGGCACGCAAACTCTGCTGGCGAAAATAACCATCGGGGCGGCCGCCGCATTTATGCTGCTCGCCATTGCGCTCTCGCTGCCTGCGTTTACCGGAAAGACCTCTGTTTTGCAGAGCACGACGGAAGAAGAGTCGCAGGCGACGCCAACGCCGACGCCGCAGGCTTCGCCCGCCGCCTCGCCTGCGCAGCCCGGGGCCGCGAACACAGGCGTGCCAGAGAACCCGGCAGAGTCTAATGTGCAGACGGCTCCACCGGAAACGCCCGCGAATGGGTCGAACGGCGGGGCACAGCCTGCGCCGGGCAAATAGCTGATCGGAAGATCGGCGACCGTTTAAAAAGCCGAAGTGGCGGAACTGGTAGACGCGCACGTTTGAGGGGCGTGTGAGGTAACTCGTGGGGGTTCGAGTCCCCCCTTCGGCACCAAAATTTTTAGCAGAAGACCGCGCTCATGCGCGGTCTTCTGCTTTAACGGAGGTTTTTTCTTGGCCCTCGTTTGACACGTGATACAATGCCGAACTTCTCATACGTTGGTTTGTTCTGGCCCTGGGTGTTAATAGTTCCGGCGAGCCGGACAGGTCCGCGTCCAGTCATTTGAAGGCAGGAGGGGTCGAGTAGTGACCACCAGTCTTTCCAGGCAACAGCTCGATCAATACGACCGCGACGGAATTCTTTTCCCGATTAAAGTGTTCTCAGCGGACGAGGTCTCTCTGTTTCGCAGTGCGTTCGAATCAATCGCTAACAACTGTGGGGAAGGTTCGCTGAAGCGATTCGATAGCCTCCATCTCTTTTTCGATTGGGCTTATCAATTGATCACTCATGACGCGCTCTTGAATGCTGTCGAAGATGTGCTGGGCGGGGATATTTTGATAGACGGCACTCTGATCTTCTACAAGCCGCCGCAAGATTGCGGCTATGCGTCCTGGCATCAGGACAGCGTTTACTCGGGCCTACACCTTACGCCTTCAATCTCGGCCTGGATCGCACTGACACCGAGTCATCCTTTGAACGGTTGCATGCGCGTGCTGCCGGGTTCTCATAAGCAGGGGGTGTTGGATCACGACAATGTCCGAGATGACCCCAATCTGCTAAATTTGCGCGGCGAGCGAGTCAAGGCGGTCGTTGATGAATCACGTGTAGTAGATGTTGTGTTACAGCCGGGCGAGATATCGCTGCATCACAGCAATATCGTTCACGGGTCAAAGCCTAATACATCCGATGAGCCGCGAATTGGATTTATCGTGCGGTTTCTCACTAATCGAACCACGAATCGGGACAGAGCACTGCTGCGGGTTCGCGGCGAAGCAGATTGCAGCCATCTGAGGCTTGCGGAACCGCCGGGTGAAATGGATCAACAAACCGCTTTTTCAGCCTGGCGCGCTTTTACTCGTAATTACGCACTCGCCAGGGGACGGAGTTGAAGTTCAGACCCGCAGCGTCTGCTCTCCAAACCGATTCGATAGCAACAAAGATGTCGAACTCACGTTAAGAAAGTTGTCGTGATGGGGCGGTGATCTTTAAGTTGTCGCTTCTCCCCAGCCACGCAACCCTGTTTGCTCCTCTTCGCTCGCATCATACTCGAAGATCGCATGATGCAGTTGCCTGATCACTCTGCTGACATAATCCTCAGCGACGACTAATATAAAATTGTTGCCAGAGGTGCTCTGGCGCGTAAACGTGGAATCAATCTCTTCGAGAGCGTGGTAGAGTTTTATCACGCTAGCGGGCGCGCTCTGTAATCCTTCTCCTACGCAACAGATGAGGGCGCGATCTCTTTTCACCTCGACGGAGCCGACCTCCTGTAAGTCCTGGATGATTAGAGGCAGCGTACTTATCTCTTCACACGCCAGTAAAACACCGACGTCTGAAGTCGCTACGATATCAAAAGCGGTTTGATGCCGGTCGAAGATTCTACGGATCGCAGGCAGGAATCCGTTGGCAACCAATGCCGGTGTTGAAGTGACTTCGGTCATCGTCACCCCGGTCTTATGCGCGATGGCTTTAACCGTTCCCGGCGCTACTCCGGTCCAGGTACTAATGAGCGTGCCGACTTCTTCCGGCGCGCGCGAATTACAGATGCGCACAGGTATTCCATGCTCAGCGGCTGGTTGAATCATTTTCGAGTGCAGCACTTTAATGCCGAAGCGGGCCAGTTCAGCGGCCTCTCCATAAGAGAGTTGAGGCACTGTGCGCGCCGTCTCGATCAAGCGAGGGTCGGCTGTTAGCACTCCGCTGACATCTGTCCAGATTTGGGCCTCGCGCGCGTCCAGAGCTGCACTGACGAGCGTCGCCGTGTAATCCGAGCTGCCGCGCCCCATGGTAGTCGTCACGCCCTTCAAGGTGGAGGCAATAAATCCTCCCAGGACAGGAATTCTCTTCGTCTTGAGCAAAGGCTCAAGCTCGGCACGCGTGCGCTGCCACGTCTCTTTGAGCAACGGCTTGGCCTTCCCGTGCTCTTCATTTGTCAGGATACATCGCCGCGCATCAACATAAGAGGCTGGAAGCCCATGTGCCTCAAGCACGGCTGCGAGCAGAGTGGCAGAAAGGTGCTCTCCATATGAAGCGATCATGTCCTGGAGGCGTGCGCTCGTTATCCGGCTGGCGGCGACGGCCCGAAGTAATTCTCCAATTTCCTGCCGGAAACTTTCGATCAGCAACATCATGTCGGCTCGTGCCGTTGCGCCTAAACTGCGGGCCACTTGCGCGTGACGTTCAAAGTGCTCATCAATTGAGTGTAGCGCTACGCTTATCTCTCCCCGCGCCGCCGTTTGCAAACTTGAGAGGAGTGCATCTGTCACGCGGCTCATGGCAGAGACTACGACCACCGGGCGCTCACTCTGGCACAAGCTGACGATATGCGCGACGCGCTCGAACGCCATCCCATCTTCGATGGACGTGCCGCCAAACTTCATGACTGTTACTTTGGCTGACATGCTCAGGTCCGTTTCGGTTGCGAGGAAAGATTAACGGCCTCTTGGGAATCCTCGATAGTTGAAGAGCTAAAGCGTTCCCTCAAAGACAGGGTGCCGTACTTCAGAAGATTTCTACCAACCTGGGGCTGAACGAAGCGGTTTTGACTGCTCGCCCTGTAGGGCGACCCCGATCTCTTGCGACTAACCCCGTGAGAAACTCGGCCCCGATGTTCAAAGGGTTGGGGAGGCAGGATAGCATGAGAAGTTTTAAAAATCTAAACCTTTTATCCGGTCCAGGGCGGATATGATAGAAAATCTAAAGTCCAGGCGGGTTGAGCGCTAGGACCAGTAGCAAAAAAATTTGTTGACACTGGCGGGTGCAAGAGGTACGCTTTGGCTGCTCATAACGAATCTGGGTTCTGTACCTGATTTTCTCACGTGTCTTTCATAATTCTCGCTAACGAATTCTTTACTTTCGTTAGCCTCACCTATCTCAAGCGCGAGCATGGGCCTCTAAAACTTATTTGAGCATCAATGGCGCTCCTCTATCGGCTGTCTTTAAGGAGAAAATATATGCTTAGCAGTCACAGTCGTCTCAGAAGCTTTCTTAGCTGCTTAACCGTGACCCTCGCCTTCGCATTGCTCTCGGTAACGGCGCGCGCTCAAACCAGTGCTGTGCCAGCCGCTGCGACGAATTCAGCAAGTGGGACGAAGGCCGAGGCGGTAGCGGCAGGACCTGTATCTGGTCCGGCAACAACTCCGGCTGTGGCGATGAACGCCGAGCCTGGTCCAGCGACTGCTAAAACGGACTCGGCAAAGGGTGACGCCACGCCCGTGACGGCTGCCGCCGCGCCGCCGACCGCTACGCCGCCATCGCCGACAGCTTCCCCGGCAAGCACACCGGCCCCGGCTCCTCCACCGCCTCCCCCTGCTTGTCAGCGGACCATTAGCGCCGATGTGGTGGCTATCGCCCAGCCCTACATGTTGAACCGTCTGGGCGCTTCCATGCCGAACGCTCTGATTTATGCGCTCCGCGGTGATGTGATGAGCTATGCGCCCGCTAATCCGTCCAATTTCCAGCTCAGGCCGTGGAAGCGAGCGCGCCCGATTGTGCTGCGCGCGAATCAAGGCGATTGTCTGAAAATCACTCTCACTAACTTCACCAATCCAAAGTTACCTGATCCAGCGAACGATAAAAACTTCAGTCCGTCCAGCACCCCGCGGGTGTCGCTCCATGTTCAGGGGATGCAGTTAGTCCATAGCATCGCGGATGACGGTTCTTTCGTGGGGGTCAACGACAGCAGTCTTGCCGTTCCCAACGTACCGAAGGTGTATACGCTCTATGCCCAGGAGGAAGGAACTTTTTTGCTCTATTCCGAGGGTGATAGCAACACCGTAGGGCAGCAACTCTTTCAGGGACTCTTCGGCGCAGTAAATGTCCAGCCCGCGGGAGCCGAGTGGTATCGCAGCCAAGTCACGCAAGATGATTTAAAGCTTGCGATTGATCACAGCAAAGGCAATAACGGACATACTCCGCTCGGGCAGCCGATCATCAAATACGACGCCTTGTATCCGGCGAATTATAAGGATAAGAGTCGTGCCTGCACCCCGATCCTGAAAATGGCCGACTTCACCTACAAGGTTGTAGGAAAAACGTGCCAAAAGCAACCGGGCGGTCTCAAGCTTTATCACAGCGACCTGACGGCGATCATCACCGGCCCGAATGCGGGCAGGTTCCCGGGCACCACAGGCGCTGGCCCAAATGCCAAGCCCGAACCGCCGTGCGATAAGGCAGGTCAGCCGGGGTTCAATGTCGATCCATTATTCTGTCGGAACCCAGCTTTGCCGGATCGGAAACAACCTTACCGAGAGGTCACGGTTGTCTACCACGAGGTATTTCCGTCTGCCAGTCAGGCTTTTAATGTTTTCTGGGATGGGAATAACCCGCTGTTTCCAACAGTCGTAGCTGGACGCGATGACTTCGCCATTAACTACGGCACAGGCGGTATCGGCGCTGAAATCTATGCTAACCGCATCAAAGTAGGCCCGATGGCTAACTGTGTTGATTGTAAATATGAAGAGTTCTTCTTGAGCGCATGGTCAGTCGGCGACCCGGCGATGGTCGTGGACGTACCAGCCAACTATGTGGTCCCCAATCCGCCGTCGGGGCCGCCCTGCACGTATAATAAGCTGACGCCATCCGATACTTTCAAGCTCGACGCCAATGACAACGCCGCATGTTTAGGTCGCACCATACAAGACCCGGCGGCTGGCTACAAGGCGACCAAAGCTTTTTACGCTGATGACCCCTCGAACGTCTATCACAGCTATCTCAACGATCACATTAAATTCAGGATTCTCCACGGCGGAACGGGCGTCACGCACGTCCACCATCAGCACGCGCACCAGTGGATTCAATCGCCAAACAGCTCCGACGGAAGCTATCTGGATAGTCAGTTCATCAGCCCAGGGGCCAGTTATACACTTGAGATGGTTTATAACGGGAGCGGGAATCGGAACAAAACGCTAGGCGACTCGATCTTTCACTGCCATTTCTATCCACACTTCGCTGAAGGCATGTGGGCGATGTGGCGCGTTCACGATGTGCTTGAGATGGGGACGATGTTGGATGCTAATGGTAGACCTGCCAAAGGTTCCCGCGCCTTGCCTGATGCCGAAATAAAAGCAGGCACACCCATTCCAGCCATCGTGCCTTTGCCCACGATGCCCATGCCGCTGATGCCCTCGCCGGTCTTTATTGATAACGGGCAGATAGTTTATGGAACGACCGGTAATCCCGATAAAACCGGACAGAATGTCAAGGAGAACCCCGGTTTCCCATTCTTCATTCCGGGTATCGCGGGATTTCGCCCGCCCCACCCACCGCTGGATTTTGCTCCCGATCTTGCCAACCCAGGCCAGTTGCTGGACGGCGGCTTACCGCGGCACGTGAACAACGGAGGCACTACGACTGAAAAGCATACCGCGCTTGATTGGAGCAAGGATTACATCACGCTGAATTCGATACAACTCCCCGAGGACGGAACGAATGTCGAGAAAGTGGCGATTGCGTATAACTCGCAACGCTGCCGCAAGACTTTCCTCCCGGACGGAAGCCCCGCTAATCCCTTCGGCCCTCAAAACTATCCGGAATGCCCTATTCCAGCAGACGCAAACTTTATTCTGAACGGTCTGCCCAATGGCCCGCAGCACGGTGCACCTTTCGCTGACCCTGCCATGCTGGACGACGGCAAGCCAGCGGGTAAGAAGCGCACCTACAAGGCGGCTGCCATCCAAATGGACGTCACATTCAACAACGGTGGGAATGGAGCCCGTATTCCGATGCACTATCAGCAGCAGCGCCTGCTCACCTTGTGGGAGGATGTCGTACCGACTATTAACAAGAAGCGCGATGCGGAACCGCTCTTCTTCCGGGCCAACTCGGAAGAAAACTTCATCGAGTACTGGCATACAAACCTGGTGCCTAACTATTATGAGCAAGATGCTTTTCAGGTGCGGACGCCGACAGATATTCTGGGACAGCACATCCACCTGGTGAAGTTTGATGTGACCTCATCTGACGGCGCAGGCAATGGATGGAACTATGAGGACGGCACATTCAGCCCGGATGAAGTGCAGGAGATCATCCATGCCATCAATGCGCCCGGCGGCTCATGGCAGCACTGTGTGGGATGCCCGACGGATTTACGCGAGGCACAGCCGCCTCCGAAAGAAATTTGTTCGGGAAATCCGCTGCCGCCGCAGTGCAAAAAGGGTTCGAAAGAGAATTGGTGGGGTGCTCAAACCACCATCCAGCGCTGGTACGCCGATCCGTTTTTCGACAATCAAGGGAAGGATAACACGGTCCGGACTGTGTTCACGCACGACCACTTCGGCCCGTCCACGCACCAGCAAGCGGGTCTCTATGCCGGGCTGTTGATTGAGCCGAAAGGTTCGACATGGACATCGAATGATGGCAGCCAGACATTCGGCACGCGCTCTGACGGAGGGCCGACAAGCTGGCAGGCCAGAATCATCACCGGGCAGAACGGCGCGGATAGTTATCGCGAATTCGCCCTGGAATTCCAGGACTTCACCTTAGCGTACCAAGGTGGATCGAGTGCCCCCGGAGATGGCGTTCCTGTTAATCCTCCACCTGTTCCAACCCTGATTAGCACAGGTGGTCAACCACCCCCCGGCACACAGACCGTTAACTATCTCAACGCACCGATTCCGTGGCGAATTGGGCCGGGATGCGATCTGTCGCGCGTCTTTGACTCTACCTGTATACCGTCCGGCGGTAAGGAGAACGGCGATCCGGAAACGCCTTTACTGCGGGCCTATGAGAACGACAAAGTTCAGGTACGCATCCTCGTCGGCGCGCACACCTTCTCGCACTTCTTTACGATGGGCGGACCGAAGTGGCTGTTCGAGCCTTCGTGGACAAACTCAGGCTACCGCAGCAGTCAGGGCATGGGGCTCTCCGAGCATTTCGAGCTGCTCTTTAATATGCCCCCGTCAACAATCGCACAAGCCAAAAACAAATGTCCTAAGGACAAGAATGAGAAGCCCTCGATCAATTGTGTGGATTATCTCTACGTCCCCAGCAACGACGATTTCGGGATCACCAACGGCGTGTGGGGAATTCTGCGTGCTTACAACCCGACCAAGCCGTTCGGTGAATTGGAACGGTTGCCGAACAATAAACCGGGGTCAAACGCAAACTTAGACTTCAAAGCCTGTCCGACGAACCAGCCAGCGAGCAAGATAAAGACTTTCAATATCACGGCTATAGACGCGCAAAGCTTCGTTCCGGGCGGGAAGATAGTCTTCAACTCGCGCATAATTCCTGGCGAATCTGTTGGCATCCAGTCTCTGGGCATGATGTACGTCTTCTCGGAAGACATTGTCAACGGCAAGTTGATTGGACCGATTGAGCCTCTCATCTTGAGGGCAAATGCGGGAGATTGCATCGTGGTCAATCTGACCAATGCAGTAGACCCCAATGCGGCTCCGTTCAGTCCCGTCCCATGGCCGCAGGCACCTTTCAACCAGGATCCTGTAAGTGCCACTGTAAGTCCCTCGACGAACGTTGGGCTCCACCCACAACTTCTCTCCTATGATGGTGCCGGAGATAGCGGCATCAACGTCGGATATAACATCAAGAGGAACCAGGCGATTGCCAAAGGAGAGACGATAACGTACAACTGGTACGCGGGTGATATTGGCCGTGATAAAACAACAGGGGCGTTGACATATAAGCCCCTGGAACTCGGCTCACTTAACCTGGTGCCGACCGATCCCTTATTGCAGCATTTTTGGACCTTGTTCGGCGGCATGGTGATTGAGCCGGCCGACGCAAAGTGGACATGTGATGCGGAGAATAAACTTACCGGGCAGAAGATAAAGGTTCCCTGCGAACCTGGATCCCCCGGGTATACTCCATCAATGTGGAACAACTATACCCGTGCTTCGGCGAATATCACTAAGCCGGATAACGTGACATTGTTGTTCCGTGAATTTGTCGCGATGGTCAATGAGGATTTGACCCTCAACTCGAATAATAGAAGCGCGATCAATTACCGGACAGAGCCGACGTATTTCCGGTATAATCATATGGACCCCGAAGCGCCGCCCCCGCTGATTTTCCCGCCGGGGCCGCCTTTCGCGCCCCCCGCGCCTCCTCCACACCCCTCAACGCCCACGGGCAATAATGATTGCGCGTTGTCTAATGCCCTGATCGGCAATGTAGACCCGCAGACTCCCATCTTTACCGCCATCGCGGGGACGCCTGTCCGGTTCCGCTTGATGCATCCGCAGGGCACAGGGACGGCGCAGGTCTTCACAATAAACGGCCACTTGTGGCAGAGGGAGCCTTACATTAACGATTCGGCAGTGATCGGCGACAATCAACTCTCGCAGTGGATGGGTTCGCACGACAGTCATGGAGGCACGGACCACTACGATATCGTGATAGAGAGCGCTGGCGGCAAAAATAAGATCCCCGGCGATTACCTCTACACGACTTTCGTTCCTAACCAAAACGTCTTCGGCTCGTGGGGTCTCTTCCGCGTGCTCGATCAGAATGGTAAAAAGGTTGTTGGCAAACCTGTATGCGATAAAACTCCGCCGAAAATTCCTCCGCAAGAGCGTTCTGATCCGCATGCTCCACAATCCAAGGAGCGTCCGGCTCAGGACTTCATTAGACAGCCAATTTTGAAGAAACCTTAGGTGGTTTCCGGGCTGACTTAAAACTAGCAGAGCGGGAATGGTGGCCGCCCCGGTTCCACCGGCCGGGGCGGCCAACTTATAAGCGATTGCTCTTTACCTCTCTGACGCACGGCGTATAATGCTTACTTCGGATTGTCAGGGATAGCAGCGAGTTGGAAAAAGGCTCTCTTCGACCTGATGAAGAGCCGCTGCTCAAGGTCTAGACACACCACGGTTAAAGCAGAAATCTAAAGGATGAGTCCCTCAAAAAGTCGTCAATATCACTATCTCCCGAATCGTTTATACAACATCATTTCGCACGCGTTCGATCATAGTCCGCTTGCGCTCGACTTATTCAATAGATTTCTTTCGCGCCGGACCTACCGCCGGAGCTTTGCCTTAAAGCTCATTGGTGTTGCAAAGCGGAGCAATGATGAGCCATGGGAAATCAGACGCCTGGCCGCATTGATGCTTGAGAACCAGGTGTTGAAGCTCTCTCCAGATAATATAGAAGAGTTCGATTTTCTTCTCGTTCAACTGGGCCTCAAATCTTCTCCAGGGAAACGCTGTGAAATCACCGACTCCGTCCTCAAAGAAGGCTACTCGACAACGCATCTCAACCGCTTCATTTTAGAGTTCCGCCGGAAACTCGAACGCCTCAATCGGATTCACGAAAGAATGGCAGGAAGCCGGACTTCTCAAAGCGCAATGCGCGATTTCATAAAGATGTCTAAATGCGATTGTAAAATCTCAGTCGCAAGATACTTCTTCAAGCCAGAGGAAGTCGTCGAGCAGATCGTCAAGCAACTCAGGACTTCTAAAGGTGTTCCGGATTTAGAACATCCTCCCTATGTGGATAAGGAGGCGGCGCATACGTTCGACCTGCTGCCCGATTACGAAGCGACAATCCTGAGAGAACTCTGCAAAACTTCTATCATCTACTGGGTTTCCAAATCCACCAGCTCCGAGATTAATTCGCTCGTTGAGTATCCACTGACGGCTATTGTTCTGGTAATCAAGCCTCCCGGAAGCCATCTGGAATTTGAAATCAAAAGAGCCGGCAAAAGACGAGGCCACGTGCTCAATATCGTCTACTGGCGGGGTGGTCACGAAGTCCCCATTCCGCATCGTCTCGACGGAGGAAGCATGTTGGGGTATTTACGTCACGAAGCAAAGCATGGCTCCAGGTTCTCAATCATTTATCGCCATGTTCACGGGAGCGAGGCGCCCATGTGCCTCTTCGTTTCGAGATCGGCAATCTTCGGTGTTCCCAAGAAAGGTGCTGAAGAAAAAATACTTGAATATTTCACGAGTCCTCGTCTCTTTGGGAATGGATTTTACGAGATGAGAAAGGCCATGAGAGAGTCCGTCACGGCATTTGACGAGGAGGAGGGCGCAAATGGAGAAAAGATTCCGGGTCTTTTAGGACTCAGCATACAGTTTCTCAACCATTCCATCCCCGGCCAGGCGATACTTAGTGGCACGAGTTCATTCCGTTTGAATAGGGTTGCCGCGTACCTGACGGACCAGGGACCGGAAATCTATTTTAAGCGGGGACTGCGCGTTGAATATTCACGGCGTGATGCCAAATGGCTGGCCGACGAGATTTTGGAGGAGATTTTAGGTGTTTATTCTCCTCCCGCAGTCCCGTATCGAAGCTACAAGCAATATGTCGCTGCGGCCTTTGCAGTGGGAGCTAATCGTGACCGAGCCGATCAGATTTTTTTAGACTCGGTTCAGCAAATCGGAACGTTTTGGGGAACCTTACTGGCACTCAGAGGCTTCTCGTGGGGCGAATCTTTCGTCTCCCGAAACGTCGGCTTGAAAAGTTTCTGGAGTAATGGTCACTGGAAAGTTAAAGCCATACTTATGGATCATGATTGCCTCACTGTGGTTGATAAGTCAGAGAGGGTCTTTCAATCGCTCCACGCTTTTGAGGGAATCAGTACTGACGCTCGATATATCGGGGGTGATTTAATTGCCACAAGGCAGCAGCAGACCGCATTATTCTTCCTCCAACAGATTTACCGGGTTCGGGAAAATGTCGGTAATGAGGGGAAGGCCTTGTTCTACAGGGCGATTAAAAAAGCTTACGGGGCCACACATGATGCGGTGTTGACTAATTCAAAGCTGCGAAATCTCTTTAATAAAATATTTGTGGAGCGACTTTGCGATTGGGATATGATTGTCAGCAGTTATCTTAAAACCAAGTCTAACGGCGCAGGCGTGGAGGCTTGGAAAGAGAAGGTGAGGACGGCTCTGAGAGAAAAAGGATATAGTCAGAAGTTGATTGAGACGCATTTGGAGACGGTGGAAACCTATTCCGGCTTTCTTGAAAATCAAAGCTTCCTTTATTGATCCAGATACCGTCTCATGAGTTGTTCGTAAAGGCCATCAGGATGATATTGGTTATTCTTATTCCTGAAAACTTCTAGCCGATCACTCTGCTTCAAATCTCTTACCTTAATCTAAATGAAGCAAGATTCCTAAAGGCGCAGCTTCTCCAGGCTGATAATTTTTCAAAAGTCCTGAAGAATCATCTGGCGCGTGAAGCTTGTAAAGAATCTACAATATATTTTGCCACTTCCTTAACTGGAGCGACCCAATATTCTTTGCCCTGGAGGTGTTGGAGAATTTCTCTATGAAAGTTGCGGCTGATTCCGTGTTGGGATGAGGTCCCAACGTCATGTAAAAACAGCACCGCCCATCCCTTGATAGCTATAGTTTGTCTGAAATGATTAAGGCATGGCTTGATATCTTCTCCATAAATGCCTATTGCGCCAATTCTCAAGGGATTTTGGGCAACGACAGCTGGATCGTTTAGTGATCCGTTAGCAAGCCTCGCAGCAAAATGATATGCCTGGACAGCATTAGCGTAAGCATCCCCGTCATAGGTGTTCTTCTCCTGGTCGCCTATTCCTAGTTCACCACATGGATAAGCAAAAGTTCGATACTCATCTCGACCTATGTTTTGATCAAGCCACATGGCAGCATCACGCACTTCAGCCTGAATCATAGAAGGCGTGTAATCCTTGAGATTAGCGTCGCTGTCATTTGAACACGGATGGTTCATGGTATGATTCCCGATTTCGTGGCCTCTCTCAAAGACATCTTGCCATTCGCGCACTCGGGTCGTCACATTAATCGCGCTATTGATGGTGAGGTAGAACGTTCCGCGAAATCCAGCGCGGTCAAGGTCTGGAACTACATGATCTAAATGGCTGCCACGACCATCATCATAGCTAAGACTTATCGCTGCTTCTGCATCTCCGGGCCATTTCCAATTATTACTCATAATCGTCCATCTCCTCTCCTTCACTAATATCTGGATCAATTAAGCAGCCTGACGAATATTATACATTGAAAGGGACACACCAGTTCGGACTCGCACTTAATCAAGGTCTATTCATTCTCGGTAAAAAACATGAGTCGCGAAGCTACACGAAAAAGACGTAAAAATTTTTTCGTGTGGCTTCGTGAACCGCTTCTGAGTAATGGACCGTGCGATCTTGATATGATCGTCTTGCTGTATGTCGCAGACGATTTACTATGAACTCATCGAAAAATAATTGCACCATTGATGTTATCCATATGGTATAGTTTTTCTTGGCTACCACAATATCTGGTAAGGACCGATGCTTAAACTCGCAGCAAGTTTACGATCCGAGTTTATATCTTACGAATTGTCGCAAGGCTGTTGGCGCAGACCTTGAATTCAGTCGTGAGAATTTCGCGTCGGAACAAATTTCATCTCGCGATGTTACGCAAAAAAACTTACTTATCCCAACACATGCGCGTATAATTACGTCTGGAATCGGGAAAGCATATTTAAAAATTTTTAGCGAGTGAGCTTCTATGCTCTTGAATCAACTTTATGGTTTTCCGATTTAGAACGAACCTGGGATGTTATTAAGAACTCCAGGAAATCAGTGGTCCGGTTTTCGTTGGTCGCTAAAGAGGCTTCATGCACTTGATTTTGCGAGCCCGGTTGCAATGCCAGAGCGTAACTGATTCTCACCTGCCAGCAATGATTTGAGCAGCAGGATTCACGCAAGTTTTGAAGTCCTCATTGCCGAATAGATCCCGCTCTAAGAGACTTGGAAGGTCTTTATAGAACTTCCAGCCGTTACTCTAATAACCTAGTTAAGTCTGTGATGGAATGCAAGGGGTAAGTCCGCTGCGTATAGAAAGTGCACTCGCCGCTGGCAAGCGCTACAACCAATTTTTTGAAGAAGGAATAATGACAACTCAATGATCGAAGAAGTTTTCGCTTTCCCCCTGTCATATGCGCAGCAGCGGTTGTGGTTTCTCGACCAATTAGAGCCGGGCAATCCAGCCTACAACATCTTCGCCACAGAGGTCTTTAATGAGGCGGTGCAGATCTCATCGCTTGAGGAAAGCCTCAGCGAGATCGTGCGGCGGCATGAAATATTGCGCACCACGTTCGTAACCGTGGGTGGCCAGCCAATGCAAGTCGTCGCCCCCTCTTTGAGCCTGCCGCTGCCTGTGCTGGACCTCAGCCAAATGTCAGAGGATGAGCAAGCAGTTGAAGTCGAGCGCGTGAGCACTGAAGAATCGGAGCGCCCCTTTGATCTGGCGCGCGGTCCATTGCTGCGCACGACCCTGTTACGGTTGAGCGAGCGCGAATCCCTCTTGCTGTTGACGATGCACCACATTGTTAGTGATGGATGGTCAATGGGAGTCTTCACCAATGAGCTGTGGCGTTTGTATGAAGCTTTCTCGGCTGGAGAGACCTCGCCGTTGGAAGAGTTACCAATCCAGTACGCTGATTTTGCGGTCTGGCAACGGCAATGGCTGACGGGCGAAGTCCTGGAACAACAACTGGAGTACTGGCGCGAGCAGCTGGCGGGAGCGCCAGCGGTGTTGGAATTGCCA
>Ga0182000_10000021_pt1 | contig 70288 bp, 58 predicted proteins | sample BulsoiMagMametaG_FD_120484 | JGI IMG/M metagenome (GOLD analysis project Ga0182000, IMG submission 120484) | Bulk soil microbial communities from Mexico - Magueyal (Ma) metaG | ecosystem: Environmental > Terrestrial > Soil > Agricultural land | place: Mexico: Magueyal, Guanajuato | collected...
AAAAGAGAGGAAGAGATTATCCACGAAATCACACGAAACGACACGAAACAACAAGCACTTTTGTGTTGTTTCGTGTGATTTCGTGGATCGTATCACCTCTTTTCTTATTGCATCTTGGTATTAGATTAATATTCTCTTTACGGATACCCCTTTTGAATGGGAGAAAGATCGTGCGGTTATTACGCAATATGCAGAAGAACTCCACGATATTATCCAACAAGCGCTAGAAGACGAAGAAGCAATCCTTATCAGTATCCATTCAGTTTACCACGTCGAGTAACCACGGAATATCTGTTGCCTCTTAGGACGCTCCTAACGCCCGAATCTAACCGGGGGCGGCGGACCATGATAATCAACAGAGTCTCGCGGATGAAAGCCTCGGCTATTCGCCGTCCCCCGGCGACTTGTTCGGCGGCGTGTGTCGAAGCGCGAGACGCTTACAGCGACAAAAACTCTCCCTGCTTAAATCGTTTGTCAATCTTCTGAACGTTTGCGAAGTCATGCAGCGGGTTGTCATTTAAGACCAGGAAGCTCGCTTCATATCCATTTTTTAGAAGACCGATTTTGCGTTTCGGGAAAATCGTTGTCACCGTAGTCTCGCACCACATATTCAGCAACGTGCGATTGTCGAATGCTCCCAGCTTCTGTAGATTCAGAGCTTCAACCAAAGAGGTTTGCCGATAGCTATCGCTTCCAATCGCAATGTGAACGCGATGTTTCCTCAATAGCTGAAGGTTTTGCACAAGTAAGTTACGCAACTCATTGAAAGGCTCGCCCTCTTTTTTCTGTAAAGCGTGGTCTATGGCGGATACCAGTGTGGTGACAACCACTACTCGGTTTCGAGCCGCAAGCCGTGCATCCCGTTCTGCAATCCTGAAGCGAGAGGGGTCATACTTCGTCCAGTCGCCTTTCTCCGGTCTGAAGCCGGGCGTGTGGTTTATCTCATCAACCCCGGCGACCAATGCATGATGGAAATCGGTTGCCGTCTCCACATGTGTTGACACTCGCAAGCCGGCCAAGTGTGCCCGCCGGACAATTTCGGGCAAGAGGGCGGGATTAAGCCCCCTCCAGTCAAAGTAAGCATTGTCCTCTTTGCGTTTCTCATATTCCTCTGAATACTGTAGGTACGTTTTAATAAAATCGGGTTTCCCCGACAAAATCTTCTCCCACTTGCGGTCGAGGTCAGCCAAATTGTCAATAATGAAATAAAAACCGCCTTCTGCCCAATCTTCAGGATTAGCTCCACGCTCTAAGTTGCGCCGCACGACTCCGAGCGGGTGTCCTCCCGAAGCGGTTAATCCGCCGTTGGCAAACACGGCGTCAATGCTCGTAGGAATATTTATCTTGCCGAGCAAAGAGGTTCTTGCATTGGGAAGGCTATTCGGATTTTTGACGTAGAAGATTCCGTCTTGAAGATATTTGCGGCTGAGTTCGTCAATGCGCTCCGGGTTTTCAACATTATGGTTGTGTGCCTCGCCAAAAGGCGGAATCACATACTTGCTGGTCAGGTCAACGACTGAATCAACCCGGATGGGCTTTTTAGAAGACAACACTCCTTTAACCGAATAGAACCGCTTGTTCTCGAAGTTCCGTCCGTCAAACCACTTTCCGTTAATAAACTCGTAAGTTTTCGATGAAGACTGCTGACCTGCTGCTCTGGCGCCAAGCGTCAGCCCGACGAGCGCTGTCGCCGTACTGGTCAGAAAAGACCTTCTCGTCAGACCTCCGGCACTATTATTTTCGACATCGGACATCACGCTGCCTCTTAATTACATGAACACTAAACAGCTCGGTTTTGTGACAAAAATTGCACTGCTGCTTTGAGTTTCATCGAACAACGGAAGTCGCCGAACGTCCGAATTAACCGGGCGCGCACATAGCATTATCAGCGGCAAGTCTAGCGGATGAAAGAAAAGCTATCCCGCGCTCCGGTTGAATGAGTCGTCAGGCAGCGGACATTTGAGAAACTATATTGAAGTTGCCGCCAAAGAGTTAATCGGCAAGCAGTATAATCCGCACAACCTCTTCTAGGATTTCCTTTCGGCTTGCTCGCTCTCCAATGCTCGCTCAGCTTCTTTGACGCTGATCACCTCAGACGGTTTGTGCGTCGCCATGTAAACAACTGCGGCAAGGACTGCTCCCACCAGAGGGGCGATAATAAATACCCACAACTGGCTTAATGCCCACCCGCCCACAAAGATGGCCGGGCCAATGCTGCGCGCAGGGTTGACTGAGGTGTTAGTTACGGGAATACCTACCAGGTGTATGAGAGTGAGAACGAGACCGATTGGGATACCTGCAAAGCCGACAGGCGCTTTGATGTCGGTAGCGCCCAGCACTGTAAACACCAGAAAGAAGGTCAGCACTATTTCTACAAGGAAAGCGGAGAGCAGATTGTACTGGCCCGGAGAGTGTTCGCCATAGCCGTTGGCGGCGAAACCTGCCACGGACGGGTCATAACCTGCGGGCGCACCTTTGACGATGAGCAACAGAAGAGCGGCAGCCAGAATGGCCCCTACGATCTGGGCCACTACATACCCGGCTGCATACTTCGCATCCATCTTCTTGGTAATGAGTATTCCGACAGTCACGGCGGGATTGATGTGGCAGCCCGAAATAGGCCCGATGGCATAAACCATCGCAAGCAGAGACAGGCCGAAAGCCAGAGAGACGCCAAGGACTCCAATCTGATCTCCCGCCAGAACAGCGCTCCCGCAACTGGCAAAGACCAGCACGAACGTGCCCACGAGTTCGGATAGATACCTGTTCATGTCTTTTTCTCCTTTAGAAAGGTGGCTTCTTCCGAGTTAAGTTGCTCTCCCGTGCTCTTTATCCTCCTCCCTTTGTCCGCGCCTAATGCCCGAATTAACCGGGCACCCATTCAATATACCAAGCAGCCAGGTTTAGCGGATGAAGGCACCTCTATTCGCGCTCCGGTTGAATGAGTTGTTAGGTGCGTCCAGACCCGGCATCTCCTTGAATTACTAACTGATGTTACGCAGCGAGTGGCTGCGGACTCAGCTTGACAAGCTCCGAATAAGCAGCCTTCAGCGCCGAACTGTAGATCTTTGACTTCAAGGCAAAATGATTCAGCTTGGTCTGCCATTTCAAGCTTTCCAGCTTCAGATATGCGCACAAGCTCGAAAACAGATGGTTTCTCTGCGTCGTCGTGGTGCGCGTTGGCGATTTCTCCAACGAGACGTTTTGCTTCAGAGATTTGTGATATTCCTCGACCCTCCACCGTTTTTGGTAGAGTTGTTGGATGCGGTCACAGGGAAGCGTCATGTCGCTGGTCACCAGATAGAGCACACCCGTTGATCCGTCTTCGTTTGTGAAGACCTGTTTGGTCAGAAGCAGTGCGAAAGGCACTTCTTCGAGCCAGACTTCGCGGGTCGCATCTAATGGCAACTCTAACTGGCTGACTGCCTGGTATTGGCCGCGCGCCTTCTCCGCTTGAGAAAGTGCCACTTTGCGGTTCGACTTCAACGGCATCACAAACTCTTTATGCAAATCGCGCTTGATGATCTTCATGTTGTCCGAGGAGGCATACCATGAATCATTGATGACATAGCGAAACTTGATCTGATTGTGGACAACTACCCGTAAGAGCATCCGGTATCGCTCGTTCTTGCTGATTGAGCTACGCCGCTTCAAGTTACCGGTTTTCTCGTCCACATAGGCTTCCACCTTCGTCACCAGATCGAAGGCTACGGGCAAAGCCCCTTGGTCAGTGACGTAGAGTGCGCTCAAGAAGTTGATGCCCTTGACATTACGCTGCTTTGAATGATCCCAATGCCAGCAGATGAGTTCGTTTTCATCCGTGAACTGTTTCTCTTCGATGGTGTCATCAATGACGATGACGCCCGAATCGGACTCGATCTGGCGCACCAAAGGCTTGGCGATGCGCCGCAGGTCGGCGCTGCGCTTCTCCTCACTTGAGAGAAAGCGTGTGATCTGGTCATGGCTCACTTCGCCGTCGAGCACGCGCGATAAACCGGTGGCGGTCACTTGACCAAACGAGCTAATCAAATAGTCGGTGTAGAGGTCGAGCAGCTTCTCTTGCATGCTGTCAAGTCTAGCACCCTACCTCGCCACTGCGTAACATCAGTTAATAAGAAATTTCGCTGATATGAAACTTAAAAAGGTATAAACTCAATACGGTTCATTATATCTGGAGGATCAAGCACACTAGCAATCAAAACTAAATCATCGATACAACGCCCAATTGGACTTCGTAATTTGTGGGAGTAAATAACACCAGTGAAAGATATGCCTAGCAGTAGACGACGGTTAGCCTCTGATAGTAAATCGTCATCTTGCGAATAAAGAGCGAATCCAAGACTTGTGGCTCGGTCTAATAGCTGTGGATCAGGCAAAGTATGAGTCCCGTCCTCATAAGCAGTGAGAACTGTTACCCCTCGACTGCGTACCCCAGCACTAATAGCTCTTGGGACATTATGATTGATGTAGATGGAGACCGACATCAGATAAGTCCCTTGGACCTTAGGCGAGTTCTCAACGCTGACGGACCGATGGCTTTGCGAATCCTCTCTACCTTTTCCAAGCGATGTTCAATATCTTGATTCAGTATCTCAGTGTTGTCCCAATAATATGCTAAAGCCGAATGGATTTGCCCCATGGATAGGTGGGGATACTGAAACTTTAGTTCATCTGGGCTCCAACCGTGAGCGATCATATCTTGTACGAGTTCGATAACTTTCGTATTGGTTCCGGTTATTATAGGTGTGCCACTTTGGTCGAATGCAATGTATCTATAACCAGCTCCATATAACTGAGTATACCGATCACTTTCACTTCCAATATTTCTCTTTTGTCCATCTATTATCTCATTAAGGCGCTTCATATTACGAAGAAGATTTGCGTTCTGGGGATCTATCCTAAGGGCCTCACTAATTTCATTATATGCTTCTTTCAGTAGACCTTCGGTTGCATAAATTACCCCAAGGTTACTGTGAGCGAATGCATCATTTGGATCTAATTGAATTGCTTTTTTGAATAGGCTTTCTGCCTTTATCCAATCGCTTAAATGATAATAAGCGGCACCTAAACCGCTGTAGGCATCAGCGTCACTAGGATTTATTTTAATAGCTTGCTCAAACATTCCTTTAGCATCTTGCCAAAACCCAAAATCCAAAAACGTCTTGCCAAGATTTTTTACAGCGATAAGACCTTCAGGATTTACTCGAACAGCATTCATAAAGGCTGTCAAAGCTTCTTGTGCCCGTCCAATATTGAGGTAGAGTATACCAAGGTCACTATAAGCCTCTGAGTAGTCAGGTCTGAATTCAATCGCCTTGCCATAAAATGATTCTGCTTCCTTCCAACGATGCATTTGCGAGTAGACGGCTCCGAGATAGTAATACGCTTCAGCAAAATTTGGGACGTATTTAATAGCAGAGAGATGAGCAGCTTCTGCTCTAAGTAAACTGCGGTGGGCTTCTTCACCTTCTTGTCTACGCGCAATAGAGCCGTATGCATAACCAAGAATGAAACTGGCAACAGCAACTTTTACATTCCTGTATATATCTCTGGATTTAGACAAAAGATCAATCACGATTTGGCTCTCTTTTACTGTGTGCTCCCAATTTTCAAGTTGGCTAAATGCTATAGCAAGCCTGAAGTGTGCATCAGGATCATTAGGGTTAAGCTGAACATCAGCAATGAATTCCGGTATCTTTTCACTAAATGTCCCCGTTTCTGGATACCTCATGTACATTTGATCAAGGGTCTTTGCTTGTTCAACAAAAGCAAATTGTCCAGAAGGATCATATTTTGCTTCTTTAGCCCCAGGCACAATAAAGAATCTTTTGAGGATAGCTCCAATATCAGGTAGGTTTGAACTAGATACTTGCTGCAAATTCATAATCTTAGTCTCAACATTAAAGGCAATAAGAGTCTAAGCTATTATACAACTACATTCTGTACTTAAACAGTAGCAGTCTAATACCATAAAAGCTGACAATTACTGCTCGCGGCGGTCTGACACGTCTCGGAGATGACTTTTAGTATGAGGCTAACGAGAAAAGGCGCTCATCAGCAAGGGGGCGAGGAGTGAGACCGGGGCGCACAGTATCGGGTTGCATGGTGAAGGTCAATAGCCCGCGCCAGATGGGGAAAATAGTTCTCAGGCTTGATTTGTCAGCGCCGTCTCAGGCATACTTGTTGGCGTCAGATTCCTACTCTCGCGCAACAACGGTGATTGCGCCTGCCCGTGACCGTAAAGCGACTTGTGTTCGGCTGAGGAGAGAGTCAGGCCAGTTGTCAACCAGTTCAGAAGCCGCTCTCTCGCTACTCGTTAGAGCACCGGGTGCGTCGCGTTTCGCCGAAGAGGTCAAAGGCTCCCCGCCTTCATCCGCGATTCAAACATTGCCCGCGCTTCCTTTGACTCTTAAAGGATAAATAATAGAAGTATGGCTACGAAACTTTATGTCGGCAATCTCTCGTTCAAAACCACGAGCGACGACCTGCGCGAGCACTTCTCGCAGGCCGGCGAGGTGGAATCAGCTTCAGTGATCGAAGACCGCGAGACGGGCCGCTCGCGCGGCTTCGGGTTCGTCGAAATGGCGACGCCCGAAGGCGCCAAGGCTGCCATCGAACAGTTCAACGGAAAGGACTTGAATGGTCGTAATCTGACTGTCAACGAGGCCCGGCCGAAGACTGATCGTGGCGGCGGCGGTGGCGGACGCGGCGGTTACGGCGGCGGACGCGGCGGCGGCGGCGGACGCGGTGGCGGCTACGGTGAAGACCGCGGCGGCTACGGCGGCGGACGCAACGACCGCGAACCGCGCTGGTAAGGCAAAAGTAAAAAGGAAAAAGGCAAAAGTGAAAGAAGAGAAGCCCTCGCTTCGTCTTCACTTTTGCCTTTTCCCTTTTGCCTTTTTACTTCCTTGCTGCTGGAGTGATCTTCAACTTGAGCGTCTCCGCGCCACGCACGACTTCCACTTCGTATTCCTGCCCCGCTTTCATCTCGCCGAGCGCGTAGGTGTAGTCATAGACGTTGCGCACTTCGCGCCCGGCCAGACGGATAATCCTGTCCCCAGCCTTGAGACCTGCCTTCGACGCAGGGGAATCGTCGCGCACGCCGTCCAGCCTCAGCCCGTCGTTCGATTCGGCGTAGCTCGGAATCGTCCCCAGGTAAACGCGAAAACCGAGGGAGCGCCCCTGCGACTCGCTCTTCGCAACCGTGTAAGCGGGACGCTTCGCGTTTGCGTCAACCGAGCGCACGACCCCTCCGATGAACGAGAGAATGCGCGCCTCGTCTTCGTAGTTGATCTTGTCCGCGGTGTCCGAAGGCTTGTGATAATCGTCATGCGTGCCAGTGAAGAAGAAGAGCACAGGAATCTGCTTCGCGTAGAACGAAGAGTGATCGCTCGGGCCGTAGCCGTCCTCGTTCAGAGTGAGCACGAACTGTTTTGAAGAATCAAGGACGACGACAGGCTGGCCGTTCGCGGCGACCACGATGGGAGGGCCGCTCATGCTCCCTGCGGATTGTGTGCGCGCCCCTGCGTTGCTGGCGGTCACGTGCATGCCGCCGATGAGATTGGCTGCCGCGACCAGGTCGCGCCACTCGGCGGCGGTTCCGACGCCCCCGATCATCAGTTTCCTCTCCTTCATACGCCCGATCATGTCCATATTAATCATCGCCACGGTCTGCTCAAGCGGAATGACGGGATGATTGACGTAATAGTTCGAGCCGAGCAGGCCCTCCTCTTCGCCGCTGAAGGCTATGAAGACGAGCGTGCGCTTCAAGCTCTTCCGGTCCGCCGAGAAGAGGCGCGCAAGTTCCAGGATTCCGGCGACGCCTGACGCATTATCGTCCGCGCCGTGATGAATGCCCCCCTCGCTCGTGGCAAGGCTTCCCTCGCCGCCGCGCCCCAGGTGGTCGTAGTGCGCGCCGATGACGATCACCTCTTTCTTCAGGACCGGATCGGAGCCGTCCAGGATGCCGACGACGTTATAAGCAGGGGCATTGCGCCGCACGATCTCCGTAGAGATGTTGAGCATCACGCTGCGAAGCGGAAGCGAAACGTTCTTGCGCTTCTCCGCAGCGCTCTGCTGAGCCATCGTCTTGACGATCTCCTGTGCGGCCTTCTCCAACTCGGCGAGGGGTGCGAGCCCTCCGGCTTCCAGGATGCGCTGTGCTGCCTGGCGCGAGATGACGACGACTGGCAAGCCCGCCTCGCCCGAGCTGTTGTCGAAGCGTAGCCGGGCGAGGCGGTCGTCCTTGAAGTTCTCTTCACGCGCGATAACGACGAGGGCCGCCGCGCCGTTGTTGCGCGCGGCAATCGCCTTCCAGCGCACACCAGCGTAGCGCGCGAACTGGCCGTGCGGGTTGTCGCCGTCAGGCGTGCCTTCAAAAGCGATGACGATACGCCCCGACACATTCGCGCCAGCATAATCGTCGTAGTTGATCTCGTCGGCCTTGAGGCCGTAGCCGACGAAGGTGGCGGGCGCGCTCAAGGCTTTAGAATTCGACGAAAAGCCCAGCGGCATCCAGTCCTCGCCGAGACGCAGGTCGAGCGAGACGGGACGCGCCGCGGCTTGCGCCGCAGTGGTCCGGGCGCTCTCAGTCAAAAGCATCGAATTGTTCTTGCCGAGTTCGACGCCCGCGACGAAAGGAAACTCCTGCATGTAGCGTTTGGGGGAATCAGCCTCAAGAATTGACATGCCGGGCGTGTCGTATCCGATGCTCCGGCGCAGGCCGTAGCGTGAGAACTCCTTGGCGATATATTCCGCAGCCATGTTCGACCCGGCGCTTCCGGTCCTGCGCCCCTCCAGCTTGTCCGAGGCGAGATGGGTGACGTGAGCGCGCAGGCGCTCGACGCTCGGCGCGCTCATGTCCGCGCGCTTCTGTTGAGCGGCGGCAGTGAACGCGATGGCAAGGATTAGCGAGAGGGAAAGGAATTTTTGTAGTAGAGATTTCTGTCGCATGATTACAAGTCCCGAACGAAGCGTGAAATCAGTACCGCTTACGGTAAGCTGATCATCATCTAACGCTCTGGTTGAGTGGGCGCGGGCGACGGCACGGGTCGAAGGAAAGAACTGCGCTGCCCGCGCTCCGGTCAAATCGCCTGTTAGCCGGCGTTGTAGAACAACAACCTCTCAGCGAGTCTGAGGCACCTGGTTCTTCGCAATGTTTATCAGTACCCGTAATGCTTGGTTTACTGATTCCGAGTCTCTAAAGACCTCTGCGACATCAGGCTCCAACAGCACTACATTAGTGCCTTCTGTGTACTGCTGATAATACTTCCCTCGTACTCCGCCTCTGAAATCATATTCGGCACGCATTTCTTCCTTCGGCTCTGAACTATTGCTCTGACTCATACTGTTTCCTCTCTCGTGGGGTTGGTTCTCGCGCGGAGATTATTCGAATCCTGGCCTCTCGTTCAGTATGTGAGACGACGATGAGTCGCTGATTCTTCGTGTATCCCATCGTTAAGAAACGAAACTCATCTATTGAATGGTCAGGGTCATCAATGGTCATTGCGAGTGGATCACCAAAGACGCTCGATGCCTCGTCAAATGAGATGCCGTGATTCTTTAGATTCTCCGCAGCTTTGTTCGGATCCCACTCAAACTGCATGAGTAGAGTATAGGCCTAACCCCTGCTCTCAATCCACCCAGTCGGCAATAAACACATTCGTTTCGCCTCTGACCTTCGCGTTGCGGTTGGAGGCGAAGACGAGTTTGCGCCCGTCCGGCGAGAACATCGGGAAGCCGTCGAAGGTCTCGTTGTGTGTGATGCGCTCAAGGTTTGTACCGTCCACGTTGATGACATAAAGATCGAAGTTGCGCCCACGCGGATCGTTCACGTTCGACGCGAAGATGATGCGCTTGCCGTCAGGAAGGAAATAGGGAGCAAAGCTCGCCGCATTAAGGTGCGTCACCTGTCGTTTATTGTTTCCGTCCGCGTTCATCACCCAGATTTCAAAGACCGTCGGCTCGATCAGATTCTCCGCGAGCTTCTCTTTGTAGCGCTTGATCTCCTGTGGCGTCCGAGGGTGAAACGAGCGATAAACGATCTGACGCCCGTCGCGCGAGAAGAATGGACCGCCGTCGTAGCCCAGCTCTGTCGTCAGCCGCTTCACGTTCTTGCCGTCCGCGTCCATCGTGTAAATGTCCAGATCGCCGTCGCGCATCGAGGTGAAGACTATCTTGCGCCCGTCCACCGAGACGGTCGCTTCGGCGTCGTAGCCGGGTGTGCGCGTCAACTGTTTCAGGTCCGAGCCGTCCGCGCGGGCCGTGAAGATGTCGTACGTCGGATAGATCGCCCAGACGTAGCCGCGCGAGTAATCGGGCGCGGGCGGGCACTCACGCGCGCCCAGGTGCGTTGACGAATAGAGAATGCGCCCCTTCTTCGGGAAGAAGTAGGAGCAGGTCGTTTTCCCCCCGCCGGTCGAGGCCATGCGGACGTCGGACCCGTCCACGTTCATCGTGAAAATCTGGTCGCAGCCGAGACCGTCGCGCTTTGACTGGAAGATGAGCTTTCGCCCGTCCGCGGAGAAGTAGGCTTCCGCGTTCTCTCCGCCGAAGGATAGCTGCCGCACGTTGCGCAGGTGCTTCTCGGCGGGCAGTTCGATGGGCGGCGGATTGTTCGCGGGACTTTGGGCGGCGGAATACAGGGCTGCCGAGAGGCTGACGAGGAGGGCGAGGGGGAACAGGATTTTCGTGCTCATCTATCTTAATAGGGTAAAATGTCCACAGCGCAAAACCGAGAGACTGACAGCGAACCCTTACTTTAACCCGTGCCCGTGCCTGTGCCAAGCACGCCCCGCCAAAAACATTGGTCATTTCGCGCTCGCCGTGGATAATCAGCATCGGCAGCCGTGCCATAACCCTTACGCGTGTTCACGGAGTTGAATGGACATGTCTCCTCCAAACCCCACCCCCGTCGAAGCGTCCGCCGGGCCGCGGCCCGGCCAGTTCACGGCCATGATCAGCAGCACGGCGCTCGACCTGCCGGAACATCGCGCGCTCGTGCACAAGGCGTGTCTTGAAGCGGGCTTCTTCCCCATCGGCATGGAACAACTTCCGGCGCGTGACGCAACCGGCATCGCCGCCTCGTTGGAGATGGTCGATCAGGCTGACATCTACATTGGCGTTTACGCCTTCCGCTACGGCTGGGTGCCCGACGGGCAAGACATCTCGATCACCGAAATGGAGTTCGACCGCGCAATGGCGCGCAAAGCAGAAGGGAAACTCCGCGAGATACTCGTCTTCACCGCCCACGAAGAGCACGCCGTCACCGCGCGTGATGTTGAGGCCGACAAAGTTGCGCAAGAGAAGCTACGCAAGTTCAAGGCACGTGCGGCCGACGGGCGCGTGCGCAAAGAGTTCAAGTCCGCGGAGGAGCTTCACCGCCTCGTATTCCAGGCGCTGAGCGAGTTCAAGAATAGACAGCAGCATGCAGCAGTCGCCGTGACTGACGCCCGACCCGCGCAGACCTCCATCCCCAACAACCTGCCGCGCCTACAGCCCTTCTTCGGGCGCGAGGCGGAACTCGCGAAAATCCGCGAGGCACTCGACCCGGAGAATCGCACCTGGGGCGCGCTCATTGACGGGCCGGGCGGCATGGGCAAGACCTCGCTCGCCATCCGCGCCGCCTACGACTGCACGCCCGACGAGTTCAAGCGCATCGTCTTCGTCTCCGTAAAGAACCGCGAGCTGGATGACGACGGCGTGCGCGAGCTGGGCGTCTTCGTCCTGCCCGGCTTCCTAGAAATGCTCAACGAACTCTCGCGCGAGCTGGACCGCGCGGACATCACGAAGTCTCCGGAGGACGAGCGCATCCGTCTGCTGCTCGAAGCGCTACGCGACATGCGGGCGCTGCTCATCCTAGACAACCTCGAAGCGCTCCCGAAACCCGACCGCGACCGGCTCTTCACCTTCGTCAAGCGCCTGCCGCAGGGCTGCAAGGCCATCCTCACCAGCCGCCGCCGCATCGGCTCCGGCTCCGAAGAACTCATCCTCGAAAAACTCAGCCAGGAGGCCGCGCTCGAAACCCTCGCCGACCTAGCCAAACGCAATCAGCTTCTCAAGAAGACAAAGAAGAAGGAGCGCATCGCCCTCTACGAGCAGACCGCCGGCAAGCCACTGCTCCTGCGCTGGGTGGCCGGGCAGGTCGGACGCGGGAGCTGCCGCACCCTCGACGACGCGCTGACGTTCCTACGCTCCTGCCCGGAGGACAACGACCCGCTGGAGTTCGTCTTCGGCGATCTGGTGAATGAGTTCAACGAGGACGAGACCGAAGTCCTCTGCGCGCTTACCTACTTCAGCCTGCCCGCAAAAGTGGAGCACGTTGCCACAGTCGCGGGCTGCGACGAGGAACAGGCCGAGACAGCCCTGCGCAGCCTTGCCAACCGCTCGTTGGTCGTCCCGGATACTGAGGAGACGGCGTTCGCCCTCGTGCCGATGGTCGCCGACTTCCTGCGGCGGCGGAAGCCCGAGGTCGTCGCGGAGACCGGCGACCGGCTCGAAAAGCGCGCCTACGCGCTGGTGGTGGAGAACGGCTACGAGGAATTCGAAAACTTCCCCGTACTCGACGCCGCGTGGCCTACGGTCGCCGCCGCCCTGCCACGTTTCCTCGCCGGGCTGAATGACCGGCTCCAGACCGTGTGCAGCGCATTGCGACATTTTCTCGATTTCACCGGCCGCTGGGATGAATGGCTCGCCCTCTCGCGGGACGCCGAAGCCAAGGCCGTGGCGGCCAAAGATTTCCAGAATGCCGGCTGGCGTGCCTACGATGTCGGCTGGGTCAACTATCTGCGCGGACAGTCGGCGGAAGTGCTTGCCTGCGCCGACCGCGCCGAGGCCCACTGGCGCGAAGCCCAAGCTGGCGTTCGCGAGCGGGCCATCGCCATCCGCTTGCGGGGCCTAGGGCACAAATTGGCTGGGGATTACCCTGCTGCCATTGCGACGTACCGCGAATCCGTAGAACTTAGGCGCATCTTAAGCCCGGAAAGCGAGGATGTCTCTATCGGTCTGAATGCCCTCGCCGATTCCGAACGACTCTCTGGCGATGATGACGCCGCCGAACGCGATTATCGAGAAGCCCTACGGATCGCCCAGGCCGTCGATTATCGCGAAGGCGTCGCCTACATCACCGGCAATCTGGCAATGCTGGCGCTGGATCACAAGGACTGGCCCGGCGCGGAAGCTCTAGCCCGCAAGGCTCTGACCTTAGCCGAAAAAGTCCGCCGCCAGGAGTTGATTGCTCAAAACTGCCGAAGCATCGCCGAGGCCCTCGCCCGGCAAGGCCGGAAGCCGGAAGCTCTTCCGCACGCCCGTCGCGCCGTCGAAATCTTCACTGCCCTGCGTTCCCCAGACCTCAAATGGGCTCAACAGACCCTCGCGGAATGCGAAAGCTGACTTCGTTGGCATAGATGGCTTGGAGGGCGTTGCAAAAGCTGCGGTGGCGAATAATTCTGTAGGGGCAGGGCTTGTCCCTGCCCGGTCTTTCTCGAATCGCCGGGCAGGGACAAGCCCTGCCCCTACAATCTTGCTTCATCGTGCGCGTTGTCGCCGACGGCGAGGCAGAACGTGATTTCGGGAGTTCGGCGTTAGCCGTTGGTGCGCTCGAACTCGCGCATGAACGAGACCAGAGCCTCGACGCCTTCGCGGGGGAAGGCGTTGTAGATGGAGGCGCGTATGCCGCCGACGGAGCGGTGGCCTTTCAGGCCGTCGAGGCCCGCCGTGGTCGCCTCTGTCGTAAACTTCTTCTCCAGCTCTTCCGAAGGCAGGCGGAACGTCACGTTCATAATCGAGCGCGAGTCCGGGTCCGCGTGCCCGCGATAAAATGGGGTCGAGTCAATCGCGTCGTAGAGCAGTTGCGCCTTCTCTTCGTTCTCGCGCTGCATCCCTGTGAGGCCGCCTTTCCCCTGAATCCACTTACAGACTAGATTGATGATGTAGATGCCCCAGGTGTTCGGCGTGTTATAGAGCGACTTGTTTTCGGTGTGCGTGCGATAATCCAGCATCGTGTGCAGCCCGTCTGGGATGCGCTTCAAGAGGTCGTCGCGGATGATGACGAGCGTGACGCCGCTCGGCCCCATGTTCTTCTGTGCACCCGCGTAGATGAGCGCGTACTTTTCGACCGGGATGACGTGCGACAGGATGTCGCTGGAGGCATCGGCAAAGAGCGGCACGCCGTTCGTTTCGGGCTCCTCTTTCCACTCGACGCCTTCAATCGTCTCGTTCGTCGTGATGTGAACGTAAGCGGCCTTCGGGTCGAGCTTGATCTCGTCTGGACCGGGTGTGCGCGTGAAGCCGCCGTCGGCCATCGTCGCGGCGATGTTGACCGCCCCCTCGCGTTTCGCCTCTTTGACGGCCTTCTTCCCCCAACTGCCCGTGACGATGTAGTCCGCGCTTCCCTGTTTCGGTAGCAGATTCATCGGGATCATCGAAAACTGTAAACTGGCGCCGCCCTGTAGGAAGAGGACCTGGTAATTCTCCGGGAGGCCCAGCAGGTCGCGCACGCCCTGCTCCGCGCCGCCGATAATCTCGTCGAAGGTCTTCGAGCGGTGGCTGATCTCCATCACGGACATGCCGACGCCCGGCAGACTTAACAGCTCGTCGCGCGCCTCCTCCAAAACGGGCACGGGCAAAACGGCGGGTCCAGCACTGAAGTTGTAGATGCGTTCGGTCATAAAATGTTCTCCTCGATTCGTAAATCGTGAATCGTAAATCGTAAATGGACGAAAGCGGCTTTTCTCTATTTACGATTTACGATTCACGATTTACGGCTTTTCTCCGTACTTCGGTCTCATCGCACGGCCTGCGATGCGCGCGACAACGGAGCGCGGCACGAGGCGTTCGGATTCGGTCGTCAGGTAGTTCGTCCAGCCGGAAATGATATGGCTTTTACCGCGTTTGAGTCCACCGAGCGCCGTGTCCACGACCTGTTCGGGCGTCTGCGCGCGGCGCAGCGGCGGCTTGTCCGTCTGCGCCGCTGCGAAAAAGTTTGTCTCCGTCACACCGGGACAGAGCGCCATCACGTGAACGCCGAAAGCGCGATTCTCGTCCCAGAGCGCTTCCGAGAAGGAGAGCACGAAGGCTTTGGTCGCCGCATAGACGGCCATGTAGGGCACGCCCTGAAAGGCCGCGGTCGAGGCGACGTTGATGATCGTGCCGCGCTTTCTCTCACGCATCGGCTTTAGGAAATAGTGCGTCAGGGCGACCAGAGATTTGATGTTGAGATCAATCATCTCCAGCTCGCGCGCGAGGTCGTGCGCCGTAAAGTCTCCCATCGAACCGAAGCCTGCGTTGTTAATCAGCGTCTCAATCTCAAGGCCGCGCCCGACTGTCTCTTCGTACAATCTCAAGCCTGCGTCCGTTTCCGTCAAATCAAGGGCCACATATTGAGCGCTGATGTTGTGCGCTCGCCCCAACTCGTTGCAGACGCTCGCCAGCTTCTCTTCTGTGCGCGCCACCAGCAGCAGATTCTCGCCCCGCGCGGCGAGCCTACGCGCGAAGGCTTCGCCGATGCCGCTCGATGCGCCTGTGATGAGAGTTGTCTTCATGAGTAAAGGTTAGCTCCTACGCCTCGCAAGCACAAACCAGACCACGCTGAGAATGAGTATCCCGCCGAGGATTTCGAGAATGACGGGCGTCCAGTTGGTCGAGGACGCCGCCGCCTGCTGGTTCGTAGCTGGCTGCTGGCTCACGGTCGAGCCCGTCACCAGGATAACGCGCGGGTTCGCCTCCCACGTCTCGTTGATTGCGTCTTCGACCGTTCCGTAGTCGAGGTCTGCGCGGGCGATGATGTACGTATCTTTGTCCTCTTCCTTTTCGCCCTTGAACCAGTCTTTGAGTCCCTGATAGAGGGCAGCTTTTTCAACACGCCTCCCGTCTAGATAGTATTCGCCGTCGCCCTTGACCTCGACGACCGCCGCAGACTTCCTGATGGTCTCCGGGTCAATGCGCTCATCCTGCATGACGCGCTTGACGACGGCCGTCGTGCCCTGACTCGTGGATGCGACTATTACTCTGAGCGTCGCAACCTCCGGCCCCGTCTTCGGGAACGACTGCGAAACCGGCGGCGTAGTCTCTTGCTCGTCAGCCGGGATGTCTCGCCTCATCACTTCCGGGCGCGTGTTCGCATCGAGCGGAACCTTCTTTTCGTCCGTCACGAGTCCCACAGGCGATGCGCCCGAATCCAGAACCCTCTTGGCGACCTTAAGGAGATCGCCATATTTGATAGCCCGGTCCGCTTTGATGAGGACGGTTTTGTCTATCTCGTACGTTTCAGGATTATAAATCCCCAATTCCTTACGCTGCTTGAACGCTTCTTCCAGCGTTTTGCCCAGGGGCTCTGGAGAGTTCACAGCCCCCATGTCCAGTTGATTCAAACTGATCTTAAGGTCGCGTCGAATCTCCACAAGCAGGGTTTGCGGGTTCGGCTTGATATGCCTTTCGCTCGGCTGCGGCGTCGGGGTCGGAGTCGGCGCAGGCGCGGGGCGCGATGGCGTCACGCGTAAGAAAGTTAAGAGCAGCAGCACGCCGCCTAAAGCGTGCGGAGCTCTCTTGCAGACTTCGAAATTAACGAACCGTCTGTTGAGTGCCGTCTTCATGACTGGCATCCCGCCATGTCCGGGAGATGAAAAGTTAGATGGTCTTTATCGACTGAAGACCTCGCACGGCGCTGCTGCGTAGCAGCACGTTGAATTTAGCCCGGCCTTTCAAGGCCGGGGCATAATGGCTCGCTAGTTTGTCGCGTCGCGTCAGCGACGATTGAACAGCACGTGCGATCAATCGTCGCTGACGCGACGCATTTCATCAGACACCATTTCATCCCGGCCTTGAAAGGCCGGGCTAAATTCAATCGCGTCGCTGACGCGACGCAGGGATTCGCGCGCCGCCGATGAAACTCAATTTAACCTCTAATCTCCAAGAGATTGAGTTCGAGGATGTCCGGGTTCTCCGCACGCAGGCGCTCAATCGTCTCCGTCGGAGGCGCGGCCTCCAGGTTGATGCGTGCGACCGCCGCCTCGGAGCCTTCGAAGATGATGTTCTCCATCTCCTGCACGTTGATGTTCGCGCCACGGACGGCGTCGAGCACATGCGCGAGCACTCCGGGGCGGTCCTGGTGGCGGACGACGAGCGTGTGAGTGGCGGGCGTGCGCTCGGCCAGGTTGACGACATTCGGCACGCGGCCAGTCTCTTTGAAAGATTGAATGATGCGGACCGTCTCGGCCGCAATCGCCTCCTGCGCCTGGTCCGTCGAAGCGCCGATGTGGTGCGTGCCGTAGAGATTCTCCTCTTTCGCGATTTCGTCCGTGAACTCGCCCGTGGCCGAAGTCGGCTCCGACGCGAAAACGTCGAGCCCGGCGCGAATCCTGCGCGTCCTCAAGGCATGTGTGAGCGCCCCCTGATCCACGACCTCGCCGCGCGACGTGTTGATGAAGATCGCGCCCTCCTTCATAGAGTTGAAGACATCCGCGCCGACAATCGAGCGCGTCTCCGGCTTCAGGGCTAGGTGCACGCTGACGACGTCCGCGACGCGCGCGACTTCCTGCGGAGTATCCAGACGCTCGACGCCTAAGCTCGCGGCGCGTTCAGGCGTGAGGCTGCGGCTCCAGGCGATCGTCTTCATGCCGAAGGCGCGCGCCCGCGGAATCATCTCCTGCCCGATCTGGCCCGTGCCGATGAGGCCGAGCGTGCGCCCGTAGAGGCCGCGCGCTTTGGAGAACTCTTTCTTGTTCCACTGGCCCTGACGCAGAGCGATGACGTTATCCGCGACGCGACGGTCGAGAGCGAGAATGAGAGCGAAGGCGAGTTCGGCGACGGCGATGGAGTTTTTGCCGGGACAGTTCGAGACGTAGATGCCACGCCGCGAGGCTGCGGCCACGTCAATCGTGTTGTAGCCTGCGCCCGCGCGGACGACCAGCTTCAGAGCGCCCGCCGCGAGCATCGCTTCGTTCACTTTCGTCGAACGCACGACCAGCACGTCCGGGTTCAAGGTCCGGATCGCCTCAACGAGCGCCTCGTCCTTCAAATCTGGCTGAAACGTTACCTGGCATCCGATGGCCGCAAGGCCGTCGCGCCCGGACTGCTCGAATTTGTCAGCTATCAGTATGTGCATATGATCAGTCCAGAGTCTGGAGTCTGGAGTCTGGAGTCGGAAGCCGGTTTTTGACTCCAGACTCCAGACTTAAGACTCCAGACTAATTAAACGTTATGGATCAAAATTCCGTCCCGCAGCTTCGGCTCGAACCATGTGGACTTGGGCGGCATGATGCTGCCTGCGTCGGAGACGCGAATCAAATCCTCTACGGTCGTCGGGTAGAGTGAGAAAGCGACAGCCGCTTTTCCTTCGTCAACGAGCCTTTCGAGTTCTTTGGTGCCGCGGATGCCGCCGACGAAATCTATACGCTTGTCCGTGCGCACGTCCTTGATGCCGAGGATCGGGTCGAGCAGTTGGTCCTGAAGGACGCTGACGTCGAGCGAGGCCACGGGGTCGGCGGTCGCGACCGCGCCCGCTTTCGGCGTCAGCCCGTACCAGCGCTTGACGAAATACATGCTCCACTGGCCCGGCCGCCCTGGCGCGGGCGGCGCATCCTCCGTCACGTTGAATTTAGTGGTGACCTTCAGGAAAAATTCGCCGGGCGTCAGGTCCGTCAGCTCGCGCACGACGCGGTTGTATGGAAGTATCCGCAACTGATTGTCAGGGAAGAGCACGGAGAGAAAAAAGTTGTACTCCTCGTCGCCGGTGTGCGAGAAGCTGCGATCTTTCAGTTCGGCGCGTGCGCGACTGGCGCTCTTTGCGCGGTGATGCCCGTCCGCGATGTAGAGCACCGGCACCTCGCGAAACGCCTGCACGAAGCGCACCGGGTCGGGCGCGTGCCAGATCGTGTGCTGAACGCCGTCCGGCGCTGTGAAGTCGTAGATGGCCTCAGACATGGTCGTCTCCATCACCATCGTGTCAATCTCCTGGCGCGCGCGATAGGTGAGAAAGACAGGTCCCGTCTGCGAGTTCAAAGTCATGATATGGCGCGTGCGGTCGTCCTCCTTGTCGCGGCGCGTGCGCTCGTGTTTGCGTATGATGTCGTTGTCGTATTCGTCAACGGAGCAGCAGGCGACGACGCCTATCTGTTCCTGCTCGCCCATGATCAGGCGGTAGAGGTAGATGCTCGGAATCTCCTCCATCTCCAGTGGGCATTCCCGAATCAGCTTCTCGAAATTATCCGCGGCCTTGCGATAGACGGCGTCCGAGTAGATGTCCGTGCCATCGGGTAGATCAATCTCCGGGCGCGAGACGTGCAGGAAGCTGAGTGGGTTGTCGGCCGCAAGGGCGCGCGCTTCCTCCGTGCTGACGACGTCGTAGGGCGGACTCGCCACCTCCGTAACTTTATCTGCCGGGGGACGCAGAGCGCGAAAAGGATTGATAATAGCCACTGGCGTTTCTCCTTCAAATTGGCGGTCAGCGCTCAGCAATCAGCTATCAGCAAGAGATTTGCCTGCGCTTGTGCTGAATGCTGAAAGCTAATTGCTGATTGCTTATGGTGTAAGACTATCCGCTTGTGCGGTTCCGGGGCAAGCCCGTGAGGGCTCCTTTGAGGCCCGGGAGCGTGGGCGCTCTGCTTCCGGCCGGACGCGTGAGACGACTATAATGTTTCGCGATTCACCTTTGAAGAATGTGGAGGGCCGAAGATGGCTGAGCTGGCGAGCCGTGAGTGTGTGCCGTGCCGCGGCGGGGTGCCGCCATTGCGCGGCGCGGAGCTGCTGGGTTTTCTGGAACAACTGGACGGGTGGGAGGTGATCGAAGAGCACCACCTGCGGAAAAACTTTGGGTTTAAAGATTTCCGTGGGGCGCTTGAGTTCGTTAATCGTGTCGGCACTCTGGCGGAAGAGCAGGGGCATCACCCGGACATCTCTTTCGGCTGGGGCAAAGCCGAAGTCACCATCTGGACCCACAAGATTGACGGCCTCACCGAAAGCGACTTCATCCTGGCGGCGAAGATAGATAAGCTCTAATAAATGATGAACGCGGAACGATGAAGGATGAACTGGAAAGCATCTGTTTTCTTTGGCTTCATCCTTCATCGTTCCGCGTTCATCATTTCAAGATAGACCCGCTCCGTTTCGTCAACCATGCGTTCGAGACTGAAGCGAGCATGCGCCGCCTCGCGTGCGAGCTGGCCGAGGCGCGCACGCTCACGAGCGTCTTCGAGCAGCCCGAGCACGGCCCTTGAGAGCGCTTCGCCGTCGCCGACAGGGACAAGCAAGCCCCCCGTTTCGCCTTCCTCGATGATTTCTCGCGCGCCTTCGGTCGCGGTCGCGACGACCGGAAGCCCTGCGGCCATCGCTTCGACTATCGAAAGGCCGAATGATTCCGTGTGCGAGGCTGAGACGTAAAGGTCCAGCGATGCCAAAAGCGGCGCGACATCGTCGAGCCACCCTGTGAAGTGCACGCGCTTAGTCAGATTCATTTCTTTCGCCAGACTTTCGAGCGCGGCGCGGTGCTCGCCCGCCCGCGTCGCGTCCGCGCCGGCGATGATGAAATGAACGTCGGCCCTACGGCGCGCGACGAGTGCCGCCGCCCGCAGGAGATCCTCATAGCCTTTCTGCCTCTTTATTTCGCCAACCGCCCCGACCAGTGTGCCGCCGTGCGGAATCTTCAGCTCGCGGCGAAAAGCAGCCCGGTCAGAAGCTTTGAGCCCGGCGTCCAGACGCCTGAGGTCAATGCCGTTCGGGATGGTTGTAATCCTGCGCGCCGGGAAAATCTTCTGCTTGAGAAGCGTGCGCTCGACCGCGCTGGAGACGGCGATGACGCGCGCCGCGTGCGAGAGCGTGACGGTGTGAAGACAGTTCAACGGGAAAAGGACGTGGCGTGTGAGGACGAGCTTCGTCCTGCGATTGCGTTTTGTCGCCAGAGCCGCCAGCGGGTAGTCGCGTGCCAGGTGCGCGTGAACGATCTCTATCTCGTGCTCGCGCACGAGGCGCGATAAGGCGAGCGCGCTTCCGACATCGAGCGCGTTGCTGAGACGCGCCGTGAGAATATTCCGCGCGGGAAGCGCGCTCAGTTCTTCGCGGAGCGGCGAGCTTGTGGGAAGTGCCGCATAGACTTCATGGCCCCGTGCCGAGAGCGCGTTCGCGAGGTCTGCCAGGTGTCTCTCGCCACCGCCCATATTGCGCGCGGAACTGACTTGTAAAATTCTCACCATTGAATCGTAAATCGTGAATCGTGAATCGTAAATAGACGAGCGGACGTATTTCCCATTTACGATTCACGATTTACGATTTACGGCTCTTGATGGCGGAGTCATCGTAGCGCGCGAGCAGGTCGGCCGGGTCCTGGTAAATCTCCACGCAGCCTGCCGCTTTCAATTCCGCCTCGGGGAAGCCGCCGCAGAGGACGCCTATGGTCCGCAAGCCTATTTTGCCCGCGGCCTGAGCGTCGTAGGGCGTGTCGCCGACGACGATTGCCTCGTCAGCTTTAATGCCATCCAGGCGTTCGAGCGCGGCCTCGAAGATGTCCGGATGCGGCTTTGACTTGTCTGCGTCGTCGGCGGAAGTCTCTTCTTCGACGAGGTCTTCGATGCGCGCGATCTTCTTATAGACTTTGAGCTCCTCCTCTTTCGCGGACGACGCGAGGGCGATGCGCAGGCGGTCGTCCCTGATACGGCGGAGCAGGTCGCGCACGTGCGCGAAGGGGCGGACGCGCTTGATGAAGTCCCGCTTGAAAAGCTCGCCCCGATATTTTTCCAACTCTTCGCCGAACTCTCTGAGCTCTTCTTTTGAGAAGAAGACGGGCATTAGCTGGTCGCCGCCCTTGCCTATCTGGTGACGCACCTCGTCGAAAGGGACGTCACGGCCGAAATGCTCGAAGGCTTCCTTCCAGGCTTGCGCGTGCAGGTCCACCGAGTCAACGAGCGTCCCATCAATGTCGAAGATGACGGCTTTGATCATAGTCTGGAGTCTGGAGTCTAGAGTCTGGAGTCGAAAAAAACAAATGGACTTCAGACTCCAGACTCCAGACTCCAGACTTAAATTTTGGTGTCGGCTTTCAACGCTTGCTGTGCCGCGCTTGTTTGGCTTTGATACGCTGGGGAAGAAGCGGACAGGGCCCTCGCTCCCTGTGGATTTGACAAGGCGCGCCGCAGAGGCTCAACATTAGAGGCAAATCCCCTTCGTTCCCCTGCCAAAAGGCTGAAGGCGCGCGTCGTCGGCACACCGATTGCCGTTCTGACGCTTATGGAAAAGTGCATGCCCTCGCCGGAAAAGAGAATTTGAAAACCTTTAAGGAGTGACAGACGTTATGGCTAACAAAGCTACATTGGTCACAGGTCTTTTCAAAACACGCACGGCGGCAGAGGCGGCCGTTGATGCGTTGATGAAACGAGGCTACACGCGCGACGAGATCAGCGTGCTGATGTCTGACGCGACGCGCAGCAAAGAGTTTGCGGTCGAGACGCGCTCACACGCGGCGGACGGCGCTGGCATCGGCGGGGCTGTCGGCGGCACAATCGGCGCGGTGCTCGCGGCAATCGCGGCCACCGGGGCGAGCGTTGTCATCCCCGGAATCGGGCTGGTGGTTGCCGGACCGATTGCTGCGGCGCTGGCAGGCTTAGGCGCGGGAGCGGCGACGGGCGGACTCGTTGGCGCGCTCATCGGCGCGGGCATTCCGGAACACCGCGCCAGAGTTTACGACGCGGGACTGCGCAGCGGCGGCATCCTGCTCGGCGTCGAGGCACGTAGCAGCGATGATGCGGACAACCTGCAAAAGTTCCTGGAAGATTTGGGAGCAGAGCACGTCAGACAAGAATAATGCAAAATTAAAAATGAAAAATGTAAAATTGCGGCGACAGCCATTCTTCTCTTTTGCATTTTTCATTTTTAATTATTAGGGGGCGACATGGAGAGGACGGAAAAGTCTATCGAGATTAATGCGCCGGTCGGTGTGGTCTTTGACCTCTACAGCGACTTCGAAAGGTTCCCGGAGTGGATGAAGCACATCAAGGAGGTGCGGCGAACGGGCGAGAACTACACACGGTGGACCGCCGACGCGCCTCTCGGGATCAACGTCGAATGGGAGGCCGAAACAACAGCGCTTGAGCCGAATCGTAGGATCGCCTGGCAGACCGTGCGCGGCGACGTCGAGATGGAAGGCGAGGTGACGTTCGAAGAGACGACCCCTGACACGACGCGGATGCACGTCGCGCTCTCATACAGACCGCCCGCGGGCCATCTGGGCGCTCTCGTCGCGAAACTCTTCGGCAACGACCCCGAAAAGGAGATTGATGAAGAGCTGCGCCGCTTTGCAGAGCTGGCGGAAAATGCCGCCGGGAAGAAGAGCCGCAAGGCCGCGTGAACGACCGGGAAAGTTAGTTGTAAAGTAAAAGCCTCCGTGGAGACTTTGCAAGAGTCTCCACGGAGGCTTTCAGTTTGAGACGCTTTCGCAAGACTATCTGCCGACGGCCTTGCCCACGTCCTCAATCGCTTCGCCGACTTCGCGCTTGGCTTTGCCATACCCCTCCTGAAGATTACCGCCGGCGCGCTCGGCTGTCCCTTCAGCTTCCATCTCATCGTCATTGATTGCCCGACCGACGTTCTCTTTGACGGCCCCTTTGGCCTGATCGAATTTCCCTTCAACCTCATCTTTATTCGGCAGTCCCATGATTAGTTCTCCTTTATCGCTCGTTCTTTAATCCCGTGAGAGCGTGACGAACATTTGCCAGCGCTCTCACGGGATTTGAGCGAAAGAGACGGCAAGCAACATGCCAACAGGGAGCGCGAATTTTCAGCAAGAGGCTGCAAGCGCGTGTTAAGTGTTGAGGGATAAAGGATGCGCTGGAAAAACCGGACGGGTTGGAACCATCATCGCTTAAAACTCAGGCGGGTGCGTTTCCGTACAAATGTGGGAACGAAATGAATGAAAAGCAGATGCCGGATGTTAGATGCTGGATACTAGTGCTCTGTAATTTTAGTTCATAGAGTTTTTGAATTGCCACTAGCTTTAGCTAGTGGAGAAGATGGGAAATTAATCGGCTTTAGCCGAACCCTTCGGCTAAAGCCGAGTTCTTTCTGGCCTGATTATCCTCCAGCTAAAGCTGGAGGCAATTCAAAAACTTCGATTATAGAGCACTAGTAAAAGCAGCTACTGACATCCAGCATCTAGCATCCGACATCTGCTCTTTAAATTTTTCCGCCAAGCTTTTCGTAGATCGGCAATCTGACCTCGAAGCGTGTGCCGAAGTCCGGTTCGCTGACGACCATGAACTGGCCGTTGTGGCGCGTGACAATGCCGTGCGAGGCGGAAAGGCCCAGGCCCGTTCCGGCCTCGCCTTTGGTCGTGTAGAAGGGCTCGAAGATGCGCTCGATGACTTCCGGCGGCATGCCTTTGCCCGAATCCGCGACCCAGAAGCAGGCGCTATCCAATTCGGCGCGCGTGCCTATCTCTATCTCGCCGCCGTCGGGCATCGCGTCCACAGCGTTGAAGAGCAGATTGAGCAGAACCTCGCGCAGCTCTGCGCGCTCGCCGAGTACATGAACGCCGTCTTTGCTCTCGATCTGCACATTGATGCTCCCGGAGCGTCTGCCGGATTTACTCTCCCATTTCGGTTTGGCGATCTCGACGGTCGTCGTAATCAACTCCGCCAAGTCAATGGGCGCGAACTCTTTCGACTGGTCGCGCCGCGCGAAGTCCAGGATACGGCGTAAGGTCTTCGAGCCGTCGGCCACAGCGTTGACGATTGCCTCCAGACTCTTCGACGTGGCCTCGTCGGCCGCGCGCCTTTGCAGCAGCTGCGCGCGTCCCTGAATGACCGTCAGCGCGTTGTTGAGATTGTGAGCGACTCCCGCCGCGAGCTCGCCGACGGCGCGCAGCTTATCCGACTGGGCCATGCGCTCGTTCGCGCGTTTGCGCTCCGTCATGTCCCGCAGGAAGACGAGCGCGCCCGCAACCATTCCGTCCTTCCAGAGCGGTGAGGTGTGGGCCTCCGCGTAGCGGACGGCGCCGTCTGCGCGCATGGCCTGAACTTCGATCTCCATATCCTCGCCGGCAAGCGTCTTTTTGATACTCGCCATCGTCGCTGCCCTCAATTCGGGAGAGACGAGCTCAGTGAACTCCCTGCCGTACAGGGCAGTCGGCATCAGCCCGTTGGCCGACCCGGCGCGCTCGTTCATCCAGGTGATGTGGCCGTCACGGTCCAGGGCGTAAATCTCATCCGGACTCAAATCCGCGAGGCTCGCCATGAACGCCTTGTGCTCAAAGGCCTCTGCCTCGGCGCGCCGCAACTCCGAGATGTCACGCGCCACCACCATCACGCTCCCCGTCAGGGCGTTATGCGCGTCCCGGATGGGGACGACGCGGACGAGTGTGGAGCGATCGAGTCTCTCGCCCGCCAGAATCTCCACCTCGACCTTCTCGCCGCTCGCGAGCGCGCGTTCGACCAGGCACTCGGCGGCCCCTTCGACGCGCCAGAACATCTCGCAGCACCGCCGCCCTTCCAGAGAAAGCTCGTTGGCGGCCGTTTCGATCTGCGCGCCGGCGCGGTTCGTGCGGCTCAAACGTTTCTCCGCGTCGAAGAGGTAAAAAGCGTCGGGCAGCGCGTCGAGCGCCGCGCTCAGTACTTCCGCGGTGTCGGTCTGAACGGGCAGTAAAGTATTGGCTGTTAAATCCAGCGTGGAAAAGTCTGTGTGTTCCATTTGCCTCAGGGAAAACCGGGGTGAAGCTTCGGGCGGCTGCCGTGGAAGAGCAGCCGCGCGGGGCATAAGTATATTAGCAGATTATCCGGCCTGGTGGGGAAATATTTAAAATGGCCTGGGGAAGGCTGCCGAAGATTTCGGCGGAAAGAAAAAGGGTGCGCCCTGTTAAAAGCGGCGCACCCGAAAAATAGGCCTCTTTGTGAGCTTCCCTCTAGAACTCGAAGCGCACGGCCAGCTGAACCTGCCGCTCGCGGAAGAGCGTGCTGTCGGCTCCCGTGACGCTTCCGAAGCCGCTCGCTCCGCCGTTGAAGTTCAACTGCGAGCAGGGGGTTGTCGCCGTTCCAGTGGAGCAGACCGAATAGAACGTGGTGCTCACGGAGGTGACCTGCGTGCGGTTGAACAGGTTGAAGGCCTCTGCCAGCACTTCCAGCTTCGTGCCTTCGGTGATGGCGAAACGACGCGAGAGTCGAAGATCTACGTACCAGATGTTCGGCTGCTTGAAGGCGTTGCGCGGCAGGAACGCTAAACGCGTCGCGCCGCCCGAGCCGTTGAGTCCGCCGCCCGGAGTGGACGTGTTCGCGGCGAAACCGAAAGCGGGTCCGAAGTTGCTGCCCACGCCGGTAGCGTTGCCGCCCGGGCTCACGGAGCCGGACACGTTGCCGGTGTAGCGCTGACCCGAGAAGGCGTTGAGGATGGGAGCAATCGTCCAACCGTTAAGGATCGCCCGTCCCACCTTGCTGTCCTTCAGGCCGGCGAAGTTGGTGTTGTAAACCACGCTCGCCACGAACTTGTGACGCCTGTCGAAGTTGGACAGGCTGTTCTCGCCGTGCGGGTCGAAGGCGTTGAACGGAAGATTGTTCGACGTGAAAGTGGTCGAACTCTGACCGTCATCCTGTGAGCGCGAAAGCGTGTAGTTGACCTGGAACTGCAAGCCGCCCGTCAGACGACGGTTGGCCTGAAGCACCAGCGCGTTGTACTTGGTGTTGACGCTGCTGCGAATCTCCGTAATCTGCGCGAAGCTCGTGTTCGGTCTTGGTCCCGTAAAGATGGGCATCAGCCAGACAGCGCCGTCGAGCGGGCCGCCCACCAGGGTGAAAGGCACGGTGCGCGTCGGCGCGGGCAGGTTGGTGTCCACGAAGTTCGGGAGATAGCGTCCGGCGCTGAAAAGGTAAGAGGCGGAGACCACCGTGTTGCGCGTAATCTCGCGCTCGAAGATGAAATCGGCCTGGTGAATCAGCGGGAGCTGGAAGTCATCCTGGAAGTACTGAACGGCCGGGGTCGTCAGAGTTCCCGGAGGAATCAGGTTCGGGAATGATGGAGCAATCGCGTTGGATGCGTTGACCGACACCTGACGCTGCGCCACGTCGGCGCCGAGACCCGTGTTGATGAGCGCGTTGTACACGGTCGAGTTGATGACGCGCCCGTAGTAGATGCCCCAGCCGCCGCGCATCGAGGTCTTGCCATCACCAGTGACGTCATAGGCGAAGCCGAGGCGCGGTCCCCAGTTGTTGTTGTCCTCAACCTTGTTGCCGGTCTGCGGCAGCGCGGGGTTGATGTTGATCGGGTCGGGATTGCGCTGGACTTCATAGCGCATGCCGAGGTTCAGCGTCAGGCGCTGCGAATAGCGCCAGTCGTCCTGGAAGAAGAGGTTGATGTCGTTCGTCTTCATCGTCAGACCGAGGACGCCGAATCCCTGGTTGAAGTTGCCGCCGTAGCACTTGCCGGCGGTCCTGGCGCTGCTGTAGCACGGAGTGTTGGCCGCTATCCCGCCGAGGAAGAAGTTGTAGTCAATGATGAAATCATTGAGTCCAGCGTAGTAACCCGCGGCGTTGACGCCACCCGTGTAATTAAACTCGCCGCCGGAGAAGCGGAGGTTGTTGATGATGTCCGTGACGTGGTTAAAGTCGCCGCCGAACTTGAGCGTGTGGTTGCCGACCGTGGCCGTCATCGTGTTGGCAAACTGAGTGCGCCGCTCGTCCGGGAAAGCGGGTCTCTCAAGAAACTCCGGGATGCCGAACGAGAAGCCGTTGGTGATAAAGGTCTGCGGTGAACGACCGCCAACCGAGTTGGTCGGCTCGCCCGGCAGCGGCGGCTGGCTGATCTGGAACTCTTTATCGCGCCCGTACTGGAAGCGGAATTCGTTGAGCAGCGAGCTCGACAGCGTCGAGTTCAGGCGCAGGCTCAGCCAGTCAATGTTGACGAAGTCGTCGCCGAAGTTGTCACGGGCGCGCGTGTTGATGGCCTGCGTCTGAACGCCAGCGGGCGATTCCCAGCGCAGGCTGTTGAAGGTCGCCGTGAACGTATGGTTGTTGTTGATGTTCCAATCAATCTTCGGCAGGATGAGCCGCTGATCGCCGCGGCGCGGAACTTCGCCGGAAATGCTGTTCAGGAAGTTGAGCGCCCGATCAACCTGGGCCTGGGTCAGGCCTTTGCCGGTTCCCAGCGTGCCGTTGCGATTCGTGCTGCCCGTCGTGCCCGGATAGGCCGGGCAATTAGTCAAGGTGGTCGCCTGTCCCGCCGCGCGTGTGAGCAGGCAGGTATCGGCACGGTTCAGGAAGTCCAGGGCGGTGTAGGTCGAGACGCCCGGGAAGTTGCGCTTCTGCTGGTCGTAAGAGAAGAAGAAGAACGCCTTGTTCTTCACAATCGGTCCGCCGATGGTGCCGCCGTACTGGTGGCGCACGTCTTCCGGCTTGAAGGCGACGGGCGTGAAGACGCCGTTGACGTTCTGCGTGATGAAGCTGCGCGGGTTGCGCGCGCCCCATTTGTTGTTGCGCTGATAGTAGAAAGCGGACCCGTGAAACTCGTTGGTCCCGGACTTGGTCACGGCGTTGACCACGCCGCCGGCCGAGCGTCCGTACTCGGCGGAATAGCTGGAGGTGTTGACCTGGAATTCGCGGATCGCGGCCTGGCTGATCGAATAGCTGATACGCGTGCGCCCGCGCTCTTCGGCGAAGAACGCCTGGTTGTTGTCGCCGCCGTCAACCGTATTGTTGTTGAGCAATCCGGAGATGCCGCGGAACGAGATCAGGCCGAACGTCCCGTCGGGCACTGCGCCCGGCGTGAGCAGCGCAAAGTTAGACCAGCGCCGGCCGTTGATGGGCAGCTCGTTAATCGAGGTCTGGTTGATGTTGGAGGAGAAATCTTGCTGCGCCGTGTTAATGACGGGCGCTTCACTCGTCACCTCTACGTTTGCCGTCTGCGTGCCGAGCGAGAGCGGAGCGTCAAGGGAGTTGACGACGCCGACTTCGACCACGACCTTTTCCAGTGTGTAAGCGCCGAAGCCGGAAGCGTTGATTACGACGGTGTAGGTGCCTGGTTGAAGATTAGTAATGCGGGCACGGCCTTCATCGTCCGTCGTCGCCGTGTCCTCTTTGTTGGTTTCGGTGTTGCGAACCGTCACCGCCGCTCCGGGCACGACCGCGCCCTGCGGATCTGTGACGCTGATGCCGATAGCGCCAGTCGTCGTTGACTGTGCGAATGCCAGCGCGCTCAGTGCAAACACAAGGAGCGTGGCAAAAGAGAGCCGGAAGAATTTGTACATGCTGGGGAACTCCTTCAGAGCAATTTGATGAGTGAAGTTGTTAGCCTATCTGCCGGTCGCGGCAGGCGGGCGCAGAAAGTCGCCCTGGATTCCGAAAACGTTTCAGAACTGCTGATCTCAAAAGGCGTGATACAGACCAAGTGAAACCTAGTGTAGAAGCATTCTTCTATCATGCCGGAAGTCGTTTACGCAAGCCTTACCATGTGGACGAAAGTCGCACTTAATTATCAAACTTTCTGACCACATGGTGGAAGTTGATTTCAGAGCAGTGGAGCAGGTGCCCGGAACAAATCGCTTACGGCAAAACTTATGCCGGGAGGGCGCGCCCGAAGGTCTCAGAACATAAGAATATGATTTGGTGGGGATTATCTACAAACCCGCTCCGGCCGTGGGTATCCTCAAACTCAAAAATTTGGATTTTTCTATGAAATACAGGAAAAGCCGGAAAACAGTGACGAGTGACGAGTGACGAGTGACAAGATAAAACCTGTCCTGGCTTGTCACTCGTCACTCGTCACTTGTCACTGCCTTTACACCCTCTCGCAGATGATGGCGATGCCCTGGCCGCCGCCGATGCAGGCCGTCGCCAACCCGTAGCGGCTGCCGCGCCTCTGCAACTCGTTGAGCACCGTCAGAACCAGACGTGTGCCGCTCGCGCCCAATGGGTGGCCCAGCGCGATGGCGCCACCGTTGACATTCGTCTTCGAGCGATCCAGGCCGAGCTCTTTCTCGACCGCCAGATACTGCGCGGCGAAAGCTTCGTTGACCTCGACGAGGTCAATATCTTCGAGTTTCAATCCGGCCTTCTCCAGAGCTTTGCGCGTCGCCGGCACGGGGCCAATGCCCATCACCTCCGGCTCGACTCCCGCGTAGGCCCAGCTGACGATGCGGCCCAGGGGCTTCAGGTCGCGCGCCTTGACGAACTCCTCGCCACAGATGACGAGCGCCGCCGCGCCGTCAACAATACCGGACGCGTTGCCGGCCGTGACGAAGCCGTCTTTGCTGAAGGCCGGACGGAGTTTCGCTAAGCCTTCCAGTGTGGTCTCGGGGCGCAGGTGATCGTCCGCCTCGAAAAGCTCCACACCTTTGCGCGTCTTGACCTCGACGGGCACGATCTCTTCGGCGAAGATTCCGGCATCCAGGGCGCGCTTGGCCTCTTGCTGAGAGCGCAATGCGTAACGGTCCTGTTCTTCGCGCGAGATTTCGTGACGGCGCGCGAGGTTCTCGGCCGTGCCGGCCATAGGGGTGTTGCAATAGGTGTCCAGGAGCGCGACCATCAAACTGTCTTCGAGTTTGCCCTGCCCTAGGGCAAAGCCAGAGCGCGCCCCGCGAATCACGTGCGGGGCCTGCGACATTGATTCCATGCCGCCGACCAGACACGTCTGCGCCTCGCCGAGTTGAATCATCTGCGCGCCGGAAATGATTGATTGAATGCCGCTGCCGCAGAGGCGATTGACCGTCAGGGCTGGACGATCAAAGGGGATGCCTGCTTTCAGTGCGACGTGGCGCGCGCCGTAAATGGCGTCGCCCGAAGTCTGGAGCGCGTTGCCGATGATCGTGTGATCAATCTCGTCGCCCGCCACGTTCGTCGCTTCGAGCGCCCCGCGCGCCGCCACCGCGCCCAGATCAATCGCCGAAATATCCTTCAACGCGCCGACGTACTCGCCCATCGGCGTCCGCTTGCCGCCCAAGATAAAGAGATCACGAGCCATTAGTTTTAGTTAACCTTTCGATAGTGGAAATACCGACTGTTGTTAGAAACAGAAAAGAGTAACAGAGCGAAAGAGAGAGCGTCAATTTCAGGCGCTTGAGGCTCAGGGTCTATTCATTTTCGGAATTGAGGAAAGTCGAGAAACAGGACTATCCACGAATCTACACGAAATGACACGAAACAAATCATGACGCTTTAGTGTCGTTTCGTGTGGCTTCGTGGATAGTTCCTTGCTCTACTGCGAATGAATAGACCCTGTACCTGCGCCTCTTACTTTGCGATACTTCGAGTTGTATGGTAATTTACCCGGCTCACGACCGCCCTCATCGGCCTCGTGTTGGTTCAGAACCTGCGGTTCATCCCCTTAACCATACTCAATTTATTAAGCTGTAGGAGAACTACCCTTGAGAGATACAACTTACCCCCGTCTTTCCGGGCGCATGACTGCGTTTGCCGGAATCTTGTGCCTGCTTCTGTTAACCTCAGCTCTGCACGTCGCGGCGCAGACCCCATCGGCGGAAGAGCTGAATCGTGATCGCAACCGTGGGCTGGTCATGTTGCAATCAATGCGAGAATATCTGAAAGAGTACTATTACGATCCGAAATATCACGGCCTGGATTTAGAGGCGCGTTTCAAGAACGCCGAAGGGAAGATGAAAGAGGCTGTCAATCTCGGACAGGTTTTAGGCATCATCGCGCAGACGTTAGTCGAGTTGAACGATTCGCATACCTTCTTCGTTCCCCCTCCACGCCCGGTTGATGTGGACTACGGTTGGAAGATGCAGATGATCGGCGATGCCTGTTACGTCGTCGCCGTTAAGCCGGGCAGCGATGCCGAAGCGCAGGGCTTGAAGCCGGGCGATGAGGTCATCTCGCTGGATGGTTTCAAGCCGACGCGGCAGAATCTCTGGAAGATGGAGTACAACTACAATGTCCTCAGACCACAGCCGGGCAAGCGCGTCGTCGTCCGCGCGCCGGATGGCCAGCAACGCGAGCTTGCGTTGAAGGCCAAAGTGGAGAAGAAGCCGAAACAGATTAATCTGACGGAACTCTACAACGACCTTTACGAAGAGAGAGAGGATGAAAGAAAACTGCCCCGCGTCTTCGAGTTGAAGGACGACAATGTTCTCATCTGGAAGCTTCGTGAGTTCGGCCTGACTGAAAGCAAAGTGGACGACACGATGAAAAAAGCCAGAGAGCATAAGGCGCTGATCCTGGACCTGCGCGGCAACGGCGGGGGATATGAGATCACCTTGAAGCGCATGCTCGGTTATTTTTTCGATCGAGAGATAACTGTCGGCGAACTGAAACGCCGCAAGGAGACCAAAACGCTCAAAGCCAAGTCGCGCGGCGATAAAGTTTTCAAAGGCCAGTTGATCGTGCTCGTTGACAGCAATTCCGGTTCAGCCGCGGAGCTTTTCGCGCGCGCCATCCAGATAGAGAAACGCGGAACAGTTCTGGGCGACCGCTCCGCCGGCGCGGTCATGCGCTCCGTCTTTCGGCCCGGATTGCTGGGAGATATGAGCAACGGAAACATGATTCCGTATGGCGCTTCGATCACAGATTCCGACATCATCATGACGGACGGCAACAGTCTGGAGCACGTCGGCGTCGCGCCGGACGAATTGATCCTGCCGACCACCTCCGACCTCGCAAACAGGCGTGACCCGGTGCTGGCACGGGCCGCTGCGCTTGTCGGCGCAACTCTCTCGCCTGAGAAGGCCGCCGAGCTCTTTCCGCTTGAACTGGAGAAATAAGGCGTCTGGAATTGACGACTGAAGGCAAAGGTAAACTTTGCCTTCAGTCGCCGTTCGCCGCCGAGGCGTCAGCTTTAAGGAGAAGATTTGGTTTGAGGGTTCAAAGGTCAATCGGCCTTCGATTAGTGTTGAGCTTGCGGGCGCTAACGGTCGTGTGCTCTCTTCTCGCTGCCTCCGGCGTTCTTCATAGCGCGCGAGCGCAGACCATCAATTTCGAGCGCGACCGCGGACGCGACATCCTGAACCGGTTGAAGGAAGACATTCGGGAAAATTACTACGACCCGAAATTTCGCGGCATTGATCTGGACGCACATTTCCGTCTGGCCGAGGAGAAGATCAAACAGGCCACTTCGGTCGGCCAGATTTTCGGCATCATCGCGCAGGCGCTGGTCTCCTTCAACGATTCGCACACGCGCTTCCTGCCTCCGGAACTGACTACCAATACAGAGTACGGCTGGCAGATGCAGATGATCGGAGAGCGCTGCTACGTGGTCGCCGTCCGGCCCGGGAGCGACGCGGAGGCGCGCGGCCTCAGGCCCGGCGATCAGGTCCACGCCATAGATCAGTTCAAGCCGACGCGCGACAACCTGTGGGTCCTGCAATATCTCTACTACACTCTGAAGCCGCAGCCGGGCATGAAGCTGGACGTCGAGAGTCCTGACGGGCGACGGCGCGAGCTGGTCGTCAAATCCAAGGTCACGCCAGTCGAGCCGCTCAAGACGCGCTACGACGAGGAGCTTTTCCGCACACGCGAAGCCGAGAACGAGGCGAGTCTGAACCGCCACCGTTACGTGGAGGCCGGTGACGAGCTGATGATCTGGAAGATGCCCCGGTTCGACCTGGACGATATTCAGGTGGACGAGCTGATGTCGAAGGCGCGAGGCCGAAAGGCTTTGATTCTGGACCTGCGCGGCAACCCCGGCGGATTTGTCCTGACGCTCCAGCGCCTCGTCGGCCATTTCTTTCCCGCGGACTTGAAGATCGCGGACCTGAAAGGGCGCAGGGAACTGAAGCCGATGGTGGCGAAGACGCGCGGCGATAAGATTTTCAAAGGGCAGCTCATCGTGCTCGTTGACAGCAGATCGGCTTCGGCGGCGGAAGTCTTGGCGCGCGTTGTACAGCTTGAGAAGCGCGGCACGGTCCTGGGCGACCGCTCGGCTGGCGCCGTGATGCGGAGCAAGTATTACCGGCACGAGATGGGCTACGGCAAGGTCATCGTCTTTGGCGCAAGCGTGACGGACGCGGACATGCTGATGACGGATGGCGGCAGCCTTGAGAACATCGGGGTCACGCCGGACGAGCTGTTACTGCCGACCGCCAGAGACATGGCCGAGGGGCGCGACACGGTCCTGGCGCGCGCCATTGCGCTCGCCGGTGGAAAGATCAGCCCGGAGAAAGCGGGCACGCTCTTTCCCTTCGAGTGGCGAAAATAGACCGAACCTCAGCAGGTGGTTATTGAGGGCCGGTGGCGAAAAGCATCGGCCCTCATTTTTTGAAGCGATTCTTGTCCCGGTAGCGGTGCAGCAGCTCTTCCAGAAAACCTTCGTAAGTGAAAGTCGCATAATCGTAGGCGGGGCGCAGCTTGTAGAGGATAGGCAGCGCCACGCGCCAAGCCATCCACAGGCGGACGTGGTCCGGGAGTTCCCAGCGGCGGCGCAGGAACACCTCGACGACTTCGATCTCGCGCTCCGTGATTAAGCTAATCTCCGCCGTGAACTGAACCGGGCGAAACGAGCGGCGCAAAGCCGTGTCTGAGACGGGCGCGTTAAAGACCTGGTCAAACGTCGGGGCTTCCGTTTCGCGTTCCCTGACCACCACGCTTCCGGCAAAGAGGTCGCCGACTCGCTGGTCACGATTGTTGATGAAGACGCAGATGAGGCCTATGGAGTAGAAGGGAATAGGTTGAATGTCGAAGATGCGCAGGAGATTGCGTACGGCTGCCTCCCAGAAAGTGATGGGCCGCCCGTCCTCGCGGATGACGCGCAGCTTCAGCCAGCGCTTGCCGGGCGTCTGCCCGTTCCAGAGCCATTCGAAGAGGATGAAGTAGCCCGCCAGGACGGTAAACCCTGCGAGGATGAGGATGGCGAGCAGCCACTTCGAAGCGCTATCCCTGGCCCCGGACATCAGAATGCTGATGATCCCTCTGACGATGAAGAAGAGCGGGATGAGCTGCAACGTGTGATCGAAGGCGCACGCGAGAAAGCGATTGCCGATGGACGCCAGGGGAAAGTGCAGGGGCACGCGCTCCGGCGTCTCGATAATCAGAATCTCTTCGTTGGCAATTGCCGCAGACATCTCTTAACTATCCGATTGTCTGGGTCTGGGCAGAACCTGTTTATCCCAGGCCACAAATTCCATCTTAAGCTTCTCAAACTCGCGCGCATTCGTCTTCTTGAAGTTGGCGTTCTGGGCGCGCCTGTTTCGGCGTGGAGACAGAGAAACTCTTCGACGTTGTCGCGGCCAGTGCGCCCGTCGCTAGGGCCGCGCCCAGAAACTTACGACGATTTATCGCCCCCGTTTTCACTTTTCTCATTTTTGCTCTCCGCCTCTGGTTCAAATAGGTATCTATATTCATCAACAATCTCAATAACCCTATCTGCTCCACGGATTTTTGCAAAACGGCGTTTCCCGACTTGAAGAAGGGTCGGTTGGTCCTTCTTTACTTCAACTTCAGCATCAACTCGAGTGCATCGCTCCCCGTTGATACGCACGCCCCCTTGCTGAATAAGCCGTCTCGCTTCGGCTGTTGATACTGCAAAATTTGTTTTGAGAAGCAGCTTGATTATTTTCCAATCGCCAGCTAGGACGACGTGTTCTTCTATCTGCTCTGGAGCCTGTTTCTGTTGGTGAACTCGGTAAAAGTGTTCTTCAGCCTTGTTTGCTTCTTCAGCAGAATGGAAATCTGTAATTATGCGTTTAGCTAGTTGCACTTTTAAGTCACGTGGATTGAGATTCCCACCATAAAGAACTTGATTCTGCCACGCTAGGATCTTTGCCATAGATACATCTGTCAATAATTCATAATAGCGCCACATCAACTTATCGGAGATGGACATCACTTTGCCGAACATCTCGGAGGCTGGCTCGTTGATGCCGATGTAGTTGCCCAAACTCTTCGACATCTTCTGGACGCCGTCCGTGCCTTCCAGCAGAGGCGTGATGATGCAGACCTGCGGCTCCTGCTCATACTCGCGTTGCAGGTTGCGCCCCATCAGCAGGTTGAACTTCTGGTCCGTGCCGCCGAGTTCGACGTCCGCCGAAAGCGCGACCGAGTCGTAAGCCTGCGTCAAAGGGTAGAGTAGCTCGTGCAGGGCTATGGGGCGCTCTTCCGCGAGGCGCTTACTGAAATCGTCGCGCTCAAGAATCTGCTTGACAGTGACGTGCGAGGCCAGGCGTATGAAGCCGTCCGAGCCAAGGCGGTCCATCCAGCGCGAGTTGAAATCAATCACAGTCTTTTCGGGGTCGAGCAGCTTGAAGATCTGCTGTTTGTAGGTCTCCGCGTTCTCGGCGATCTCTTCGCGCGTCAACTGCGGGCGCGTCGCGGACTTGCCCGAAGGGTCGCCGATGAGCCCCGTGAAATCGCCTATGAGGAAGATGACCGTGTGGCCCAGTTCCTGAAACGCGCGCAGGCGACGAATGACAACAGCGTGGCCGAGGTGAATGTCCGGCGCGGTCGGGTCTGCGCCGAGCTTGACGCGCAGGGGCACGCCCGTGCGCGCGCTCTTTTCCAGTTTGGCGCGCAAATCTTCCTCGCGGATGATCTCGACGGTCCCTTTGCGCAGGTGATCGAGTTGTTCGTCAATCGTCATTGCTAGATAGTAAATCGTGAATCGTAAATCGTAAATCGTCGAACGGTTTCTCTATTCACGATTTACGATTCACGATTCACGAATAAACGATTCACGATTAAATCGTTTCCAGTTCGGCACGCGTCCGTTCGTTCTCGACGTTGCCGGTGTTGAGCGTCGAGACGGGCTCGAACAGCATCACGTGTGCCTCTTGGTCGGCCACGGGGCGGTGCTCTACGCCGCGCGGGACGATTGTGAACTCGCCCTCTTCGATCCATTCGTTCCGGTCCTCATACTCCATCCGAAAACGCCCCTTGACGACGAGGAACATCTCGTCCTCATGGTCGTGATGGTGCCAGACGAACGGGCCTTGAAATTTTACGAGCTTGACGTACTGCCCGTTCAATTCCCCGACGATTTTAGGACTCCATTGCTCGCTGAACAGCGCCAGCTTCTCTTCGATATTGACTTTGCTCATTTCACGCCTCCGACAAAACCTGGAGCGGACATGTGGCCGCTAACCCAAAGGTGATTGCCCGGACCGAACGTCTTCTTCGCCCGCCCGCCCGCCTGACGCCTCTCCTCTTCGTTCAGCTCTGAGGTGGCGAACGCGCCGGCCTTCCAGCTCATAATCTCCGCTGACGACGAGGGCGACGGCCTCGGCGTAGGCCCTGTGCTCTTCTTTGAGGATGCGCGCCGAGAGGGTGTCGGGCGTGTCGTCGTCCAGGACCGGGACCATGCGCTGCTTGATGATGGGCCCGCCATCGAGCGTCTCGTCAACGAAGTGGACCGTGCAGCCGGAAACTTTTACGCCGTGCTCGATTGCCTGGCGTTGAGCGTCGAGGCCCGGAAACGCCGGCAACAAGCTCGGGTGAATGTTGAGGACGCGGTTGCGAAAGGCTTCGATGAAGCAGGGCGAGAGAAAGCGCATGAAGCCTGCGAGGCAGACGAGATCAACACGATGTTCATGCAGGGCCCGAATTATCTCGCGCTCGTGCTCTTCGCGCGTGCGACCGCGGCGCTCAATCGCCAGCGTCTCGATCCCGCGCGCGGACGCGTGTGTGAGCCCCGGAGCATCCTCGTGGTCGCTGATAACGATGGCAATCTCAGCATCAGGAATCCTTCCCTCGCGCACAGCGTCTGCCAGCGCCAGCATGTTCGAGCCGCGACCGGAGATTAGAATACCAAGACGAAACATAAGTCTGGAGTCTGGAGTCTGGAGTCTGGAGTCCGAGGTCAAAGGCTTTTGGCTTTTGACTTCAGACTCCAGACTCCAGACTTTCTTTATAAAATAACGACTTCGCGGCCGCCTTCCGTCACGCGCCCGATTTCATAAACCGGTTCGCCGCGCGCTTGGAAATGAGATTTGATTGCTTCCGCGTCTTGCGAGCCGGCGACGATGACCATGCCGACGCCCATGTTGAAGGTGCGGAACATCTCCGCGTCCGAGACGTGACCGATCTCCTGCATCAGCTTGAAGATTTCGAGCACAGGCCATGCGTCGCGCGCCAGGCGGACGCTCGTTCCTTCGGGCAGGATGCGCGGGATATTGTCCGTCAAACCGCCGCCAGTGATATGCGCCAGGCCCTTGATGAGCCCCGTATCGAGCAAGCCTTCGAGCGCGGGCAGGTAGCTGATGTGCGGCGCGAGAAGCGCTTCGCCGACGGTCTTTCCGAGCGCCGCGAGATGCGTGTCGGCGGTGTGCGCGGCCGTCTCGAAGAAGAGTTTGCGCGCCAGCGAATAGCCGTTGGTGTGAAGACCGACCGAAGGGAGCGCGAGCACCGTATCGCCCGGCGTGATGCTGTGGCCGTCAATAACTTTGTCACGGTCCACGACGCCGACGATAAAACCTGCGACGTCGTACTCGCCCTCCGCGTAGAAGCCAGGCATCTCTGCCGTCTCGCCGCCGAGCAGGACGCAGCCGTTCTCACGACAACCGTTGGCAATTCCTTCGACGACGCTCGCGACCACTTCGGGGGCGAGCACGCCCGTCGCTATATAGTCCAGAAAGAAGAGCGGCCGCGCGCCCTGAACCAGAATGTCGTTGACGCAGTGGTTGACCAGGTCGCGCCCGACTGTATGGTGCGTCCGAGTCGCAAACGCAATCTTCAATTTCGTGCCGACGCCGTCGGCCGAAGCGACCAGCACGGGCTGCTTCAGGGCCGGAAACGCACCGTCGAACATCCCGCCGAAACTTCCGATCTCGGAGAGCGTCCGCGCGTTAAAGGTTGCGCGCGCCAACTCCTTAATACGCGCCGTCGCGACATTCGCCGCGTCAATCGAGACGCCCGCATCGCTGTAAGAAATAGTTTTCATAAATTTTGAATTTTGAGTTTTGAGTTTTGAATTAAAGCAGTAATTCAACATTCAAAACTCAAAATTCAAAATTATTAAGTCTCATCACTTCTTTTTTTGTTGTCTTTTCGGCGGGTCGTAGTCGCCGTATGTGATGAAGTTGGGCGAAGAGTCGTCCTTCGTCGCTTCGCGGCCAACCCACAGCTCCTTTTTGGTCTCTTCCGCTTTGGTCTCTTTCGTCTCGATCACGTAGAGCTTGCCGTCCTTGACCTTGCCCGTCGTCCTGATGGTGATCTCGCCCTGCAAATCCGTGCGATAGAGGTCTCTGACTTCCGCCGCTTTCAGGCGATTGAGGACGTCCTGGTTCGGGTGACCGTAGCGGTTGAACTTGCTCATGGAGATGATCGCGACCTCCGGTTTGACGCGCTTCAGAAAATCGTCGGAAGAGGCGTATTTCGACCCGTGGTGCGCCACTTTCAGAATCCTCGCCTTGAGGGCACTCTCGTTATCGGCAAAACGGCTGCTGAGCCGCGCTTCCGTCTGCGCTTCGGCGTCGCCCGGCAGCAGCATAGAGAATTCGCCGTAGTCCAGGCGGACGATGATGGAGTTGGCGTTGGACTCGTTACCTTTACGCATCGCCGCAAACTGCTCTCTAGTAAACAGCGGCTCGACGGGAGCGAGCACGGTCAGAATCGCTCCGCCGCCGAGGTCAATCCTTTGGTCCGGCACGGCCTTTTTAAATTCGGTCTTCTCTTCGGAGGCGGCGGCCTGGTCAACGCCGTTCTTAAAACTGTTATAAGCCTTGACGGTCGGAAACTCCGGCACCTTGCGCTGCCTGACGACCTGTTTGGGCTGACTCTTACCCTGCTTTTTATCGGCGCCTCTGGTGGGCGTGGGCTGTGCGGCCGTTTCGTCCGCTGGCAGAGCTTCGGGCGGCGGGAAACCGTTTTCGAGCACCGTGCCGACTTTGAAGTTGGCGAGCACGGCAGCCGCGCCGCCGATGTGGTCCGGGTGATAGTGAGTCAGGATGAAGTAGTCAATCCGCTGCACGTTGTTCGCCTTGAGGGCATCGTACACGGTCTGGCCGCTCTTCTCGTCGCCCGCGTCTATCAACGCCACCTTTTCTGGTCCGACGATGAGAATCGCATCGCCCTGCCCGACATCCAGCACATGAACTCGAAGCTCTTTGCCGGAGGGCGGGGGCAGCGAGTCCTTCTTGCCCCACCAGAGCCACCCGAACTTGTAAGAGGCAAAGAGGACCCCGCCTATCAGAACCACAAGGACGGCGACCGCGCACCCGCACCCGCGTTTTGTTCTAATTATCGCCATAGCTTATTCCGGCTGATGAGACATTATTGAGCCGGCATCTATTAATCGCGTAGTTCGGCTATTCTGTCCAGATCAACCAGAAGTTCCAGCTCAGTCTTTTCATCTCATACATCGCGATAAGCCTCGGCCCGCGCGTTTGAGAGTCACGTCGCGGGCGGCAACAATGAAGGCCGCTAGAGCTTAAAATCCTTTTGGTCCTGCGCGCCGCCCTGTTGCGCGAGCTTGTCCTGCAAGCTCTTGACGCGGGCTGCGGCGCTGGCGCGAGATTCTTTATCGAGCGCGAAGGTGATCCGAAGATGATCGCCGTCGCTCGCGCCTTCCGGGAGCAGCGAGAGGGGAACGTCCATCTGCGTTTGGCGGTCGTCGCCGACGACGAGGACGGCCATTCCGCCATCTTCGATCCGGTCTATCTCGGCACGTATCTGCCTCGACGCCCCGGCGCCCTTTCGTTGATCCTCGCTCTCAGCCATTCATCATTTCCTCTCAAGCATTCCCGGCGGGACTTTTCGATTAACTGCACGGCGCTCATGCTTACCTGTCACTGCCCGCCCTGGTCGTCTTGATTCTGTTTCTTCATTCGGCGCGCGTCGTCCCCTGTTTCGGCGGCCTGCGTCCCGTCCACGAATCGCCGGACGCTGGGTGCTCGGTCCTGACTTCGTAGCCGGACCCGCGCGTGACGATTGTAATCTCACCCTCAAGGTCCGTGCGGTACAGTTTGATGTTCAGCTTGCGTATGCGGTCGAGCGCTTCCTGGCTGGGGTGTCCGTAGCGATTGTTCGCGCCGTCGGAGATGATGGCCACCTCGAACCCGCCCTGACTGAGGAATTTTTCCGAAGAGGCGTAGCGCGAGCCGTGATGGCCGACCTTGAGCACTCTGGCCTTGATATTTGCCCCCGCGTCGAGAAGGCGCGCTTCAGTCTCGGCCTCCGCGTCGCCTGTCAGGAGCATGGAGAAGTCTCCGTAGTCCAGGCGCGTGACCACCGAATTGGCGTTCGGCTCGTTAGCGCCCGAGCGCAACTGGTTTTTGGTGAAGAAGGGCTGAATCGGGGCCAGGACCGTGAGCGTCGCGTTCCCGCCGAGGTCGAACTTCTGTCCGGGCGAGGCCGGAATATATCGCGCGCCGGTCTGGTTGATGGCTTCGAGAAAATCCTCGTAGGTCTTCGTCGTGTTCGGCACGCGACTGTCCAGCACGGCGCTCACTTTCACGGCGCGCAAGACATCGGCGGCGCCGCCGATGTGGTCCGCGTGGGCGTGCGTGGTGACCATCAGGTCAATCTGTTTCACGCCGTAGCGCTCCATCGCCGCCAGCACGTCGCGTCCGCTGCCGGGGGTGCCCGCGTCAACCAGAACGGATTTGCCGCCGGGCGCGATGATTAGGATCGAGTCGCCCTGCCCGACGTTCAGAACATGGACCTGAAGCTCATCGCCCGGCGGCGGGAGCGCCCTCTCGGTCGTCTCCTCCTTCGGCGCTTCCTGCCTCCATTGTCTGTAGAGAAGGATGCCCCCGATGACGAGAACTACGCCGAGGATGGCGAGGCCGATGAGAATGTAGCGCCGGTTTCGCGCCAGCGATCTTTGCGGGGAAGGCTCTTGCGGGCTTCTCTCAGGTCTCATTTGATAGCAGCCTCGTTTTCGTCCTCCACCAGGACGTTGTCCGAAGGCACAGGCTCGTGCTCGCGCGCCCACTGCGTTTCGGCTTCTTTCGTGATGCGCGTCGGATACCGGCAGGTCCAGCAGGCGACGCACGACGAGTCCGGACTGATGCCGGTGGCTTCGAGCATCCCTTCGAGCGAGAGATAGCCGAGCGAGTCCGCCTCTATGAAGCGGCGAATATCTTCAAGATTCATCTGCGCGGCTATCAGGTCCGTCTTGTAGGGCGTGTCCACGCCGTAAAAGCAGGGCGAGATGGTCGGCGGGCAACTGATACGCATGTGAACTTCGCGCGCCCCTGCCTCCCTGACCATCCGCACGATCTTCTTCGAAGTCGTCCCGCGCACAATCGAATCGTCAATCAGGACAACACGACGCCCGTCAATCAGATCGCGCACCGGGTTGAGCTTGATGCGGACGCCGAAGGAGCGGATTGATTGCTTCGGCTCGATGAAGGTGCGCCCGACGTAGTGGTTGCGGACCAGGCCCTGACGGTAGTTGATGCCGCTCTGCGCCGCGTAGCCGATTGCCGCCGCCACGCCGGAGTCCGGCACGGGCACGACGATGTCTGCTTCAGCCGGATGCTCCAAGGCCAGGCGCTTACCCATCTTGTGGCGCGACTCGTTGACCGACTGGCCGAAAATCAGCGAGTCGGGCCGCGCGAAATAGACATGCTCGAAGATGCACATTGAATGCGGGAGGGGGGGCAGAGGTCGCGACGAATGGAGCCCGCTCTCATCAATCGTGATCATCTCGCCGGGCTCGACGTCGCGCACATACTGCGCGTCAATCAGATCGAAGGCGCAGGTCTCCGAGGCGACGACCCAGACGTCGCCCAGGCGTCCCAGCGCCAACGGGCGAAAGCCGCGCGAATCGCGTATGGCGACCAGGGCTTTTGGCGTCAGAAAGAGCATCGAGAACGCGCCCTCCGTCTCGCGCAGGACTTCCGGGATGGCTTCGATGATCGAAGCCGCTCTGGAGCGCGCAACTCCGTGCAGGATGACTTCCGTATCGGAAGTCGAAGAGAAGATCGCCCCTTCGCGTTCCAGTCTTTTTCTCTCTTCCGTGGCAAAAGGCAAATTGCCGTTGTGACAGACGGCGACCTGTCCGTGCTGGCAGGCGACCAGGAAAGGTTGTGCCTCGCGTATCGAGACTTCTCCGGCCGTGGAGTAGCGCACGTGTCCGATGGCGCTCGCGCCCGGCAGTCCGTCAAGGCGGGCCTGATTGAAGACGTCCGAGACGAGGCCCATCGCGCGCTCACTACGCAACTCCGCGCCGTCCGAAGAGACGATGCCGCAGGACTCCTGCCCGCGATGTTGCAAGGCGTAGAGCCCCAGGTAAGTAAGGCGCGCAGCCTCCGGGTGTCCGTAGATGCCGAAGACGCCGCACTCGTCTTTGAATTTATCCGACAGGGAATCGGTCAAGAGATTTCGCCTCGCGTTTGCCATCAACACCATGAAGCTTAGTAAATCGCGGCGCGGGCAGCAAGCGGACAACAGGTTATTGTCCCGAAAGGGCAAAATATAAGAGCTGTATAAAGTCACGGTTTTCTCTTTAGAAGCAGTTTGAAAATTCCTGTTCGCCGCGCAAGCGGCTGACAGAAGGTGGCCAGGCGTGCAACGCCTGGAACATGCGCGGTAATAAATCGGCGCGTTGAAGACGCGCCAAGCCTGTCTGTCGTCAGCGGTTCTCTGCGCATCTTCAATGCGCGGATGATGGCGCATGGATCGTCCCCAGACGTTGCACGTCTGGCTACCTTCTTGATGCGCCTCTGGCGCACAGGAAGTTTCAAAACAGCTCCTCAAAAACAATCCGATAAAACTCTGGCGCGCACTTTTGAATTCGACTAAAATATTTTACGGCGTGTCGGGCGCGGATGCCCGCGCTCAGTCGGCAACCTTACAAATCCTCTGACGTCTTCGGCTCTGGTTTCCTGTCTTCGTTTCTTCGGAAAGCGTGGTTTGAAAAATGGACTCGAATGTCGGTTTGGCGATTCAATGTGTCGGCATCCTGCTGGTCACCTTGCTCTCCTTCTTCATGATGCGCTCGATCCAGTCCGCTCCGATGAGGTACTGGACTATCGCCTGGTCTTGCCTGACGATTGCGCTCGCGAGCCTCTACATAGGTTTCCACCAGGCCGCGCCGTTTCACAAGATTTTTTATACGCTCTACTTTCTCGGCGAATATCTCTTCGGCTTCATGTTCGTGGCGGGCTGCCACAGCCACGCGACCGGTGAAGAGCTTGAGCGCAAACACCTCTTCCTGTTGATTCCATTCGCGCTGATCGCGCTCGTCCTCCCGCACGTTTCCGACGACTTCAACCTGCTCTTCATCGTGCAGGCGCTTCTGATGTCAGGTTTTTTCACGGCATCGTTTCTCGCGCTCAGGCCCGCGCGAAAATTGAGGCAGACGACCCCGGGCGTGCGCGTGATGACGGTCGCGCTCGTGCTGCTCGCGCTCGATTTCCTGCACTACGTGCCCGTCTTCGGCTCATATGAAGGGGCCTGGGGCTTCCATGTCCCGCAGGGCTACCTGCAATACACCTCTATCTTCGATCTGATTCTCGAAATCCTGCTCGGCTTCGGGACGATGATGGTCCTGATGGAAGGGATGCGCCGCGAGGTCGAGGTCGCCAATCGCGAGTTGACGGACGCGCGCGACCGCCTGGAATTCATCGCGCGCGTGGACCCCTTGACGGAAGCCCTGAACCGCCACGCGTTTCATTCACTGCTGAGCAAGAGCCAGGCGGGCGCGGACGTGGCGGCGACCGGGTGCGTGGCCGTGATTGACATCAACAATCTGAAGCCGATCAACGACACGCTCGGGCACGCCGTGGGCGACATGGCGATCAGGTCCGTAGCGCGCGCCGTCCGCTCGCTCATCCGCGCCGACGACATGCTCTTTCGCTGGGGCGGCGACGAATTTCTCCTGCTCATGTTTGGAATGCCCGAGACGGAGGCACAGAAGCGCCTGGACACGCTCAACAAGACGCTCGCGGAAACTACTCTGCACGGCGTCAAAGCGCCGGTCCGCATCTCTGTCTCTCACGGCCTCTGCTGCTTCATGGCGATGACGGAACTGGAGCGCGCCATCGAACAGGCCGACGGAGCGATGTACAGGCGCAAGCAGCTTTACAAAGCTCAAACGCAGTCGGTCGAAAAGCAGGGGCGAAGAGAAGGTGAAAGGATAAATTGACTTCGTCTTGCCGTCCTGCTCGATGCACTTTTATTATCCTGTTCTGCGAACTCTTGTGAAAGCTGCGCAAAGCGTAATCAAGTGGCATGATGCAGCATAACACTATACATTACGCATGTAATACTGCATGGCGCGACTTAATCAGAAATTAGGCGCTTATGAGGATAAGCAGATGAAATATCTGGAATACCTCCAATATCTCCGATATGCTTCCTTTGCATTCAATGGGATTGTGCTGATCATCTGGTTGAAGAGTAAAATGATTCTCAAGGATTTCTTACAAGGTTTATGGAAAGGGAATTTGATAGTAAAAGATGATAAGGAATATATAATCGAATGTACTCTTCTTGTCGTGAAGCATAAAGATCGTAATAACAGTGCGCTTTTATACTATGAACGGAGAAGGCTTGCCTGCGGTACGGTGACGGTTCGGGGCGTTGATAAGCTAGAGAAATATCCTGATGAAAAATGGTTCTTCTGGCATCCATGTTGGAGGCCTATCTTTCAAAGAAAAGCTCATGTTCCTCTAGTAGAGGAAGAGGGTATGAGTGCCGCCGAATCTTTGATGCCTAAACGGTATCAGTGGAAATGTGAAATTACTCGACGCTTCTTCAGGCCCAAAATGAATGTAATAATCACTCATGAGGAGTGCGTATTCGAAGGCGAGTTATATAAACATTGATTGGAGGAAAAATGCTTACTAACGATCAAACATTTGAGAGGTCACTTGAGCGCCTGAATCTGCAAAGCGTTCTATTTGCAGTTACTACAAAAGACAATGGGCCTAAATGGTCTCTGGAAAAAGCTCATAGTGTAGAAACTTGGTATCGAAGATTTTTGTTCCTTGCCTTTAAGTATCCTACACAGCAGCTGGTTCCAACTAGAGATATTGATACATTTTGGCACACCCATATTCTTCATACTAAGAAGTATATTGAGGATTGTAGCCTTTTATTTGGCTACTACTTACATCACTATCCAGATGAGGCTGACGAAGCAATTTCAACTAATACCAGTGAACATTCCTTGTCTATGGAAACGGAGGCTTTATTTGTAAAGCATTTTGGAGAAAGTCCGTTTGATTGCTTTATCAAATCTGAAGGGTATTCAGAAATCTCAGCAGTTCCGTGTAGTAGATGCAGTCGTTGTAGCAGCAGATGTCGGGCAATAGCAGCCTTATAGATAGTATAAGCCGAGTTTAAGAGGCTGATCTTCTGCTGCATGCCGCGGCTCATCTCTTCCAGCGGGGCGGAGAACTTTTTCTCCTCCATCCCCAGTTGTTCGAGAACCTCCATCGCCTCCTTTTCCGCTTTTTCCGGCTTCAGCCCGTAGAGCAGGGCCGTGTAGAGCAGGTTCTCGCGGGCGGAGAGTTTTTTGTAGAAAGCCGCGTCCACGCTGACGCGCCCGATGAGTCGGCGCACCTCGTCCTGCTCCTCCGGCAGACGCTTGCCCAGAAGACGCACCTCGCCCCCGTCGGCGATGAGAAGTGTGGAGAGAATGCGGATCAGCGTTGACTTGCCCGAACCGTTCGGCCCCAGGAGCCCGTAGGTCTCGCCACGCGCCACCTCGAATGAGACGCCATCGAGCGCCCATTCTTCAGAGACTTTCGGTCTGAACAGTCCCTTGCGCTTGCGGAAACTCTTCCGCAGGTCGCGCACCATTATGGCCGGATGTGTCATGGCAAAACCTCCCGTGCGCCGGAGCACACTGTAGAGAAAACGATTCTGATGGATTGGGGATGAACGGAGAGACCGAAGTAAGAGGATCGAGAGCGCAGGATGACGCACCCGTAGAGGGCGCACCGGTCGGTCTCCACCAAAGGTTCCGCTTTGCGGGAACGTGTGTGGAAGGCGCTGTTAAGCTTCTCGCTTACTCGGTCGAGTTAACGGACCTTGAGCATGGGTATCACCTTCATAGTTCCTGTAGCCTACACAGGCTCGGTGCTTTTTGCAAGAGAGAGGTGATAAGAACTGTGGGCTATATCATCCTCAATAGCGGGAGAGCGGTCCACGAAACGACACGAAGCCACACGAAAGGCCGGGGCACTATTTTCGTGTGGCTTCGTGTTAATTCGTGGATCGTTCTTCACCACGCCTTAGAAATCACGAAGTGACGACGGAGAATTAATTGATAAGAGTGAAAGACGAGGCCGCGCCCTCTCTGAAGCTACTTATTCCCGGTAATTTTGAAGGAGTCAAAATATTTAGCGTCATTTTTTGAGACGAGCGCCGGGTTGGCCGATTTCAGGTAGATATATTGAAGCGAATAGATGATGTTTCCGGCATCAATGATCCAGGCGTGCGTGATGATCTCCCCTGCTGCGCTCTTCGACGAAACAAGCAGGTCGCGCCCGGGATGACCGTCCAGAGTGATGTTCTTCTGGCTCAGCAGAGTGCCGCTGTTGGATTTAACAAAGGCGTCTTGGCCTACGTCGAGCGAGTAGGTCATCCCCGCCGGTTTATCGAAATACCCGATCATGTAGAGGCTATTTGCCTCTTCAAAGTAAACAGCATGTTGAGTGATCGTCTCGCCGGTAAACGTCGTCGCCGGCTGTGTCATCAGCTTCGGCTGACTCGGCAACAGGACGCTGAAGCGCCCCTCTGTGGAAGTGTACTTTACCCAGTTCGCAGCATCCTGCGAGCCGTAACTAAAGTTGATAACTATCAGAACGAAAAATGCGGCGAGCAGCTTTTTTCTCATGGCGGTTTCTCCGTTGAAAGAGTGCGGACAGTTACGATATGGGTCTTTTATACCCAGGGATGACGGCTGTCAATAACTAACTGTCAGGGATTGCAGGCGAATAAATGATCCACTAAATCACACGAAACGATACGAAAAGATTTACCGGTTTTGTGTCCTTTCGTGTGAATTCGTGGACAGATTCGCTCTTTCGTCCCCCTTTATCGAAGTCTCTTATTCAAAGCCGCGTGCGGGCAAAGCGGGCGCTCGTTGCAGCCAGTTGTCCTCCGGGTAACGGCAAGAGCCTTCGATGACGTGGAGCGTGTAGGCGTGGCGCGATTTTCGCGAGCGGTTCGGGTGGCTCATGTGCGGGAGCAGTCCGTCGAGAAGGATGAGCGCGCCCTTCTCGACTTCGAGCGGGACGAGTTCGCGGAGCGGCCACGGGTTTTCGTCCAGAGTTTCAAAGCGTGTGCCGCCCCCGTGAGCGCGCCGGAAACGGGATTTGAGCCCAACTTTGTGCCCGCCTGGAATCGCCCACAGGCAGCCATTCTCACGCGTCGCGTCTTCGAGCGCGAACCAGAGGCCGACGACGCTCGTGGGGTCCGTGTAGAGAAAGGTCGCATCCTGATGGCAGGTCACTTCGCCGCCGATGTTCGGCTGCTTGAAGACGTACATGGATTGGATGAGCAGCGGCTCCGTAAAACCCAGATCGGAGACGAGCGAGGCCACCGCGGGCGCTCTTGAGAAATCATTGAAGACTGGGTCCAGGTCGTGCATCGCGTGGCCCATCTTGTTAATCGAACGCTCCTTCGTCTGGCGCAAACGTCCTTCAGGATCGAAAGCCTCCTCCTCGAAGAAGAAGCGAATCTTATCGCCGGAGCCGAGGAAGTAGTCGTCGCTCGTGCGCGTCTGCTCGCGCGTCGAGAAGATCGAACGCACGCCCGACGGGTCGAACTCCTCTACGAGCTGGCGCGCCCTCTCCCGCAGGGCGTCGCAAGCTTTCTCGTCGGCAAAGCCTTCGATGACCAGAAAGCCGTCGCGCCTGTATTGCTCCAATTGTTGTGCGGTGAGTTTCGCCATCAGATTCCACGCGGCCAGGGACAAAGGGAGTTTACCATCCACGAAGCCACACGAAATATCACGAAGGTCAAAGCCTCTTTTCGTGATATTTCGTGTGGCTTCGTGGATAATTCATTCAGTATTCTTACACAAAGGCCGCTCTCTTCGCTATTATGGGTAGGAATCCGACAGTTAAAGGTAGGACCGAATGGGGCAGGTGAAGGTTTACGGCGCGGACTGGTGCGAGGACACTAAGGGGACGCGCGAGTTTCTGGAGAAGCTCGGCGTGGATTACGATTACGTCAACATTGAAGAGAACGAGCAGGCTGCCGACTGGGTGAAAAGGCAGAATGACGGGAGAGAGCGTAAGCCGACGGTGAAAATCGGAGAGCATGTGCTCTCAGTGCCGAGTGATGAAGAGCTTGAGGGCGCGCTCCGCGCGCAAAATCTTTTGAGTTAGTCCAAATCCCACAAAAACGGTAATCTCATTGAAAAGAGAGAGCCTCGCTTACAACCTGGTGACGATGCTGCTGCGTGTGCTGCTTCTGGCCGCGCTCGTCTTCGCGGTCTGGAACATCTACCGCAAGCTGCCGCGCGGCGGCATCGAAGCGTCCGGCAAAGCGGCTGGCGAAACCGCTTTGCAGATCGTCTTGCGGCCATCCCACAGAGATGAGAACGCGGCCGTGAACATCCCCATACAGCTTTACCCCGTTGATGTCTGGGCTGTGCAGCGCGAGTTCGACTCCGAGCGTCTCCCCGGAAAGCGGTTTGACGATTTCCTCAAAGAGCGCATTCGCATGCAGGGGCGCGCGCCCGTCAATGCGCGGCTCGACGAGCGTGGGCAGGTGACCGTCGTCGTCGGCCACGGCAAATGGTGGCTCTACGCGATTCTTTCCGGAGCGAGGAACGCCGAATGGCGCCTGCCTCTTAACATCTCCGGTCGCCAGCAGATAGTGGTCCTGAGCGCCGACAACATGTACACGCGGACCGGAAGATATTAAAGCGGGGGCTGGGGATCAGGGGTCGGGGGCCGGAATCAAAAGGGCCCGCACTGGCCCCCGACCCCTGACCCCTGACCCCCTTATGAGAGCTCTACGCTACGAACACGAGCGGTTGACTGTCGCGGAGATTCCGAAGCCGCAAGGCGCGGGGGAGGCTTTGGTGCGCGTGACGTTGAGCGGGATTTGTAATACGGACATTGAGATCGTGCGCGGGTACGCCGGATTCGAGGGGACCATCGGGCACGAATTTGTCGGCGTGGTCGAAAGCGCGCCCGACGCGGCGCTTGTCGGACGGCGCGTAGTCGGCGAGATCAATGCGGGCTGCGGGCGCTGCGCTCTTTGTCTGAAGGGAGACCCGCGTCATTGCCCGGACCGAACGGTGCTCGGCATTCATGGGCGCGACGGGGCACACGCGGAGTTCCTGCGCCTGCCGGTCGTCAACCTGCTGCCGGTCCCCGAAGAGGTGCCGGACGAGCGGGCAGTGTTTGCGGAGCCGCTCGCAGCCGCTCTGGGAATTACAGAGCGCGTGAAGGTGACCGAGGAGACACGAGTCGCAGTCGTCGGCGACGGGAAACTGGGGCTGCTCTGCGCGCAGGCGCTCGCGCTCACGGGAGCCTCCGTGCTTCTCGTCGGCAAGCACGAGGAGAAGTTGCGCATCGCCTCTCAAAGAGGCATCGAAACAATAATGCCCGGCGAGGCTGTGGCGCGCGCGCGCGCGTTTGACGTCGTGGTCGAGGCTTCCGGTTCCGAAAAGGGGTTCGCCCTGGCGCTCGATCTGCTGCGACCGCGCGGCGTGCTCGTCCTCAAGTCAACTTTTAAGGGGACGACCGAAGTGGACGCGGCGCGCATAGTCGTTGACGAGATCAGCGTCGTGGGCTCCCGCTGCGGTCGTTTCGCGCCCGCGCTCGGGCTGCTCGAAAAGGGCGCGGTGGACGTGGAGAGTTTAATCAGCGAAGAGTACGGGCTGGCCGACGGCGTCCATGCCATGCAACGCGCCACGCAGCCAGGCGTCATCAAAGTTCTGCTCAGACCGTGAAGAGCAGTAGGCAGAAGGCACAAGGCAGTAGGCAGTGGGTCAGGGATGATGAGGTGAGCGCTTAATTGATAACCCCTGCCTCATTCAGCTAAAGCTTACTGCCAACTGCCCGCTGTCAACTGCCAACTTTCTACTGACACTTCCTTTGCGCGGGACGTTTCGTTATACTTGGCTCCTTACTTTTCTGTGCTTGACGAGTTCGGCACAGTAGCGTTGAGCTTGAGTCTCTTCGGTTTTCTCCAGAGGTGATGTGTGATGTACAACCTTCCTAAAGATCAGATAGACAATTCGGAACGAACTATCTTGCGTAAGCTGCGTGTCTGGATCGTGGCGCTGGCCGTGGCGTGCCTGATGGTGGGCATCGGCATCGGAGCGATGTTGTCGGGCCGCCCAGCCGTCGCGCAGAATGATCTGCAGGCCGCCGCGCGCGCCCCGGAAGCTCTTTCGGCTTCGTTTGCCGAAATCGCGAGGCGCGTCGAGCCCGCGGTGGTCAACATTGATACCGTGACGGCCGCGCCGGAATTGGCCGAGCGCGATGACGATAAGGACGACCCGGGCGCGAACAATCCCTTGCTGGATATGCTGCGCCGCCAGGTGCGCCGCCCCGCGCGCGGGGTGGGGAGCGGATTCATCGTTGACCCGAAGGGTTACATTCTAACCAACCAGCACGTCGTGCAGGGCGCGACGCGCATCACAGTGCGCCTCCAATCCGGTGAAGAGTTCCGCGGAGTCGTCAAAGGCATAGACGAGGAGACGGACGTGGCGGTGATCAAGATTGAGGCCCCGCGTGATCTGCCGACAGTGAAACTGGGCAATTCGGACCAGGTGGAGGTCGGTGACTGGGTGCTGGCAATCGGCTCGCCCTTCGGCCTGGATCAGACAGTGACGGCCGGAATCATCTCTAAAAAGGAGCGGCAGGCCGCGCCCTTCACGAGCTTCCAGCAGTTCTTACAGACGGACGCCGCAATCAACCGCGGCAATTCGGGCGGCCCATTAGTCAACATGCGCGGCGAAGTCATCGGCATCAACTCGCAGATCGCCACCTCGACGGGGGATTACAACGGCATCGGCTTCGCCCTGCCCTCGAACGAGGCGAGCTTCGTCTACCAGCAGATCATCGCCGCGGGCAAGGTCCGGCGCGGGTACTTGGGAATCTATCTGGATTCCGTGAGGCCCGAGTTTGCGCGCGTCTATGGTCTCCCCGACACCAAAGGCGCAATCGTGACGGACGTGCGCGACCAGCAGGGGCCTGCGGGCAAAGCCGGGATTGAGGCCAACGACATCATCGTTGAATACAACGGCCAGCCCGTCATCAGCGCGCAGGATTTAATCAACAAGGTTGCGAGCACGGGCGTCGGGCAGACGGTCGCGCTGACCTACATGCGTGACGTTAACGGCAAGCTGGAGCGCCGCACGGCGAACGTTACAATCGGCGAGCGTCCCTCGTCGCTCGCGCCGCGCGACGACGATGAGCCGCTGACGCCACCCAAAGAGAAGACTCAGCCGGAAGTTAACCGCGTCAAGCTGGGCATCACGCTACAGGAGTTGACTCCGCAGCTGGCGACCGAGCGGAAGCTGACTGGCGTGCGTGGTCTCTACGTCAAGGACATAGACCCGAACGGCATCATCGCCGACGCGCGTCCGCGCACGCTGACGGAGGGCGACGTGGTCCTGCGTATCAATCGCACGCCCGTGACGACCCTCGAAGAGTTTGAGCGGATCGTCAATGCTCTCAAGCCCGGCGACGCCGTGGTCCTGAACGTCGCGCGCTACGACAAAGACGCGGGCCGCATCATCCAGAGGGTGGTGCAATTCACTTACCAATAAAGTAGTCTGGAGTCTGGAGTCTGGAGTCCGGAGTCTAAAGCTTGGCTTCTGACTCCGGACTCCAGACTCCAGACTCCAGACTCTTTTTATGGCACAAGCGAAAAAAGCTCTTAGTAAAGATAGAAAGAAAAACGGGCGCAAGAGCGCTCCGGCGTCACGCGCGGGGACGAAAACTTATCACAACTACATCGGCGGCCAGTGGGTCGAGAGTGCGAGCGGGGAATGGTTCGAGAATCTGAACCCGGCGGACACGCGCGATTCAATTGGCCGCTTTCCCGTCTCGACGAAAGAAGATGTTGACAGGGCGGTCGAGGCGGCCCGCGGGGCCTTTGACCGCTGGCGGCACACGCCCGCGCCGCGCCGCGCCGAAATTCTCTTCCGCCTGGGCGAGATTCTGATACGCAACAAAGAGCGGTTCAGCGCCGAGATGACGCGCGAGATGGGAAAGGTGCTGAAGGAGACGGGCGGCGACGTTCAGGAGGCAATTGACTGCACCTTCTACACCGCAGGCGAAGGTCGTCGCCTTCACGGCTTCACGACGCCCGCCGAGATGCCTGACAAGTTCGCCATGTGCGTGCGTCAGCCCGTGGGCCTCTGCGGGCTGATTACGCCCTGGAACTTTCCGATGGCGATTCCGTCATGGAAACTGATTCCCGCGCTCGTCTGCGGCAACACGGTCGTCATCAAGCCCGCCGAAGATACTCCGCTCTCGACCTACAATCTCGTCAAGGCGTGCGAAGAGGCTGGAGTTCCGCCGGGCGTCGTCAACCTTGTGACGGGCTACGGCGAGACCGCCGGGGCAAGCGTAACGAACCATCCGGCGCTTCGCCTGATCTCGTTCACGGGCTCGACCGAAACGGGACGCATCGTCGCCTCCGCCTGCGCCGAGCGCAACGCCATCTGCTCGCTGGAGATGGGCGGCAAGAACGTCATCATCGTGATGGATGACGCGGACATTGACCTCGCTGTCGAGGGCGCTGTCTGGGGCGCATTCGGGACTTCCGGGCAACGATGCACGGCCTCGTCACGCATCGTCGTTCACAAAAAAGTTTACAAGCAGTTCTCGAAGAAACTCGTGGAGCGCGCCAGAAGTTTGCGCGTCGGAAACGGCGCGGACCCGAGGACGGAGATGGGCCCTGTGATTAACGCCGACGCGGTCCACAAGATCATGGGCTACGTCGAAGTCGGAGAGCGCGAAGACGGGGCGACGCTCGCCTGCGGGGGCAAACGCCTGACGAAGGGCGAGCACGCGAACGGTTACTTCATCGAGCCGACTGTCTTCACGGACGTCGCGCCGGAGATGCGCATCGCGCAGGAAGAAATCTTCGGACCCGTGACGGCCGTCATCCCGACCAACTCGCTCGACGAGGCCGTCGAGATCGCCAACAACGTGCGCTACGGATTGTCGGCAGCCATCTACACGCAGGACGTGAATCGCGCTTTCCATGCGATGAACGAGATGTACACGGGCATCTTCTACGTCAACTCTTCGACCATCGGCGCGGAGGTCCACCTGCCGTTCGGCGGCACGAAAGCCACCGGCAACGGGCACCGCGAGGCGGGCACACAGGTCCTGGACATCTTCACCGAGTGGAAGTCCATCTACGTTGACTACAGCGGCAAGCTGCAAAGGGCGCAGATTGATCTGGAAGACAGCGCGGATTGACGCAGGCTATGAAAGAGTGGCCTGAGTTCAACGAGTATGGCGACTTGCCTGTCGGAATTCATCAGGCTACCCTTGCCGAAGTGATTGAGCATTTCGGTAGAAGCACTGTACAGAGGCGGCATGTAGCTGAGAGACTGCTTCGCATTTATGACTTAGCACACAGCACAGGACACGTCGCCAGATTCATCGTGTATGGGTCTTTTGTAACTGCAAAGTTGAATCCGAATGATGTGGATATTTTCCTGTTGATGGATAATGCGTTTGATAAAGATCAAACGTCTGGTGAAATCTCCATACTCTTTGAGCATTTAACGACGGAACACAGCATTGGAGCCAGTATCTTCTGGGTTCGACGCTTATCAATTCTGGATAGCGAAGATGAGATGATTGGGCATTGGCAAATCAAGCGGGACCTGACCAAGCGCGGGATAGTCGAGGTAATAGGCCGTGATTAAAAATGATCTGGAATTACAGGCAATGCTGGAGCGCATTCAGTATTTCCACAGAATAGTCGCTAATTTACGTAAGACCGAAACCAATCCTGCTAATTACAAAGCATCGGCAGGTGGCTTCCTAGCCGAAATTGATCGCATGAATCTAGAAGTGCGCGAGTACTTAATGCTACATCCCAGCGAAGCCCAAGAAGAATTACTGCCTATGGGAACACGCTGATGAGGTACACTGAGCACTTCAACAAACTGTGATCTATGCAGATTACCGTTGTGAAAAAGCCGCAGCAAGGTTCGCTGGCACAAACTATCAAAGGACATTCAGGCTCAACTCTTCCCGACTGATTGGAGAAACAACAGTGATTGTTGGACTGCCGAAAGAGATCAAAGACAACGAGTATCGCGTCGGCCTCACGCCCGCGGGCGCGAGGGCCTTGACGGACGCCGGGCACCGGGTTGTGGTCGAGCGCGACGCGGGCGAGGGCTCTGGTTTCGAGAATGATCTGTACGAGCGCGCGGGCGCGACCATTCTGGAGACGCCGGATGACGTCTGGGGCGAAGGCGAGATGATCGTCAAAGTGAAAGAGCCAATTGCGCCGGAATACCCGCGGATGCGCGAAGGCCAGTTGCTTTTCACTTACCTGCATCTGGCGCCGGATCATGAACTCACCAAGCAACTCCTGGAGCGCAAAGTCACGGGTGTCGCCTACGAGACGATCACGGACCGGCGTGGGACCTTACCGCTTCTGACGCCCATGTCCGAAGTCGCCGGGCGGATGGCGATTCAGGTCGGCGCGACCTACCTGGAGAAAATGAACGGCGGGCGCGGCATCCTTTTGGGCGGCGTCCCCGGCGTCCCGGCCGCGCGGGTCGTCATTATCGGCGGCGGCGTCGTCGGCACGAACGCGGCCAAGATTGCCGTCGGCATGGGGGCGCAGGTCACGATCATTGACAACAATCTGGACCGGCTGCGCGAACTCGACGACATCTTCCTCTCGAAAGTCTCGACGCTCGCCTCCTCCGCCTACATGATTCACGACGCGATCTCACAAGCCGACCTGATAGTCGGCGCGGTGCTCGTCCCCGGTGCGGCTGCGCCGAAACTCGTCACGCGCAGCATGCTCAAGGACGTCCCTAAGGGCGCGGTCATCGTTGACGTCGCGGTTGACCAGGGCGGCTGCATCGAGACGACGCATCCGACGACACACTCGAACCCGACTTACTACGTCGAAGATGTGCTTCACTACTGTGTGGCCAACATGCCCGGCGCCGTGCCGCGCACTTCCACGTTCGCTCTGACGAACGCGACTTTGCCTCACGCTTTGAAACTGGCGAATAAAGGTTTCATGCACGCCATCACCAGCGACCCCGGATTGAAGGAGGGCGTCAACACCTACGCGGGGCGTCTCACCTACGAGGCGGTCGCCGTCGCGCAGGGGCTCGAATACACGCCGCTCGACGAAATGCTCAACGGCACGGGCGCGACGACAACGGCGTAAGAAGGCAAAAGGCAAAAGTAAAAAGGCAAAAGGAAAAACGTGAGAGCGAGTCTCTTGTCTTTCCTTTTGCCTTTTACCTTTTTACTTTTGCCTTCGCTTACGCTGCTTTCAGCAGCAATCTCGCCAGGCAGCCTGTGAGTTCGTCGGGGCGGACGGGCTTGGCCAGATAGACGTCGGGCCGGTCGTTGGCCTCCTGCGCCGCGTCGGCGCGCTCGAACCCGCTCAGAAGAATGACCGGGAGATTGGAAAGCTTCGGATGATGGCGCAGGAAGCGGCAGAACTCATAGCCGTTCAAATGCGGCATGATCGCGTCAGTCACGACGGCGTCAACTGTTGATGTGAGCGCGGCTTTCATAGCCTCCAGGCCGTCGGCGGCCACGACCACGTTGTAGCCGGCGCGCTGCAACATCACTTCAAGGTAACGGCGGATCGAGCGGTCGTCTTCGACGAGCAGAATTGTGCCGCGAGCAGGGCGCATCTGTGCGGTGGGACCATTGAGCGGGGCGGTGCTGGCGGTGGCGTTTTCGTTGGGAGTATTCATCACTCTGGCTGGTCTGACCTCGCTTGCTGGAGAGGGATTCCGGTGCCGCAATCCCGCTGGCCTTATGGCAAGCGGCGTGCCTCTTCACGCCGCTGGCTTCGGAAAGGGTACGGACGGGATGGCCCGAGCTATAGCTTCTGGCCGGATAAACTGCGGCTTTTTAGCCGGAAAGAGACTATTTCGTGTTTGGGAGAATATTTTTTAGGAGAGAGACGGGCAACTCACGTGGCCCGAAAAGAGATTAATCTGATTCAAGCTGACCTGTCAATAGCGGTCAAATTGAAGAGCCGGTCAGTCAAAGTGCAGCACCGCCTGCGGCATTATGCCACGGCAATCTTATCACCCGTTTATCTCTCGCTTGTCCCTCCGGAGTTCCAGCCCCGGCCCCCCAACTCAACAAAACAAAGTGACTTTGTTATACTGACGTTTTCGCCCGGCCTCCTCCCAAAGAGTGGTCGAAGACAATGCGGGTCGAAGTAAGATTTCGGGGCCGTTCGGGATATTCGCCTTTGGAAATCGGATAGAGTTTAGAGGTTTTAATGTACGAGTTTGCAGTCGCCCCAGCCGTCACACAGATTAGACGCCGGGGCGTCGAGATTACGGAGGTCGCGCCCGCGAGCCTGGCCGCCGAGCTGGAATTGGAGGCGGGAGACCGCATCGTCAAAGTCAACGGGCGGGTGGTCCGCGACTATCTGGATTTCCGTTTTCAGACGGGCGGCGAGACGGAACTCGTGCTTGAAGTCCGCAAAAGAAGCGGCGAAGAGTGGGAGCTGGATATTGAGCGCGAGGAGGGCGAAGATTTCGGTCTGGGATTTGAGCAGATCGTGCCGCGCCAGTGCGCCAACGAATGCATCTTCTGCTTCTGTAAAGGAAACCCTGAAACCGCACGCCCGTCCCTCTTCATCCGCGACGAAGATATCCGCCTCTCGTTTCTCTACGGCAACTACACGACGCTGACCTCGATTACAGAGGACGAGATGAGCCGCATCATCGAGCAGCGGCTCACCCCACAGTACGTCTCCGTGCACGCGACCGATCTGGACGTGCGCGCTCATCTGCTCGGGATAGACCGCAGGCGCGCAGACATCTCTGCGAAGATGCGGCGCATGCTGGAAGCCGGGATTGAGATTCACGCTCAGGTCGTCTTATGCCCGGAGATAAACGACCGTGCGATTTTGGAGCGCACCGTCAGAGACCTCGCGGCGCTGCACCCGAAAGTGAAAAGCGTGGCGATTGTCCCGCTGGGGCTGACGCGCTACAACACGGACGAGCGGCTCACTCCCGTGACGCCTGAATTCTGTCGCCGCACAATCGCAGAGGTTAAGCTGCTTCAGAGAGAGTTTCGTCAAACCTTGGGCACGACCTTCGCTTTTTTAGGAGACGAGATCTACCTGCGCGCGGGTCGCCCCGTTCCCTCTCGCAAGCATTACGGCGATTACCCGCAGATCGAAGACGGCATCGGGATGGTCCGGTCTTTCAGTAACGAATTCGAGGCGCTCTTCAGAAGGCTTGCGCGACGTGTCGGCCGCAGCGCCGGAGCCGAGCTTGATGGAACGATCATGACCGGCAAACTCTTCGCGCCCGCTTTGATGAAGATGGTTGATCGCTTGAATGCGCGCTTCGAATCGAAGCTTCGTGTGGTCGGAGTTGAGAACCGTTATTTCGGCGGCGACGTGTCGGTCGCGGGGCTGCTCACCGGAGAATGTTATCTGGCGGCGCGCGAACGGTTGCGAGGCCGTTTCGTCGTCATTTCGGGTGCGTCGCTCAAAAGCGATGACGCCGTCATGCTCGACGGGATGAGGCTCGACGAGTTGCGACGCGAACTGGCGCTCCCCGTTTACGCGCATGACTTCAAGTCGTTTGCGCGAATGATTAGCAGTGGTCAGTGGCCGGTGGTCAGTGGTCAGTGAGAAATAAGGAACGGGATGCACTGAGCTTCTGCTTTTAACTGACCACCGGCCACTGACCACCGACCACTATTATGGGCCAATCGAAAACAGAAACGGAGCAACCGACGCAGACGGGGGGAAAGAAAATCCTGGATGTCGGCTGCGGGAGCAACAAGTATCCGGGCGCTATCGGGATTGACTATAATCCGCGCACGGCGGCGGACGTCATCCACGACCTCGGCGTCGTCCCGTATCCTTTCGACGACGACGAATTCGACGAGGTCATCAGCCGTCACGTCATCGAGCACGTGCCGGACGTGATGGCCTTCGTCTCGGAGCTCCATCGCATCACAAAGCCTGGCGGGCGAATCAAAATCGTCACGCCTCATTATACGAACCCGGACTGGCCCACGGACCCGACGCATCGCAATCACTTCAACAGCTATTCCTTCAACTGCTTCATGCAGGACCGCCGCCTCTTTCCCTTCTACACGGACGTCGAGCTGAAGCCCGTGCGCATTTACGTCAGTCTGGCGAACCTCTGGCGCGCTCTCGGTTTCGAGTTCATCGCCAACCTGGATCAGCGCGACCCCTCCTTCAGGTTCACGCGCAAGTTCTGGGAGTTCTACCTCTCCTATATCTTTCGTGGCAAGGAGCTGCATTTCGAGTTCGAGGTCGTCAAGAGAAGTCCGGACAAACAGGGAAAATAGTCTCACCGGAGAATCAATTGCGCTGCGCGTCAACGGCCGCCGAAGGGCCGACCGGGACGGCAGCCGCGTCCTCGCCTTGCAGCATTGGCCCACCGCAGCAATTCCATAAAATTGGACGGGTGATTTGAAATTTCGGATTTCGCGCCCTGTTTTATGGTTAAGTCCCTTGAAAAAGCGCGAGTTGTGGGCTCCGCCCGCTCTGGAATAGCTTTTGCTGTTCAGGGTTCGCAAGGTGATAGCAAGTATGTCTTTTTTAGTAGAACCCGTCATGCTTATGCAAATTGATCTTGCAGCAAGCGCACCTCATAATCTTCAAGCTACAGCACAATCCCAAATCTCTGGCAATGTGGCTTGCGGATCAATCAAGGGAATGCCAGAAGGAGAATAATATGTTCAAACAGATGATAAGAGTCACCGGTTTGCTTGTCCTGTTTGCGCTGATGGGAGCCGTAAGCCTCAGCTTCGGCCAGGGCCAGAAGGGAACCATCAGTGGAACCGTGACTGACCAGAACGGCGGCGTCGTCGCAGGCGCTACCGTCGAGGCCACGAACGACGCGACAGGCGAAAAGTTTAACGCCGTCACGAGTGACAGCGGGACTTACACCATCCCCAACGTAACCGTCGGCGAATATACCGTGACAACCACTGCCACGGGTTTTGCCACAACGACGTTTAAGTCGGTGAAGACTTCGGTGTCGTTCAATACAACTATTGATGTCGTGTTGCAGCCGCAGGGCGCGTCCGAAACGGTCGTCGTCACCAGCGGCGACGCGCAGACGCAAGTCAACACAACCGACCAGCAGCTCTCGACGCTTCTCGACAACAGGAAGATCGTTGACCTGCCGCTCCTGAATCGCGACCCGAACTCGCTGATTCTGCTTGCCCCTGGAACGGTCCAGACGCAGAGCGGCCTCGGCGGTTTCTCCGTCAACGGTTCGCGCGAGCGCAACAACAACTTCATGGTTGACGGCGTTGACAACAACGATACGGAAGTCCCCGGCATCGCCGGCGGTCTCTCGACCCCGAACATTGACGCCACACAGGAGTTCCGCGTCATCACCGGCAACTTCAACGCCGAGTTCGGCCGCAACACCGGCGCCATCGTGAACGTCGCGACCAAGAACGGGACGAACGAGTTTCACGGCAACGCCTATATCTACTACCGCTCCGACCGCTTCTCGGCACGTGACTTCTTCGATGTCTCCGGCGAAGCGGATGCGCTGCAACGCAAGCAGTTCGGCGCGTCCATCGGCGGCCCGATCAAGAAAGAGAAGATGTTCTTCTTCTTCAACTACGAAGGCGACCGCTTCAACTTCGGCAACCAGGTGTCGCGTGTTGTCCCTTCGGCGTTGTCGCGCACGGGAATCTTCGTGACGCCCGCTCCCGACCCCAGCCTGACCGCGGCACAGAATTCGGCTGCCGGTCGGTTCGGAACCATTGATATTCGTCGGACCGGCTTCAACAATCGCACGGGTACGAACCTCGGCCTCGGTGGCACGGCGGGCAACCTCGACCTCAACCCGGCGATCCTGGCGTTGCTCAACCTTTACCCGCTGGGCAACGATCACGCGAACGACCCGCTGCCGGGCCTGTTTGAAGCATTCAGGTTCAGCTATCTGGCGGTCAACCACGTTGACAGCACTGCCGCCCGTATTGATTACCGGATCAATGAGAAGCACACTCTGACGGGAAGCCACCAGTTCAACACGGGCGTCTTCGCGGCCAGCACGGATACCTTCCCGGGCTTTGGGGATGCCATTCGCAGCCCGCAGCGCGGTCAGGTTCTCTCGCTCAACCTCGTTTCCAATATCAATGCCAACGTAGTCAACTCCTTCACCTTCGGCGGCAACCGTTCGAAGGCCAGATTTAATGGCGATTGCGATGGCAGCGTGAGCTGCATCATTCCGGACAGAATCAATCAGGCTTTCGCAGCTAACGGAGTTGACCTTGCTCAACCGTTCGGCGGCGAAAACGGTCAGGGCTTCACTCTCGGGACCGGCTCGATCACCTCTTTGGGCGTCTTCGACACGCAGTACCGCTTTACAGGTACGACGTTCATGAACGAGCAACTGACCTGGGTTCGCGGCTCCCACACTTTCAGGGGCGGCTACGAGCAGCGCTGGATCTACTCGAACAGCGCGACCAACTTCGGTCGTTCCGAAGCGCTCAGCCTGGCCTTCCCGACAACGTTTGCTTTCCCGATTCTCAGGACCAACGCCGGTGCCAACATCGGCACCACCGGTCTCGGCGGCTCGGTTCAGAACTTCGCGAGCTTCCTTTACGGCCTGGTGGCGTTACAGTCACAGTCGCAGTTCTTCGACAAGAACGGGAACCGCGTTGACCAGAACTACATGGGCTTCCGCGTTCGCGAGTCTGACTTCTTCGTCCAGGATACCTGGAGAGTCAGACCGAACTTCACGCTCAACATCGGACTCCGTTACGAGCTCAAAGGCGTTCCCTTTGAAGTCAACGGACAGCTTTCGACCCTCGTTAACCAGGACCCGAGCCAGAGAGAGCCGTCGGGCGGCTTCGTCTTCCAGCCGGTCGGCAAGAACTCCGGCAACGCGCAGGGTCTCTGGGACAACGACTTTAACAACTTCGCTCCGCGCTTCGGATTCAACTGGAGTCCGGGCTGGGAGAGCGGATTCATTTCCAAGCTGACGGGCGGCCCGGGCAGGATGTCTATCCGTGGTGGTTATGGAATCTTCTATGACCGCGTCTTCGGTAACCTCTTTACCAACGCTCGCGGCAATCCGCCGTTCCAGCAGGATTTCTTTGAGATCCCGTTCAACATAACCTTCTCCGGCACGCTCCAGGAGTTCGGGCGTCCGCCAACGCTGGAATCCAGCCCCAGAGTTCCGAGCACCGCCGAAATCTTCCCGGTGATTTTCGCTCTGCCCGGAAACAACATCTTCCAGTCGAAGTTTGCCACTCCGTATGAGCAGAAATGGAACTTCGGATTCCAGCGCGAGCTGGGCAATCAGTTCCTCTTCGAGGCTGACTATGTCGGCGCGAAGGGCACCAACCTGTTGCGCGTGATTGACGGCCAGCTCTCCAGCGTTCCGCGCTGCAACGCTGTCGCCGCCGCCACGCCTGGCACGGCCAATGACCCGCCCTGCGGTGGCACGATCAGCACCAGCGGAACTACCAACATCATTAACGGTCGGTTCAACGATGCGTTCTTCCAAGTGGCCTTGAATCTCTCGGTCGGTATGTCAACCTATCATGCTTTGCAGACGAGGGTGACCAAGACCCTGACCAACTCCAAGTGGGGCCTGGGTCAGATTCAGGCCGCTTACACCTGGAGCCACTCCATTGACAACGCCAACGATCCTCTGGTCGGTAACGCGGGTGAATCAACCCGCACCTTCCCGCGCGACTCGTCAGGCTTTGCGGGTGGATTCGGCAGGCCCGAGCGTGGTAATTCCGGCTTTGACGTGCGTCATCGCTTCGTTCTCAACTTCGTGTACGATGTGCCGCTCAAGTTTGAGAACGATATGCTTGACCGCATTCTCGGCAACTGGTCAATGTCCGGCATCGTCACCGCTCAGAGCGGACTCCCCTACGGCATCTTCGGCAGTATTGACAGCGCAGGCTCCGGCTTCAGTCAACGCGCCGATTTCGCCAGCCCGGGAAATCCGCTTAACGTTGCACCCTCCACCCTTCCGCCTAATCCGCGCGTGCAGACCGGACCGGACAGAACGATGTTCGCCAATCCGACCCGGCCCACAGGAAATGCGACGTTCGGCGTGCAGGGACAGGTCGGGCGCAACCAGTTCTACGGTCCCGACTTCCAGAAGACCGACTTCTCGCTCATCAAGCGCATTCCGCTTACTGAGCGTTACAAATTCACGGTTCGCGCGGACTTCTTCAATATCTTCAACCGCGTGAACTTCGGCGTACCGGACGGGATCATCACCAACAATACGTTTGGCCGGTCCACGTTCACCGTCAGCACTCCGCGTGTCATTCAGTTCGCCGGTCGCTTCGAGTTCTAATCGAAACGATTTCAGGTAAACTGAGCGCACAGCATTCAGGGCGTTGCCTCTTCGGAAGCAACGCCCTTTTTTTGTCTCGACCTTTTGTTCGAAAGATTAGCAGACTGCTTCTAGCCCGGAGGCCAGCTCAAAGCGCGCCCGCCGAGCACGTGAACATGCAGGTGAAAGACAGACTGGCCCGCGCCCGCGCCCGTGTTGATGACCGTGCGATAGCCCGCCTCGGAAAGCCCCTCTTCGTTGGCGACCCGCGCCGCCACGCGCAGGAGATGCCCGAGGAGCGCCTCATCCCTCTGCCCGGCGTCGTCCAGAGAATCCAGGTGGTCGAGCGGAATGACCAGGACGTGGACCGGCGCCTGCGGGTTGACGTCGCGGAAGGCGATGACGCGCTGGTCCCTGTAGATGACCTCCGCGGGTAGCTCGCCCGCGACGATGCGACAAAAGAGACAGTCCATAAGGCAGTGACAAGTGACAAGTAAAAACAACGAGCAGGAGAACAATACATCTTTTGCTCGTCACTTGTCACTCGTCACTTGTCACTGTCTTATGCAATGGGCCTGTGACGGAATCCCTGACGCGCTCGATTGAAGCGCCGACCGCGCCGAGCTTGGCTTCGATCTTCTCGTAGCCGCGGTCAATGTGATAGACGCGGTCAATCAGAGTTTCGCCACGCGCCGCCAGCCCCGCGAGCACGAGCGAGGCGGAGGCGCGCAGGTCCGAAGCCTGGACACGCGCCCCCGTCAATTCAGTCGGGCCTTCGACGATGGCCGTGTTGCCGCTGATCTGGACGCGCGCCCCCATCCTCTGTATCTCCGAAGCGTGCATGAAGCGATTCTCGAAGATCGTCTCGGTGATCGCGGCGCGCCCCTGGGCCTGCGTCATCAGGGCCATATACTGGGCCTGCATGTCCGTCGGAAAACGCGGGTGCGGCTCCGTCGTGACGTCCTGTGCTCTCAACCCTTCATTGCAGCAGCGCACGCGCAGGGTGCTCTGATTCACCTCTTCGATCTCGACGCCGACTTCGCGCAGTTTACTGATGAGAATGGCGGAATGTTCCGGGCGGCAGCCCTTGATCTCCAATTCACCGCGAGTGATGGCCGCGGCGATCATGAAGGTCCCCGTCTCGATGCGGTCCGGGATGATCGTGTGCTCCGCCCCGCCCAAAGATTCCACGCCTTCGATCTGGATGGTTGGCGTGCCAGCGCCGCGCACGCGCGCCCCCATCTTGTTCAAAAGCTCCGCCAGGTCCGCAATCTCCGGCTCGCGCGCGGCGTTGTTCAGGATGGTCCGTCCTTCAGCGAGCGCCGCGGCCATCATCAGATTTTCGGTCCCCGTCACAGTCACCTTATCGAAATGGACTTCGCCCCCGCGCAGGCGTCCCCCTTTGGGCGCACGCGCCACGACGTCGCCGGACTCAAGCCCGACCTCCGCGCCCAGGTGCTGAAAGCCCGCGAGGTGCAGGTCAATCGGGCGCGTGCCGATGGCGCAGCCCCCTGGCAGAGAGACGCGCGCTTTGCCGAAACGCGCGAGCAGCGGCCCCAGAGCCAGAACGCTCGCGCGCATGGTCTTGACCAGCTCATACGGGGCCTCGAAAAGCTCCACGTGATCGGCAGTGATCTTGTGCGTCCTCAGTTCCGGCGTGAGTACGGTCGCGCCGATGTCTTCCAGGAGCCTCCGCTGCGTGATGATGTCGCGCACGTAAGGCAGGTTGTGCAGCGTAACCGTCTCGGCGGTCAGCAGAGCGGCGGCCATGCAGGGCAGCGCGGAATTCTTCGCGCCGCTGATGGAGACGCGGCCCCTCAGGGGACGCCCGCCCGTGATACGAAATTTATCCATAACCACAGAGTAAAGGAAAAAATTGAAAGGTGGAAGCGCGACGTGATTCGATTGCCGCCCCGTTTGCGCGTTAAGGGATAAGGGGCGCTTTTTGTGGCCGCCCTTCGAGGAGAAAAACTGATGTCAGCGAATCAAATCAGCTTACCTGCATACAGAGAGAGTAATTTCTTCAGCCCCAGATTATTCGGAACCATCGGGATGATCGGCGCCCCTTTCCTGCTTCTGGAATTCATCCTTCCTTATTTATTCGGCGGCGTCGAGCCGAATGGTCAACTTCTGGGCGCTTTGGAAATCGTTTATCTAGGCGGGTGGATTTCGAGCGTGATAGGGATGCGTCAATTGAGAGCGACGGGCAACAGCGGCATCAGCAAGACGATGTTCGCGGTCCAGCTCGCGGGGCTGTTTCTGGCGCTGACATTCACTGTGCTACAGATCGCCCGTCCGAACCTGGACCCGAATAGCCTGCTCCTGCGTGTCACGGACCTGGCCTGGCCCGGCAGCCACCTCTTCATGCTGTTTGTCGGCATAGCTATTATCGCGGGCCGAGTGTGGCGCGGTTGGCGCAGGCTCCCGGCGCTTTTGTGCGGCGCGGGGCTGCCATTGTTTTTCGCGCTCGGCCCCGTCGTCGGTCCCGCTATTGCTTCCATCCCGTTCGCCGTTCTGACCGCCGTCGGGTTCATGTCGCTGGGCTATGCGGTCCGTACGGGTGAGCGTGCTTCGGGCGCGTAACAGAAGGGCATCAGGTTCAGGGAGTCGCTCGTTTCCTCGCAGCCGGGGGGCGGCGCGAGTGGGGGGCTAAAGAAAGAAGAAGCGGCGACTCCCTTGTTCGGTGGCGGCGGCGGCGGATATTATCTTGGGCGGAAAAAGATGAAGAAGAATCGCCGCCCAGTAATCAGGACGCTCCTCCGCTCCATCGGTTTAAGATGTCCCGTCTGCGGTAAGTCTTCCATCGTCCAGAGGCCATTCAAAATCAAGCATCACTGCCCGGCGTGCGACGCGCTCTTTATGCGCGAGGAAGGCTTCTTCGTCGGGGCGATCCTGATTAACGTGGTGACGACCGAAATAGTCATCCTGGCTATTTACCTGCTGACCCTGGTGGTGCTCGGTCTCGATTATCAGTTGGTTCTCACACTGCTTTTCATCTCGGCGCTCCTGTTCCCCATCGCGTTTTATCATCATAGCTGGAGCATCTGGCTCGGCTTCGACCACATCGTGGAGTCTCTACCGAAACGCACAGAGAAAGAGCCCGCGCGTGCCGGAGGTGAAGACGAGTGGCCTGACGAGATAGGGCCTTGATATGTGTTCTCTATGCTAAAATAACGTTACTTTTTTGGGAGGCAGAAGATGGCGAAGAGATTAAAAGATTTAAAGGAGCTTAAGATTGAGCGTCCGCCGCGAGTGAAACTCTCTGTCAAAGAGTCACTGAAGCGGACGCAAGAGTTCGATAAACGAAAGGAGCAATTCATTGCCTCTATTCGAAAAGGCAAGAATTGAAGTTTACCTTCCTGATCTGCCACGCGCTGCTTATCAAGATTTATTGAACGCACTGGCGCGGGAATTTACATATACTTTCGGCGGTTGCACTATTATTCGCGGACTCGATGGCAGCTATCTCTCACAGTCCGGCTTGCAGATTCAAGACCGCGTCAATCTAATTTATACAGATACGCCATACATGTTTGAAGAGAATTTTGGGATCATCTCTACATATGCGGACAAACTCAGAGTTGCTGCTTTGAGCGCTTTAGAAGAAGAAGCGATTCTTGTTGCAATAAGCAAAGTTTATCACGCAGAGTGAAGAAGCCTTACCCGAATCCCTCAAGTAGCTCAAGCACACTTCTACTTTTTCCTCAAAGCGACTGTGCGCGGGATGCCCTGTAGGTCTTTGTGAATCTCTATCAACTGCCAGGCGGTCGGATCAATTAACTCCCGGACCGCTTCGTTCTGATCGAAACCTATCTCCAGCAGCAGGTGTCCGCCCGCCTTGAGAAAACGAGGCGCGTCTCGGACGAGACTCCTGATGATGCGCAGGCCGTCTGTGCCGGGCGTTAAAGCGATCCTGGGCTCATGATCGCGCACCTCGCGTTGCAGCCCCGCGAGCGCGCCTTCGGCGACGTACGGGGGATTGGAGATGATCATCGTGAAGGACATAGCCTCCGGGCTAATCCCACCAAAGCAATCGGACGCGACGAGCGAGAGCCTCTCGGACACGCCCAGTCGCGCGGCGTTGCGCGCGGCCACGCCGAGCGCGCTCTGGGAGATGTCTAACCCGACGGCGCGAAGCTGTGGGCGCTCGTGCAGCAGCGCGATGGGAATGCAGCCCGACCCTGTGCCGACATCGCAGACGAGCGCAGCGTCGGCTCCCTCGTCCAGAAGCTCAAGCGCCGTTTCTATCAACAGCTCCGTTTCGGGGCGCGGGATCAAGACGTCAGGCGTGACCTCAAACTCCAGCCCGTAAAATTCCTGGCGGCCAGTGATGTATTGCAGGGGCCTGCCCGCCGCGCGCAGACGGACCACTTCGCGCAGGCGCGCCAGCTCCGAATCGTCTAGCAGGGTCTCGGGATGCGTGATGAGAAACGTGCGGTCGCGCCCCGTCACGTGTTCGACTAGAGACATGGCTTCGCGGCGCGCCAACGGCACGCCCGCTTCCGCCAGAACCCGCGCCGCCTCCGCTACCAGATGACTGATGCTGAAACTCTCTTGCTCACTCATAGAGCGTGGATCGTAAATCGTAAATCGTAAATCGTAAATGGACGAAGGCGGCTTTCCTCTATTTACGATTCACGATTTACGATTTACGAGCAGACGATTTACGATTTACGATTCACTTCCCTTATAATACCCTCGTTCATCACGCCCGAACAGATTGCTTATCTTTTCGCGTGCAGCGGCCGGCAGCCTGGTCGCAGCGCGCGAGTGGTTGCTGCTGCCGCGGCGTGGCAATAGATTCAAGGAGGTGATTCTGGATGAAGGCGGAATTTCATATCGAGGGGATGCATTGCGATTCGTGCGCCGTGGACATCAGGGAGACTCTGGAAGGGACCGCGGGCGTACACGAGGCGGACGTGACCTTCAAGCGTAAGACGGCTATCGTTGATTTCGATGAAGAGGTCGTGCAGCAGACGACGCTCGTCAAAAAGATACAGGATTTAGGTTACACTGCGACCGTTTCCGGTCAGCCACAAAGTGAGGTTGGAGCATGAGCGAACAAGATGCGGGTGTGGGAAAAGCTACATCGGAAGAGGCCGTGGACGACCGCGGCACAAATCAGTCGGAGGGGCGCGCGCTTTTGAGGCATCTGCGCGACAAAGGGTTCGATGCGAGCGACGAGAAACTGGCCGTCGCTCTTGGACGGCCTACGGAAGAGGTCGAAGCCTGGACAAACGGGCGCGCAGCCGTTGACGACGACGTCGTCATGAAAGCTCGCGGGATTGCGCGCGAGCGGGGCATCGAGATTGAATAAAAAAGTGGTCGGTGGTCGGTGGTCAGTGGTCAGTTAAAAACTGATTTCATCTGACCACTGACCACTGACCACTGACCACTAGCAATGAGCGAAAAGGTTGAGCAGGCGTCGCGTGCGCTCGTCGAATCATATTCGGCAGGCGAGGTAAAGATTCATCATCTGGACCGCCAGCCGCTGCCGTCGCACGCGGAGATAATTCGCGTCCTCGTCACCATTCACGAGCTACTCTTTCCGGGCTACATCGGCGCGCAGGAGCTGACGGGCGCGAGCCTTGTCAGTCATGTCGAATCGCGCATGGCATGGCTTTACGAGGTCCTGACGGAGCAGATGAAGCGCGCCATCGGCCAGGCCAACAAGATCGGCGAGGTCTGTGACGTTACGGAGCGGGAGGCAAATGACTGTGCTGCGGCTTTTCTGAGCCGGCTGCCGCGCCTGCGTGAAGTCCTGGCGACAGATGTGCAGGCGGCCTATGACGGCGACCCGGCGGCGACCGGCCTGGATGAGATCATTTTCAGCTACCCGAGCATCTACGCCGTGATGGTCTATCGCCTCGCGCATGAGCTGCACACAATGCGTGTGCCCCTGATCCCGCGCATCATGACGGAGCACGCGCATCACCGCACGGGCATAGACATCCATCCCGGCACGGAGATCGGCTCGCGCTTCTTCATAGATCACGGGACCGGCGTCGTCATCGGCGGGACGGCCGTCATCGGCAACAACGTCAAAATCTATCAGGGCGTGACGCTCGGCGCTTTCTCTTTCGACAAGGATTCGTCGGGGCGTCTGGTGCGGGACACCAAACGACACCCGACGATTGAAGACGACGTGGTCATTTATGCGGGCGCGACCATCCTGGGAGGCGAGACCGTCATCGGCCGCGGCAGCGTCATCGGCGGCAACGTCTGGCTGACGCATTCGGTCCCGCCGGGCACGCGCGTTCTCCAGGATTCTCCCAACCTGCGAATCATCCCGCCGGACGCTGCCGCGGCTTCCTAAAATGTCTCGCACTTCATATGCGACGCTCTATTTGCCCAGAACGAATATCACAACGATTACAAGTGCAATCACAAAGGGGATGACCAAATAGAGCGTTATGGCCGTCGTATTGGACTTCCCTGACTTGCCATTATAGGTCGTTCCGCAGCCTCGACATTTAACATGGCTGAATAGTCTTGGCCCGATTAGCCCGCCCCACCACGTAAACTTTACTTTCTCCGCGTCGGGCCGGCGGCACGTCGGGCACGGGGCGTACATCTCTGTCCCCGGCGGATAAGCGGGCGGCGGATAACCTTGCCAGCCTCCCGGTTGTGGCGGCGGGTATCCGGGCGGCGGATATCCTGACGGCGGCATCATCGGATTCATTCCCGGTGGCGGCGCTTGCTGATATTGTCCTGCTTGCTGGTAAGCGGGCGGCGGCAACGGCGTCCCGTCGGCCTGGCAGGTGTTTTGGGTATCCAGGTATGAGCGTTGACAGGTAGGACAAGTTCTCATGGATTTTCATGCAGCCTTTGGCTAAAAGTTCGTAAAGCTAGACAGCTGATATGATAAATTCGGCATTAAGTCAATGGTAAACCCTTGTTCTGTAGCTGCTCAGCGAAAATGTCCGCCTTAACTGCTCAGCGACTTTGTCCGCATACTCTCTGGTATGAGGACCCTAACTTTGAGCAGCAAACATCTACGTAAAGCTGAGATTCTGACTCAACT
>Ga0182000_10000022_pt1 | contig 70032 bp, 57 predicted proteins | sample BulsoiMagMametaG_FD_120484 | JGI IMG/M metagenome (GOLD analysis project Ga0182000, IMG submission 120484) | Bulk soil microbial communities from Mexico - Magueyal (Ma) metaG | ecosystem: Environmental > Terrestrial > Soil > Agricultural land | place: Mexico: Magueyal, Guanajuato | collected...
GTAGAGAAACAGCACTGTCCACGAAACCACACGAAACCACACGAAACAAACCACAGCAATTTCGTGTCGTTTCGTGTGGCTTCGTGGATCGTTCTCTTTCCGTCGAGAATGAATAGACCCTGGTGGTCAGTGATTAAGGGTTGATAAGGTTTATGCTTAATTGATAACCCCTCTCTCAACCACCTAAAACTTACTGACCACCGACCACTGACCACTGACCACTATTTTCCCGGCTCTTCCATCTCCTCGTCCGCGGCGTAGCGCAGGTCGCGGTCGCCTGTGATTTCGTCCCAGTCGTAGCCGAGGGCGCGGCTGAAGCGATGCAATTGCGCTTCCCACTCCTCGCGCCGCGCGCGATAGAACTCCCAGGCGGCTGCCGTATCGAGCCGCGTCCGTATGCCTGCCTCCGTTAACTGCCGCATGGTCTGCTCGAATCTCTGCCGCCACCTGCGCGATTCCTCGAAAGGAGATTCCTTGCGCCGTTTCGAGCGCCTCTCTAAATCCAGAGAGGCGATCAACTCCCTGAGCACATGGCGCGAGCTCGCTTCCAGCGAGCGCACCTCCGGGTGGTGACATACGTCCCTGTACTCCTCGTCGTCGAGGCAGGAGCGAATCACGGCGCTGATTTCGAGCGAGAGGAAAAGAATGCGCGGCAGACTTTTGTAAACCTCTGGCGGGTGGAAATAGTGTATCACGGGATGCTCGACGTGAGATTCAAGAAGTCCCTGAATGTCGCGTGTTGCCATTCGCATCGTGGTTTCCAGACCGTAAAAGCGGCCCCCGACGAAGTGGTGCTTGATGAATGCCCCGACATCCGCCCCCTCTTCGGCCTGATGGTAAAAAGAGAGCGCGACGGCGCGCTTGCGCTCCAACGCGCGATAGACCGTAATCAGGTATGTGATCGCGAGCGAGATGAGAGCGAAGCCCGACGCGGATTCGGAGAGAGCAGTCAGTCTCATCCCCATCGTGTGCGGCGCGATGTCGCCGTAACCGACCGTCGTCAATGTAATCCCGCTGAAATAGATCGCAGCCATGAAAGGCGAGGCGGCGGCCTCCGCCTGGACCGCAAAATTCGCTGGCATTCGCGGGTAATAGATGAGCGCGAAGCCGACGATCAGCATGGCGATATAGATGATGATGAGAAGGGGCATCAGGAGGGGGCCGACCACGTTGAGCAGACGATGGCGGCGCGGGCGCGAGAGCCTGAACGACAGAAAACGCGCGATGCTCCAGACCGTCCGGTTCAGCGTCTCGCCTATCGGCCCGGAGTGACCGCGCGCATGAAGGATGGTCGCGTAAACATCATAAACGACCAGCAGCAACACGCCCAGGCCAAGAACTGTAAAGAAAGCAGTCCGCATGTAAAAACAGTGACGAGTGACGAGTGACGAGTGACGAGTGACGGGCGAAGGGCTTTAACTCGTCACTCGTCACTTGTCACTCGTCACTGTTCTTTTATCAGTTGCCGCAGCACGTAGGGGAGGATGCCGCCGTGCTGGTAGTAGTCAACCTCAATTGGGGTGTCAATGCGGAGCGTGACGGGGACTTCTTCCGTCTCGCCGTTTTTGCGGCGGATGACGAGGGTCACGTCCTGCCGCGGGCGGACCGCACCGTTTTCAAGCCCCATGATGTCGAAGACCTCCGTGCCGTCGAGCTTGAGCGACGCGCCGTTTGTGCCCTCTTTGAACTGGCAGGGCAGCACGCCCATCCCGACCAGGTTGCTGCGGTGGATGCGCTCGAAGCTCTCGGCGATGACGGCGCGCACGCCCAGCAGGCGCGTCCCCTTCGCAGCCCAATCGCGCGAGCTTCCGGTCCCGTACTCCTGCCCGGCGATGACGATGAGCGGAACGCCCGCTGCCTGGTAATGGACCGAAGCATCGTAGATGCTCATCTCGTCGCCGACGGGCTGGAGGATGGTCACGCCGCCTTCTGTGCCCGGGGCCATCAGGTTCTTGATGCGGACGTTGGCGAACGTTCCACGCACCATCACCTGGTGGTTGCCGCGCCGCGAGCCGTAGGAATTGAAGTCTTCGACGTGAACGCCGCGCAATTGCAGATACTGGCCCGCTGGGGATTTCGGCTTGATCGCGCCGGCGGGCGAGATGTGGTCCGTCGTCACGGAATCGCCGAAGATTGCGAGCGGGCGGGCGCCGCGGATGTTGCAGAAGACGCCCGGGTGCATGCTGAACCTCTCAAAGTAGGGCGGCTCCTGGATGTAAGTAGATTGTGTGTCCCACTCGTAAACGTCTCCGGCGCTGCTCGGAATCTCGTTCCAGAGGGGATTCTGTTCGCTGAAGTCGCTGTAAAGCTTGCGGTAGGTCTCTGGATCGAGCGCTGCGCCCATCAACTGGCTGATCTCTTCGAGCGTCGGCCAGATGTCGCGCAGGTAAACCTCGCGCCCATCCTTGCCGCGGCCTATCGGCTCGCTGCTCAGGTTGATGTTGACGCGGCCCGCGAGCGCGAAAGCGACCACCAGCGGCGGGCTCATCAGAAAGTTTGCCTTGACGCTCTGGTGAACGCGCGCCTCGAAGTTGCGATTGCCCGAGAGCACGCTCGCCGCGATCAGGTCGTTCTTCGTAATCACTTCCTCGATGCGCGGGTCCAGCGGTCCGCTATTTCCGATGCAGTTGTGGACGGCCACCGTGCCTGCTATGAAAGCGTGCAGATCGTTCACTGACAAATCGAACACCGGGCGCTTCCCTACCTCGCGGCGATCCAATACCTGCAGCGCGAGGGTCGGCAGCGTCAACGATTCCTTCTCAGCGCAGTAGCGCCGAGCAGTGACAGCCTTGTCGCGCGCGCTCAAAGGCCCGAACCAGTCCCGCGCTCCGATTTGGCGGAAAAGCTCAACCGGGGACGGGAAACCGCAAGAATCTCTGTGCAGGGGTTGAAACTTGCGCGCGGTCGGCTGCGGCAGCCGCGTGAAGCGGTCGTGCCCCTCCAGCAGCGAGTAATGCGGAAAGACCGCCGTCTCGCTCCCAACAAGCTCCGCTGCCACTATCTGACGGGCCTTTGCAAAGGAGAGCACATGGTCTTTCTCATGGAGCACCTCCAAACGTGAAGACATCCAGAGGCGCTGCTCGTTGATCTTGTCCACCGTGCGCCAGTAAACAGCCGCCGCGCTGGCACGCAGAGCCTTTTCCACGCAGTAGCGGAATCCCACACGCTCTACGAACGAGAGTCCATCCGGCAGATTCAGGCGTACCTCCACGCGGGGCACGCCATCAGCGGCAGCCGGGTAGGAGGATGCTGCGCGGCGCGTTGGGTACTCATAGATTTTCGCGCCATCGGTTTTCACTCCGCAGTATTCGAGGAGACGGACCAGGTCGGCCATCATCTCACGGAGTTGGCCGACGTGTTCCTGCTTGGCGCTCTGTGAAAATGCGGGCGGCCCAAGGACTGCATCCTCTTCACGCGCGCTCAGGCGGTGCAGCACCGGACTCCAGCCATCGGCCCCGAAGAGACCGCCCAAGAACTCGCGCACGACTGCCCTGGGGCAAGACTCGTCCAGCACGAAGGTCGGCAGCGTCGCGGGCTGGTTGATGCGACGTCCCACGCGCACACCGGGTAAAGCGCTGACAGCGGCCGTCAGTTCCTGCGGCAGGACGATTGCCCACTTACGTTCGTCATAACGGGTGGCGGTGGGGCGTTTGCCTGTGACTAACTCGATGTCGTTGAGAGCTGCCTCGCGATCCAACGCCTGGCCGACATTCATCCGTCCTTGACCTGCGGTGCTGATTGACCCGTCGCTGAGCAGGTGCCCGAGGAGGCGCGCGAACGCTAGCATTCGCAGGCGCTCGTCGGGCGCATCCATTGTGAATTGCAGGTTGCCCGCACGCAGCACGTAATGAGCCTCGTCTTCGCCAGCTTCGTCCAGCGGCGCATCAAGGCCGACAACCACGCGGTCCCGCCCAAGGTTCAATTGATCCGCGCGGATCCAGCGACCATCTGCGCACAGGATTTCGTGATCCGGGGTGCAGACCAACGTGCGGCCGTCTTGCAGGACAAGGGAGATGCAATCACGCACGCCTTGGAACATTTGCTCGGTCTGCGCCGCAAGTCCGAGCCTGCCGTCAGAAGTGGGACCGAAGATCCTCGCGCCTCCCGCGCCCGGCATCTGTTCAATGCAGCGCGTGGTGCCATTTGCGAGCAGCACGGGTGTCCCCGCTGCGATGCAAGTCGTACACCCGTAGCCGACCAGGTTGAAGCCGATCTCGTTGAGGTAAGGCTGGAGCCCCGTTTTTTCGAGGTATTCGGTGACGACGCGCGAGCCTGGCGCGAGCGATGTTTTGACCGAAGGGTCAACGCGCAAGCCGCGCTCGACGGCCTTTTTCGCCAGCAGTCCCGCGGCAATCATGACGCTCGGGTTAGAGGTGTTGGTGCAGGAAGTGATGGCGGCAATCACGACGTCGCCGTGCCCCAGGTCATCGAAGCGCTCCGGGAATTCACCAGCAGGAATCTCCGCCACGCGGTCCGGAGTCGGGCGGTTGTTCATCATCTCCAGCTCGGTCAGCGGGCTGGTGTCAATTTTGCTGGTGTGGATGTCCTCGCCGCTTTCAGGGGCCGTTTCGGTCCTCTGTTCGCCTCCTCCGACCAGGGCGGCGGCGCGGCTCAGGGCGCTCCGGCCGACGCTGACGTTGAACCGCTTCTCCAAATCTTTTTTAGATTTGCCGTAACCGTTTTCAGTCACAGGATTCTGGAAGAGGTTGATGAATTTCTCTTTCAGGGCCGGAAGCTCTATGCGATCCTGCGGGCGCTTCGGACCAGCCACGCTCGGATTGATCGCTGACAGGTCCAGCTCAAGCACGGTGCTGTAGTCGCACTCATTTTGGCGCGGGATTCCGAAGAGCCCCTGCGCCTGATAGTAGTTTTTGACGGCCTCGACCTGTTCTTCCTCCCGCCCTGTGGCCCGCAGGTACTTGCAGGTCTCTTCGTCTACGGGGAAGAAGCCCATCGTCGCGCCGTATTCCGGGGCCATGTTGGCAATCGTCGCGCGGTCCGTCGCGGGCAGAACGCTCGCGCCCTCCCCATGAAACTCCACGAACTTGCCGACGACCTTCGCCTGCCGGAGCATCTCCGTGACGCGCAGCACGAGGTCCGTCGCCGTCACGCCCTCGTTCAAACTCCCGCTCATATGAACGCCGACGACGTCAGGCGTCAGGAAGTAAACGGGCTGGCCGAGCATTCCAGCCTCGGCCTCAATTCCGCCCACCCCCCAGGCGACGATGCCGAGTCCGTTTATCATCGTCGTGTGCGAATCAGTCCCGACCAGCGTGTCCGGGTAATAGACGCCGTCCCGCTCCCAGACGCCGCGCGCCAGGTATTCGAGATTGACCTGGTGGACGATGCCTATGCCCGGGGGCACGACGCGGAATCCATCGAAAGCCTGCATCCCCCATTTCAGAAACTGGTAGCGGGAGTTGTTGCGCTTAAACTCCATCTCCATATTTTTCTGAAAGGCGTCCGCCATGCTTGAGAAATCCACCTGCACGGAGTGGTCTATGACGAGATCAACGGGCACGAGCGGCTCGATGATCTCCGTCTCTTTGCCCATGCGCGCCACAGCAGAGCGCATCGCCGCCAGGTCCACCAGGAGCGGCACGCCAGTGAAATCCTGCAAGAGGACCCGCGCGACGATGAAAGGAATCTCCTCTGTGCGCTCGGCATTCGCCTTCCAGTTGGCGAGCGTGCGTATGTCCTGCTCCCGGATTTTCTTCCCGTCGAAATTTCTGAGAACGGATTCGAGCACGATACGGATGCTCACGGGAAGGCGCGAGACAGGACCGATCCCCTCTTTTTCTAGTTGCGGCAGAGAGTAGAACTGCCCCTGGCGGCCTGCCGACGGACTGAATGTTTGAAGTGTGTTGAAGAGATTATGCGGCATAAGATTTCAGGCTTCCACGCGAATCACGAGTGAGTCTTCTGAACAGAGACGCACGGTGAAAGTTAGATGGATTTCGATTATTTTCGAGCAAAGTTCAGTGTAAAGATGCGAGCGCGCGACGTCAAGCGACTCTTTTCCCTGAGGGTAATGCCGACGTGGGACGAATGCCCGCTCGATTGTCCCTTTTCCGGCCGATTTGTTATATTGCAATCAGCCTAAGAATTCAGCTTGTTCAGCTCTCTGGGAGATCACGCGCCATTGCGGCCGCTGCGGGACGTTTATCAAGGAGACAAGGAAGATGCCTAAAAAGAAGCCGGAAGATTTCGAGTACCTGAGCAATAACCCGGATTTCGTGCCCGACCCTGACATCGAAGAGTTTATGGAAGAGGAGATTTCGCGCGCGCCGAAAGACCCGGAGCTGCTGGCGCAGCGTCTGCGCAACCACACGGCGGCCTCGCCCAGGGACGCCGGGGGCGATCTTGACGCGGCGTGGGAGGAAGTCAACGACAGCGGCACCGAAACGATCTCCGGCGACAACCCCACGCCCGACCAGTCCGTCGTCGAAGAGAACGCCATGGCCGTCGGCGTGACCTACGAGGACAACGAAGAGCTGGACCTACTAGACAAAATCGAACGCCGCGACCGCGAGCGCTTCGAGCTGGATGAGCGCTCGAAGACAAACGACGGGACGATTTGAAGTAGTCAGTGGCCGGTGGTCAGTGGTCAGTTAAAAACTGATTTCTCACTGACCACTGACCACCGACCACTGACCACTTATTTATGTGGCTGGAGGGTGATTTTTTTGATGGTGATTTTCTCGACAGGTGAGGTCGGGGGGCCGCCGCCGCCCCTGGCGACGACCGGGGCATTAGCGATCACATCCGCGTTGCCTATTCCTTCAATGACCTTCCCGAAGACCACGTAGTTTCCATCAAAGGCCGGGACACGCCTGAGTGTGACGTAGAACTGGCAGTTGTTTGTATCGCGCGCCAGCGCGTCCGTCATGATAGGCCCCGCTCTAGGATTTCTATTTTCACCCTTTCGCGCCGCACCGACTATCCCGCGGTCAAAAGGAACGTCGCTGAATTCGCCAGGGACGTTCGGATAGAGCGAGTCTCCGGCCCCGTCATTACTGAGATCGTTGTCCCTGGAGTTGGGGTCGCCGCCCTGGATGATGCCTAGCTCCGGGTCAATGCGGTGGAAAGTCGTTCCGTCGTAGAAACCTTCCTTGACGAGCTGCTTGAAACGCTCGACCATCTTCGGCGCAATGTTCGGGTAAAGCTCTATCACCATTTTGCCGTAAGCCGGATTCTCCAGCTCAACCACGGCCACCTCCGAATCCGCCTCCGGCTTGACGCCTGTTTTGATGGCCGGACCGGCGTTCGCGGCCGTATCATCGGTCCCCGTCGTGGCGTTCTTATTCCCGCAACCCGTTAAAAAGAGAGCCAGCATGACGCTCAGAGTGAGCGCCCCACCGAATCGCCCAAGTTTTCTCAAGTCCACCGTTTCCCTCCGTAAAATGTACGCAAATGTGAGATCGCTATTTTCAAAACAATTTTCGGCTGTCCAGCAGAAGCGTCACAGGGCCGTCGTTGACTAATTCCACCTGCATCATTCGGCGGAAGCTGCCCGTGCCGACGTTCTCTATCAAGCGACGCGCTTCCGCGACGAAAGATTCATACAACGGTTCGGCAATTTCGGGCGGCGCGGCCTCGCTCCAGGAAGGACGACGGCCCCGCCGCACGTCCCCGAACAGGGTAAACTGCGAAACTATCAGGAGCGCGCCGCCCGTCTCCAGGACAGACAGGTTCATGCGCCCCTCCGCGTCGTCAAACATGCGCAGGCCCACGATCTTTTCGACCATGTACTTAACGTCCTGTTGCGTGTCATCGCCCGCGATTCCGAGCAGCACGACCAGACCCTTATCAATCTCGCCCGTGATCTCACCTTCAACTCGAACGCGGGCGCGCGTGACGCGCTGCAAAACAGCTCTCATCTATTTTTCGGTGAATCCCGACCTGATTGTAATTATTAATCCGACAAGCTCCGAACTCATCTTCTCAGAAGGGGAGCGTAAAAAATAGAAAGTAGCCGTTAAGCATCAGGACAAAAGCGAACGCGCCGAGCACGAGCGACACTTTCAGGATCATGCGCGAGTAAGAGATGATGGCGACCGACGCCAGGACGATGGCGATTTGAAAGAGCGCTTCGGCGAAATCAAAATTCGTATCCTTCTTCAACGCCTGGTCCCGCTCCGCCTCGAAACCTCTGGCCTTAGCGAAGAGCTCTTTCTTTCCCTCGCCTTTGTCAGGCTCGCTCTCGTAGCGCGCGACCGTATCCTTGTAATCCTGAATTCTCTTTTCGATTGCCTGGCGAAGCTCGGGCGTCAACGCGCTCTGGTGCAGCTGCATCTCCACCTCCAGAGTCTCCGCGGCGATCTTGTTGGTTGTCTGCCGCTCCGTCTTGGCCTGATAAAACGACCAGGTGTTACTGGCCTGAATATTACTTGCCACGATGTCTTCGGCGACGTTGCCGCCGCCGAGGCTGGTGATCGCCAGCAGCATCGCCATAATCGCAATCGTCAGTGCCGAGCGCGAACGAAACTTCTCATCCTTATTCTTTCCCTTCGGCTCTTCCTCCTCGTTGAACTCGCTGATCGCTTCAGCAGCTTCGCTCGGGTCCATAGAATCCCCCTCCGAATTGCGGATTTCGGATTGCGGAATGCGGATTTAGAAGAGCAGAAGGCAGAAAGCAGAAAGCAGTAGGCAGTAAAAACCAGGAGCGTTTTGCCTTGACTGCCTTCTGCCTTCTGTTCTTTCATTCCGCATTCCGCAATCCGAAATCTGAAATCTGAAATCCTATGTCTTTTTTGGTGGGCGGCTCGGCCTGATCTCGATGCGGCTCGGCAGGCTGCGCTCGTCCATGTGGAGCAGGTCGAGCACGACGCGCGCAATATCCGCGGGCTGCAACTGCCAGCTCTGGCTCTCGTCCGGCTCATCATCCCCGAAATAGGTGTTGACGGAGCCGGGCATGATGTAGCTGACCTTGATGCCATCATGCCGCACCTCCTGCATCAAAGCTTCGCTCAAGCCATTGAGCCCGAATTTCGAGGCATTGTAAGCGGTCATCTGCGGGTGCGCGTTCACACCTGCGAGCGACGAGATGTTAATGATATAGCCGCCCCCGCGCTCCTTCATTCGCGGAATAGCTTCGCGGCAGCAATAGAAGACGCCGAAGAGATTCGTCTCCAGCACGGCGCGGAAATCTTCCGGCGAGGTCTCGTCCAGTCGCCCGAAGATGCCTATACCGGCGTTGTTGACCAGAACATCCACGCCCCCGAACTCCGCGACCGTATGCTCGAAGAGCGCTTTGACCTCTTCGTAATCGCGCACGTCACACACAGCGCCCGTCACTCTTCCTTCGCCCACCTCAGACAATGCACGGACCGTCTCTTCGACCTCATCAGCATTGCGCGCGCTGATGCAAACGTTCACACCCTCGCGCGCCAAACCTTCCGCAATCGCGCGCCCGATCCCCTTCGTGCTCCCGGTGACTATCGCCGCCTTACTCATAATAAAAGAAGTGATGAGTAATGAGTGATGAGTAATGAGTAAAAGACAACAAACCGCTCGTCACTCATCACTCATTACTCATTACTTTAGTTTTTCTTTCAGTCTCTCGTTTACCACTTTCGGGTTCGCCTTGCCCTTCGAGGCTTTCATCACCTGGCCGACGAAGAAGCCGAAGAGGGTCTCTTTGCCTGCGCGATATTGCGTTAACTGATCGGGGTTAGAGGCCAGGATCTGCTCGATGATCGAGTCAATCTCGCTCGTATCGCTCAACTGCACCAGCCCGCGCTCATGGACGACCATTGCGGCCCCTTTGCCGGAAGCGAACATCTCCACCAGCACGTCCTTGCCCTGCTTCCCGCTGATCTTTCCCTCATCAATCAGGCGCACCAGAGCGCCGAGCTCCTCCGGCGGGACAGGGCATTTATCTGCCGTAAGGCCAGCAGCATCCAGTTCCCTAGACAATTCAGACCTGATCCAGTTTGAAGCCGCGCGTGGATTGTTCGCGGCCTTCGCCGCTGCCTCGTAGTAATCCGCGAGCGCGCGACTGTGTGTTAACTGCGCGGCGTCGTTGTAAGCGAGACCATACTCACTCATAAAACGCTTGCGCCGCGTGTCCTGCAGCTCAGGCAGAGAGGCGCGCACGCCCTCTATAAACTCCTTTGAGACGACGAGCGGCTGGAGGTCCGGCTCGGGGAAGTAACGATAATCGTGTGCCTCTTCCTTCGAGCGCATGACGCGCGTACAGGCTGCGCGCTCGTCCCAGAGCCTGGTCTCCTGGACAACTCGTCCGCCCGATTCGATCAACTCGATCTGTCGTTCAATCTCGTATTCGATGGCGCGCTGCATGAAACGCACAGAGTTGAGATTCTTCAACTCGACTTTCGTCCCGAACTTGTCAGCGCCCACGCGGCGGACTGAAACGTTCGCCTCGCAGCGCAGGTTCCCCTTCTCCATGTCCGCCTCCGACGCTCCGACCCATTGGAGAGCGTGGCGCACGTGATTGACGTAATCGTAAGCCTGCCAGGACGAGCGAAAGTCCGGCTCCGTGACAATCTCCGCGAGCGGCGTTCCGGCACGGTTGAGATCAATGTAGGAGTAGCGGTCCACGTCCGGCAGCCCTTCGTGCACGTTCTTGCCCGCATCCTCTTCCAGGTGGAGCCTCGTGATGCGGACTTTAAGAGGCTGCCATTCACGCGCGTGCCCACCCTCGTCGCGCTCGGCCGTCATGATCTCAAGCTCGCCGCGCTCCGAGAAAGGCTGATCGTATTGCGAGATTTGATAGCCCTTCGGCAGGTCCGGGTAAAAATAGTTCTTGCGCGCGAAGATCGAACGCTCGTTGATTTCGAGGGAGAGCGCGAGCGCCGCACGCGCGCCCAGCTCGACCGCGCGGCGATTGAGCACGGGCAGCGCGCCCGGCAGCCCCAGACAGACCGGACACGTATTCGCGTTCGGCTCGTCCCCGAATCGCGTCGAACACCCGCAAAAAATTTTCGACTCCGTGCTCAACTGAGCATGAATCTCAAGACCGATGACAGTTTCCCAACCATTTTTCATAAGCAGTGGTCAGTGGTCAGTGGTCAGTGGTCAGTTCGGAACAGTTTTTCAACTGACCACTGACCACCGACCACTGACCACTATTCTTTCTCAACCAACGGATACCCTGCATCGCGCCAGGCATTCATGCCGCCTGCGAGCGGGCGGACGTCTTCGAAACCGTGTGAGAGGAGTATCTGCGCCGCACGGACGCTCGAATGTTCCCTGTGTCAGGTGCAGTAAGGGATAACGGTCCGCCCGCGCGGCACTTCACCGATTCTCGATTCCAGATTCTCGCGCCAGATTCTGAGCGAGCCGGGAATCTGCACGTCGCTCTGTCCCCAGTGCTTCGAGTTGCGCGTGTCTAAGAAGACAGGGTGCGCGCCCTCCTCTACTAATCTCCAGGCAGCGGACGCGCTGATTAACTCCGGCGCTTGCGCCGCATGAGTCTCCATTTATCGTCCCCTCTACCGAAGCCAGCCCGGCAATGCGCCCGCGCGACGGGCTTCCTCTTCGAGCATGCGCCAGCGCGCCTGTAGACCCGCCCGCTGAGTTTCCAGCTCGCGCAGGCGTGAGATCAGCTCCGCGCGCTCCTGGTTGTAGCCGTAGCCTGAGGACGGCCAGCCGAGCGGCAAGACGGGCGAAGTGACTATATACGGCGAAACAATCGGACCTCGCCTCATGTGCCCGCGCGCGGTCCCGCTAAGTTGAACGTGCCCTTGCGTGGCCGTAGCCCCAAAAGCGACGAAGCCTGCTGTATTTCGGACGACCACGTCATTTGCGCTATGCATGAATCCTGGATTGCCTGTGATGCGTGGGAATCTGGTGCGCGGATGCCTCGGCGTGTAATACGGTATGAAGCCCGTAAGATAAGGATAAGGCTCAAGCACAGAATAGTCAGGCACCATGCCCAGGCGCTCGCGTGTGTAGCGAATCTGAGCCTCAAGCGCGGCAATCTCTGTCTTCAACGAACCGGCGCGCGCTCGCCAGTAAGCTTCCGACTTCGCCGCTTCCGTTCGGCTTTGGAGCGATGCCTCGCGCAATCTGCGCATCTCCTCCTCTGTGCGGCGTCGCGTCTCTTCGAGCGTGGGCAATCCGAGCTCTACACGGCGGCGCTCGTATTCGCTCTCGCTCTCGCGGCGCGCGCGTCGCCCTCGTTCGATGTCCGCCTGCGTTAATTCCCTGGACCTACGGCGGGATGAAGCAACCGCTTTGCTTTCCTGCCGAACGGCGCGTGCGAGCAGAGCGCCCGGCGCTTCACTGTTGGCGCGCTCTGTTTCGGGGATGTCAATGCTCGACATCAGAATCGTGATGTTGATGCCGGGCGCAGTTTCGTAGGTCAGCGCAAGCTGAGTCACCGTAAATCTTTCCGGAATCTCGACCCGCCGCCCGCCCTTGAGGACGACTGTGTAGGCGGAGGCCATGAGAGGCAGGAGCAGGAGGAGCATGACGGCGCACGCCCTCAGCCCGGCAGAGCGCGGAAATCCGTTCTTGCAGGGCTTTCGTACATACCTCTTGAGGGCTTCAGGCTTCACAGCGTGCTCCGATTTACTGAAAAGTTACCTGGTTTACAGCGGTCAGTATAACACCCGTTGAAATCCGCGCTCAAACTCGTCCGAAGCCAGGATTTTCGGGGCGTTGAAAATTTTGCTGACAATTTGGGCGTTTGGTGTACAATCCGCCAAACTGAGCACTACTCTCGCACTTTGAAATCACGCGGAAGCGTCCCTTTGGGAATCGGATGCCTGCCGCCCCCTGGTTGTCAACCTTTTCTCGCAAAGGAGAGTAAAGAGAGAATTATGGCAAAAACTATCTGCAAACTTCTTGGTGTTGTGTTCCTACTGGTCGGAATCATCGGGTTTATCAAGCCCGATCTCCTCGGCACGCACCTGACGCTGTTGCACAATGTCGTGCACATTGTTTCAGGTATCATTGCTCTTTATTTCGGCTTCGCAGCTTCCCTTAGCGCAGCACGCGGATTTGCCCTTGCCTTTGGAGCTGTCTACTTACTGCTGGGCGTAGTCGGCTTCATTATGGGCGACTCGGCCAACGACCGGATGCTGACACTCATCGCGGACGATCCAGCTGTGGAAGGTATCTCGGGCCTGATGTTCGGCACAGCCGACCATGCTGTTCACATCCTGATCGGCGTCGTTTTTCTGGCGGGCGCATTGCTCACGAAACCCGATGCGCGGGCGATAGACTAAAAACAATTGCGGAATGAAAGAACAGAAGACAGAAGGCAGTAGGCAGTAGGCAGTAAAAACCGTTTGGCCTGCTGCCTTGTGCCTACTGCCTTCTGCTTTCTGCTCTCCTAAATCCGCAATCTAAAATCGAAGGCTCGCCCCGCCCCTTCCCACTGCGCCTGGGGCGCGGAATCCATTCTCAAAATATTTCTGGTTGAAAATATTGTCCGCACCTCCGAACAGCACAAGCACAACGCGCTCCGTCAAAGCTCGTTCGTAGCTCAGGTGCGCGTCGGCCTTCGTGTAGCCTTTGAAGGTCAGAACGGCCTGGCGGAACGGGAAATCGCTCTCGAAGACGGTCGCGATGTAAGAGCCCGTGCGATTGAGGTCGAAACTGAAGAGGAAGGCGCGGTAGCGCTGGCCGAGCGTCACCCCGAAAAGATGGCGCGGGATAACCAGCTCTCGCTGTAAACCCTGGGTTGGAAGGAAGCGGTCGCTATTCGTGTAAGTGTACGAGGCGCGCAGGTCCGTTCCGCGCCACGGCGCGGCCTCCAGATAGGTTTCGACGCCGCGCGAGATGCCGCCCGGAAGATTGATGTAGCCGCCAAAACGGCCCAGTCCCAGCGGGTCCGTTGTAAACCCTGTGAAAGCTGTGACGCGCTGAAGGCGCGTGTAGAAGTAGGTCGCGCCGAAGCGCAAACGATCTCCGTAGAGAAGCTGGTCGAAACCACCGTCAACGCCGATGGATTGCTCAGCGCGAAGGGTCGGGTCTCCGACGCGCTGCGGAGTGTTGACGATCACAGTCTCGCCGAAACGCTCGAAGAGCGAAGGCGCGCGAAAGCCGTTGCCGACGTGGGCGCGTAACTTCGTCCCCGTCGAGCGAATGAAGTAGGCGATTGCCCCGTCGCCCGTAACGGAGCTTTCCGCTTCGATACTGCTTAAAGTTCCGGGGCGGTCCGCGGCGCTGATGCGGTAGAACTGCCCGCGCACTCCGACGGAGATTTGGAGGCGACCATCGAGCAGGAAAATCTGGTCCTGCCCGAAGATTGCGAAGGTCCGCTGGCGGTCCGTGGTGCTGTTGAGCAGCGAGAACGACGGGATGTTTTCCTGAAAGAACGATTCCCGCTCGTACTCCATCCCCGCCGTCAGCAGATTCGCGCGCCCCATGCGGAAGTTTGCGCGCGCGTCTAAGGTGTCGGTCGAGCCCGAGTTGGTGCTGTTGAATTCAAAATCGCCGAATGGGAAGAGCGAGGCGTAGCGCGGGTCAATCGCCGGTCCGTTGTAGTTTCTGCGGTGCGTCGAGACGCGCTGGTAAGCGACCGTGTAAGAGAACAGCTCGTTGACACGTTGCGAGAGCCTGACTGAGGCTGTGAGCAATCGGTTGCGTCTTCCCTCATCCGGGTTGTTCGTATCGGCGCGGAACGTGACGCCCTCGACGGCAGCCGGATATTGCTCGGCGGAAGCGAAGGCCGTTGGAAGCGCCGCCGGATTGTCGTTGACGCGCGCGTTCGAGAGCGTGCCGTAAAAATTGGCGCTTAACTGGATGGAAGGCGTGACGTCGAACTGGAAACGTGCGCCACCCGCGGTCGCGCCGTACTCGTCGTCGCCGTCAACGCCGCGCCGCACGTCAACTCGCGCCAGCCCGAAACTGTAGCCGGCGCGTCGCCCGATTCCGCCAGAGCCCTGGAGGCGCTCGCGCGCCAGCGCGAGGCTGCCGCCCTCGAAACTCGCCTCGAAGCGCGGGCCGCCCGCGCCCGTTTTCGGCACGAGGTTGATGACGCCGCCGATGGCGTTCGTCCCGTAGATGGATGAACCCGAGCCGCGCAGGATTTCGATGCGGTCCAGGTCCACTGGCATCAGGTCCGTGAGAAATGGAAGCGCGGAGCCGTTGATGTCTGCGGCGTCGCGCACGCGCAGGCCGTCGAGCAGGATGGCCGTGTCGTAATTCCTCTGCCCGCGCAGCCGTATGCTCGTGAGCGCGCCGTAAGAGCCCTGCTGCTGCACGCGAAGCCCGGCGGTCCCGCGCAGCGCCTCCGAGAGACTGAACTCGCGCCTGGCTTCGATCTGCTGCTCTTCGACCAGCGTCACAGCTTTCGAGACTTCGTCCGCCCGTTGCGGCGTTCCGGTCGCGATGACGACCACATTCTCGTCCACTGCCTTTATCGAAAGCGAGAAGTCGCGATTCGCGGTCTGCCCGCGTTCGATTCGGAGCACCTCGGAAGTCAGGACCGCGAAACCGCGCGCAGTCACTTCCAGGATGTAATCGCCGGTTGCGAGCCCGTTGAACCCGTAAACGCCTTCGTCATCGGTCCGTGCGAAAAGCCGCAGGCCCGCGCGCGAGCGCAAGCGGACCTCCGCGCCCGGCACTCTTGCTCCCTGCTCGTCCGTTATGCGCCCGGAGATGGTCGCCCCGTTCTGCGCGGATGAGGCTATGGGAAATGAAAAGAAGAGAATGAGCAGAGCCGTGATGCTCGCCCAATAAATTCGCGGGACCGCTCGCCCCGTCTTCTTGTAAAGATGTGTCTGTGTCATGAGTAGCTTCTCCTGCCCGTCGCAGTACGAGCTTGAAAGAGAGCATCGGATAGGTTTCCTGACTTGCGGCTCTGACCCTCTTCGGATCACCAACTCTCCGCGCCTTCCCGTCTCACAAGAGAGACAGTGGCTTAAAAAGGTTGCGGAATGTCGTCACCGCTCACAGTTGCGCGGGCAGCGGCGGTTTCGCACCGCCTTCCCTGTTTCCGTCGCTCCGGTTGTTTGAATATTACCGGCGCGCTTCGTGCACCGGCGTGATGCGTGGCGCGCCAGAGATAGGGTGCGCGTCCACCAGAACCTGAATCTCGAAAACTTCGCGCAGGAGTTCGGGCGTCAAGACCTCCTGCGCCGTCCCCACGGCGAGCGCTCTGCCACGCTGAAGCAACAGCACGCGATCCGCGAACTCCGCCGCGAGGTTGATGTCATGCGTGACGACGACGGCCGCGGCGCGTCTTTCATCGCAGCGCGAACGCACGAGCCGGAGCAAAGCGGCCTGGTGCGCCAGATCAAGATTGGCCGTCGGCTCGTCCAGCAAAAGGACGCTTGCCTCGGTCACAAGCGCACGCGCGAGCACGGCACGCTGGCGCTCGCCGCCCGAAAGCTCGTTCATCAAACGCGCGCCGAAATCTTCGAGCTCCGTTTCGCGCAAAACCTCCTCTGTCACCTTGAGGTCGCGCTCCGTCTCCCAGCCCCACGCGCCTGTGCCGGACCAGGCGTAGCGCCCGCCCAGCACAAACTCCATCACCGTCACGGGGAACCGTAATTCCGCCTCCTGCGCGACGACGGCGATGCGCCTGCCGATAGTGCGCCGCGCGAACGAACGCAAAGGCTTACCATCCAATAAAACTTCTCCACTCGCGGGCAGGAGCGCGCCGTTCAGGGCGCGCAGCAGAGTGGATTTCCCGGCCCCGTTCGGCCCGATAATCGCCGTGATCTCGCCCGGCAAGACTCGCAACGACACTCCCGCGACCGCTCTGCGCTCATCGTAATCCACACTGATCTCGCGCGCTTCGAGCATTCTTAACTCACCTCGCATGTTGCGGCTTTGCCGCTATGCCGTGCGGAAAGCCTCTGGCTTTCCGACCTGCGTTCTCCCAATATTGGCGAGGCTACGCCTTGCCATCCACGAGGCGTAGCCTCACTTAAGAATAAAGTTAGCGATTAACGGAAAGGCAAAGCCTTTCCGCACAGTCTGGCGGCGAAGCCGCTCGAAGGGGCAACAATCGTCTGCATTTTTCCATCCATCACTTTTCACCCTCTTCTCAGCAGGAAAATAAAGAGCGGCGCGCCGATGAGCGCGGTGATTGCGCCGACGGGCAATTCGCGCGGCGAGATCACGGTCCGGGCGATTGTGTCTGCGAGAATCACGAAGAGCGCGCCCGCGAGCGCTGCCGCTGGAATCGTCGTCCGGTTGTCGCTTCCCACGGAAAGACGAACCAGATGCGGGACGACGAGCCCGACGTAACCGACGGAGCCGGAAGATGCCACGGAAGCTCCGACCAGAAGGCTTGCCGCGAGAAAAACTGTCAGCCGCACGCGCTCGACTTCGACCCCCAGATCAAAGGCGTCGCGCTCGCCGAGCATCAACAAATTCAGAGGGCGCGAATGAAGCGCGAGCAAGATGGTGCCGACCAGGGCGGCGATGATTGACACCCAGAGCAGGCTTGTGCTCGCCCCGGAAAGATCGCCGAGCAGCCAGAAAGTGAAAGTGCGTATCCGCGTGGCGTCCATCAGGGTCGTGATGAAAACGATGGCTGATGAAAGAAAGGTCGTCACGATCACGCCCGCGAGAATCAGTTTTTCGGGAGAAGCGCCCGTGCGCCCGCGCGCCAGTTGATAAACGACGAAGGTCGAAGCCAGCGCGCCCGCGAAAGCCATGACGGGCCTCAGCCATTCGGTCGCCCCTGTGGTCCCGAAGAAAACGAGCGCGACCATCGTGCCGACAGCCGCGCCGTTCGAGATGCCTAAAAGGTAAGGTTCCGCCAGCGGATTTCTGAGCAGCGCCTGATAGCCTGCGCCCGCTGCCGCCAGAGACGCGCCGACGCTCGCGGCCAGCAGGATACGCGGCAAGCGTATGTCAAAGAGAATCGCGCTCTGCTCCGGCGTTAGTCCGCACGATGAATTGCCTCCGCTGAAGAGCGCGCAGAGTGAAGAGCCAACGGGAAGGCGTTCGCTGCCCGTGACGGATGAAAAAAGGATGACGAGCAGAAGGCCGACCAGAAGCGCGAGGCAGATGAGGAGCGTGCGGCGCAAGGTCGAACGCGCGCCGCGCGCCATCTTTGTCTGTCCAGCAATCGTCATCGTGTGCATGCTTTTACTACCGGCTGAATGCTTCGGGATGAAGGGCGCGCGCGATCTGCTCCAAGCCTTCGACGAGTCGCGGTCCGGGGCGAGAGAGATAGTCGCCGCTGATGCCGTAAACGCGCTTGTTCTGGACCGCTGGCGATCTCTGTAGAGCCGGGGCGACCTCCATCTTCTCCTCTCCGCCCGTCGCCATAATGATGGCGTCCGGGTGAGAGGCGAGCGCGGCCTCGTCGCTGTAGCGCATCCACTCGCCCTCGACCTCGGCGGTCACAGAACGTCCTCCAGCGCGCCGGATTAAATCCGTAATCCAGGACTTCCGCCCGGCGGTCCAGAGAGGTTGCGGCGAGACCTGATAAAAGACCCTCACGGGCGGGCGATCTTTGACAGCGCTCTCGACCGCACTGACGCGCGAACGCAATTCACTCACAAGCTTTTCGGCCTGCTCCTGCTGACCCAGCAGGTCGCCGAGCGATTTGATCGAGCGAAAGACGCCTTCGAGGTCGTGCGGGTCCGTGACGAAGACGGCGATGCCGCGTTCCTCTATCTGTTTTGTGAACGTTTCGAGCTGCGAGGCTGTGGAGACGAGGATGATGTCTGGCCGGAGCGTGATGATGCGCTCGATATTCGGCTGGAGTGTGTCGCCGACTTTGGCGACCTGTTTGGCCTGAGCCGGGTAATCGCAGTAGGTCGTGTTGCCGACAAGGCGGTCGCCTGCGCCGATCCCGTAAACAATCTCCGTCAGGTTGGGCGCGAGCGTGATGATCCGCTCGGCGCGCGCTGGGATGCGCACACGCTTTCCGGCCTCATCAATGACCTCGCGGGTCGTGGTCTGCGCGGGAGCGTCGCGGCGCGAGGAGCAGGACGCGGCGAGGGCCGAGACGATTAAAGCCAGCGCGCAAATTTTTATAATTCTGTTTTGTTTAGACAAAGAATCCCGTCGCTTTCCTGCGCGCCGCGTAAAAGGCTTGCAGGCTTGGCGACGGGACCATTCATTGGAAGGAGAGAACCCGGCGTGCGGCCTGAACACCTTGACGCGAGGCGCTCAATAGGCTGCAAAGGAACATCAAACGGGCAGGTCTCCTGGCTTGAAAGTAATTATGAATTTTGAGTTTTGAATTTTGAATTGAAAACAGTAATTCAAAATTCAAAACTCAAAATTCATAATTATTTCTCACAGTGGCGCGACCGCGCGGGATTCACACCCGCTTCCCTATTCTCCCCGCTCTTTTAGCACGGGGCACCCGGACGCTTCTTTCTGAAAAGAACTTTGGAAGCCGAAACTTTTCTTCCGACCTAGCGGCGCGGACGTTATCACGCTTGTGTGGGAAAAGTCAAAAGGCGGGCCGAGAGAGGTGAAGTTGCCGCCGGTACCGGCACTGTTTGAAATCTATTGCTTCTGGCCGGAGCTTCTCAGATGCTTCGTCGTGTCCTCTGTGACGCTGAAGTCCGGAGTAATAAATTCAGTAGTGTCCGCGGGGCGCAGCGAATGAGGCTCTTTGGCGCCGCTCTTAAATGAGTCCAGCCGCGCCGGCAGCTCCTGTTCTGTCCCTTTGCCGAGCCTTTTACTGACAAAGAGGCCGTTGATCATCAACGCCAGACCGACGAAAATGGGGAAGACTCCGGCGATCCAGATGCGGCTCAGAATTTCCGCGACATCTTCGGGGATGTGCGCGCCTTTGATGATCCCCTGCATGAAGAAATAGAGGAAGATCATCAGCCCGACGCCGACGCAGCTCGTGATGACGCCGCCCTTGATTTCGTTGGCGCGCTTTATCTCGGGCGTGATACCGGTCCGACGCTCCAGCTCATGCTTGCGTTTTTGGCGTTCCTCTTCGGAGAGGAACATCTCGGCCACCCAGGTCTTGCTCCAATCAAACTTCTCGTCCGCCGTCGCCGCCGCCTCGCCAGCCTCGCGCTTGGTGACCACCTGGCGCACGGCGTACAGGTTCGCGCCGCACAGGTTGCAGAACCTCAACTCATCACTCTGATTGGCGCCACACTGTGGACAGTACATCAGACGCTCCTGCTCAAAAAAGGTTACCGGCTGTGATACGACGATTATAGTCTCAATGTTCTAACTTGAGCACAGAAATCTTGAGCTTATTTGGCGGGTGCAGTAACTTGTTTTTACTTACGATCCGCGGCAAAGGCAATACATGCCTTGAGGTCTTCACGAGTGAGGTCTGGGAAATCATCAGGAATCTCTTCCTCTGTCATCTCCGAGGCCAGATATTCCAACACCGACCTATTTCCATCTTAAGTGCTTAGAGTACACGCCGCCTCCTTGGCGTTCACATCTGCTTACCGTCTGGATTTCCACCCGTTCATACTCCAGAAAAGAGAAGCGAGTGCAGCCGACTGCTGCTTTCGAGAGAACTTGCAGGCTGGTCGGCACCTGCACGAAGAAATTCACACTGTTGCTATCAATGCCGAAAAAAGAGACTGTCACCGCATGATTTCCGGCAGTAGCGTCGGGCTGTATGTGAAAGGACGCTGTTAGAAGGTAGCATTGTCACTTGAATTGCACGGCTGCATTATAAATACCGCCCCCTTGCTTCTCGCACCTTATAGTCTGATTAATAGTCACATGTTCATACTCATCAAAACTCATCCTGATACATGAAGCAGCAAATCCCCCGGTCCTTAGCAGCTTCCCACGTTTCGCAGCGGGCGCGACTTCTTCAAGGATTTCTTTCGCGGAAGACTCTGACATCAGTTTAGGTTGGTGTGAACTTGTCCCCTCTTCTTCAGAGTCCAGCCGCTTAATAACCATCCTGGATGCCCGCCCGTTTTCCGCAAATTCGACTGTCATGCCGATGTCTGGTCGGACTATGTATCGGCCATGTGAATCTGGCGCGCCGTATCTCTGGCGAAACTCGTCGGCTTTCTGAGCATTAGCGGCTACAGCCAAAGCAGTCAAGAGGAGTGCTGTCGTTGCCAAAAAGTGTTTCATTGCGTCGCATCAATCTTAACGTCAAACAATAGCCTGAATAGAAACATACTGGTTACGGTTGCCATATCTTGAGAATACCCAGAAGCTGTATCCTTTCACTTTCAGAATCTCATTTAAGATCCCTCTTAATGTTGTGTCACGCAAATCCAAAGAAAATTTTGGAAGATTGTTATTCCCGGAGCCAACGACAGTAATAGCGCTCCTCTCTTTCAGCCCCATTCGTTCAAAGCCGCCTTTAATTTCAGCCGTCATCTGAATTGCCTGTCTGACGTCCATCCAATTAGCGTTACTAATTTGAAAGCTGCGCACAGGTATTTCCAAGATCGGGTTTCTGGCTTTTCTCGGCAGCACATTGATAACACCGGCAACCTCTTTCCACTGGTATCTTGGGTCGGCCCGAATCACTGCGTCAAGAACATCTTGGACAGTGCCTTTCTCGATCTTGACGGATATTCTGCGTTCTTCCGACGAAGCCGCCGCTTTGGGAGCAATCTTTTCCAAGCCAATCGGCACATTGTAGCTTTTTGACAGTCTTCCTAAAATTTGGTCAATAGGTTCATCCCTTGACTCAAATCCAGAAATAGTTTGTTTGAGCAGTTCATCTGTAGATTGCTGTGTGAAGCACAGTGATGCGAGTAAACACAGCAGGGCCAACGGCGCAAGCAGATTAGCGTGCCTCCAAGAGTTGATCGTTATCATCATTCACCCCCTATTGACATAACGCCGGGTTGCTTGTGACATTTGTGATTGTTGTGTTGTTGTATTGTTGGTTCAAGCAATTTGTCCTCACCGTGTAAGTCAGGTTGCCTATCAAGATGTTAATTGTTTGTCGGGCGACCGTAAACTCTCCTGGCTGCGGCGGTGGCGGGCTTGGAAAACATAACCCGACGTAGTCACTGAATTGTCCGTTGGAATCAACCGGCGCGGTCACTTGTAAATTCTGAGAGCCAATATTGGTTCTAAGCACTTGCACATTTTCCATCGCAGTCCCCGTCGCTCTGATGGGATTGGTACTTTGGTCAAGCACTGTGTAGGTTAAAATTTTAACGTAACCATAGCAGACCTGAATGTTAGTCCCAGGAACCGGACCCCCATTATAAGTTTGGGGTGATCCCTCAATGGTTGTCTCTAAACTGGTCGGCACCTGCACGAAAAAATTCACACTGTTGCTATCAATGCCGTGGCTCGTCACCGTCACAAGATGATTCCCGGCGCTGGCATCGGGCGTAATAAAAAGGGTCGCTGTTATTGAGCCGTCCGTAAGCACAAAAGCGTCGGAGACCGAGACCCCGTAGCCGGAGATAGATACTGTCGGTGTTGAGTTAGGGTCGAAGCCGTAACCGAAGATGAGAATATGAACCGTGCCCCCCACCGGGCCACGACTCGGCGAAATGCTGTTAATATGTGGCCCAACCGCGACAGGCGCATCCACGCGCTCGTCATACGTGCCACTGTAATAGCAATCACGCCCGTCCCACCTGTAGTCGCTCTGCGTTGCGATGAACCCGTCCAAGGTCGCGCCCCCGACCGACGTCCCGGTTAAGGTAGTCGTATGACCGCCGTCAGGATCGAGCGTCCCCACCGCATTATCCAAAGTCCAGGACGCACCCACGGCATACGGCCCCATCGTGTAATAGTTGTAGCCGTTATTGTAATAAGCCGTCTCCCACGCCGCCACTGTTGCTGTGTTGTTGACAAAAACTACGGGCGGCGGGAACGGGTTAAGGTCGCCGCTATAAGATGGCGGGCAGGGATCGTTGCAGCTATAACTGGTGCTGATATTCTGCGAGCGGCTGACCATCTCTGCGCGCCCGATCAGGACTATCTTCCCCTTCGTGTCGCCGCGCACCGCCCACTTCAACTGACCCTGTGAAAAGTCCTTCGACATCTTTTGGCCTTCTTTATTCTCCTCCTGCTTTTCACGAATCTCGCGCAGATCAAGGACGGCTGTTTCGCCCGGCGCTAATTTGCGCGCGTCGAGCAGGAAATGGCCGCCGCTGTAGTTTATCTCACCGAGGAACTCCGCCTCCTCGTCCGTGATGTTTGTGATATATACAATCGTCGTGAAATCCTTCGTCACCTTCCAGGGGTATGAACCAGTCATCGTCCGCACGGGCCCGGAGTCGCGCAAGGGCGTGTCGTAATTGATGCCCGTGAGGTTATTGGTGCTGTAGAGCGAGCCGATCAAAGTGCCGGGGCCACCGCTATTGTGGACCTGGACGCTGACCATGTCTAAATCGCCTCTTCTTCTGACAGCTTCCGACAGCAGAGTGAGATCTACTTCCGTGGTCTCGCCGGGGCCTAAATTTACATCAGGCAGCGAGACCGGAAGGCCGGAAGCAACGCCGCCTGATGCGATGAACTTAGGCTGCGCGGTGATTGGTGAATCGCTGGTGTTCTTGAGCACCATGTGCGCCTTACGATCGGCCAAGCGGAAACCATTGGCGAAAAGGTGCGGCTGCTTTGTGCCCTTTGTGTCATAGAAGCGAATGACGCTGTTGAATGACCCGTCTTTGGACGTGATCACCCCGGTCGTGATGATGCTGCCGGGCATCCCCGTAATATTAATCTTGACGGACTCGACACCTTCCTGACCCGTGTGCTGGTGGCGAATGATTCCCGTCCCGTTGGGAGCCAAGCTGACAGTTTGAGTATCTCCGTCCCCGAAACTCAAGGTCGCGCTTGTCGGCAAGTCGGTGATGTTGCCGAGCGCGATGATGGCAGTGCTCTTCTTCGGCATCCACCAAGCTGCCTCCTGCACGTCCGAACGCTGCTCGCTCTTGACGGTGAAGAACTCGTCAACGTTGCCCCCGCCGTTGACTCTAAGCAGTCTGTACTGCGCCCACATCTCGCGGGCCACGCCGTGATAGGTTAAAGCCAGGCCGCCCCAGTCGCGTTCGCCGCGGTGCCCGGCGGGCAACAACTTCTTAAAGTCCACGTAGCGAATCTCAGCCGACTGAATGAGCACCGGATCGCCCTTCACGACTGTGCCGTCCAGCTTGTAAAAGACGGGGGTGACTTCCATCTCTTTAGGGCTGCGCGAATTGAAGACGAGTTCGCCGCCTTGCGCTTCAGGCAGGTCCGTTAGCGGGATGTAGATCAACTGGTCTCCAGGGGGCGAGCAACTCGGACAGTCATTCTTCCGAGCGTTCTTATTCTGCTTTTGCGGCGGGGCGTTATCAGCCTGATCCGAATTATTAGTTGTGTCGGCGCTTGAGCGAGTGGGGAGGACCGTGTATCCAATAAAGGAGAACAACAAGATGACAACGATGCTTTGACGGATGTTGCCTAACAGTTGGGAGAAGCGGAGAATCTTTCGCATGTGAGAGCCGCCTTTCAAAGTAGAGGTGGTGACGAATTCTTCGCCTTACAAAGAATCAGTAAAGCAACTATCATTCAGCTCAACTGGTAGGTCCTTCGACCTATTTATCTGAGCATGGGATGTACACGGCCCTGAGCCGACCCTGACACAAGGAAGAGTAAGATTACTTCCCGGTAAATAGAGCGCCGAAGTGAGAAGGCTTCATTTATATCCAAAGATATGAAAGGAAGAGCTTGACGGGGAATTCTCTCGCGCGTTCGTGGGAGACAGAGCCGCGTCAGTTACCCCATGAGATTGTTGAGACGGCGGGATTATTTAACGGATGCAATGTATTTGTCAACGAAAAGATTTGGCTTTTAGCACCAACGTATCCAGGCGTTTAATCACTAACCATGCGGGTCTCGCGCTGTATAATTTCGCTATAGTCGGATTATACCGCACCCCGAGTAGCTTACGGCAGTTTTCAAACCCGCCGCTGTCGAGTAAGATGCCTTTTTCTTAAAACCTGGCCTTGAGGAGCAAATCCCGCGAATGATTAAGACTGTGGAATGGACGGACGAAGGCGTGCGGATGCTGGATCAACGCGTCCTGCCGACGGAAGAAAAGTACCTGATGCTGCGCTCGTACGAGGAGGTCGCGGAGGCCATCAAGAAGATGATCGTGCGCGGAGCCCCTGCCATCGGCATCTCCGCCGCGTTTGGTCTTGCTTTAGGCGCCAGCCAATCTGCCGTCTCGTCCGTTGCGGACCTTGAGCAGGACTTCGAATACTTCTCGGACGTGATGGCGGCGACACGCCCGACGGCGGTCAATCTCTTCTGGGCCATAGAGAGAATGCGCGCCTGCTTTCGACGCGCGAAAGCCGAGACGGATGTCGTCCAGGAGGTTAAAGACCGGCTCGTCCTGGAGGCCCAGAAGATTTTCGAGGAGGACATCGAGGCCAACCGCAGCATTGGTCGCTTCGGCGGCGAGCTGATCCCTGACGGCGCGACCGTCCTGACGCACTGCAACGCGGGCGCGCTCGCCACGGCAGGAGACTATGGCACGGCGCTCGGCGTGATTCGCGGCGCGCGTGATGCCGGCAAGCGCGTCGCCGTCATCGCGGACGAGACCCGTCCATTTCTGCAAGGCGCGCGTCTGACCGCCTGGGAATTAGTCAAAGACGAAATCCCTGTGACGCTGATTACGGACAACATGGCCGGGCACGTGATGAAGCAGGGCAAGGTGACGGCGGTCGTAGTCGGCGCGGACCGCATCGCGGCCAACGGCGACACGGCGAACAAGATCGGGACTTACATGGTCGCAGTCCTGGCGCGCCAGCACAATATCCCCTTCTACGTCGCCGCGCCAATCTCCACGCTGGACCTCAAGCTCAAATCCGGCGAAGAGATTCCAATTGAGGAGCGCGACGCGCGCGAAGTTACACACGTCCGGGATCAGAGGCTCGCGCCCGAAGGCGTGGAGGTCCACAATCCCGCTTTCGACGTCACACCGAATGAATTGATCGCGGCAATCATCACGGACAAAGGCGTGGCCCGGCAACCTTACACGGAAAGTTTGCGGCAGCTCGCCGCGTCGTGAGAACTTTTCAGGCGGCGAAACGGCTCTGCTTCCACCAGTCAATCGTTTTCCGCAAGCCTTCTTCGAGACCTATTTTCGGCTCATAGCCCAAAAACTCCGTGGCGCGCGTGACGTCCGCCAGGCTGTGGCGGACATCCCCTGCGCGAGGGTCTCTGTATTCGGCCTGCACGTCTGTACGCCCCGTGATCTTTTTGAGCAGTTCGAGGAGTTGGTTAAGCGTGACTCTTTCGCCGCGCGCCACGTTGATGACTTTGCCGATCCCTTTGGTGGTTCGGGCGGCGAGCATGTTGGCCGCAACGACATCCGCGATGTAGGTGAAGTCGCGCGACTGCTCGCCATCCCCGTAGATGACTGGCTGCTCGTCGCTCAGAAGCGCGTCTATGAAACGCGAGATGACGCCCGAATACTCGGAGCCGGGGTCCTGGCGCGGGCCGAAGACGTTGAAGTAGCGCAGGGAGACTGTCTCAAGATTATAGGAACGCGTGAAGACCTGTGCGTAGTATTCGCCGACAAGTTTGGCGACGGCATACGGCGAAAGAGGGTCGGGTCGCATCTCCTCCTGTTTCGGGAGCTGCGGCTGATCGCCGTAAGCCGAACTCGACGCGGCGTAAACGACGCGCCTGACGCCGCTCAGGCGCGCCGCATTGAGAAGCTGGAAGGTCGCGTCAACGCAGGCGACGTGCGTTTCGACAGGATTTTTCACCGAACGCGGGACGGACGGAATCGCCGCCTCGTGAAAGACCAGCTCGACGTCTTCGAGCGCGCGCCTGAGGGCCGCCTCATCCGCCAGACTCGCTTCCTGGAAATCAATCTCGCCTCTGATCTCTTCAAGGTTTTCGCGGTGCCCTGTTGAAAGGTCGTCAATCACGCGCACGCGCGCGCCATCCCCTGCGAACGCCTCCGCAATGTGCGAGCCAATAAACCCGGCCCCTCCCGTGACGAGTACGATTCCTGAAAGAGACATAAAATAGGGGTCGGGGGTTGGGGGTCGGGGGTCAGCGAGTCGTTTTACCGACCCCCGACCCCCGACCCCTGTCCCCTGTTTACCTTCCTACTCCGACGTAGTCGAATCCGAGTTCCCGCATGTCTTCGGGCTCATAAATGTTCCGCAGGTCCGCGATCTTGGGCTCTCGCATCAGGCCGCGAATGCGCTTCATGTCGAGGGCGCGGAACTGGTTCCATTCGGTCATGAAGACGAGGACGTCAGCGCCCTCTACGGCCGCGTATTCGTCCTCCGCGTATTCGATGTCCGGGAGGACCTTGATCGCCTCTTCCTTCGCCACGGGGTCATAAGCGCACACGCGCGCGCCGCGCTCCTGTAGGCCCCGTATAATATCAATGGACGGGGCTTCGCGCATATCATTAGTCTCGGGCTTGAACGAGAGCCCCAGGACCGCAATCGTCTTGCCCTTGAGGTCGCCCGCCAGTTTCTCGATCTTGGGAATCATGGCGGCGCGCTGGCGCTCGTTAACTTCGATGACCGAGTTGACGATTAACGCCTCGACGCCAAATTCCCGCGCGACGGAGACCAGAGCGCGCGTGTCCTTCGGGAAACACGAGCCGCCGAAACCGGGGCCCGGGTGAAGAAACTTGCGTCCGATGCGCCCGTCCATTCCGATTGCCCGCGCAACATCGTGCACGTCGCAGCCGATCAGGTCGCAGAGGCCCGCGATCTCGTTAATGAAGGAGATCTTGGTGGCGAGGAAAGCGTTGGCCGCGTACTTGGTCAATTCCGCCGCTTCAAGCGAGGTGATGACGAAAGGGGTTTCGATCAGGTAGAGCGGGCGATAGAGGTCTTTCATAATCGCAATCGCCTCTTCGTCGCGACTGCCGATGACGACGCGGTCCGGGCGCATGAAATCGTCTATGGCCGCGCCCTCGCGCAAAAACTCAGGGTTCGAGACGATCCCGAAATTGTTTCGCCCCTTCTGATGCTCGCGCACCAGTTTTCGAAGCTGCTCGCCCGTGCCTACTGGTACGGTAGATTTGGTGACGATGACCTTGTACTCGTTCATGTGCTCGGCGATGGTGCGCGCCGCCGCTTCGACGTAAGTCAGGTCGGCCGAGCCATCCTCGCGCGGCGGCGTGCCGACCGCCAGGAAGATGACGAGCGCCTGCTCGACCGCAGCTTTCAGGTCGGTTGTGAAGTGCAGGCGGCCCGCCTGCATATTTTTAGTGACCAGTTGTTCGAGGCCAGGCTCATAAATCGGAATGATGCCCTCACGGAGCCGTTCGATCTTCTCTTTGTCAACGTCCACACACGTAACGTCAACGCCGAACTCAGCGAAGCACGCGCCCGTGACGAGTCCGACATAGCCTGAGCCGATTACTGCGATATGCATTGTCTTCGTGAATCGTGAATCGTAAATCGTGAATCGTAAATCGTGAATAGACGAACCGTTCTTTCTATTCACGATTTACGATTCACGATTTACGAACAAACGGGTCACGCGGCATCTGGCTCGCGTGACCCGCAAGATTGTAGTCAGGTAGCCGTGCGGTTAAAGCCTGCACGGGATGAATTTGATGGTTCGCTTCGGTTACTTGGTCGGGCTGACAACCGTGACCGTGCCGCCGAAATCAAGATCGTTGTTCTCGCTACGTCCGGCCAGGATTGCTGCCGCAATCGCGCCGCCCGCTGCGAGAAGAAGTGCTGCCAAAGCGCCGCCGCCGATGCCTCTCATGCCTTCGGTCTTCAGACGCGTGCAGCGCGTGCCGGGGGCAGCCTGACCGGCCGTGTCCTGTGAACCGGCGGCGATCTGCGTGGTTTTATCTCCGGCGCGAAGCTCAACTTTGCCCACCTGCGTGGCGACAATCGTGTTACCGCATTCCGTGTCAATGGTGAAGACGTCCGCCTGCGAGTTGTCGGAGACAACCGACCCGTCCTTGGTGTTGACGGTGGCATTGACGCCCTGCGGGACAGAGACGCGGGTTCGTCCGGACTCAAGCGTCGCATTGATGCCCGCATCCGTAAAGTTGATCTTCATAACAGTGCTCGGCAACAGCTCGACGCGGCCGAGTTTGCCAAGGCTGACAACCGCGCTCGAATTGGCTGCCGTCTCAACAGTGCTGCCTGAAAATACGGTCGCACCTGAAATTGCGCTCTGGCCGTTGACGGTGACCTGACCGGAGACCGACAATTCGCCTGATGTTCCTGTTTGCCCCGGCGTCGCCAGCACTAGCATCGAGTACACGCTCAAGACGGCTACTGCCAGGCAGAACGCGATGGTCTTGCGGCTCCAAGTTCTGCTGATCATTAATCTTCCTCCCGTAATGTGAAAAAAAGTTTTGAGAGCGCGCCGCGTACCCCTTTGAAGGATTGGCGGGAGATGGAGTTTTGTGTCTCTCTCGCTAGACCCATCTCGACATTTCAAAGCCGACCGCGCTAAACATTCCTTAAAAAAGCAGGGATTTGAGCCACAGAGGGCTTCTGTATCCTCGCCTTTTTACACGAATCCTGACCCTGTGTCAACAAAGATTTGCGTAACGATGTCACTAACTTAGCACACTTCCAAGCCTTTTTCCAGATTATTTTACTGGCGCCTTTGCTCAAGCGTGAACGGGGCCACAACTTTCAGCCCTTTCCTCGCTGCTGCTGATCTCAAGCGGGCTTCTTCGATTGTGAACGGGGCTCGCCGAATCTCTCAGTTTCCTCATAAATCTCGATAATTGGCTGCCCGTCTGCGCCGACGCGCCCCCTGTACATGCCTTCCGAACTGAAGGAATAAGCGATGTGGCCGTCTTTATCAATGGCGATAATGCCCCCTTTGCCGCCCAGCTTTTTCACCTTATCAATGACGAGATCAGCCGCCACTTTCAGCGATAACCCCTTGTATTCCATCAAAGCAGAGATGTCGTGCGCCACCACCGAGCGAATGAAAAATTCGCCGTCGCCTGTGGCAGAGATTCCGCAGGTACTGTTGTTGGCGTAAGTGCCCGCGCCGATGATCGGGGAATCCCCGACCCGGCCCCATTTCTTGTTGGTCATCCCACCCGTGGAAGTCCCCGCGGCTAGATTGCCGTCCTTATCGAGCGCGACGGCCCCGACAGTTCCGTATTCATGTTCGAACAGCTCCGCGTGAGATTTCTCCTGCTTCTTATCCTTCGGCGCCTTGTTCTTCTCCTCTTCCGCGGCCTTCTCACGCTGCAAAGCTTTCCAGCGCGACTCCGTGTAGAAATAGCTCTCAGGGACCAGCTCGATCCCCTGCTCTTTAGCAAACTCTTCCGCCCCCAGGCTCACCATCATGACGTGCTTTGATTTCTCCATCACGAGGCGGGCCAGGCTAATAGGGTTCTTGATGTGCTTGAGGCCCGCGACCGCCCCGGCCTTGAGCGTCTTCCCGTCCATGATCGAGGCGTCCAGCTCGTTTGTCCCGGCGCTGGTAAAAACGGCCCCCTTCCCAGCGTTAAAGAGCGGCGAATCTTCCATGAATCTGATTGCGGCTTCGATTGCATCCAATCCGGGCCCGCCCTTTTTGAGAATCCCGTAGCCCGTCATCAGGGCCTCCGTGAGCGCCGCGCGGTACTCTTTCTCGCGCTCCGGAGTCATCTGGCTCCTGAGAATCGTTCCGGCTCCGCCGTGAATCACAAACCGGATTTTAGGATCGGCCGAATTCGTTTCAGTGCGCGTCTCTTTCACGCCGTCGCTCGCGGTCGCGTAAAGATGCGCGCTGAGCGCGGCGGCGCCGAATCCCTTAATGCTATCGGCCAGAAACTTGCGACGACTTTCATCCTGTTTCATAGAAGCGTCAGACACCTCCGCCAAAGGATGCGAAAAGCGGCTTTAGTTATTAATTAATCCAAGTTGCCAGTTATAGCTGTTTGGAAAACATTTCAATTGCCACTAGTGCTCTGCAATGAAAGTTTTTTGCTTTAATCAATTGCCACTAGCTTCAGCTAGTGGACATCAGTTGACAGGAAAAATGTTCGGCTTTAGCCGAAAGCTTTCGGCTAAAGCCGGAATCTTTTACTGCCTTATCCTCCAGCTAAAGCTGGAGGCAATTCAAAGAACTTTCATTTCACAGCACTAGTGGCAATTGATAACCAGCAACTTGGATTAAGGAGGATAGCTCCGAAATGGTAGCAGATTAATGCAGTACGCAACAACAAAAGCCCGGCGGACTGCGGGGTTTATTTAAAGGCTATTCTGTCGAGAACGAATTGACCCTGCGGCGGTATAGAAGCAGGCTTTTCAGTCCTGCTTCATCGCGGCGCTCAGCTCTCGATAGACATTTTGCGCGCGCTCGGCGAGTTCTGTGGAGACGGTGACGCGGAACGGATGTTTGGCGACGAAGGGCGGAACCTGCCGAATGTCCGCGCCGAGCGAGCGCAGCGCGGCGACCGCATCCGTGTCCGACAACTCCTCGATGCCGTGCGCTTCGGTCGAGCGCCGGAGCGCGCCGCGCAAGCGGTCCAGCGGCAAATCTCTTTGAGCCAAAACTTTTCCGCGCCCTTGAAAGTCGCCGAGCGCGTAGAGCACCACCTGCTCTATATCAATTGCACTCTCCCGACCACGTTTTTCAAAAAGTGTTGGCTGCCGCATCTCTTGCTGATAAAAAAGCTCCGGATTCGAATCTTACGGCGTGCCGACGCGCCTGGGCCTGCTCGTCGCCTCGCCTGATGTTGATGCCGGGGGAAGCGCGGCTGCCGGTTGCACTTCCTCAGCAGGCCCCTTCCCTTTCTCCTTTTCGATCAACTCAGCCTGCTCATACGGATCGAGCCGGGCGAAGATGTAGAAAAGGCTGCCGGAGCGCACCGTGCCCAGGAATCGGAAGGTGTTGCTATAAATTTCGCCGACGCGCAAGGAAGCAGGTCTCGGCGGGCGCTCAAAGAGATTCACCAACTCATCGTTGGCTGCCGCCTCCAGCTCTGGCAGATAATCGTTCCGGGTTTCGCGCGCGATGCGTATAGCCATCTGCCGGAGAGCGCGGATGCGGTTGGAGTTGCGTATGTAGTAGGCCCTGTTGATCTCGTGCCGGCTCTCGCGCGCGTCAACCACCTCCTGCTCGTTTTTGAGGTAGCCCAGGTAGGCCCGCACGATGGGGCCGAATTCCGAGAGGTCCTCCTCCTGCTGCCGCTGCGCCTGCGCGCCGACGCCCCCCGCAGCGAAGACCAGAACAAATATATAGAGCCAGGTTTTGCTTCTCATCGCTCCTTCGGAATCTTAAACTTCGAGTCGAACCTTTCTGGAAGGGGGCTTTGATGATTTTAGTTTAGCACAAACGCGGGAGGAAGCGCGTTGCGCCGAAGCATCAGCGGTGTTACATTTTCCCTGCAAACAGACTGTGAGTTTCCTTCCCGGAAAGCTGATGGGTGATGAGATTCAAAGGCAGGAGTTCAAAGGCAAGCGCGTCGCCTTAGGCGTTTCGGGCGGCATCGCCGCCTACAAAGCTGCCGAAATCCTGCGCGGGCTCCAGCGCGCCGGGTGCGAGGTGCGCGTCGCCATGACACGCCGCGCCTGTGAATTCATCACGCCCCTGACGTTTCGCGCACTCTCGGGCTCGCACGTCATCGTTGACGATTACGCGCCGGACAATCCGGACCCGATAGCCCATATTACCTTTTCGCAATCGGTTGACCTGCTCTTGATAGCTCCCGCCACGGCCAATATCATCGCGAAATTCGCCAACGGCGTCGCGGACGATTTTCTGACCTCGACCTATCTGGCTGCGAACGCGCCCGTCCTCGTCGCCCCCGCGATGAATACGACGATGTGGAATCACCCTGCGACGCGGCGCAATCTTGAACGGCTGCGCACAGACGGCGTACTGGTGGTCGAGCCGGACGCGGGCGAGATGGCCTGCGGGACCGTTGGGCCAGGGCGCTTGAGCGAGCCGGAGCGGATTGTCGCCGCCGCCCTCGAAATTCTGCGCGCGCCGGAGCGAAAGGCAACGCAGGAGGACCTCTCCGGCGAGCGAATCCTGATCACGGCGGGCGCGACGCGCGAGGAGTTAGACCCTGTGCGCTACCTCTCGAACCGCTCATCTGGCCGAATGGGCTTCGCGCTGGCCGAAGCGGCGCAATCGCGCGGGGCCGAGGTCACAATCGTCGCGGGTGCGACCAGTGTGGAACCGCCCGCCGCAGTCCGAGTCGTGCGGGCGCTTTCTGCGGAAGAGATGCGCGAGGCCGTGATGAAGGAGATCGGCGCGGCGACCATTTTCATCGCCGCCGCGGCGGTTGCCGATTACAGACCGATGAAGCGCGCCGCCAGTAAGATCAAGAAGGCGGGCGAAAATTACACTCTCACGCTTGAGCCGACGCCGGACATCCTCTCGGAAGTCTCGTCTAACAGGCAGAACGGGCTGCTCGTCGTGGGCTTCGCGGCCGAAACGGACGAGGTCTTAAAAAACGCCCGCTCGAAACTCGAACGCAAACGGCTCGACGCCATTATCGCCAACGACATCACGAGCGAGGGCGCGGGCTTCGATAAAGAGACGAACGTCGTCACCATCATCACACGCGACGGCGGCGCACCCATCGAGCTGCCTTTAATGTCGAAGCTCGATGCGGCGCACCGCATTCTCGACGCGGTCACCGGTTTGCGCCGTAGTAACTGATTCCTGAACCAGAGCCGTGTGTCAGTACCGCCTGCGGCGTCACGATTTCGGATTTCGGATTGCGGAATGCGGATTAAAAACCAAGAGCCTCTCATCATTCTTTAAATCCGCAATCCGCATTCCGCAATTGGCACAGGCGGTACTGACATTAAGCCACACTTAACCTATGACCGACGAACAGAAAGCCCCCGCGCCCAAATCCCCACGTCGTGATCCATACCGGCTTGTCGGCGAGACGTTCGACGGGCGTTATTGCCTGGAAGAGTTCGCCGGGATGGGCAGTTTCGGCGCAGTTTACCGCGCGACCGCCACACGCGTCGGGCGCACGGTCGCCGTCAAAATCCTCAAACCCGACCTCGGAGAAGATGAAACGGCTGGCGCGCGCGAGCTGTTCCAGCGCGAAGCCTTAACGGCCGGACGCCTCTCGCACCAGCATATCGTCGCAGTGATAGACGTGGGCGAGCATGAGGGATTCGCCTACATGGTGATGGAGTGGCTGGACGGGCGCACGCTCGAACAGGAGATGCGCGGGCGCGCCCCCTTCACGCCCGAAGAGGCGTCGCGACTGCTCGGGCAGATTTCAGACGCGCTCCAGTTCGCGCACGATGCGGGCGTCATCCACCGCGACATCAAGCCTTCCAACATACATCTCGGCACAAAGGACCGCCCCTTCGTCAAGATGCTGGATTTCGGCATCGCCAAAGTAATTACTTCGTCCACGGCCGTCGCTGCGAGCCGCATCGCGGGCACGGTCTCCTACATGTCGCCGGAGCAGATTACCGGAAGCGTGATTAATCACCGCTCGGACATCTATAGCTTAGGAATCGTGCTCTACCAGATGCTCACCGGCACGCTGCCCTTCGTAGGCGAATCGCAGGGTCACATCATCCAGCAACATATCGCCGAGCCGCCACCGCTCCTGACAAACGCGCGCCCCGATCTGCCTTATGCGCTTTCAAGCGTCATCCAACGCGCGCTCGCCAAGAACCCTGAAGAGCGACAGCATTCGGCGCGAGAACTGAGTCAGGAGTTCTCGGCAGCGCTTCGCCCCTCAAACCAGCCGACGCAGGTTTACACAACGCATGATGCGGAGCGCAGGCAGACGCAGGAAGAGAGAGGCGCGCAAGCTCCCCCCACTTTGCCGCCAACGTATGTTCTCCCGGAGCAAAGAGACTACATACCGATTCAACAGCCTGAGCAACCCCGCGACCAGAGGTTCTACACGCCGACGACAATTGAAGGGGTCGGCGCGCAAACCCCTTATGGCCGAACGCAACGCGCGAATGAGCTGCCGCCGACACAGGTTGTTCCTCCTCCTGATTGGAGAAGACAGCAGCAGCCGCTCCAGCAGCAACAGTGGCAAGCGCCGCGCATGAGTCCTGCACCATCAGCAGGTTTCTTCAGGAGACCGGGCTATTTACGCACCTTTGTGTTGACGAGCATCTCCTGCTTCCTCTTGCTCATACTTATCGGGCAGCTCCATAGCTACAGAGGTGATTTATTACAACCTTTCGGCGTTTTGCTGACTGGGGTTGGCTGCGGGCTGATAGCGATGGGGATGAGAGTCATTATCAAGAAGAGAAGGGGCTCATCTCCCGCATATGATGGTTCAGCAGCCCCGCCCGGACACCTGCAGAAACCTGTGGCGCAGAGCAAAGGCATGGTCTCTATGTTCGTTTTCGCGCTCGCGGGCGCTGTGATCTTCTTTCTTTTGCGTAAAATTTTCCCCCACGCCTTAAGATATATTCCCTACTATTACAGCGGATACAGCCTTGAGTACGAGTACTATAGCCACAACTATTACAGTAATTTTGCCTTCCCTATCTTTGGCGCGATGACCGGCATTTTCATCTCCGCCTTTTTTAATTCGGGCATCTGGTCTGCCCGACCCGGCAAGCGAGCTAAAGCTTTCGTCGCCTATGGCGCGCTCGGCGCGGCTGTGGCGATGTCAACTTACCTTTTCTACGAACCCGATTTCTCTCTCGTCCTCGCCCCAATCGGTTTCGTGAGCGGGTTGATTGTCTGCGGTGTTATAGTCGTCATTCAAAAGTTTAAAGGGCGGAGCCAGCAGTAACCTCCGCAGGGATAAAAAGGCTCAATGCAAAAATCACCCCGCCGCGATCCATACAGACTGACGGGCGAACTGTTCAGCGGGCGTTATCGGCTCGAAGAGTTCGCCGGCATGGGGAGCTTCGGCGCGGTCTATCGGGCCACAGACACGCGCGTCGGCCGCACTGTCGCAGTCAAAATCCTCAAGCCCGATCTCGGGGACGATGAGACCGAAGGGGCGCGCGAGCTGTTTCAGCGCGAGGCTTTGACCGCCGGGCGGCTCTCACACCCGCACATCGTCGCCGTCACGGACGTCGGCGAGGAATCAGACTTCGCTTATCTCGTCATGGAGTGGCTCGAAGGCACGACGCTCGAAGACGAGCTGCGTAAACGCCAGCCCTTCTCGCCCGAAGAGTGCGCCGCGCTGCTCGGCCCGATCACGGATGCGCTCTCTGCGGCGCACGACTCGGGCGTCATTCACCGCGACATCAAGCCCTCAAACATTCACCTCGGCAGGCGCGAACGGGCTTTCATCAAGGTTCTGGACTTCGGCATCGCCAAGGTCGTCACGTCTTCCACGGCCGCCGCCGCGAGCCGCATCGCCGGGACCGTCAACTACATGTCGCCGGAACAGATCGTCGGCAGCCGCATAGACCGCCGCAGCGACATCTATTCTCTGGGCATCGTGCTCTACCAGATGCTCACGGGCGATCTGCCTTTCAAGGGCGAATCGCAGGGCCACATCATTCAGCAGCACATAGCGGAGCAGCCGCCCTCGCTGGCGCAAGCGAGGCCAGACCTCCCGCCCGCACTCTCACGCGTCATTCAGCGCGCGCTCAGCAAACTCCCTGAAGCGCGCCAGCAAACCGCGCATGAGCTTTACATGGAATTCGCGGCCGCGCTTAAAAGCAGTGAAGCTCCCACACAGCATATCCATTCGGGCCAGTTGAAAACAGAGGTGCTGCCGCCGCCCTCCCTGCCGCCGACCGTAATCGCTCATCAATACGCCGAGCCGCCAGTCGGGCAGCGCTTTGAGCCACAGCCGCCCTTGCAGAACTTCCGACCACAGCAGCAGGCGACGATCCCTGTTTCGCCTGCGGTCACGAATAATTCTCCTCCAACTTCGGGGATGCCGTTCGTATCCGGCCACCAGCCTCTTTTTGCAGCGCAGTATCCGCCGGTGAATAACCGCGCGCTGGCGACGCTGCCTTACTTCGCCGCCGGCGGAGCAATTCTCCTCCCTCTCCTCGGCATCCTGATCGGGCGCGTGGTGGCGCACAACTGGCTCTTCACGGAGCGGCCCAAATTCGTGTTCGTCGTCATCGGCCTTATCGTCTTCGGCCTGTTGTTCGGCATGACTCTTTCGGGCCTGCGGCGACCCGCGCGCGTAGCTCTTTTCGTGCTCGGGGGCATGGCCCTACTTTTCCTGTTAACTCTCGTAGCCCCGAGTCTCGTGGGCGTCAATTGGAACTTCGACGAGGGACATCGTTACCGCTACCTGTTGTTTCATAATCTGTTCGTCGGGGCGTTGCTGGGCCTGACGGTCTCCGTGCTCTTCTCGCCCGCGAGGCGTGTGCGAGGTGTTAAGCCCTACTTGCTGTCGGGAGCAACCTGGGCGATCATTCTGATGCTGCTCTATTACATCTTTCAAATAACGACGTATCCGAAGACCGAATACGGAGAATTAATCGAGCAATTATCGCCCGGTGATTTTGAGCAGCACCCGACTTTCAACATCGCCATCAGATATTTTTTCTGGACGAAGCCGGTCGGATTGCTGGTCGCGGCCGCGCTCGGTTTTATCATCGGGGCGGCGACCGCGAGCCTCCGAGTCAGTTATAAAGAGAATGTGAGATAATGTTTTCCGAATCAGGGGGAGTCAAACACAGAGTTGAAAGACGAATTGCTGGAACTGATCAGAGACGCCGCCGAGCACGTTTCATACCTGCGCGAACTGGGCGTCAGCGGCGTTGAAGGTTCTTCAATCTCAAGCGGAGCGCAGCAGGCCCCTGTTGTTACCACCACGTTGAAGCCGAAGACGGAGGCGAAGGCGCCCATCTCCAACCCTGCGCTCAGACGCAACGCACAGGCTTCGGCCAAAACAGATTCGTCCCCCGCTTTGCCCCCAGAGAGAGCGCCCCGCCCTTCATTACAGGCGGGTGGCGCTTCCACTTCCTCAGAGCAAACAGAGATGGCTAAACGAACCACCAAGAGGACGCCGGAGCTTGAGCCTCCGCCACCGCAGGATACGCTCTTCGGCGAGATTACGCCCAAGGACGAGGCTTCTTTGCCGAAGTCGAACGAGACGCTCGAAGACATCTGGAACGACATAGGCGAATGCACGCGCTGCCCGCTCGCGGCGGGGCGCACGCACATCGTCAACAGCGAAGGCAACCGCAAGGCACGCCTGCTGTTCGTCGGCGAAGCGCCGGGCGCGGACGAAGACATGCAGGCGCGACCCTTTGTCGGGCGCGCCGGACAGCTTCTCAACAAGATCATCGAGGCCATTGGCCTGAAGCGCGAGGACGTGATGATCGGCAACGTCAATCGCTGCCGCCCACCGCAGAACCGCACGCCGACCCTGGATGAAGCGAAGACGTGCAAGCCTTTCCTCCTGCGCGAAATCGCCGTCGTCCGCCCGGACGTCATAGTCGTTCTCGGCAACACCGCGATGAAGAATCTGCTCGACACGAAAGAGGGCATCACGAAATTGCGCGGCAAGTTTCAGGACTACAAAGGCATCAAGGTTATGCCAACATTCCACCCCGCTTACCTCCTGCGCGACCCATCCAAGAAACGCGAGGCGTGGGAAGATATGAAGAAGGTGCGGGACTATTTGAACACCGTGACAGGTGACAGGTGACAAGAGGAATGCGGATTTCGGATTTCGGATTGCGGAATGAAAAACAGAAAGCAGAAGGCACAAGGCAGAAGGCAGTCAAGGCAAAACGCTCCTGGCTTTTACTGCCTACTGCTTTCTGCTTTCTGCCTTCTGCTTTTCTAAATCCGCAATCGTCTCGTCACGGTCTTTAGGGGTTAAAACGATGATGCGAAGAATTAGCAGTTGCCTGCTGGCTGTTTTCATGTTCGGGGCTGGGAGCGTCGCTGTGGCGGTTGCCCAGAGCCCACAGGCGGAATCTCCCGCCGCGCTCTATAAGGCTGTCGAGGACTACCCACGCGAGCGGCGTGCGGAGATGCGCGCCGAGGGCAAGATGCCCGACCGGGACGACTTTGAGAAGATCGAGCGCGAGCAGCGCGAACTGGCGGCGAAAAGCGCTGCCAAACTCGCCGCGCGCACGGACCTCACCGGAATAGACCTCTTCTACCTGGGCGTGATCTACAGCCGCGCCGATAAGAAGAAAGAGGCGCTCAATGCTTTGCAACGGTTCCTGGCCGACAAGGCTGCCGCTACGGGGCAGGCCGCGCAGGCTGCGCGCACTTTGGTCGTCGTCTATGGAGCCCAGAACAAGATGCTCGAAGAGGCAGAGGCGGCCCGCGCCGAGTACCTGCGCAACGAGCCGCAGACGCCCATACATCTTTTTCAGAACGAGTACGAAATGGGCCTGGCCTACCTGAAGGCCAAGCAGTATGACCGCGCCATCGAGCGCGCGTCCGAAGCGCTCCGGCTGGCGAAGGCGTTGGACGCGAAGTCCATGCCGCCCTCGCAACGGGAAAAGTTTCTCTTCAGCACGGGGGAGACTTTGGCCGAAGCCTACTCCGGGGCGAAGAGAAAAGAGGATGCGCTGACGGCCGTCATAGACCTCTTCCAACTGGCGTTTGACCTCCCGTCGGCGAACCTGTACCGCATGATCGCGGGCCGCTTTCCTGATAAGGTGGACGACGCCCAGCGCGCTCTGATAGCGCGAGCGTCAGAGCGGCGCGCCACGCCGCCCGAACTGACCGTCAGCGAGTGGATCGAGCAGGAACCTCTAAGGCTCGCGGACCTGCGCGGCCAGGTCGTGCTGATTGACTTCTGGTACGAGTGGTGCGGCCCGTGCCTGAGGGCCTTCCCCTCTCTGCGTGACTGGCAGAAGAAATACAGGGACCGCGGCTTCGTGGTCATCGGGCTGACCGACCTGCAGCGCACCCTGGACGGCGAGAAGAGCCGCGAGCAGAAGCTGGACTTCCTGCGCCGTTTTAAGAAGGGTAATAACCTGTCCTACGCTGTCGCCGTCGCCGAAAAGGCTGGCGACAACCTGGGGAAATACGGGGTCAGCGCCTTCCCGACCGCCGTGCTCATAGACCGCCGCGGCGCTGTCCGCTTCATCAGCATCGGCGTGAGCCCCACGGAGATGGCGCGCCTGGGCGAGATGGTCGAAAAACTCGTCAAGGAACCCGGCCCTGATGGCATCGGCGAGCCATTACCTTAGAGGCGTGCGCTTTATGCCGCCGGCATCGCAGGTAAAGCTTTCTATGCAGTCTTCACTCTTCGACGAAGCCCCGCAGGGCGCGTTCGAAACGCTTGACGAGATAAACACGGAGCTTCTGCGGCGCGCCAAAGCTCAGCCGCAGTTTGCGGACCGCATCTTTATTTTCGGCGAGGGGCGGAAGGGCGCGCGCGTGGCCGTCGTAGGGGAGTCGCCCGGCCCGCCCGACATTGATTCGGGCAAGCCTTTCATGGGGCCTGCCGGGCAGATGCTCAACCGCATCCTCGAAGCCATCGGCCTCAAACGTGAAGATTGCTATCTGACAAATACCGTGAAGATGATTTCGAGCGGCGATGAGCTGACGCCCGACGTGCTCTCTTTCTTCACGCCTTATCTGCACCGCGAACTCGCAGTCGTCCGCCCGCAGGTCGTCATCGCGTTCGGCAACACGCCGACGCGTGCCCTGCTGCGTACGAAGAAACCTATTTCGCAGATGCGCGGCGAGTTTCATGATTATCAGGGGATGCAGTTGATGCCCACATTCAACCCTGCATATCTCCTGCGCGACCCGTCGAAGAAGCGCGAAGTCTGGGAAGATATGAAGAAGGTGCGAGCATTTCTCGCAGGAAAGTCAGTACCGCCTGCGGTAGCGGGCGGGTCGTAACGTCGCCACACCCGCCCGCTATCGCAGGCGGTACTGACAGAGGCATCCAGTCGAACTTTCTCTTCACAAAACTCGTTCATGACTGCAACTGCTAACGCGACAATGAAAGGCTTCCCTACTCATCCCGTATGGGATTTTGAAGTTGCTTTGGTCAACAATCTCTAGGAGGTTCACCTGATGCCAAGCTTTATCAAACGTTCGAGGTGGCTGCTCGGCGCCCTGCTTCTGGTCCTGATGCTCCCTAATCCAGCTGCGGCCAAGCCCCTGAACATTCCAGTCGTTTACTACAAGCTTCCGAACGGCCTGAAGGTCGTCATCTCGGAAGATCACCTCGCTCCGGTCGTGACCGTGGCCGTTTATTACAACGTCGGCTTTCGCGTCGAGCCGAAAGGGCGCACAGGGTTCGCGCATCTCTTCGAGCACATGATGTTTCAAGGCTCCGCCAACGTGAAGAAGTTCGAGCACGCCAAGTTCGTCGAAGCCAACGGCGGGAGCCTCAACGGCCACACAGATTTCGATTACACAAACTACTTCGAGACGCTCCCCTCGGACCGCGTCGAGACAGCCCTCTGGCTCGAATCCGACCGGATGCGCTCGCTGGACGTGAGCGCCGAGAATTTGAAGAACCAGCAGAACGTGGTCAGCGAAGAGATTCGCGTCAACGTGCTCAACCAGCCTTACGCGCTCTTCGAGTGGATTGACCTCTGGCAGAACGCTTTTACCAACTGGGCTAACTCGCACAACGGCTACGGCGACCTGGTGGACGTCAACGCCGCGACGCTCGAAGACGTGCGCTCGTTTTTCAAGACCTACTACGCGCCGAACAACGCCGTGCTGACCATCGTGGGCGACGTGGACACGGAGGCTGTCAAGAAGATGGTCGAAAAGCATTTCGGCAGCATCCCGGCGCAGCCGGCCCCGAAAATGCCGGACCTGACGGAGCCCCCGCAGACCAAAGAGAAGAAACTCTCGCAGACAGACAAGCTGGCTAACCTGCCCGCGCTGGCTATCGGCTATCACGTCCCCGAACAGAATTCGCCCGACTTTGTCCCGATGGCGCTGCTCGCCCAAATCCTACAGGGCGACGAAAGCTCCAGGCTCTACCAGCGGCTCGTCAAGGAGAAGGAGCTGAGCATTGACCTTTACGGCGGGATGAACTACTTCGGCAACGAGTTCGATTACAGCGGGCCGATGGTTATGACGATTCGCACGACCTACAAAGTCGGGCACACGGGCGAAGAGGTCTTAAAAGAGGTGGACGCGGTGGCCGCGGACCTCGCGCAGAAAGGCGTCACCGAAAAAGAGCTCGCCGACGCGAAGGTCCGTTACCGCTCGAACATCTACAACCAGCTCGAATCGAGTTTCGGCAAGGCGCACCTGCTCTCTGTGCTGGCGCTCTTCCGCGACGACCCGAAGCAGGTCAACGCGCTGCTTGAGCCTTTCGAGAAGGTCACGGCCGCGCAGGTTAAGGCCGCCGCGCAAAAATACCTCGTGGCGTCGAACCGCACAGTCATTGACCGCGTCCCCGCGCCGAAAGGAGAGAAATAAGATGCATAAGAATCATTCACGGAATCCGCTCGGCGTCTTCCTCGTCCTACTTCTGATTTCGGCCCACGCCGTCCTGGCGCAGCAGAAAACGCCGCCACCGCCGGGACCGCCGCGCCCGCTCAATCTTCCGAAGATTACGGAGAAGAAGCTGCCCAACGGCCTCACGGTCGTGCTGGCCCCGCTTCCGAACGTACCGAAGATTACGACGCAACTCCTCTTCCTCGTCGGACAGGCCGCCGACAGCGACAAGCATTCCGGCATCGCGCAGGTTGCCGCCACGGTCGCCAACGAGGGCACGGAGACGCGTACCAGCAAGCAGATCAAAGAAGAGCTGCGCTCGATGGGCGCCAATCTGGACCTCTTTACAGACACGGACGCGTCGTCAATGTTCGGCTCGACGCTCTCGGAATTTGCCCCGAGATACTTTGAATTGATGTCGGACGTGGCGCAGCACGCGTCTTTCCCTGAGACGGAGGTCGCGCTCGCCAAAGACAATCTGATTCAGAGCATTCGCGCCCAACGCTCGCAGCCATCATTTCTCGCGGGCGAGCGCTTGCAGAAGGCCATCTTCGGCAAGCACCCTTACGGCTTCGTCGTCCCGGACGAAAAATCAATCACAGCCCTGACGCGCGCAGACTTGAAAGATTTCGTGTCGAGGTATTACGTCCCAAACAATGCTGTCTTGATCGTTGTCGGGGACTTTCAACCTGACGCGGCCTTCGCGCAGATCGAGAAGGCTTTCGGCTCCTGGAAGAGCCGCGAGTTGCCGAAAGCGGAGATGCCGCAGCCGCCCACACGCGACCGCAGGCAAATCTATTTCGTCAACCGGCCCGGCTCCATTCAGTCCGAGATTTACATCGGGAACCTCTCGATCCCGCGCAAAGACCCTGACTATTTCGCCATCCGCACGGCCAACACGATCTTCGGCGGCTCGTTCTACTCGCGCCTGACGCGCAACATACGCGAGGAGAAGGGCTACACCTATTCGCCCTTCAGCTCGTCGAACACGATTGCCAGGGCCGGGTTCTTCATGACCGGCGCGGCCGTGCGCAACGAAGTCACGGGTCCGACCCTGCTTGAGATGTTCTACGAGCTCGACCGCATGAGAGTGCTTCCAGTCACGGATGAAGAGTTGAATGCCGCGAAGATTTTCAGCACGGGCAACTATTCGGTCGAGCTGGCGAGCCAGGCCGGGCTGGCGGGTCGCATTGCGACCATCTACATGTACGGGCTGCCGCACGATTTTATAGAGAACTTCCGACCCAAGATCGAAGCGCTCACGCCCGCTGACATCCAGCGCGTCGCCGCCAAGTATTTCGACACCTACCGCGCCGCGGTCGTCGTCGTCGGCGACTACGAGAAGGTGAAGGACCAGGTCGCGCCTTTCGGCGACATCACGCTCTTTGACGCCGAAGGCAACATCGTCTCACAGCCGCGTGGTGGCGGCGGCTCTTCCAATTGAGAGGGATAACAAAGTAAGTTGATTAGCTGTCCACGAAGCCACACGAAACGACACGAACCATCTCTTATACTTCGTGTCGTTTCGTGTGGCTTCGTGGATAGTTTCTTCTCCTTGTAATTCGGCATTATTTCTTTCATCAAATCGCCTCATGGTGCGGGGCGCGTTTCACTTTTGCGCGCCCCGCGCTTATCTTATCTCGCGTGAGCGCCCAAGCTGCCCCGCACAACTCGCCTGCGCCCGAGCCGCTCTTTGCGGAGGTGGCCGTGCCCGTGCACGTCACGCAGACTTTCACCTACAGGCTGCCGCTCGCTTTGCGGCAGGACGCGCGGCTGGGATCGCGTCTGCTCGTTCCCTTCGGGCGCAAACGCCTCACAGGCTACATCGTCGCCCTTCATCAAACCCTGGACCCGGCGGTTGACCTCACGGACCGAGAGATCAAGGATGCGGAGGAGCTTTTAGACGCCGAGCCGCTCCTGACGCCAGAGGTGCTGGAGATTACGCGCTGGGTCGCCGAATACTACGCCGCACCCTGGGGCGAAGTCTTAAAGGCCGCGCTTCCAGCCGGATTGAATGCGACCGTCGAACAGATTCTCGCGATCACACCTGAAGGCCGGGACGAACTGGCGCGCCTGCCGATTAATCGCACACAGACGGCTCGCGCCCGCGCCCTGCGCCTCATCGCCGAAAACGACGAACTGCCGCTACGCATTATTGCCAGGCACATCGGTGAGGCGCGCGCCGGGGCGGTCGCGCGCGACCTTGAGCGCGCGGGCTGGGTCAAGCTCTCGCATCGCGCTCGCTCTGTCCTTGCCAAGGCGAAAAGGCGCAAGGCCGTGCGCCTTCTTCCCCCCGAAGAGCATTTCGCGCCGGAATCCGCACGCGCCCTCTCCAGGGCCCAGCAGAGAATTATTGAGACGCTGATTGACGAAGGCGGCGAGATGGGCTTTGCGGACTTACTGGAGACGGCGGACGCGAGCGCCTCGACTATTCAGACGCTGGAAAAACGACGTCTCGTCGAAATCTTCGTACGCAACGTGCGCCGCGATCCACTGGGAGGCGCGCGGCTCCCTGACATCGAAGAGCTTGAGCTGACGAAGGCGCAGGCCGCCGCGCTTGCGAAGATAGAGAACCCGCTCGCCGAAGGGCGCTACGGCGCATTCCTCCTGCACGGCGTCACCGGCAGCGGCAAGACCGAAATCTACATCCGCGCCATGCGCGCGGCCCTGCAACAGGGGCGCACGGCCATGATGCTCGTGCCCGAAATCGCGCTGACGCCGGTCTTCTCTCGTCGCCTGCGCGCGCATTTCGGCGACCAGGTCGCAATTTTTCATTCGTCGCTGACGACCGGCGAGCGATTCGACGAGTGGACCCGCTTGAAACGCGGTGAGGCGCGCGTCGTCATCGGGACTCGCTCCGCAGTTTTCGCGCCCGTCTCTAACCTCGGCCTCGTCGTGATTGACGAAGAGCACGAGACCTCTTATCGCCAGCAGGAGTCGCCCTACTACAACGGTAGAGACACGGCGATTGTCCGCGCCAGCCGCGAGCGCGCCGTCGTCGTGCTCGGCTCGGCCACGCCCTCGCTCGAATCCTTTCACAATGCGCGCAGAGGCAAGTACGCCTACCTGCAACTGGCGGAGCGAATCGCCAACCGCGCCCTGGCCCGCGCGGAGATCATAGACATGCGCGAAGTCTTCGCTCTCCACGGTCGGCCCGAAGTCTTCTCCGAAGAACTGCTCAAAGCTGTCGAAGAGACGCACGCGCGCGGCGAGCAATCCATCATCCTGCTCAACCGCCGTGGCTATTCGAGCTTCGTGCTGTGCCGCTCCTGCGGCGAGTCAATCCACTGCCCTAACTGCGACGTCACGCTCACCTACCACCGTAGCGAGATGAGCATCATCTGCCACTACTGCAATCACCGCCGCGCCGCGCCGTCGCGCTGCCCTTCCTGCCAGGGCAAGTACATCTACTATGTCGGCGAAGGGACGGAGCAGATAGAAGAGATGTTGCAGAAGCGCTTTCCGAATCTTCGCATCGCGCGGCTGGACCGCGACACGACGTCGCGCCGCAAACTGTTCGAGCGGGCCATACTGGAATTCGGGGCGGGCGATCTGGACATGCTCGTCGGCACGCAGATGCTCGCCAAGGGGCACGATTTCCCGAATGTGACGCTCGTCGGGGTCGTCTCGGTTGACGCCGGGCTGGCGCTGCCGGACTTTCGTTCGGCCGAGAGGACTTTTCAATTAATCACGCAGGTCGCCGGGCGCGCGGGGCGCGGGGATCGTGCGGGGCGTGTGTTGATTCAGACGTATCACCCGAAGCATTACGCTTTGAAACACGCTTGCGCGCAGGATTACGCGGGCTTCTACGAAGAAGAGATTCGCTACCGCAAGAGCCTCAACTACCCGCCGTTCGTCGCGCTCGCCTCGCTCCTCGTCCACGGCGAAGATTTCACGCGAACGCAGGCGACCGCCGCCGGATTGAAGAAGGCGCTCGACGATGCGAATACGGATCGCTCGTGCCGCATCCTGGGTCCTGCCCCAGCGCCTCTGGCGCGGCTCAGGGGCGAGCATCGCATTCAGCTTCTCATCAAATCGCGCAGCCGCCCGCGCCTCCGAGAAGTGATTGACATGGCATTCTCCGAAGCGACGACGCGCGGTCTCGATTCGCGCTCAGTTAATCTTGAGATTGATCCGATTAACTTGATGTGAAATCGCGTGTCAGTACCGCCTGCGGTAGCGGGCGGGTGATGGCGACGTCACGACCCGCCCGCTACCGCAGGCGGTACTGACTTTGTGCGTGCGTCTGGTTCCCGTCCTGCGCTAAACTCTCGCGCATGAAACTCTCAGAACTTGCAGCACAAACCGGGGCGCAGCTTGAAGGCGGCGCGACGGACGCGGAGATTAGCGGCGCGGCTGGCCTGGACGAGGCCACGGCGGGTCATGTCACCTTTCTTGCCAACCCGCGTTACACGCCGCGCCTACAGACGACGCGCGCGACGGCCGTTTACGTGGGCGAAGGCGTCGAGGTCGGGAGAGAGATTGCTGTCCTGCGCGCGCGGGACCCTTACCTGGCCTATACGCGCGCCCTCAGGCTTTTTCATCCGGAGCCCTTGATTGAGCCTCACATACACCCGACGGCTGTTATTGATCCTTCGGCGCAGATAGGCGAAGGCGTCTCCATAGGGGCGCACGCGAGTATCGGGAGCAAGGCGGTAATCGGTTCAGAGGTCCGCATTCATCCGAACGCGACCATCTATGACCATGTCTGGATAGGCGCAGGGTCCGTCATTCATGCGAACGTCAGTATTCGCGAGGGCTCACAGATCGGCGAGCGCGTCACCATTCACAACAATGCGGTTATCGGCTCGGACGGTTTCGGCTACGCGAAAGATGAAGAGGGGCGCTGGCTGAAGATTCCGCAGACAGGCATCGTCCGCATAGAGGACGACGTGGAGATTGGCGCGGGCACTACGATTGACCGCGCTTCTGTCGGGGAGACGCGCATCCTGCGCGGGGCCAAGATTGATAATCTGGTTCAAATCGGCCACTCCTGCACGGTTGGCGAAGATGCGCTCGTCTGCGCGCAGGTCGGTCTTGCCGGAAGTTCTCACATAGGGCGGCGTGTGATTCTGGCCGGGCAGGTCGGCATCGCGGGCCATCTGACAGTCGGCGACGACGCGGTCGTCACGGCCAAGAGCGCCACGAGCCACAACGTCGAGCCAGGCAAGATGATCTCAGGCATCCCTGCCTTCGATAATCGAGAATGGCTGCGCTCAATCGCTGCGTTCCGTAGGCTCGGAGAGATGCAGCGCACCCTCCGCGCTCTCGAAGCGCGCCTCGCAGCCTTAGAAAAATCCCAGGCCCCAAAACCTTTTGAACCCTCTTGACATGAAGGGCGGCAGGCAGGCATAATCCTAATTGAAATTGGTTTTCAATTTCGCCCCTTCCCCGAGGGACGGAATGAGAGCCGAGACTTTAAGGAAGTTCCCCGAGGATTAAAGTAGTGCCTGCAAAGATTCAACCTCTTCAGTCCCCTTTCGAAGATCAGAAGATAGATGTCGCCATAGAGTCTGTCGGCGGCGGCGCGGAGCAGGTCGTGCTTCGCTATTCGACCTGGACGGACGGACTCGGCTGGTGTAGCCAGAAGACGATTCGGCTGGAGGCCGATTTACTGGACGACCTCCAACGCGCCCTGACGGTCGCGCGCCATCGCATCAACCGCCACCGCGCAGAGGCCGGTGAGGTCAGAGAACCAGCGCGCATCATACACTTGCCTTCCCTGGCGTGAAACCGGTAGAGCGTCAATCCGGCGTAAGCAGAGACGATCCACGAATCCACACGAAACCACACAAAAGGCAGTCTTTGTTAGTGTGGTTTCGTGTGGATTCGTGGATTGAGTTTTTGCCCCGTCTCGAATCGGCGTTAAATCAAAAGGCAGCGAGTAGAGTGCTTCAATGACTCTACTCGCTGCCTACAGCTTTCTGCTCTCTTCCCTCTTCAGCCTATCTGCCGCAGCGTAATCTTCTCTTTAGTAACGTTCGCCTTACGCTCCGAAGTCAGCTTCTCCAACTCTTCGATATGGATCTGCTCGCGCGCGATCCGTTCTTCGAGCATGAAGCGCGTCGGCCTGTCCGTCTCTTTACAGGATTCCCAGGCGGCCATGTAGGCTGCAATCGCTTCGCGTTCGAGCGCCAAATCCTGACGCAGCATCTCCATCAAATCCGTTGACTGCCGGATCATGCCTGGCTCAACCGTCGGCACACCGCCGAGCGCGACGATCTTGTCGCCGAGAGTTTTGGCGTGATCGTGCGACTCCTCGCTCTGGTCCCGGAAGTAAGAGCGATAGACTTCGCGCTCCGCCCCCGTCACCAGAAAGCTGTGCTGCATGTACTGTATGACCGACGCCAGTTCCAGGCCCAAAGCGCGGTTCAGATTATCAATCAACTCTTGACCAGCCATTATCGCCTCCTAGCGGAACTTCTGTGCCCTGCTCGTGAGCGGATAATACGCTGGCTCCATTTCGGAGTCAATTTTATGTTTCCAGAGTTGGCGCGTAAGAATCAAGCGCCCCTCATGTTTGATCTTCAAGGTTTGTCGGAGCTGTTGCGAAGTTTGCGATGCCAAAGTTCGTAGTTGAGCTCCCTATTTGTAGGTCTCAATCATCTCTCTGAAATCCCAGGTCGGTTGGTAGGGTATATTGGTCCCGGCGATCACGTTGTGGGTCGGGTCTATCCAGTAATAAGTGCTGCCGCTTTGCACCTTGTAGGCGGTGCCCGTTTCCGGGTCAACCACACGTGTCTGGCCGAGCAGGACGTCGCCCCGCTGCTCGTTGATGCGATCCATAGAGGCCCAACGGTCGGCTGTCGTTTGCTGCTGGAGTTGGGAGACGTAGTTGAAATATTCCTGGTAATCCCTGGCCATCTGTTGGGTCATTTTACGATTTATGGCCAGCCACTGTTGGTCCCATCTAATGGTGGCGAGTGTTCGCTGAAGTATGGCATCTGCCTGCGCTTCGCGACCGCTGGGAGCCAGAAAGCCATGCAGCTGGTCGATGTTCCAGAGCGTCGCCAACCTCTCGTAGCTCCTGACTGATGTTTTCGCGAACTGGTAGCCCACATAGGTCTGCCCGCCGTTCTCACAGGTATAAATCACCTCGCCCGCGTCGTGCTGGGCCGAATTGTCTAAAAGCCCCCGCTGGGCTAGGGACTGGATATAATCGGGGAGTTCTCTGCGGCTCAACAACTGCAGGTTGCTACAGTTTTGCCCCGCGGTCTCAAGGACGTAATTTTCGGCGAACTGGACACCCGGCGTATAGCTCTGGACCTTCGTCCCGTCCGAGAGGATATCGCCTTCCCTTGCGCCGTTGGTCGCCAGGACCTCGCTCAGCTCGCTGTACATGTGAGGAAGTTTGACGTCGTTGATTCGTACTATAAATTGTCCATCCGGCGAACGGGACGAGATATCGAAAAGCGAAACGACGCCTTTGTAAACCAACCCTCCCTGTGTCTGCCAGCCCTTGGGGACTTCACAGGAAAACGCACCCACATTCGGGTCTTTCCACTGCGCGAACTCCACTCCGGCCTCAGCACCGGCTCCGCCCGCGGCTCCGGGCGGCGTGACGCGAAAGCTTTTGAGAATGTTCGCGAAGGTCGGCTGGAGCTTCTGATATTGTTCGGGCCGCGCCCCAACTCCATAGAAGAAGACGACCGCGCCTTTATCCGTATTCGTCCACCAGAGCGCCGTCATCTCACGCAGCGTGCTTTCATCGGCCCCGACCGCACGCACGCCATTGCTGCCGAACTCCCAGCCGCTCTTTGGCATCTCCCATTTCTGCTGCGGCCATAAGGCACTTGACAGCTCGACCAGTAGATTTTGAGCCATCTGCGCGTTCAACCGACCATCAACCTGGAACGGATAGATGGTCACGCGCTCTTTATCCGTCCCTGCGACGGTAATGAGCCCCCCTTGTTTTGTGACCGTCCACGTTTTCGGGATTTGGATCGAAAATCCAGCGGGGTTGTTATGAGTCGTCCAGGAACTGCAACCGGTCAGCATCAGGGCTGCAATTACTAAAGCCCACTTCGCACCTTTATGCACGTTTCGCCTCCTCAAGCTTCAGATTGAATACGGGGGACGCCGGAAAGCTTTAACCTTAGAGGTAACGCCGGGACTGCGTCTTGGTAAGGGTAAACTGTCCCGCCCGCTTCTGTCACGGCTCGCCCGGCCTCTGATTGGTGTCGGCGCGAGCCGTTTTGGCGACCTTCAATTCATAAGGCGTAAATGATCGCTGAATCAGCCAGCTTGAAGAGAAACTTGTCGAATTGCGGATTTCGGATTGCGGAATGCGGATTGAGAAGAGCGGACGCCTTGCTTTAATTGATTTGATTCTCGATAGGCGGGCGCACTTCAGTGCCGTCTGTGCGCTGGCAGTCGTCTCGGGCAGGATTTCCGGCATCAGGTGATGGCGCCGCCGTCAACGATGACAACCTCGCCGTTCATGTAGCTGTTGCGGTCCGAGACCATGAAGGCCGCGAATTCCGCCAGCTCTTCGGGCCGCCCCAAACGCCCGTGCGGAACCCATGAATCATGCATCGCCAGCAGATGAGGGGGCAACGTGTGCGCCAAATCCGTGTCGAAGATTCCGGCGGCGATGGCATTGACGGAGACGCCGAAGTTGCTCGCCTCGCGCGAAAGACATTTGGTGAAGCCGATCATCGCGGCCTTGGACGTGGCGTAGTGGACCGAGGTCGGCAGAGCGCGAATCGCCCCGATGGAAGTGATGTTGAGGATGGTCCCCTTCTGCTGGCGGATCATCTGCTTGTAGATCGGCTTTGTGACCGCGAAGAGGCTGTTGACGTTCGTGCCGATGACTTCGTCCCAGGCGCGGTCGGTCGTCGTGGCGAAGTTGTCGCCGCGGTTGATCGCGGCGTTGTTGACCAGAATATCAATGCCGCCCCAGGCCTCTACGAGTTCACGCGTCAACTTTTTCAAGCCGACGCGGTCGGTCACGGAAATCTTATAGGCGACGGCTCGCCGGTTGTGCCCTTTAATTTTGCCGAGTGTGGTTTCGGCGAGGTCATCACGCGCGTTGTAGTTGAAAGCCACGTCCGCGCCTTCGCGCGCAAAAATTTCGCAGAGCGCGGCCCCGATGCCGCGCGTGCCGCCCGTGATGAAGGCACGTTTTCCTTCGAGAAGAAGAGCCACCTGTAAGGGTCTCCAAAAAAATTCCGCTTCAACAAAAGGAAGCGGGCGAAACTTTAAATCTTCATTGTTTCGGTAGGTAGATTAAACCCGAATCAGAGATTGGCGTCAACCTTAGTGGTGGAAAAGAAGCAGGGTCAAATCAATCTTCAATCAGATGGGAAGCCGGATTAACCGCAGAGGACGCACAGGAAATTTTGAATGATGAGTTTTGAGTTTTGAATTGAAAGCCTTAATTCAACATTCAACATTCAAAACTCAAAATTATTCTGTCCTCTGCGGTTAAATAATCTTTCACCGACCTCGTAGCTTGAATTGATCCTGAAGGCAGAAGAGCGGTGGTTCACCCCTCGACGAGAACCGGCTCCTCGCGCGCGAAGACCGGGCGCGGAATCAGGGAGGTAATCTCTTCGACAATCTGGCGGGTCGAGTTCGGGATAGCGAGGCTGAGTGTTGCGGCGCGCAGGGCCGCGAAATGTTTTTTATCGGCGATCATCCGCCGGACCACCGGGACGATCTCGTTGGCGCGGTTGAGGAGGATCCCTGCCCCGCGCTGCTCAATCAATCGTGCTGCCCCAGCCTCCTGAGGCATCGGCTGCGTCGTCGTATCAGCGATAATTGGCACGCGGCAGGCGAAAGCCTCGAACGTAGTCAGGCCGCCGAGTTTCGAGACCATCACGTGTGCGGCGCTCATCAGTTGCTCGATATGTTCCGAATAGCCGATGACCTTGACCGGGAATTTCGCCTTCGCAGCCATCGCCTCCGCTTTAACCCGAAGCTCCTCGTTCTTACCAGCCAGGAAGATCGCCTGAACGTCCAGCTCGCCCTGCGAAAACTGGTCGAAGATGTGTGGGATATTTCCGCCCCCGGCCCAGCCTGCGTTGACGAAGACCGTGAACTTGTGCGGGTCCAGGCTGAGCGCAGAGCGCGCTGCTCGGGCCGCCTCTTCGTCCGGGAGCTGAAACTTCGGGTGCACTGGCATCCCTGAAATCTTGATGCGTTCCGGCGCGACGCCGTAATCAATCAACTGCTCACGCGCTTCGTCGCTCGCCACCAGGTAGAGCCGTACGTCGTCGCACGCCCAGCCTTTCCAGAAGCCGTAGCAGGGGTCCGTGACGACCGTGACGAGCGGGATTCTCTCCGCAAGGCCGAGTTCTTTGAGGACACGCCCGATGAAGTGCTGCGTCAGCGGGTGGACGCTGACGACCACGTGCGGGCACCAGCGCTCGAAGAGGTCGCGCGCGTAGCCGACCGTGCGGTTATAGAAGAATTCCCTGGTCTCCGGGCGAAAGCGGTTGACGGCCCAGTAGAGATATTTCATCCAGTGCTGCTTGTGGCGGAGCAGCCAGTTATAAGTGCCGACGAGTTTCTCTGTGATCCCGTGCGCCTCTTCGATGGCGCGCACCACGCGGACCGCATAAGAGTCGCTGTAAAAAAATTTCTGCACGCCCGCGGCGATGGCCGTAGCCGCCGAACGGTGGCCGCCCCCCGTGTCGGATGAGATGATCAGGATTTTCGGGACTCTTGCTCGAAACATAATTGCGGATTTACCAAGTACTGATGCCAGCCACGAGCATCGGTTTTACGGCGTCTTTTCAAATGTCGGGGGCTGTCGTTTTGGAAGCACCAGCTTATCCGAGGCCTCTGGCAAAAGCGTTTTGACCTTCGCTTCGTCCAGGTCAGAGCCGTCTATCAGCGACCACTTTTTCCCGCCGTCGCTTGAAATCCCAAGCATGTAGCTTGATGAAGTTATCGTGCCGCCGGGGGCTTTCAACTTCAGCAGCGTAGGAACTACCGCGAACGTCTGACCGTTAACCACCTGGACATCCTTCGGCGACTCGACAGAGTAAGAGATAATTTCAAAGCCCCGCGCTTTTATTTGCTTCATGGTGCTCTCAATAGTTGAAAGTGTTTTATCTCTCCCACCTGATAGCTCCACCAGCTTTGGATAAGTCGAATCTACAACCTTGCCGTAGTCCCCGTTCCTCGTAGCGCTCGCGACTTCTTCGACCTGCCGCTTCAGCCCGTCGAGGTCTGGCGGGCCGCCAGAGCTTGTCCGCGCGCATGAACTCAGAGAAAGCAGGGCGGCGAAAGCAAGGCCGATTAATTGTGTTTTGCTGAATGATTTTCTCACGTACCCTCAGTGCATCCTTCAGGCTTTAACCGCAATGCTGCTCGTCCGGTCTTCCTCGCGCCCTGAGTGACTGCGCGCCTTCTTCATCTCGCGCTCAAGCTTCTTAATCTGAATCAGGTGCTTCGGATTGAAAGGGAGACTCGGGTAATAGCAGTTCGACTCATGCGTGCAGAAGCACCCATCGGCAGCCTTTCTGCGGCGCTCTTTCATAGCCTGGGAGAGCCAGAGCTTCTGAAAGTTCCAATCGTAATCGCGCAGGTTCCCCACCGGCGCCAGGTTCTCGCAGGACGAGACAGTGCCCTCGTCATAAATGACTGCGCCCGCCGTGCCCGCGTAACAGGTCAGTTGAGCTTTCTGTTCTTCCTTCGTCTTTGCGATCAGCCCGTGCATGTAGATATCTATCGCGGCTTTGAAGAAGCCCGCGTCGCCCGCATAGCTGTTCTTAATCGCGGCATGGCGTGAGTCATCGTCAATCGTCGCGGCGAGGCGTGCGTAGCGCGTGTGGTCTATATCCAGCTCGACCGGGTCTGCTGAAGGGGGGCGGATATAGTTGAAGTTGACCTTGTCTGGTTTCAGCTCGTATTTGAGGAAATCGTACCACTCAAAGATCGTATCCTGATTCGAGTGCATGAAGCAGGTGCAGGTCTGGACATCCAGGCGCGGGTACTCTTTCTTGATCTCCTGAAGCCGGCGCGCCGTATCAACGGCAATGTCCCAGGAGCCAGGCTTCTGCCTGATCTTTTCGTGCTGCTCTTTCAATCCGTCAATGCCGAGCGCGACCGTGACGTTCAACTCCGGGCACTCTTCCAGAATGCGCCGGACGTCAGGCATGATGCGCTTCTGAATCTGACCGTTCGACATCAGGTAGATGGATTCCAGCCTGTTGTTTTCGTAGAAGGCGCGCGCGATTTCCGGCAGGTCTTTGCGCGTGAAGGGTTCCCCGCCCGCCAGAATCAGGACGCCCAGATTGCCTCCCAGAGTCTTCGAGATTCTTTCGATCTCGCCTGTCTTCATCTGAAGTTTTTTGCGCGGGCGGTCGTCCAGCTCGTCCGTGAAGAAACAGTGCGTGCAGCGCATGTCGCAGACGGACGTAACCAGGATATTGAGAAGAACGGGAGCGAAAGGCTGGCCGAGGGCAAGGCGTGCGTAACGTTTAAGAAGCTCTCTTGTCGTGTAATCCATCTCGATTCCGAATGCCGAACTAAACTTACAGGCGCACAGTTACGATTTTCTCACGAAAACCAAACTTAACAGATACGCTATTCATCCCCTTCTGTCAAACGCACCGCAATTCTCGCCCGGCACCGCCTTTTTGTTGATTTCAGATTGTCCACCATCAGAAAAGAATCTATCGAGATAGCATTACAAACCGTTTCGGACTCCTTTCCACCCTTTCGCCCTACACCTGCGTCGGAGATCACAGCCGCAGAACCCGCTCTGCGTTCTTGTAGCAGAGCTTGTCGCGCTGTGCCTGATCGGTCAATACCGGAGTGTTTTCGATCCAATTGGCGGCCTGCGTAGCATCCTCGTAAGGGTAGTCTACCGAAAACAGCACGCGGTCGTCGCCCATCTCCGCAATCGCGCACTGTAGGGATGAATCCTGGCAGACGCCTGTCGTCGTGATGATGAGGTTCGAGTGGAAGTAATCGGAGGGCTTCTCCTTCTTCAGGCCGGACATGTTGTTCGTCGTGGCATAGCGAGAGTCAATACGCCACAAGAAGTAGGGGAGCGTCTCGCCCATGTGCCCGAGGATGATCGTAAGATCGGGGAAGCGGTCGAAGAGGCCGCTGAAGAGCAGACGCATGAAGTGCGAGGCGGTGTCCGTCATCCACCCCAATACCGTGCCTTGCAGCACGGGATAGTCCCTGATGACCCACGGCTGGATGTGGGGGTCGGCCGGGTGGATGTAGATTGGCACGTTGAGTTCGACGACGCGCTCCCAGAAGGGGTCGTAGCATTTGTCGTCGAGGTAGACGCCGTTCGTTTGGCCGTTGATCAACGCGCCGAGGAAGCCAAGCTCCTCCACGCACCGCTTCAACTCGTCGCCAGCCGCCTGCACGTTCTGCATTGCGAGGTGCGCGAACCCGCGGTAACGATCCGGGTGCTTCTTAATCAGCGCCTGCATGTAGTCGTTCGACTCGTGCGCCCGCTGCACGGCGACGCTTGCGTCCTTCTCGGCCTGCACGCCGGGGCTCGTCTCTGACAGCACGAAGATATCTATGCCGGCGTCGTCCATCGCTTTAATTCTCTGGTCATCGTCTTCGAGCCCTTTAGTTAAGGCGTCGGCGGACGCCGTCGTGGCACCCGTCAGCGTGATAGCCAGGTAGTCTTTGGTTGAAGGCGTGCTGATCGCCTCTTCCAGCGCGATTTTTTTCGTCGTCATGATTTTATCCTCACCTTATATTCTCTGTTGCCTGTCGAGCTATACCGGAGCGGCGATGGTACAGCCGGACGCGACCGCCACGGTTTCGGCGGATCCTATAGGCGGACTTGAACTCCTTTCGCACATGGTACGGACTGACGATATACGCCCGCGCCACAGGTGAGTCAATAATTTTTCTGCAAAGGGATTAGCCCTTCTCATTTTATGCCCGACAAATATCACTTTATGTCCGAACCCACACCTTCCACTACAATCCCCGTTCGCCCCGGCTCTGGATCCCGAGCGCACGCATGCGCCTGTAGAGGTGGCTGCGGTCCACGCCCATGAGTTCTGCGGCGCGCGAGACGTTGCCTTCGGCCTCGGCGAGCTTTCGTTGAATGAACTCGCGGTGATAGGCGTCCGTCGCCTCCTTAAATGAGGGGAAACGGAAGGAGGCCGCGGGCGGTTCTTCCGCCCCGACGGGCGGCAAATCCGCCAATCCCACCTTGATCTTCGAGTTCATGATTACGACGCGCTCTATCGTGTTCCTCAACTCGCGCACATTGCCGGGCCAGGAGTAGGTCTGTAAGACTTCTATCGCCTCCGGCTCGAAACGCTTGGGCTTCTTCCCGTAAGCCACGGAAAATTTCTGGTTGAAATGCTCGACCAGGAGCGGCACGTCTTCAAGCCGCTCGCGCAGAGGGGGCAGCTCGAACGGAATGACGTTGAGGCGATAGAAGAGGTCCGCGCGGAAATTTCCCTGCTCGATTTCAAGGTCGAGCCTTTTGTTAGTCGCCGCAATCACGCGCACGTCAACCCTGACGCTCGTTCCGCTTCCCACAGGCTCGAATCTCTGCTCTTCGAGCACGCGCAGGACCTTCGCCTGCAGGCCGGAGCTCATGTCCCCGATCTCGTCCAAAAAGAGTGTCGCCCCATCTGCCAGCTCGAACTTTCCCTTCTTCGCAACGGTCGCGCCCGTGAAAGCGCCCTTCGTATGCCCGAAGAGCTCGGACTCGATCAACTCTTCAGGAATCGCCGCCGAATTGACTTCGACGAAAGGCGCATTGGAGCGCCTCGACTGGGCATGAATCGCGCGGGCGACAATCTCTTTGCCGGTCCCGGACTCGCCGTAGATGAGGATGCGCCCGTCCGTCGGGGCGACCACGGCGATCTGCTTCCTGAGAGCACGCATGGCGACGGACTCGCCGACCATCACGTACTCTTCGCTGAGATCGGCGCGGAGTTGCGCGTTGACGCGTTCGAGTTCTCGCTGGCGGAGCGCGTTGCGCACGGTCAGGACGGTCTTTTCGATGGACAGAGGCTTTTCGATGAAGTCGAACGCGCCGAGCTTTGTCGCGCGCACGGCCGTCTCGATGTTGCCGTGGCCTGAGATCATCACCACGGCCGCGTCAACCCCGCCGTCGCGCAACTGCTTTAAGGTCTCCATGCCGTCAATGCCGGGCAGCCACACGTCCAGCAGCACGCACCCGTAGCCACGCTTCTCAAAGGCCTTCAAACAGTCCTCGCCGGACGCGACCGCATCGGCGGTCAGCCCCTCATCCTCAAGCACCGCGCGCAGCGTCTCGCGGATTCCTCGCTCGTCATCAACTATCAGAATCGCCTCGGACATAAGAGTCTGGAGTCTGGAGTCTGGAGTCTGGAGTCAAAAGACAAAAGCTCTTTGGCCTCTGACTCGCGACTCCAGACTCCAGACTCCAGACTTATTCAAGCATTGGTAACAGGTAGCTCAATCGTAAACTTCGCCCCGCGCGGGCTGTTCGCGGAGGCGCGGATGCGCCCGCTGTGCTCCGTGATGATGCGCTGAACGATTGCCAGGCCGAGCCCCGTGCCGCGTTCGCGCGTCGAGAAGTTCGGCTGGAAAAGGCGTCCCAAATCGGAGCGCGGGATGCCATGCCCTGTATCCGTCACTTCGACCAGAACAACGCCGCGCGCAGGGTCGTGGGCCGTGGCCACAGTGATGCGACGTTCGCCGTCGAGCCCCGCCAGAGCCTCCAGCGCGTTGTCAATCAGGTTGACGAAAACGCGGCGCATCTGCTCGCTGTCGAGCATCGTGGAGGGAAGGCGCTGCGCCAGCCGCACGTCAACGCGCACGCCGTCCAGACGGTCTTCATAAAGCGTCACGGCCTGCAAGACGACTTCGTTTAAATCTGCTGATTCGAGCCGCGCGTGCGGCAGGCGCGCGAACCGCGAGAATTCGTCAACCATCGCCTTGAGCCCGGCGACCTCTCGCGCAATCGTCGCCGTACACTCGTCAACGACGCTCGCCACGCGCTCGCGCTCTTTGGCTGGGTTGCCGTTCGGGCCGCCCGCGCCATTCTCCCCTCGATGAAAATTTTTGGCGATGCGCTCGGCGGAGAGCTGTATGGGCGTCAGCGGGTTCTTGATCTCGTGCGCCATGCGGCGCGCGACTTCGCTCCAGGCGGCGGCGCGCTGCGCGGAAAGGAGTTCCGACAAGTCTTCGATGACCAGCACGACCCCGCGCCCTTTGCTCGGGGACGCTTTGAGGGCCGTCGCCGTCAACGCGACCGGAAGGTTCGCGCCCTCAGTTAACGGACCGCGACCGAGCTCCGTCTGTTCCGCGGCATTGCCGGCCCTGCGCGCGCGGCGCAACAGGCGTTCGAGCGTCGCGCGGTCTTCCGTTGAGACAATCTCAGCGAGCGGAGTCTTCGCCGCCGGAATCTTTTCCAGTTTCAGGATTTCTACGGCGGCTGCGTTGATCGTCGTCACACAATCATTTTCGTCGAGCGAGATGACGCCCGTCGAGAGGGATTCGAGCACCGTCTCGATGTAATCGCGACGCTCTTCCAGGGCCAGGTTCTTGTCGCGCAGCTCTCCGGCCCCCGCCTCGATCTTCCGGCGATTCTCTTCCAGTTGCGCCGTCATCTTGTTGAACGAATCGGCGAGCATCGCTAACTCGTCGTCGGCGATTGTCTCCACGCGATGTTCCAGGTTTCCGCGCGCCACCTCCTTTGAGGCTTCCGCCAGCGCCTGAATAGGTTTCGCGATGCCGCGCGCCAGGTGAATCGCAATCCAGGTTGCCGCGAAAAGCAGCAGGAGCGTCAGCAAGCCGAGCGTCGAGAGTCCAAGAAGGCGGACCCTGCGCTGTTTCGTGACGAGCTCGTTGTACTGGCTCTGCGAGCTCGTGATGACGTCGCGCAAACCTGAGCTGCCGAAGCGCATCGGCGCGACGATCAATTTTCGGTTGCCGCTCAAAGGGACCGAGACGACGTCGAAGCCTTTGCCGTCCGTCAAACTTTCGTCCGCACCATTTGTCGTATGCGCGGTCTCCAGAATCTGTGCGAGTTCCGCACGCTCGTCCATGGATAGCTCCGCCTCTGTGCGGGCGATGACCTGGCCGCTCGCGTCCAGAATCTCTATGGCCGCGAGGTTTCCGCTTCGGACGAGACGCCCGAGCGTCTGTTCGTATTTGGCTTCCGGCTGCTCGTCAATGAGCGCCGCGAGCATCAATGCCGTTTCGCGCAGGCTGCGTGCCTGCTTGGCGGCATCTTCGCGCGCGACCTCCGTCGCTTTCCTGATAACTTCCTCCGGTCCGCTGTAGAACCATTTTTCGAGCGTGCGATTGAAGAAGAGATAGGAGAAGAGCGCCATCGCCGTAATCGGAAGGAGACTCAGCGAGATGAAAGAGACGACCAGGCGCGTCTTGATCTTCGATCCCAGCTGGCGCTCTTTGCGCTCGCGGCGGAGTTTCAGAAGGTTGCGGATGAAGATAAAGCTGAAGACGACGAAGGCCGCGAAATTGAGCGACGAGAGCGCGTAAAGAACGAGCGTATCGGAAGCCGTATCGGGCGGGACGACGGTCCACAACCCGAACGCCTGAAGCGCGACGAGTGTAAAGAGCAGAAGCAGGACGAGCCCGCCGAGTAGCCAGGGCGCGGTCCGCCTGCGCCCCGCGCCGTCTTTGGCCCTCGCCTGATCGTCTGTCCGCGATTGGTCTTTCATAGGAATGCGCCCGTTGAGTTTACCATACAGTTGAATTAGATATTAGAATGCGTTTGATATTCCGATTCCGGCTGCTGCCATTATCCAATGACTCTCGAATATATCCTTTTCAACCGGGCCGGGCGGCTCCGCAGCGGCTGGCGGCTCCTCATCTACGGGCTCCTCACCTATCTTGGCATCCAAATGGCATTTGTGCTGGTGGGGATTCTGCTGGCCCTGTCGTTAGGCCCTGACGCACACCTGGTGCTGAACGGCCGCTGGGGTTTCGTCATACAGGGTTTGACCATCCTGGTGCCTGCGACTCTGATCGGGTGGGCGTGCTGTAAACTTTTAGAAGATCTTCCGCCGCGCGCACTCGGCTGGGCATTTCACAAAGGGTGGCTCAGGGACCTGCTTCTGGGCTCGCTGGTCGGCGCGCTCTCCTTACTGCTGGCCGCGGGGATTGCGGCTCTTTTCGGCGGGCTCAAGTTCACGCTCAACACCCCGCTGATGTTTCAGTCGGTCGGCGAGACCTTGCTCGCTTCAATCCCCGTCCTCATCCTCGCCGCCGCCTGGGAAGAGGTTATCTTTCGCGGCTATCCGCTTCAGACGATGGCGCGCTCCCATCTGGCCTGGGTGGCGATCATCATCACCGCCATCATCTTCTCGGCGGGGCACCTGAACAATCCGAACGTCGCCAAAGGCTTCACCTTCGTCAACACGGCGCTCGCGGGCGTGTGGCTCGCAATCGCATATCTCAGAACGCGCAATCTATGGTTCCCGCTCGGCATCCACTGGGCCTGGAACTGGACGATGGGCGCAGTGCTGGGCATTCCGGTGAGCGGCATCAGAAGATTGACGCCTAATGCTTTGCTACATGCGACAGACTTCGGTCCGGCGTGGCTCACGGGCGGCGATTACGGACTCGAAGGCGGAGCGGCCTGCACCATCGCGCTGCTCATCTCAACTATTTTCGTCTGGCGCACGCCCCTCTTCAGGGCGGATGAAGAGATGCTGCGGCTGACGGACCGGGAGAATCCGAGGCCAGAAGCCGGGAGTCAGAAGCCAGAATTCAGAATCGAGAATAGATAATACCGAATTGCAGACAAAAAGAAGGCCGGAAGACTATCCACGAAGTCACACGAAAGAGCACGAATAAAGCAGCTATTTCGTGCTCTTTCGTGTGACTTCGTGGATAGTTTTTTACATCTCTTTCGAGCGCACCTTGGTATAAGGTGGTAACCCGCTTCTCTCTTTTCTTCTGGATTCTGGCTCCTGACTCCTGGCTCCTGCTTTACGGTGCCATCACGTCGCCAAAGGCTATGGCTTCCTCTTCCGTGTCCGTGCCGATCTTGACGAAGACTCTGCCGATTTTGGCGTCCACTTTGGTCACGGTGGCCTCCGCAAAGTTTATCCCGTACTTCGGCACCTGCACTTTATCGCCGGCCTTGACGTTTGGCTTCAGCGGTAGAGGCGTGCAGGCGGACTTGTCATAGACTTGCAGCTTGCCCACGCTGCCGAGAGCCAGAACTTTCTCGCCCGCGACGCGAATCACCTGCATCTTCTTCCTGCTCGCCCCGTCGTTGACCGCGATGGTCGTGCCAGGCTCCCAGGGGCTGTTGATTTTGACGAAGCTGTTGGGCTTCAGCTTCTCATCCATCTGCCCTATGGTGGTCTTACCGTCACGGCTCTTGGCCGGATTGTCATATCCTATGTCCAGGTATCTGACCGTCGGCTCCGAAGGGTTGCTCGCCTCGACCACTATGGCGCGATTCATGCCGGAACCAGATTGCCACCAGGTCAGCACGATGTCGCCGACAGACGCCGTCTGCCCCGCAGGGATCGGAATGATGTAGGCGTTAGGAACCTTCTGCTTGCCTGGTCCGAGAAACTCGACTTCGGATTCGACCTCGCCGGGCGCGATCATTTTCTGGTGATAAAAGATAAAGGTGACCTGATCCGGTCCTTTGGTCACGGCGTCCTGAATCCAGTTGTAAGAGGGGCAGAGCACGACCTCGTCTGTTTTGGCGGTCGTATTCACTGTCGGAAAGCCTTTGAAGGGAATCTCGCCCGGTTTCAAAGCGGACTTCGCGGAAGCATCGGGAGTCGCGTTGGCGTTGGCCGCAGGCTGGGCTGTATTCTCGGTTGCGCCGGTTGTAGCGTTGCCCGCCTCTTTAGTCTGACACGCGAGGGCAGCCAGGAGCAGGCACGGGGCTAATAGCAGGGGGAGTTTGGTTTTCATCAGGTTTCTCTTCGATTGAACAGATTAGGAAGAACTTGGGCGCGAAAGCTATCACATCTTGCCTTGCCGCTCAAACGAGTAAGACCCATTTACCTCGCTTCCGGCCAGCTGTTAACATTTCCCGACGCAACGCGTCTTATAGGTTGAACGCAAGGATTTCCAGCTCTTCGCGCTTCAACCCACAGTAAAAAGCGTATTTTAAAATTCTACAGACGAGGCGCGAGAGGAATGGCTGACGAGGGAAAGGCATGGGCGAGATAGGGACGGCCGGCAATCTGCTCCTGATGACGGGAGCCAGCCGCACGACTGCGGCTGCGGCGCAGCCTGCCATGGAGCGCTCTCCCGAAGCCCTGCTCGTCGAAGAAGTCCTTCGCGGCGACCGCGACGCTTTCGGGCGTCTCTACGATCTTTACGGACCGATGGTGCACGGCATCCTGCTGGCGCGGGTGCCCTTCGACGAGGTTGACGATCTGGTGCAGGACGTGTTTCTAACCGCCTTCAAAAGGATTCAGACACTGCGCGAGGCAGGGGCTTTCGGCGGCTGGCTGGCGATGATTGCGCGCAACCGCGCCGTTGATTTCCATCGCCGCAAGAAAGAGACGGAAGAGTTGCCGGAAGACCTCGCGCGCCCACACTCGGTTGATCCGGAAGCGGCAGAGGCGCTCGCGCTGATACGCACACTGCCCGAGGCTTACCGCGAAACTCTTGTCCTGCGTCTGGTCGAAGGCATGACGGGGCCAGAGATTGCGGAGCGCACAGGGCTGACCCCTGCGTCTGTGCGCGTCAACCTGCACCGCGGCATGAAACAGCTTCGCGAGAAGCTGGGGATGGAGAGTGGCTTATGAACGAAGATTACCTGTGGGACAAAACAGGCGAAGCGGACCCGGAGGTCGAGCGACTCGAACGCGCGCTTTCGAACCTGCGCTATCGGCGTCCCGTGACGCCCCTTCCCTTGCCTGCGAGCTTGCCGCGCCCGTTTCGGCGAAACTTTTCGCCCGCGCTCGCGATAGCCGCCACGCTCGTCATTCTACTGCTGGCCGGGGGGCTGTGGTTTGCGCTTCAGCGCACGAAAGACAGTCAATGGAATCCAATCGCTTCAGGTCCGCCCCCGACGACCGGGCCGGTTGATACGACCGGAGGCAGTGTAGTGAAGAACGTGGATGAGCAGTTAATTCCGTCGCCAACTCCGCAATCGAGTCCGACGACAACGACATCAACGACATCGCCACACAGAATCAATCGCAGCTCGCCCAATCAACAACAGAGGCTTGCGTTAGCCTCCGCCACCAGTAATGCGAAGCGGCGTCAACGCGAGCAGCAGATTCGCGGCGAGGAAGCCAAAGCGCAGCTCATCATGGCGCTGCACATCGCGAGCGACAAGCTCAACACGGTGCAGAAGAAGATTCAGGGCAATCAGGGACGCGGCCCGATCTCCTAAACGAATTAATAAGAATGGAGTAGTCAATGAAATCAGTCATCACCACATCAATGAGGCTCACCTGCCTCCTCTTTCTCATCGCAAGCCCTGCGACACTGACGGCGCACGCGCAGAATGTGAAGTTGCAGCTTAATAGCCTTGACAGGCTCGAAGCCAGGGCGAGCGAATCCGTGGATGTCACGCTCGACGGGGCGATACTGGAGATCGCCATAAAATTCCTCAAAGACTCTGATCCTGAAGAAAAAGCTATCAAGGAGATGATCTCAGGTCTCAAAGGCGTTTACGTTAAGGTCTTCGAGTTTGAAAAGGAAGGCGAGTATTCCGCGGCAGACCTTGACGCCATCCGCGCGCAGTTGCGCGCACCCGGCTGGTCTCGGATGGTCGGTATCAAGAGCAAGAAAGAGAGCGAGAACGTCGAAGTCTATATGATGACGACCACGGGATCGCAAATCGGTGGGTTGACCGTCATCACGACGGAGCCGAAGGAGTTTGCCGTCATCAACATCGCAGGCTCAATTGATATAGAGAAGCTCGTCCAACTGGGCGGGAAACTCGGAATCCCATCCATCAAAATCACGCACGACAAAAAAGCACCGAAGGAGTGATGCCCCAATGACGAAGCCCCGAAAACTCTTCATCCACACGCTCGTCGCACTCGTCATCACGGCTTCGGCGCTCACGCTCGCCCCGCAGGTGGCGCGCGCCGACGACCCGGAGTTCGACGCCATCACCAAACATATCAAGCTCCGTTACAACGCAAAACGCATCAGCATCCCTTTTCTGGGTCTCGCCAACTTCTTCGTCAAAATCGTCCGCCCCGCCGGGGTCAAAAGCTTCAAAGTTGCGGTTTTCGAGAATTTGGAATTAGCCTCTGGCGGCGCCGACACGGGGCTCAGCCAGGTGATGCGAAACGCACTCAGCCAGGAATGGCAGCCGCTCGTTCGCGCGCGCTCTCGCGACGGCGAGCAGCTCTACGTCTATGCCAGAGAGGCGGGCGAGAACATCAAGCTGATGGTCGTCACGATAGACCGCACGGACGCCGTCGTGGCCCGCGTCAAAATCAGCCCGAAGAAGCTCCGCGAGTTTTTAGACAATCCGAAGATACTTGGGATTTCTATTAACAGATAAAACTTGCGTTCAGCATTTAGCATTCAGCCGTCAGCTTATAAATCTGTCAAAGCTGACGGCTGAATGCTGAATGCTTATTTATCTTTCATCAATCGGCACGTAAGGCACATTGCGCGGCCCGACATATTCGGCGCGCGGGCGAATCAGTTTGTTGTTGGCGTACTGTTCGAGGATGTGCCCGGTCCAGCCGCTGATTCGGCTAACTGCGAAAATCGGCGTGTAGAGGTCCAGCGGAATCCCCATCATGTAGAAGGTCGAGGCCGAGAAGAAGTCCACGTTCGGATACAGGCCCTTCTCGCGCTTGATCGTCTCTTCGACCTTGCGCGACATCTCGTACCACTTCATGTCGCCCCCGCGCTCCGCCATCTCCTTCGAGAAGCGGCGGAAGTTGGTCGCGCGCGGGTCCTCCGTCTTATAGACGGCGTGGCCGAAGCCCATAATCTTCCGCTTCGCGGCAAGCGCATCCTTAACCCACTGCTCGACCCGGTCAACCTCGCCGATCTCAAGCAGCGTCTTCATCACGTTCGTATTCGCCCCACCGTGCAAGGGGCCTGAAAGGGCTGCGATGGCGGCCGTGACCGCGCCGTACATGTCAGCGAGCGTACCGGCGACGACGCGCGACGTGAATGTCGAAGCGTTCAACTCGTGGTCGGCCTGTAGAATCAGCGCGACGTCCAGAATGTGCGCGTCCCTCTCATCGGGCAGCTCGCCCCTGAGCATGTAAAGGAAGTTGGTCGCGATGTTCAGGTCCGGCCTGGGCTTAATCGGTTCCTGCCCTTTACGCAATCGCTCCGAGGTGGCGACGATGGTCGGGAAGAGCGCCAGGAGTCTGGTGGCGATGCGGATGCTGTTTTCGCGAGAAGTATCACGCGAACGCTGGTCGTAGAAAGAGAGCGCGGAGACGCTCGTTCGGAGCGTGTCCATCGGCTCCGCGTCGCGCGGGAACTGCCGCATCATTGTCAGAAGCTCTTCTGGGAGCTCCTGGTTCGCGGCGATGTTTTGTCTTAATTCGTCAAGCTCCGCACGCTTCGGCAGACGCCCGTTCCAGAGCAGGAAGACCGTCTCTTCGAATGTCGAATAGCGGGCGAGGTCGTGAATGTTGAGGCCCTGGTAGATGAGTTCGCCCTTCTCACCGTTCACATCGCCGATGGAAGAACTCGCGGCAACGACGCCCCGCAGTCCCGCGGTGGCAGCACCGGCGACCGCGCTCGCGCCAGCTTCTTTGGCTTTGTCCATGATCCGGTTCCTTCGATTTTTGTGATGCTGCGAAGATAACAAAGAGCAGTGACAGGTGACAAGTGACGGGTGACGAGAAAATCAACTTGTCACCCGTCACTTGTCACTTGTCACTGTAATTATCTGTCCGCGCCGCGCGTTGAGCAGTTGGGCCGCGGAAGCGCGGAAGGCAGCGATCTCCAGGTAGCCCGCGCTGCCGAAGATGGCGAACAACTCGGCGTCCTTTTCACCGCCTTCGGCGAAGTAGCGGCGGAAGGATGTGATTTCCCGTCCGTTGATCTTCAGACGCAGGCCGCGCGCTAAATGCTCTTCGGGGAGATGCTCACTGGTGAGGTTGGTAATGCAGTTGCCGAAGCGGTCTATGTGAAGGACGGATGCTTCAAAGCTCCCCTTCCCTGTCGGCCGCGGCTTGAGATTATCCAGACGCACGTAATCTTTGATTTCGGTCCCGAGTTGTTCAGGACGCGTGCCTTTTGAGAGCGCGGCGGCAACGGGCGCGAACACGTCGCGCCCGTGAAATGTCGTGCTCACGGGCTGCCGAAAATATTCCTCGCTCGTCAGGTGAAAGACACGCGCGTCCGCCTCATTCTCGTAGATGAAGCTGAACAGCCCGTTGTCAGGACCGATGAAGAATTGTCCGCCCGCCGAAACCAGCAGGGGGCGGCGCGCAGACCCGACGCCCGGGTCAACCACCGCTACGTGAATTGTCTCCGTGGGAAATGTCTGGCGGGCGGCTGAGAGCGTGAATGCGCCACTCAGGATATCCTGCGGCGGAATCTCGTGCGTGATGTCAACGATTCGGGCCTCGGGGTTGACAGACAGAATCACGCCCTTCATCGCTGCCACGAAATAGTCAGCCGCGCCGAAATCTGTCAGAAGAGTGATGAGCATAAAAGCAGAATCCAGAATCCAGAAGTCAGAATTCAGAATGAAATGCTGAAGCCACTTCTGCTTTTATTCTGGATTCTGGATTCTGACTTCTGGATTCTGCTTTTTCAGAACCTTGTTTCGCTCGAAGTGCGGATTCTGAGATGTTGGCCGTGTTCGAGGCGTATGTCTTTGCCGCGTGAGGTCAGGACGCCGCCCGTGCCGATAGCGCCGCCGATAGCCGCGCCGATGGCAGCCCCTTTGCCCCCGCCGAAGATCGCCCCGATGATCGCGCCCACGCCCGTACTGGCCCCGATCTTGGCGACGTCGTCCTTCGTCTTATCTTTACCGCGAACTCCGCCCTCTTCGTCCACCTCGCCGACGCCCTCGCTCGGCCCGTTATCCACAACCTCAATCACCTGCGCTCTAAATCCGGTCCAGCGATTGTTAAGGCTGATCTTGTCGAAGGTGAGCTGCAATTCGGCGTTGCCTTTGATTTTGCCCGGACGCTTGACGCGCGAGACGTGGCCTTCGATCATCGCGTCGCGATACTCCGCGGGCTCGATCACGCGTGCCTGAAAACGATCATTGCGCTGGGTCGCTTCGGTCGAGAGGTTTGTCAGAAGTTCTACGCGAAGCACTGTGTCCGCCGGAATGAAAGTGACGTTGGATGAATTGATTGATCCGCTGCTGCTGCTGGTGCCGCTCGTGTTGACGCCGCCGCTCGTCGAGACTGAAACTCCGGCGTTTGAGGAATCCGTCGTGCCGCGGCGCGAAAGATTCGCGGGGATGGTCGAATCGAACGTGCGGCGCTCGTAGCCTGCGTCGTACCCTGCCTCAAAACCCTGCTGGTATCCATCGCGATAATCTTCCAGCGCGCCGTAGGAGTCTGAATAAGCGCGGTCGGCCCGCTGGTATTCGGCCTTGTTCCTGTAATCGCGCTGGGCGCGCGAGACCGTATCGCTGTACCCCGCCTGGTAGCCGTCCGAGTAGCCCGTGCGGTAGCCGCGCTCCAGGGCTCCGATTGCCTGCTGGGTGTTTTCATCCGCGCCCCCAAAACCGTGCGCGACTCCAGATGCTGGCACAGGCATGATTGCAAGAGCGAGGGCGACGGAGGCTGCCAGGATGCGTATCGTTTTCTTCATTCTTCGTTCCTTTCTGAGAACCGGCGTAGACTGGAACTGTTTGATGCCGCTTTTCATCAACGCGTTCTCGGGCGCGGGCGCTAAGATGGTATCACTTCGGCGACAAACTGCAACAAACTTTCAACCCGCTTGACGCTCGCGCTCGGGGCGACCTAGACTCCTTCAGGGAGCGACAACAAGGCTTCTGATGCGCCCCGCCCGAAAATTGGTTGGCGCGGGAAGGAAGGAAAGCAATTATGAGTTTTGAGTTTTGAATTTTGAATTAAAAGCTTTTGTCCTTAATTCATAACTCAACATTCAAAATTCATAATTATTAAGGCCATTGCCACGCAGAGTCTATCTGGATCACAGCGCGACGACGCCCGTTGATGCGCGGGTCGTGGAGGCGATGCTGCCCTTTCTGACCGAAAAGTTTGGCAACGCTTCGAGCGTCCACTTCTTCGGGCAGGAGGCGCGCGCCGCCGTGGACCGTGCGCGGCGCGATGTCGCCGCCCTGATTCAGGCGCGCCCCAACGAGACCGTCTTTCTTTCGGGCGGGACCGAAGCCAACAACCTCGCCATACGCGGCGTGGCCGAAGCCTCTGAAACTTACGGCCGCCACATCATCACTTCTCAGATTGAGCATTCGAGCGTGCGCGGCATCTGCGATGCGCTGGAGAAGAAGGGCTTCGAGATTACGCGCCTGCCCGTTTACGAAGATGGCATCGTTCGCACACACGATGTGCGCGAGGCGCTGAGACCGGACACGATTCTCATCACCGTCATGCTCGCCAACAACGAGATCGGGACCATTCAACCCGTAGCGGAGATCGGCGCCATCGTGCGCGAGGAGCGCGAGCGCGGCAACCGTCATTTGCGCTTTCACACAGACGCCGTGCAGGCCGCCGGAAGAATACCCCTCAACGTGGAGGAACTGGGCTGTGACCTGCTCTCGCTCTCGGCGCACAAGCTTTATGCGCCGAAGGGTGTCGGCGCGCTCTTTGTCCGCAGGGGCGTGCGGCTCACGGCGCAGAACGTAGGGGGTCACCAGGAGCGCGAGCGCCGCGCCGGCACGGAATCGGTCGCCGGCATCGTGGCCTTCGGCGCCGCGTCGCGCTTCGCGCTGGAAGAGTTGGAAGAGCGCGCCTCGCACGTGTGCCTGCTGCGCGACAGATTCGAGGCAGGTGTTGCCGCGCGCGTCCTGGAGATTGTTTTCAACGGTAATCGCGAGAAGCGTCTCCCGCACTTGTCGAACATCTCTTTCCGCTATATCGAAGGCGAAGGGCTTCTCATCAACCTGGATTTGCAGGGAGTCGCCGTCTCGACGGGTTCCGCATGTTCGTCAGGCTCGCTTGAGCCTTCGCCCGTGATTCGCGCCATCGGGCGTGATGAAGAGCTGGCACGCGGCTCGATCCGCTTCAGCTTCGGCAAAGACAACTCTACGGAAGACGTGGACTATGTCCTGGAAGCGCTGCCACGCGCCGTCGAAAACCTGCGACGCCTCTCGCCGCTCTATCAGAAGGCACAGGCGGAGCGCGCCTGCGAAACTCTCCGAGCATGAGTTTCAAGTTTCAAGCTTCAGGTTTAAAGTTAAAAGCCTGAAACTTGAAACCTGAAACCTGAAACCTGAAACTTGTCTTACTCCGCCACCTTAAAAGATCACTTATCCAACCCGCGCAATGCAGGCGAGCTGGAGGGCGCGAACGCCGTCGCGGAAGAGTCGAATCCCGTTTGCGGGGATCGCTTGCGTCTCAGCCTGCGCCTGAATGTAGGGCGGATCGAAGCCGCGCGCTTTCTAGCCTACGGCTGCGCGCCGACCATCGCTTGCGGCTCGGTCTTAACGGAGATGATTGAAGGGATGCCGGTCCAAGATGCCCTGCGATTGACAAGGCAGGAGATCGCGCGCGCCCTCGGCGGCCTGCCCGCGCGAAAACAGCATGCCGCAGCCCTCGCCATCGAAACCCTGCGCGCCGCGCTCGAAGCGAACTAGGCCGACAGGCCGTTTCCAATTTAGCCACAGAGGCACAGAGACACGGAGGAAAGAAGGCAGTAGGCAGTAGGCAATAGGCAGTCAGCCCCGTTAGGGGCGACAGCATAAAGCCCAGGGCGTGCGTCCCTGGGTCACAGCGCCGATTTGAAACGCAAGCCCGCGCGAGCGGGCGACAGTCCTTGAATTACATGCGGGCGTGCACGGGCTGTCGCCCATTTCATGGGCTTTTCTTTTTCTTCCTGCTGGTGACCCAGGGCTCACGCCATTAGTATCTACACAAGTATTGATAGATGTTTGGGAATCATTGAACTATCTCGAAAACCTGCAAAAATCTTAGGAAA
>Ga0182000_10000023_pt1 | contig 68032 bp, 53 predicted proteins | sample BulsoiMagMametaG_FD_120484 | JGI IMG/M metagenome (GOLD analysis project Ga0182000, IMG submission 120484) | Bulk soil microbial communities from Mexico - Magueyal (Ma) metaG | ecosystem: Environmental > Terrestrial > Soil > Agricultural land | place: Mexico: Magueyal, Guanajuato | collected...
ACGGATCGAACAAATTCAGGTCTGATCTTTGCTGCGCTCTGGTCACTTTCCCAAGTAGTCAGAAATCCTAAGAAAAATGGAGGTTTCTGACTTGTGTAGATACTAATGGCGTGAGCCCTGGGTAAAGGATGCGAGATTATTGTTTAAGCCCCGTAGGGGCGAAATAGTTTATGTCGGCCCTACGGGGCTTAAACAATAATCTTGCTTGATTCCAGGGGCTCACGCCCCTGGCTACATTCTGCCGCCCCTACGGGGCTTCCCGCCCGTTTCCTACTAATCGCCAGTCGCTATCAAATGATCGGCTTTATCTTCAGCTTCAACTGCTCCGCGGGATCGTCTTTCGCTCTTCCACTGGCGGCGCAGGGCCTTGGCGTCGAAGGCGTGGCGTGTGCCGTCACGCAGGTTTTCGACCGAATGCTGGGCGAGGGCCGCGATCAGGCGATAGGCTTCGGCGCGCGGCATACCCTTCGTCAAATCTTCAAGCTCTTCGTAGGTCAAAAATCTTCCGATGCGGGCGCCGATGTCGCGGCTTCTGATGATGTTCGAACCCTTCGGCATCGCTTCGTGAGTGCCCACCAGATAAATCGGCAGGATGCCGACGCGGCAGGCGAGGGCCAGGTATCCGATGATCGGTTTGAATTCGGCGATCTCGCCTGTCAGGGAGCGCGTCCCTTCGGGGAAGATGAGCGCGTTGTAGCCGCGGTCCAGGAACGAGCGCGCGTGGCGCAGGGATTGGCGGAGACTTCCGCTGCGCTCAATCGGGACCAGATTCGTGAAATTCTCCATGTAGGCGCGCTTGTATTTGTTATCGAAGAAGTAGTCCGCGGCGGCCAGTGCAACCAGGTCGCGCCCCGCATCGCCGAGCGCCATCTTTGCCAGGCCCATATCAAGATGGGAGGTGTGATTCGGCGCAACGATGAAGTTCGTGTGAACTGGAATGTTCGTTCGTCCTTCATACTTCGAGCGTAGGAATTTCTCGTAAAAGACCCGCTGCAATGCGTCCAAACCCTTGTTCCCGATGTTACGCACGAAAGCTGGGATGTGAATCTCGTCGTCCGCCTCGCGCTCTTTTTCAGCGCGCGTCGCGCTCGCCTGCTTCCGCGCAGCCGTTTGAGCTTGCCGCGTCACGACGCTTGCAAGCTCGCGCAGGTCGTAAACCTGGCTCAAAGTGTCTGGAGAGGCGAGCACGCCCCCGGCGTTCTCAATCGCCGTGGCGAGCTCGACGTACATGAGACTGTCGAAGCCCAGGTCTCCGAGGCGCGAGTTGAAATTAATTTCGGTGCGCGGACGGCTTGAGACCGCGGCGACTATGTCTAGCAGCCAAGTGGCGTCGCCAGCCTTCTCCTCACGTGCGGCGACACGCGAGGTCGCCTTCGCGCTCTTTTCGAGGACCTGCATCGTTTCGAGGACTTCATTGCGCTTGACCTTGCGCGTGGCCGTGCGCGGCAGATCGTTGTCCCAGAAATGATGGACCTTGATGCGCTTGTAGAAGGGAAGCGTTGATGAGACGTCGCGCAGGTGCTCGCCGATGCGCTTGCGTACCTCCTCGCGTGAGAGCGTCGCGTCGTGCTCGTAATTCGGCACGATCATGCACGCGACCTTTTCGCCGATGCCGTCGGGGAGGCCGATGACGCTCAGCTCCTTGATGAAAGGCGAGGTCTCATAGGCTTCTTCGACCTCGTCCGGGTAAACGTTCTTGCCATTGGTGTCAACGATGATCTCTTTCGAGCGGCCGACGAGATACAGGTTCCCCTCGTCGTCGAGCCTGCCGATGTCGCCCGTGTGCAGCCAGCGGTTGATGATTGTGCGCCGCGTCGCGTCCTCGTTCTCGTAATAGCCGACCATCACGTTCGGTCCACGCGCGATGACTTCGCCGATGCCGTGCTGATCGGCGTCCAGAATTTTCACTTCGATTCCGGGCAGCGGCTTGCCGACCGTCCCGGCTACTAACTTGTTCTGCGGGCGCGTGACGGTCAGGACGGGCGAGGCCTCGGTCAACCCGTAGCCTTCGAGGATTGTGAAGCCGAGGCCGTGAAAATCCTTCTGCACTTCCTGGCTCAGCGAGGAGCCGCCGCTGATGAAATAGCGTATGCGCCCGCCCAGGCCCTTGTGGATCGGATAGAAAGTCAGCTGGCCCAGGTTGAGCGGCGTGTTGTCGCGCATCCACGAATTGAAGCGCATCAGAAGGTCCGCGACCGAGCCGATCAGTTTGCTACGCTCGTTGAATTTGGTCTTGATGCGGCGATGCAGCAGCTCCCAAACCGCCGGGACGCCCACCATCCCCGTCACGTGCCCGTTCTTGATGGCGCGCGTCAGGGCCTCGCTCGACAGCTCTTCCAGATAGGTTATCTGCGCCCCGCGGCTCAGGGGCGCGAGGAAACCTGCTGAAAATTCGAACGTGTGATGAAGCGGCAGGACCGAGAGCACGCCGTCGCTCGTCGTCATCTCGATGATGGACGAGAGCATCGAAGTCATGCTCGTCAAATTCCTGTGCGAGAGCATGACAGCCTTGGGCTGGCCCGTGGTACCGGAAGTGAAGATGAGCGAGGCGATGGACTGCGCCTGAACGCGCGCCGGTAGAAGAGCGATGCGCTGGTCCTCTGTCTGCTCGTCCGCCATCTCGAAGACTTCATCGAAGAGCCAGACGCGCGTCTCCCCCAGCCCGGCCTCGTCAAGCCGTGCTTTGAGGTCCGAATGCTTCTCGTTCATCTCCTGGCTGAGGACTAGACCAGCCGCGTCTCCGGCCTGCGCGAAACTGACGACCTTTTCGGTCGAGCTTTCAGGATCAACGGGGATGCAGGTGGCACCGGCCTTGAGCACGCCGAAATAGGTCATGCCCCATTCGGGCGCGTTGTGGCTCAGGAGCATCACGCGCTCGCCCGCGCGGACTCCCTCGCTCGCAAAGAAGGCGGCGGCGCGTGTGGCGAGCTCGCGCAGGTCCGCATAGGTGTACTGCTCTTTATGCCCGTCGCGCTCGATGCGCATGGCGACGCGCGTGGCGTGGCGCTTGGTCGTCGTCTCGAAAAGTTCGAGGATGTCGCGGTAAGTATAGACGCGCTTCGGCTGCGCGCGCATATCCTCTTCGAGTTTCGGGAAGACCCATTTCTTGAGCCCGGGGAAATGTGTGTGCATCCAGTAGTCGTACCAGTCGAACTTTTCCGGATGCCAGGCCAGGAGCGGCTGCTCGTCTTTGCGTATCCGCAACATCAGTGAGCGGACATTGTCCGAGCGAAAGATGTAGGCGTTCTCGACCGTGAAGGGGCGGAACATCTCAAAGGCTTCCTGGGTTTCGCGCGTCAGCTCCTCAAAGCGGTCAACCTTCTTTTTAACCTGGTCAATGACCTCCGTGACGCGACCTCCGCCCCAGCGAGGTCGCACACGGTCGAGCAGTGTGGATACTTTTTTCGCCGCGGCGTTAATCATCGGCGTCGAGGTCCGGTCAAAATGGGCCGGGGTAACAGGCTTGGTCTCCATGCGCGCGGCAATCTGGTTGACGATCTTGAAGCCCGTATCCTTTTCCAGGAAATGCTTCCGTTTATAGAGACCCAGGAGGCCGACGATGCGGCGCATGTCGTTCGGGTTCGAATCCCCTGTGGCAGCCTGGTGCACGAGGCGCGGCTCTTCAACGCAAGCCTGTGCCGAGACGGCAAGCATCACGGCGGCGACGTGGTCAACGGGCGTGATGTCCAGAATCAATTTCTCATTGACCGGAATCAGCGACTGACCTTTGAGGGCGATAAAGATTAGAGGTGCGGTCGTCGTAAAGCCTTCGTTCCATCCAGGGAAGGGATACGAAAGGGCGGATTCGACGATTGAGGGGCGGACGATTGTCCGAACGATGTCTGTCTCGGCGGCGACAAGCTGTTCGCCGAGGCTCTTTGTGTAAGTGTAGATGTTAGGCCATCCCCACCAGGCGGCGCGCTCGATGCCCAGGTCCGTCAGGCGCGTGCGGGTCCAGACTTTTCTCTCTCTCGCGACCGCCAGGCCCATCGCGTCCAGATCATCCGGGTCGCGTCCTTCTTCCACCAGCCGTTTGCGCGCCAGCTCGCGGAAACGAGCGGCCATCAGCGCGTCTCTGGCTTCGTCCCGGACGCGGTCTGCGAGGCGCGCGCAATCCCTGATCTCCTGCTCGACGGAGAACTCGACGCCCTGCATGTCGTCTTCTTCGCGGCGCGGGAAATAACCTATGACGGGGTCGCTCTCCCAGATGGGACCGGAACGATTCCCCGCCACGAAACAGGTAGAGACGTGAACGAGCGCCGGGCGCTTCATGCGCTTGGTAAACTTGATGACGTTTTCGGTCCCGACGACGTTGGTGCGTAGCGCGCTTTCAAGAGTTGGGTTGAAGGTGACGTTGCCGGCGCTGTTGATGACCACGTCAGCGTCGTCGGCGATGCGCTGGGCTTCCTCTTCCGTGTAGCCTAGATTGGTTTCCCCGATGTCTCCGCCGACAATTTCGACCTTATCGCGTATGAAATCGTCAAAGGCCGCCCCGTAACGCTCCCGCAATGGATCGAAAGGCGGGGCCGTGATGACGTTGTTCCAGAAACGCGTGTGAGATTCCTCGATGGAGCGGGCGCGCACGGTCACATAGACGCGGCCGATGTTCGGAAAGCGATAGAGCAGCATCGAGAGCGTGACCTTGCCCAGAAAGCCTGTGCTCCCGATCAGGAAGATTTTACGATCCCTGTAAATTTCTGTTGGAGATAGTTTCATTCAACCCTACTCCATGTCAGCAATCCCGATCATCGGTTGGTGAAGCATTGTGATCTCGGCGGATCGTCCCATATAACTGCGTGCCATTGCAATCGCTTCCGTCAGGTTGTCTGCACGCTCCCAGCCGAGCATCGCCGGGACGTGTGCGTTCTCCGCGCCAGCGGCGATGACGCGGCCCACGTGCTGGCGCCCGTTCTCGCCCCAGTACCACATAAAAAACGGGTGCGCGCCGTGATAGGCGTTGCCGCGGCGATACATCTCTATGTAGCTCGGGTTGTTGGCGAACTCTCGCTCATATTTTTCGCGCAAAGTGAAAGCGTCCCGCGTCTCTGGCAGGAGGCGGTTGAAAAACTCTATGTAACTCGGGTGGAAATTGTGGTCGAACTCGTCGTAGCACGGGTGATGAAGGATGAGCACGCCGCCTTTTTTCAGGAGCGGTTTTCCACGGTAAAAATTGAAGTGATAGCCGAGCGCCATCACCTGCACGAGCAGCGGGTTCAAAATCGAATAGACGTTGTAGGGCGAGATGTCCGGGATGCCCGTGACGAGGATGTCGCACTGGCCTTTAATCGGAATGGCGTACTGGTCGAAACCCTTTTCGATGATCTTTTCATGCACGGGCTCGGTCCTTCCAGCGTGGCAGGCGATCATCTCGTACTGTGCGGGCATCGAGTGGAGGAGCTTGCGGCGCGCGGCGCGCGGCAATTTGCTCATCGTCCGCCGGATGGTCTCGAATTTCAGACGGTCGAAAGAGGTAAAGTCATCTTCGTTCTTGAGCAGGAAATCGAGCGTGCCCGTGTACATCCGGTTATTAATCGCCGTCTCGATGTGAAAGACGTTCATCTTCTCGTCAACGAGTTTCCCCAGCCGGATGACCTTGTGGTTCAGTTCCGAGCGGGCCGGGTCCATGTAGCTGTCGGAGTCGCGGATGGTTTGCGGCTCGTGGTGCGCGCGCAGGGACTCGTAATCGCAGAGGCCGACGGCCACGGACTTGTGCCCACCGTCCATCGGGACCAGATTGATGTTGACGTAGATGACCAGATCGCTCTCGGCGCAGCGCCGATTGATACGGAGCGGCTCTTTGTGCTTGGTCTCGCCGAGCGTGACCAGGCCTTCGGGCCACTCGGCATCGTGGTTGTAATAACGGTCCGGGTAAAACTCGTCGAAAATCTTCGACCCGGCCATGCGCTTCATCTCCCACTCGGTCATCTTGCGGTGCAGGGAGTTGGCGATGATGATGTGCACGTCGTCAACGCCGTGGCCGGCCAGCATCTCCGCGAGAATCTCCAGCACGGTCTGCCGTATGTCCGGCGTCGCCATCGGCGGCAGGGGCAGGCTGATGTCGTCCACAGCAATCGTCACCTTCATGCCCGGGTAGAGCTGCGCGAAAAGGGGATCGCAATCGTGCGGGTGATTGAGCGCGTAGCGAATCGCGGCCTCGCGGTTGGGCAGTCCCTTAATCGGAGGCTTCGGGTAGATGACGCGCGTCCCGATGGGCAAGTCTTCGAGGATGAAGTCCTCGCCCGAAGGCATGACGCGCGGCGCGCTGTCGCTGTCAATATAGACGACGGATTCGTGCGTCTTTCGTCGAAGTTGTAAGCTCATGCGTTCGTGAATCGTAAATCGTGAATCGTAAATCGTGGGCTTTATCTATTCACGATTTACGATTCACGATTTACGTCATTTCAAATTAAGTATCGGCCAGTCGTGGTGCAGCGCCGTCTGGCGCAGGCGCATGTCCGGGTTGATCGCCGCCGGGTGTCCCACGACGGAAAGCATCGGAAGGTCCGACATGCTGTCCGTGTAGGCGTACGAGTCGCTGAGGCTGATGCCTTCGCGCTCTGCAAAAGTTCTAATCCAGGACGCCTTCGTGGCGGCTGCCAGGACCGGCGGCAGTAATCTGCCGGTGGCGACTCCATTGACGAACTCCAGCCGGTTCGTCACGTAATCGTCAATCCCCAGATACTTCATTAAAGGCACGACCGAAAGATCGAGCGCGCCCGTGACGACGACCTGGCGCAGACCCAGGCTGCGTGATTTTTCGATCAATTCAAACGCGCCGGGGAAAATCGCCGGCTTTAAGACGTCTTCAAATAATTCTTCGGCGAAGAAACGCAGACGATCTTCCGACTCACCCTTGTACCTTTTGAAAAAGAGATCGTTAAAGACCTTGCGGCTATATTGGTCCGTCACGGCGAAGACCGGGATGCTCAGAAGCGTCGAAGCGCTTTTCTTGAAAGTGCGAAAGAGCCCCTGCTGGTTCTTCGCATAAAAACCGAGCGTATGGACAAGATTAGTGCTGACTAAAGTTCCCTCTAAGTCGTAGAATGCAGCCGCAGCCACTATCGTCCTCCGAATGCGTTTGTGCGCTTCTCGCTAGTTCGGTCAGCGCCGTGGGTTTGTACTTTATCAGGAATAAAGCGTGAATATTACATTATTCTGCGGAATTTGGGTAAGCTATCGCGCAGGCGGGCGCCTCATCCCGGTGAACTTAAAAGGTTTAAGCCGAGTAAGGGATGAGCGGATGGGAGCAGATATTGCCCGACCGCAGCGCTCTCGCCGCAGGCGGCACAGGAGGCAACGAGGCATTGTTGAAGAGCGCGCGCCTACTTGAATTCGGGAGGTGGGAGATTCCGCATCGGTCCGCAATTATTTCTGAGGCTCACGTTCTTCGGATTGGTTGTGAGCTTTGAAAGGAGAAGCTGATGAAGATACGACGCTTGATTTTGACTCTTTTGATTACTCTCCTGACGATGGGCGGTCCTGTTAGCGCGAGTGATGCGAGCAGGGTCGAACCCGCGCCGGCGAATTCTGAAACAATACCGACGGTCAGCCTTTGCCAGCTGGCAGCCAACCCGCAGAGCTACGACAACAAGACCATACGGCTGCGCGCCTCTTACCTTTTCGATGTCCAGCCAACAGACGACCCCTTCTATCATCTCTACGATCTTTCATGCAGCCCCAAGGAGAACCGGATCGCCCCGAATTTCAAATGTGTGGGCGACGAAGGGTGCAAGAAATTCAACAAGCTTCTCAAAACGCATGCCCGTTATAACGAGGGGCGAACGATGGGGCGGGTCGAGTTAACAGTTGTCGGGCAGTTCCATGCGCCGAACGGTAAGGGTTACGGACACCTGGGAATGCACCCTTTGGGAATGGACATCACACAGGTGGAGCGCGTCAGGCCGATAGCGCCGAAGACGCCGTGGCCCTAAATGCAAGGCAACCTGTCCAATGAGTGAGGGGAAATGTCCCTGCGCGACACTTAAAAGGCTGGAAGGCGCGAGCGTGCCCGCATACATTTCCGCTTACCTGGACCCGACGGGACGCGAAACTCCGGCAGAGCCGGACCGCTACCGCTGCCGAGTCTGCGGTTGCGTTTGGGAGCGGCGCACTCCGGAAAACGAGCAGGAGGGGGAGCGACCGTCGTTAATAAGGCAAAAGTAAAAAGGTAAAAGGAAAAAGGAAGAAGAGCGAGCCCCACGTCTTTCACTTTTACCTTTTACCTTTTTACTTTTGCCTTTTTCTCACATTCTCAATCCGGCTTGCAGAAAATGAAAGGGGACGTGTTCGGCGTCGCGCCCGGCGTCGTGCAGGAGATCGAGCATGCGCTGTGCGCCTGCGTAGTTGAGCGAGTGGATGAGGATAATCGCGTCCGGTTGGCGGTCCGGATGAGCGGCGAGCCAGGCGGCGACTGCGTAGCCGGTCCGCTCGTCGTCCGGCTCGTCCGAAGAGTAGTGCTCGTCCGCCAGGTCATGGTCGAGAAGAATCGCCGTATAATCGCGTTCGGTGAGCCAGTTGATCGCCTGGCCGACGTCGCAGGTTAAATCCAGAACATGTGAGGCCAGCTTCTCCTTAAACCATGAGCAGCGCATTTCGTCGTCTTCGACAACGAGCACACGCTTCAAAGGGTTCAACTTCATTCTCTCCTATTGCTTTCCTGTGATCTTCTTCAATTCTTCCAGGTCCCGTTTGAGCGCTTCGAGTTTCTGCCCGGCCTCTGCCAGTTTCCCTGCGGCCGTGAGGCGCTGATATTCGGAGAAGTCCTCTGAGGCGCGCATGATGAGTTGCTGCGCGTTTGCAGGCAGGGCTGTGACCGTCGTCGGCTGCGGGGTCTCCGCAGGCGGTTTCGGCTCGTCCTTGGCCTGCTCCTCTTTGGGCGGCGTGCCGGGCTGAGCGGGTTTGCCGAAGAACTTCTCACGGGCAATCTCATAAGCAGGGCGCGGGTCCTCCTTGGTCGTCTCGCCGAATTCGAGCCGGTCCTTCGTCGCGAGGATCACAAAGCGCAGTTCCGGAATGGGAGTGCGCTCGGACTGTAGGAAAACGGGCTCGACGTAAAGCAAGGAACTGCCGATGGGAATGACGAGCAGGTTGCCGCGCCTGACGCGCGAGCCCTGCTGGTTCATGAGCGTGAATCTGGCCGAAAGCGTCGGGTCCTGGTCAATGCGTGCCTCTATCTGCGACGGACCATCAATCTGTCTTGATTCGGGAAACTTATAGACGAGCAGGGACCCGTAAGCGTCGCCATCACTGCGGCCCGCCATCCAGCCGATCATGTTCTGCCGACCGGCGGGCGTGAACGGAACGATCTCTACAAATTCGTTCTGCGTCTGCTCGCCAGGCAATTTCATCAGCACGAAATAGGGCTCAAGGGCTTCGACCTGTTGCTGCTGCCGCTCTCTGTTCAAAGGGGCTTGACTCGCCACGCTCCACACATCCTGTCGCTGAAAGAAGATGCTCGCGTTTGTCGTATGGTACAGGCCGAAGACATCGCTCTGCGTCCGAATCAGCGTTTCGGGATAGCGGATGTGAGCGCGCAGGTCTTCGGGCATTTGGTCCCTATTTTTGAAGAGCGCCGGGAAGACGGCCCTGTACGCCTTGAGGAGCGGGTCTTCCTCATCGAAGACGTAGAAATCAACATTCCCGTTGTAGGCGTCAATAGTCGCTTTGACGCTGTTGCGAAGGTAATTGACCGTTTTCTTCCCGGCCCGGTAGTGAGTCGAATATGGATAAGTCGCGGACTCCGTGTAAGCGTCCATGATCCAGAAAAGGCGGCCGTCGTTTGTGATGACGATATACGGGTCGTCGTCGTACATGAGAAACGGCGCGAGGGCGTTAACGCGGTCGCGTATGTTGCGGCGCATCAGGACGCGGCTCTCCGAGGTGATTGCATCGGAGAAGGGAAGTTTCGAGATATCGCCCAGCGACCAGGCGAGAATCAGCCGCCGGAAGAACCCCCCGAGAGGGATGCCGCCCGTGCCCTCGTAAAAAGTCGGATTGTCTTTATCGCCCTGCGGATAGTTGAACTCGGGCTGCTTCGTCTTGACATAAACGTCCGTGGTCGTTTCCTGGCCGAAGTAGATTTCCGGGCGCGTGACCTTAATCTCCGGCGCCCTCGGATCGGGTTCGACCGGCATGTTCTTGAGCAGGAGGTCCGGCTGCCCTTCGGCTGTAAAGTCTTTGGCCGTGTTCATCGTCACGCCATAACCGTGCGTGTAAATCAGCTTCTCGTTAATCCAGGTGCGCGATTGCGTCGGGAGCTTGTTAACGTCCAGCTCGCGAGCCGCGAGCATTACCTGCTTTGTCTGACCGCCGATTGTATAGCGGTCAACGTCAACATCCGGGAATTCGTAGTAGGGGCGAATGGTTTGAATCTGGTGAAGCGTGTCACGCAGCGCTGCCCAGTCCCAGAGGCGTATGTTGTCAAGCGTGGAGCTGTTGTTGGCGAGATCGAAACCGGCAATCGAGATGTCGGGGTCAAAGGCGCGCGGCTCGACTTCGATCTTATAGGCCCTGCGGGTCCATTGGATATTATGCTCGATGTACGGCGTTTCGCGCCCCAACTCGTTCGGCTTGACTACAAAACTCTGCACGTAAGCCGGGATCAGCATGCCTGCGACGATGTAGGCGAGAATCGGGAGAGCGACGGCGGCGATGGTCAGGCGCAGCTTTCTTTTCGTTAAGGCGTTGAGAACGGCGACGCCCGCGGCGACGATGAGGGTGATGGCGACGATCATCAGGCCCGGCAGGTAATAGTTGTCCTCCGTGTAGGTCACGCCCGAGAAAGATTGATGGTCCTGCCAGAGGTAAGGGAAGCGCGCCAGGTAAACACGCCACGCGAGAATGATTAAAAGACCAGCGAGCGCGAAAGAGACGGCAGCGAAACTGGTCTGGCGCGCGGCATCTTCCGCGGCCCTGCTCAATTTTTTCTGCGTGCTGGAGAGGATGACGAAGGCCACAGTGGCGATGAGAATGACCACCGCAAGCATCGTCAGCCACTTGTTCAACATCTGGTGTACCGGAAGCGAGAAGAGATAAAAGCTGAGCGGCTTATGAAAAATGGGATCGGGTGTGGGAGCGGACGGTTGATTCAGGTAGAGCGCGAATTCTCGCCAGCCGTCTTTCATCCCCAGCCCGAAGAAGAGACCGAGCAGGATTGAGAGCCCCCATGCGACCGGGCGGAACAGGCGGGCAGGGTTAATCTGCAAGGCCTGGTTGTTGACCATGATGGTGCGCCGTTCGAGGGTGCTGGCGGAGAAAGTGCGTTCGAGCAGCCAGAACGCCGTGCGCAGGATGGCGACAGTCAGCACGGCAAAGATGAGAAAGACGAAAAGCTTCATTCGAAAGATGTACCAATAAACGGAGGAGTAGCCGAGCGAATCGAACCAGAGCGCGGAGACGTAGATGGAAGTGGAGCGGAGGAGCATGAAAATAAGCGCAATCACAATCGCAATGATTATTATTCGTCTACGGTTGCGCCTGGGCTTCGACGGCCCGATATCGATAATCTTATCGTCTTGATCAATAGGGATTGGGGTGTCCATGCGCCATAGCATACGCCTAACAGCGCGCAACACTCAATACCATTTGCTTTCGGACGCGAAGAAAAGGCAAAATCGCCCTCGACCCTGAAGCTGCGATTAATCATCTGCTTGAACCACAGAGGCACAGATAAACTTAGAGCCCGACGAGGCGTCAACGCCTCCGCCTTCCGTCTCTTTCTAGTTGCCCTCGCGGGCTTCCTGACGCTCTCCTGCTCACAAGCGCCGCCGAAGCAGCCCGGACCTTTCAACGCTGTTCGCACGCTCGCCGGAGTGAATTCCGTTGCCGGTCCGGCACGCTTCGGCGACCCGTTCGGCATCGCCGCCGCGAAGGATGGGACGATCTATCTTTCTGACGGCGAGAGCGGGCGCGTCTGGCAAATCAATACGGACGGCGCTCAAAAAGTTCTCGCCGAAAATCTCAACACGCCTTCGGGGATTGCGCTTGCGCCTGACGGGGCGCTCATCGTCGCGGATACAGGCTCACATACTATTAAGCGCATCGAGATGCAGGACGGTCGCGTATCGGTCGTCGCGGGAGTAGAGAACCGGGCCGGCTTCGCAGACGGGGAAGCGGGGGCAGCTCTTTTCAACGGTCCAATCGGCGTGGCCGTGGGCAGAGACGGGACGATCTTCGTCGCAGATACCTACAATGATCGGATTCGCGCTATCGAGGCGCGAGGGCGTGTGAGTACGATTGCAGGCGGCGACGAACCGGGATTTGCTGACGCCGCGACGGGAGCGGAAGCGCGTTTCAATACTCCCTGCGGGCTGGCTGTGGATGCGTACGGAGCTCTGGTCGTCGCGGATACAGGGAATCATCGCCTGCGGCGCGTCCAACTGGATGGAGCTGTCACGACGATTGCCGGAAACGGCTCGCGTGCCGCGATAGACGGGTCACTGCTCTATGCCTCATTTAATGAGCCTACAGGCGTCGCTGTTGCCAGAGACGGGACCATCTATGTCGCGGAGGCGGGTGGCTCGGATGTGCGCGTTTGTGAATTCGGCTTCTGGCCGAGGGTTTCGACGCTCGTGGGACGAGAGCATTCGGGTTTATCCGACGGCACGCTCGACCGGGCGCGTTTCAATCGCCCATCCGGCCTGGCCCTTTCAGTGGATGGCGCGCTTCTGGTCGCGGACACGGGAAATAAAGTTGTCCGAGCAGTCGTTAGAGAAGGCGACACGCGCGGCGTCGAATTGTCGCCCGAAGTGATTGACGCTTTACGCCTGAAGGCTACGGAGTTTCGCGCCCTTGCGCCTCCGCGCTGGCCTTACGATCCGCCAGAGAAACCGCGCGAGATTGCGGCGACCTTCGGGGAGGTCCGCGGCGAAATTGATTTTGGAAAAGATGCCTGGTTTCATAACGGGCTCGATATTCCGGGGGCTTACGGAGAGACTGTGCGTCTCGTGCGATCCGAGCGTTTGTTGCGCCCGCTCGCTGTGGATGATGTCGGAGGAGCCAGAGAGAGAATACGCTTTCCCTCGCTCGGTTACATACACCTGCGCGTGGGGCGCGACCAGGAGAACAGAGCTTTCGAGGACGAACGCTTCGTCCTGCATCGCGACGAGCGGGGAAGAGTAGCGGACGTTCGCGTGCGGCGCGGCACCAGTTTCGACGCCGGCGAGGCCATCGGCACGCTCAACAATCAGAACCATGTTCACCTCATAGCAGGTCCAGCCGGGGCGGAGTTCAACGCGCTCGCCGCTCTGGAACTGCCCGGCGTAAAAGATACAGTCGCGCCTGTGATTGAGAAGGACGGCGTTCGCCTCTTCGACCATCAGGGAAAAGAGCTGACCGGCGGGCCTGCGACGAAAGATCGGAAGCGCCCTGAAGAATCGGAAAGCGTGGTAACACTCCGGGGCGATGTGAGAGTAGTTGTGCGCGCTTATGACCAGATGGACGGTAACGCCGCGCGACGCCGTCTGGGTCTCTACAGGCTAGGCTATCAGGTGCTCAAAGCGGACGGGACGCCCGCGCCCGGTTTCGATGAGCCGCTCTGGACGATCTCTTTCGAGAGTTTGCCGGACGACTCCCGAAGCGCACCTCTGGCTTTCGCGCAGGGCAGCAAATCCGGGGCGACAGGCGAAACGATCTTCGCCTACATCGTCACGAACAGGGTTCGCGACCGCCTTGCGACGGAAGATTTCTGGCACACGGCGCAGCTTCCGGAAGGGAACTATATCTTACGCGTCTTCGTTTCGGACTTTTTCGGAAACCAGAAAACACTGGATACACCCGTGCGCGTCGTCGCCCAGGGCTCCGGATAATTGTCATCGGGGTTTCTCAAATTATCCTGGAAGAGTTATATTGAGGCCACTGTCAACAGGCGATTTCTCGTTCCCGCAGCAAACCTTTTTTTGAGGAGAGAAAAACCAGTGAATATACGTCGCGCGCATCGTCAACTGTTGCTCGTCACAACGCTCATCTCGCTTCTCTCGGCCATGATGTTTTCGTATTCATCATCGGCGTCCGGCGGGGACAAAGAGAAATCACCGCCGTCCGTGATTCGCGTTGCGCCGCCCGCCCCTGTTTTCGATCAGGAGGCGCGGCTCGCGGAGTTGGCTTCGCGTCGCCAGCGCGTCGCGGAGAAGATAGGCACGGGCAGCATCCTCGTCCTCTTCAGCACGGAGCCGCGCGTCTACACGAATGATGTGGACTATCACTACAGGCAGGAGAACAATCTTTATTATTTGACGAACTTGAACCAGAAGGGCGCGACGCTCGTCCTGATGCCTGGGAATCCGCAATTGCGCGAAATCCTCTTCCTGCCGCGGCGCGACCCGGCGGCAGAGACCTGGACCGGGCACATGTACAGCCCGGAAGAGGCGCGGCAGCTTTCGGGCATCAGCGAGATTTGGGAGGCCAGGGAGTTCGAGCCGTTCATGCGCTCGCTCAGGCTGCGGCAGGCTTATCGCCCGAAAGGCGAAGCTCTCTTAATGACGGCAGCGGTGCAGCCGGTCGTTCCTCCCGTCCCGCAGACGTCACAAATGACCGCCGGGGGGACTCCCGTTCAGCCTGCGGCGACGACCAGCCCGGCTCCTACGAACATTTCGACGATCAACACCCCGTCGGCAACTCAGCCCGTGGCGCAGCCAGTCGGCGCGCCCGCGAGCACGACCGCCGCAGCCGCGCCCCCGACCGGCTACGAGACGCTATTCGCAGCGATGGGCAAGGACGAGGCCGCGCTTTACTTGATCGTTCCGCGCGAGGATGACAGCCGCGAGTACAAGCCGGAGCAGAATTTCGCGACGCAGTGGGCGAAGACCGCGAGCGGCTTCAACGTTCGCAACGCCGCGCCGATCTTCGCGCAGATGCGGCTCAGAAAGTCTCCTATGGAGTTGAAGCTTTTGCAGCACGCCATAGACATCACGACAGAAGCCATCGGCCGCTCGATGGCGATAGCCGGGCGCTCGCAGTGGGAATACGAAATTGACGCCGAAGTCCTCTACACCTTCAAGCGTCGGAACGCGGACCACTGGGGCTATCCTTCCATCGTCGGCTGCGGGCCGAACGCGACGACGCTGCACTACGTCGAGTCGCAGGGGCGTCTCAAGCCGACAGACCTGCTCCTGATGGATGTCGGCGCGGAATACGGGCACTACACGGCGGACGTGACGCGCACCTTCCCGGTCGGCGGCAAGTTCACACCCGCTCAGGCAGAGATTTATCAGATTGTTTACGACGCGCAGGAAGCGACGGCGCGCGCCACGCGTCCAGGCGCGATCTTCCCTCAGGATGTGCATAACGCTGCGGTCGAAAAGGTCAAGGACGGGCTGTTGAAATTAGGACTCATCACGGAACGCGACGGGATGATTACGATCAACAAGAATCTGCCGCCGCAGCCGCAGTACCGCGTCTGGTTCATGCACGGAACCTCTCACTGGCTAGGGATGAACGTCCACGACGTCGGCGGGCGCAATGTGCCTTTGGAGCCGGGCATGGTTTTCACTAACGAGCCCGGAATCTATATCCGCGAGGACGCGCTTGACGTGCTGCCGAAAACGCCGGAGAACGAGAAGTTCATCGCCGCTGTGAGGCCGACTTTTGAGAAGTACAAGAACATAGGCGTCCGCATCGAGGACGACATGCTGGTCACGGCCAGCGGTGCCGAGTGGATGACGAAAGCTCTGCCGCGGTCCATCGCGGACATCGAGGCGTTCATGGCTCGCGCTCAGAAAGAGGTACGAATTAGCGCGCTTGAGATGCCCTGGTGGGAGAGTGGAAATTTTCGGCTGTCGGCCATGACGTTGAATACGCGAATGCTGCCACGAGCCGGGCAGCATTAGATGGGAAGCAGTTAAAGCCTATCTGTATTCAGGTATAAACAATGTCCGCAACGCCTCATCCAACGACTGAAATCTTTTGTGCTTACTCACGCACGGATGAAAGATTATTTAACGGACTAAGGAAACATCTTAGTTCGTTGAAGCTGTCAGGCGCGAGTGTCGAATTGCATGAGCGCAGGATTGGCGCAAGTGGGCAATGGGATAGCGAGATTGATGAGCATATTAATACTGCAAATGTCATCTTGCTCCTCATCAGCGCGGATTTTATAGCTTCAGATTACTGCTTCGGTCCTGAAATAGCGCGAGCTTTGGAGCGGCATAAAGCTGGCGAAGCTCGTTTGATCCCTATCATCCTTCGCCCGGTTGATTGGAGAAGCGCGCCGTTTGGCACACTTCAATCCCTGCCGGCTGACGCCAAGCCTGTAACCACCTGGGACAACCGTGACGAAGCCTTTGTTGATATTGTCAAAGGGATTCGAGCGGTTGCTGAAGCTCCGGCCTTACCTCCCGTATGGAACATCCCGCATAACCGTAATCCGAATTTCACAGGACGTGAAGATACTCTATCCGATCTGCACGCGACATTAACGGCGGGTCGCCCTGTGGTCCTCATAGGACTTGGCGGAGTCGGTAAGACACAGCTTGCAGTCGAATATGCTTTTCGCCACGCGGCGGACTTTTCGGTCGTCTGGTGGGTGCGGGCGGAAGAACCGACGACACTGGCCGCCGATTACACAAGTCTCGCGGGACAATTAGGACTGCCGCAGAAAGACGCGACGGAGCAGCGCATCATAGTAGATGCCGTGCGGCGTTGGTTTGCTGAAAATGCAGGCTGGCTGCTCATCTTCGACAATGCAAGCAACCCGTCGGACGTTTTGAATTATCTCCCACAGGGAACCTCCGGGCGCGTGCTTATCACCTCTCGCAACCCCGACTGGTCAACTGTAGTGCGGGCTACTCGATTAACTGTTCTAACCCAATCCGAGGCGGTCGAGTTTCTTCTCAAGCGAACGAGACAATCGGATAAAAAAGCCGCCGCCGATTTGGCCGAAGCATTGGGAAATCTGCCGCTGGCGTTAGAACAGGCCGGGGCTTACATTGATGAAACGAAATCATCCATCGGCGATTACCTGGCTCTCTTTCAATCACAAGAGCAAAAGCTTTTGAGTCTTGGCACGCCTTCCACGGGCTACCCCGCCACGGTCGCAACCACTTGGGAAATTCTCTTTCAGCAAGTCCAGAAAGAATCGCCCGCCGCGACAGACCTGATGAACCTATGCGCCTTCCTTGCTCCCGATGACATTCCTCTAAAGATGATTAGCGACGGAGCGGCACGTTTACCTGAAAAGTTAGCTGCTGTCGCATCGGACCCCTTAGCTCTTGAAGAAGCGGTGAACGCCTTACGGCGCTATTCGTTGGTGGATGTACGTGAAGATGTTCTTTCGATTCACCGCCTGGTTCAGGCTGTAATACGCGACAGACTTGACGAGGAAAATAAAAAAAGATGGGCGGAAGCTGCCGTTCGTTTATTAGATGCGGCATTCAATTTCAAAATGGGAGAGGTAGAAACTTGGTCTGAATGTTCCCGACTATTGCCTCATGCCATGGCTACATCTGCACACGCTGAGGCTTTGAAGGTCTCTTTGCCTGAAACAGCAAGTCTATTAAATAAGCTGGGGTTGTATTTAATGCGGGCGCGTGCGGAGTTTAATGATGCAAAGGGCATATTTGAGCGAACATTGATTATCAATGAACTGGCTTACGGTCAGAATCATCATAATGTAGCGACTAGCCTTAACAATATTGGCAGCGTGCTGAACGATCTCGGAGACTTTAATGGAGCGCGAGAGTATTACGAGCGTGCGCTGGCTATTGACGAAGCTGCTTATGGGCCGAATCATCCTAAGGTTGCGATCCGTCTAAATAATATCGGTGGCGTCTTTCGAGCACTCGGAGATTTACAGAAGGCACGAGAGTATTATGAGCGTGCGCTGGCTATTGATGAAGCTGCTTATGAGCCGAATCATCCTGACGTTGCGATCCGTCTCAGTAATATTGGTGGCGTCTTTCGAGCGCTCGGAGATTTACAGAAGGCACGAGAGTATTATGAGCGTGCGCTGGCTATTGATGAAGCTGCTCTCGGCCCGAACCACCCTAATGTTGCGATCCGCCTCAATAATATTGGTAGCGTTCTTAGCGATCTTGGAGACTTAAATGGAGCACGAGAGTATTACGAGCGTGCGTTAGCCATTGACGAAGCTGTTTATGGTCAGAATCATCCTAGGGTTGCGCTCCTTCTCCATAATATTGGCAGCGGACTAAGTAAACTTGGAGAGTTAGAGGAAGCACGGAAGTTTTTTGAGAAGGCATTAGCAATCCGTACTGCTGTTTATGGACCTAATCATCCAGCCGTAGCTAGCACTATTAGCTCTCTTACCAGCGTCACGAAAGCGCTTGAGGAGCGAACGGAGAAGCAGACGCTTCAGGAGCGCGCTCTTGAAGAGGTACAACGATTTCTGGAGCTTGCGGGGGCAAAGGTACGCCGGGAAAACGGGCTTGGCTTCACAGTCGAAAGCGTGCCGGGGAAGCTTCAGTCCTATGCCCCGTTTCCGGTCTGTCTGGCCGCCGATAACGAAGGCGATAAAGACATCACGGGATTGCACGACCATTCCGGTAAATTACCAAAGAAAAAAGACCGCGTCGGTATTCTCATCTACCGCGAGCCTCCGAACGCAGTGGCCCGCATAAGCATGGCTGCGATGCGGCTGCGCGACTCCTTCTCGCTGATACCCATTCCCCTCGCGGCCATCGAGCAGGCGCTGCCGAATAAGGAAAATTACACAGGGCTTTTGACTGAGTATGCGGAACGCTATCTGCCGGGCGCGGATATTTTCGATGATCGTAACGCAATCGGCGACACGATAACTTTCTTCGGCAGGAATGAGTTGCTGCATCGCCTCAAAGAGGAGTTGTTGAATTACCAGGGTACCGGCCTATTCGGCCTGCGCAAATCCGGGAAGACCTCCGTGCTTTTGCAACTGGCTTTTACTCTACGTGACCACCCGGTAGTTCACGTTGACCTGCAAACACACGGCGGCAAGCCGCGTTTTGGCGCGGAATTGTTTAATGAAATTCTGTTGCGACTCGCCGCACTCGTTGGAGAACGCGACCCTCAGCTTAAAACTAAAATTGGACGATATGAGAAAGACCGCCCGGCGTCTTCGTTGACTACGGACTTCGTGCGGCGAGTCGGCGAACTCTCCCAGTCGCTGGAGCGAGCCGGATACAAATTGCCGATCCTTTGTTTCTTAGATGAAATCGAGAGAATCTTGCCAGTTCCAACTGACTCAAAAGAAAAAGTCGAGGAATTCAACGCATTCTTCGGCGCGCTCAGGGCATTGAGCCAGGAGCAGCGCAAACTCGCGTTGCTTGTCGCTGACGTGCATCCTGATCTGAACCGGATTAACTATTGGACACAGGAAGGAGTCGCAACTAATCCCGTCAACGGGTTCTTCAAAGAGGTCTTTCTATATCCGTTCGCGATTGAAGAGACAAAGACGATGCTCACTGACATCGGGCGATTGATGGGCCGCGCCTTTGATGGTCAGATGCTTGAAGCGATTCATAGTGGGAGCGGCGGGCATCCTTTTGTCGCCAGGCAGCTCGCGAGTCTCATCTGCTCTAAAATTTCCGCAAGGCAGGCAGGACCGATCACATCACAACAAGCTCAGCAGTATTTAACAAAACCGTTCGCTTATTCGGGAGTCTTGAAAAGCTATTTCGGAGAGAATATCTGGGGCGATCTAAAAAAGCGCGATTTCAAGGCGGCGATGTTTGTCCTGAAAGCGCTCGCGGCTAACGACAAGGCTGTGTCGGTTCCTGAATCAACACTTCAGAATTGGCCTGGCATTGATTTCACTGAAAGCCAGTTGCTTGATGCGCTGCTCTGGTTGGAAGCGGTCGGTCTAATATCACGGAAAGAGACTGACAATGGCAGTGGCTTTCAAATTAATCTACCTTTTCTCGCGCGCTGGCTTCAGATGGAAATGAGGGAGGAGGAAGTTGGCCAGTGGCAAATCAAATCATAGAGCGTCCCTTCGATGACTTCAGGACCGCCATTACAGACCCGCCATTTTTTTTCGGGCGGGAGGATTTGCTACAGACCATGTGGCGGACGCCATTTCGCGTCCGCATTCTTTTAGGCGGGCGGCGGCTGGGAAAGACGAGCGTCATGCGGGCTATCGAATGGGGGCTGCTTGGTGCCTATTCCCCTGAGAACCGACGCCCTTTTCCGGTCTTCGTCGGCCTGGAAGTAGCGCAACCTAAAAGCCTCGACCATTTACGGTATTTGTTGATTTCTCAGCTTCGTGACGCAGTCTCTCGCTGGAACCGAGGGCCGCTTAAAAACATTCGCAAAGCGTATCGGCGATTCCTCGGCCAGATTACGGAAGGAAAGATCAATACGGGCTTCATGGAGTTTAGCGTAGAGAACCCAGACCACGTGCGGCAGCTGGATAATGAGGACTTTCGGCAAGCCCTCTTGAAAACAATTGAGGAGCTTCGAAAATGGGAATTCGAAGGAATCTGTTTTCTCTTGGATGAGGCCGAGTTCATCGTGCGTCAGGAATGGGCGAATGATGCCTGGAGCTATTTTCGCGGCCTGAAGGATAATGACACTGCACTCAAACCTTTTCTAGGGCTTCTCTTATCCGGCTATCGAGATGTTAAGGAATACGAGCAACGCGTTGGGTCGCCCTTGTTAGGAATTGCGGAAGTAGTCTGGCTATCTCAATTGTCTGAGCCTGAAACTCGTAAATTGATCGCTCACCGGATTAAGACTGAAAAAAGAGCGTTGGATGAAAATGACATTGCTGCGGTAGTGAATTGGGCTGGAGGCCATCCGTTTCTGACACAACAAATGCTCAACATCATCTTTAACTCTCGCGCCGCCCGAGATAACCTCTCTATTGAAAAATTGGTCAAGAAGACAATACGGCACCATGATCACGACTTTACGGGATGGTGGAACGCAGAGAGTAAGTCTGATGGCTTTGGGGATAATGAGCGACAAGTCTATAAGGCTCTCTTGAAGCAGCGAGAAGCAACTGCTGAAAGTCTGGAAGGCCCTATTCGTTTGAGTTACAACCAGGTGGCGGATGCGCTTGATGTTTTAGCAGGGACTGGCGTAATCACGAAACTAAACGAAGAGCAATATAGGATGAGTTTAGGTATATTTGAGGAATGGGTAGGCCAGCAGAGGCCAAAGCCTTCAACACCTTTCTGAAAATAGTAAATGCAATGACGCCGGACCGGATATTCCCTCCGGTCCGGCTTCAGCCGCTTTACGGTCGAAATCCCTCGAAGAGGAACTTCCATTCGCCGTCCTCCCAGGCGAAGTTTGCGGTCTTCCAGTCGCCCGTCTTCGCCTGAAATTCGAGCGTCGCCCGCTCGCCCTCTATCTTTACGTTGCGCGTCTCAAGTCTTTCCGGGAGGCGTTCGGGATAGGAATCCAGGACCATCGCCAGCACTTCGTCGCTCGACCGGCTGGCATTATGGGCGGCCTTTTCCAGTTTCTCCAGCTCGTGCTTCGAAAAGGTCTTCTTCAGGGCCGCGACATCCCTTTTTCTCATCGCGTCAAAGACCGCCTCGAAGGCTTTGACCGGCGACGATCTACCGCAAGCCGCCGTGGCAAGGGTAAAAGCGAGGATGTGGATGAACACTCTGATACTTTTCGTCTTCATCCTGAATCTCCTTTAATCTACTTGCGCGAAACCAGCAACTTTTCCGGCGTGGCTGGAAGATCGCGCTGCTCGCTCTTTGAGAAACCGGCATTCCTGAACATCTGTTCCAGCTCCTTAAAGGTATAGGCGTCGCCGCCCGGAGTTCCGCCCAGCATCATCATGCTGAAGGCAGCGGGTATCGGCGGCGAAACTCTGTCCTCGTTCGGCACAAACTCAAGCGTCACGGCGCGGCCTCCTTCGGAGAGAGCGGCGTGAACTTTCCGCAGCAAACCCTCGCAGGTCGGCGGGTCGAAGTGGTGCAGGAAGTTTGTGAGAAGCACCAGGTCGTAGCCCTCGCCGTACTCCACGTCGAAGGCGCTGCCCTCAATCGTCGTGTACCGGTCGCTTACGCCGGCGTTGCGCGCATTCTCTTTAGCTACTTCCAGCACGCTTGGCCAGTCGAGCGCGACCACTTCCGCGTTCGGGTTCTGCCGTGCAATGGCAATCCCGAACATTCCGTGCCCGGCGGCAATGTCCAGCACACGTTGTTTTTCGCCGTTGCTGACGAGCTGAGCAATCGCTTGCGCCGGCATCGCCATCATCGGCACCATCGCCCGCGCGAACTTCACCCAGACGGGATTTTCGGGCGCAACTGTTCCTCCTTCCGGGATCATCGTCCCGCCGTTGCGGACGGCGGCTGCGATGTCTGTGAATCCGCTTGTGAGCATCGGGGAGAGTAGGAATTCGGTGGTCCCGCCCATGTAAGCAGGGGAGCGGCGGTCCAGGAAAAAGGCTGAGTCGGAGGTCAGGCCGTAACGCCCGTCCTCTTTGGTCAGAAATTCGATGATAACCAGATAATCACAGAGGACGCGCATTCCGCGCTCCGAAGTCTCGCAACGCGCGGCCAACTCCGGAGCCGTCTGCTTGCCTTCTGCGATGGCCGTAAAGACGTCAAGTTCAATCGCCGCCTTGAGCGCAGCCGTGCGCTGGTAGGCGTTAATCGTTTCAAAGAAAAGCTCTGGGGAAGGCGGCTGGGTCTGATCGGGCATGTTGAATTCCTTTTAGGCGTGATGGTTTTTAGAAGAACGGCTGGATATTACCTGTGTCGTGCCTTGTATTCAACAAAGAGGTGAGGGAACCAGAGGCTATTCATTCTCGGCGGAGAAAGGAGCAATCCACGAAGCCACACGAAACGACACGAAATGGCTGTGGCTCGATTCGTTCCGTTTCGTGTGGCTTCGTGGACCGTATCGCCGCTCACTTGACCGTCAACACTGTCTTTGCGAAATACTCGGTCAGGTTGCCGTTTTTCATCATCAGCTCGCGCTTTCCCCAGGAGATGATGTAAACGCTGTAAGTTCCGGCTGGAAGTTTCAGCATGTCGCCGACCGTCGCGTACTTGGTATTTTTCGCGCCTATGTCCTGCTGATACTCGTTAATGTGTTCCACGTCTTTGCCGTCAGCGCCCTGCTTGTAAAAAACTATGCCGATGAAGTCCACACCGACCGGGGCTCCATTTTCAAACAAGACATTGAAGGGCGTGTTTGCCGTCCATTGATTCGACTGCCCGACGCATTTCCAGTTATCGTCAATCTCTTTACAGATGCTGACCTTGCCTTTTCCGGCGGGAGTGTTGCCGGTCGCACGCGCGCCGACAGTATCCTCGCCGACGGCGAAATCGGCTGTCGCCCACACCTGCGACTTGTCGTAGTAGTTCGCCATGCGCACGAAGTATTTCCCGGGCGTGTTGATGGTTAATCTGGCGTAGGCAGTGGTGTGACGCGGCGAGACAGCATAATCAATGTTCTGAACGTACTCGCCGTTGGCGTCCGTTTTCGTGACCATGAAGGTGATCCCGGCCCCGGTGGGCACGGCCGGGAACGTCGCTACGAGGTTGACGTTTCGCAAGGTGCCTTTAGGCTGGAAGGTCTTGGTCGGATTGACGCAGGTCGCTGTTTCAACCACCGAAATCCCAAACCGCGCCTCGGTGATTTTCAGGTCCTCGCACGTTTGCAGGTCAATTTTGTTCTGAGCTTGAGCCGGATGAGCAAATAAGATTGAGCAGAGAACCGACAGCGCGAAAAGCAACAGATGACGAGTTCGTTTGAGCGGCAGCATAATCGCTTGGCCTCCTTTCGTGTCGGCGAATACTATCGCCCACGAGAATTCCAAGTCAATGATTCGGAGCCGCCATCGCGTGACAAAGAGAATCCAACTGGCGCTCCGGTTGATTGAGTTGTCAGGCTGCCACTTCGCCTGCAGGCAGCAGAGACTTCGAGAGCTCGACGTGGTCCTCCCGGAATCCAAAATCTTCGTATAATCTTCGCGCTCCTGTGTTCCCGGCCAGAACCCCCAGGCTGATCGTCGTCGCACCCTGAGCACGCGCAAAATCCTCGGCCCGCTGAAGCAAGGCCCTCCCCCAACCCTGGCCTCTATAAGCGGCGATGACAAACAAATCGGAAATATAAGCCACCTCTGATTCTACATTGACCAATCCATTCACCTTGACCTTGGCCCACACCGAGACGAACCCGGCGATTTTATCTTGAGCCTCAAGAACAAAGACCTTGCCCTGCGTTTGAGCGCATCTTTCAAACATGTGCTGTAGATATTTTTTAGCCACAGCTTTACCTTCGACGCGCCTCGGCTCAATCCGCCTCTCGAATTCCTGCAACTCGATGAAGCATTCCTCGACTTGCTGGTAATCATCCGTGCGATACTCTCTAATCAAAGCCATACGTGTTAACCAGAGAATCTGAGTTTACAAGCGAGGAAAAGGATGCGCCAAGGGCGTCGGGTTGAGTGGGCTGTTGGGCAGCGTGCGGTGCTTTTACTCATCTCTGTAGTTTCTTTAGCGTGACTTATCTTTTTTCAAAGCAAGCCACGTCCAGAGCGCCGACAACAGATCAACCAGACCGAACAAGAGCAACGCTTTCGGAGCTGAAACCAGCAGGACGAAAGCTGCAAAGTAAAAAATTACAGCGACACGCGCCCAGACCGTCCAGCGTATGAAACTGGTCAATTCATTTCGCGCCGCCAGCACATAGTAGAAGCTCAGGCAAAGCACAAGCATTCCATTGATCCTGATCCAGACTTCGTTTGTCGGCGGCGCTCCGAAAGCCTGCAAAATCAGATTCGGGACAAACAGTAAAATCAGGCCCAATATACAGAGATAGATTCCGAACACAAATAAACTTTTAGCTGCCTGACTCATGTCTTCAAATGGTCTCCCAGGTAAACATCCGTACTCAAATATCTCAGACCGGAATCCACCATCAGTGTGACCACGGTGGCTTCTGGGCCGAGACGTTCCGCGAGGCGAATAGTTGCAATGACGTTAAGCCCGGACGAAGTGCCGGCAAAGATGCCTTCTTCGCGGGCTAAACGACGGCACATCTGTATAGCCTCTTCTGTCGAGCCCGTCAGGATTTCGTCAACTTCGTCGGGTTTCCAGTGCGGTGGGATAAAGCCGATGCCAATGCCTTCGATTTTGTGCGAGCCTGACGGCTTGCCGGATAACACGGCTGATTCGGCTGGCTCTACGGCGGCGACATGAAGCCGGGGGTTGTGTTGACGTAAGGCTTGCGCTGCTCCGTGAAGCGAGTGAGCGGAGCCCACTGAATGCACAAAGGCGTCAACCTTTCCGGCTGTTTGCTCCCAGATCTCTTCACCCATGGAATGATAGCCCGCGGCAGCATCTCGATTACTAATCTGGTCAACCCACCAGTGCCCGGGTTGCTGGCTGATCCGGCGAGCGGTGTCAATCATCTCTTTGATGAGCTTCTCTGTAATCTTCCGGTTGTCGCTCGGGATGCGGGTTATTCGAGCGCCGAAAGCTTGCATGGTGCGTATCTTTTCCTCGCTAAAGGCGTCCGAAGTGACGATCTGAATGTGATAGCCTTTCGCAGCGCAGACCAGTGCCAGCGAGATGCCAGTTGAGCCGCCCGTGTATTCAACGACCACGCCGCCCGGTTTAAGACGCCCGCTCGCTTCCGCTGCTTCGATGACGGCTTTAGCCATCCTGTCTTTCATGCTGCCGGTTGGATTCGCCCATTCCAGCTTGACCAGAACACGCGCCGCGCCGGGCGGCACAACCTTCCGAAGCTGGACGAGCGGCGTGTTGCCGATAGATTCAAGAACGTTAGAAGCAATGGTCACAGCTTAGCCCTTTCCGAGCTATGAAGGAGAAGGCAGTGATGAATCCTCAATACGAGTTAAATAATCTGCGAAGGAATCAATAATCTCTCCATTCACTTCTTCCTGTAAATAGATGTTGCGCTCCTTGAAGACTATTGTGTGGCCGCCGTCATAAGGCAGAAAGTGCCTCTGGACGTAAGTCAGCATTTCACCGGGTGAGAACAGATTCCCGTAGAAATCTGTGAACGTCTTGTTCACAACATAAGTCGCACCTGTTTTCATCGTGTAAATATTCAGCATAAACTGTTCGTCATCCTGTCGGCAGGAAATCTAACGCGCGGCATCAATAATTCCTCTTTGAATGAGTTGTTAGACGCGAGCATTTCATTCATTCATGTTTTTTATTTGATATGATTGGTCACGAACCACCACCGTCTCCGGCTCAAAGCGAATCAATATGTACGCTGTATCGCCTAATATCTCAACAAACCGCGAATCCCAGGTTTCCAGCCTCCCCATGTAGCGGCTCAGTAATCGCTTCATTCTTTCTTCATCGTGCGGTTGGAGAGAGCCGCGCCCTCGAAACCCAACGTGCTGAACAAGTCCCGTCGTGACATCGAAATCTACTATCCCGATGGCACAGCGCGGGTCTCGTTCAATTCGCTTCGGAAAAGAATCGGTTTGATAATTCCCGATAATCCAGAGCGCTTCATCCTCCCAGAGAAACCAGACTGGCGACGAACGTGCGCCTGATTCAGAAGATGTGGCGAGATGCGCGAATAAAGGGCGAGAGAGAATCTCCCTCATCAGGGAAGAGGCAGCTTCTTTATCAAGGTCAAAGTGGCTGCCCGTTTGAGCCATTATTTTCATATTAATCACCATTCCAGTGAGCAGTTATGCGCGCCATACCCTATAGACGATTACTTGGCAAAATCGGTTTCCGCTGTGCCGCGGGCAACGCCGGAGAAGCCGTTGTGCAAGGCTGCTGCCGATATCAGAAGGAATACGTTTTGAGGTGGTTTGGCGTTCTAATGAAAATATGGAGGTACATTTCCGGCGATAGTTTTTATCTCTTTTTTCGAAAGTTTCAGTTGGCGAAACGCTTCCCAGGCTTCGCGCGGCCGAAGGTTGTTTCCGACTGCCGCATCTGAGCCGAAGAGTATCCGTTTGACACCGATTTGGCGAATCAATTTGACTAGAAGTTCGGAGACTTCCGCCGAATTTGTCGGAAATGCGTTTGATGCCACATCAAACCAGAGCTTTCGTGTCCGAGGGTCTTTTTTCGCAACCGCATCAGCCAGCACTGCAATGACAGAATGCGCTGGAGGATCATCATAACCCGGACCCGAACTGGCAAGATGAGCGATCTGCACCGGAATGTCTGGAGCGAAAGAGAGCAATTCCAGAAAAGCGCGCGCTTGTTCAGGTCCGTAAGGTCGGTTTTTGGAGATTGACGCTCTCATATGCACGATGATCGCCATGCGGTGAGAATTTGCCGCTTGAAAGACTTTCTTTAATTTTTCGAAATGCTCGGGAATTTCCGTCTGCACATCCGAATTGCCGAAATGCAGTTTGATTCCGCGGCGTAGATTCGCGTCTTTAGCACACCGCGCAAGCTCATCGAGAGCATATTCTTTGAGCGGGTTGAAGCTGCAAAATGCAATCAGCCTTTTGGGAAAGAGAGCGGCCTGGGCAGCATTCCAATCATTTTCCGCTTTGACCTTAGCGTATTCATCCGGCGGTTCCGAGCCGGGTCTTCCATACGAATATGCTGTTGATAACAGCACGGCTCGCCGGATTCCGGCTGTGTCCAGCAATCCGATGACATCTTGAGCCGTAATCGGTTTGAAACCTGCTGCGGCTTGAAAATCAACGCGAGCTTGACTGAACACATGCTGGTGATGATCCGCCGCAGGAACGATTTGCTCGGATTGAGCATTTGATCGAGAGGACTGTCCGTTTTGGGCAATTGCTATGGCAGCAGCCAGGGCAATCAATGAAAAAATCTGAAAAACTAAAAATAATCTTTTCGCCATAAAATAACCCCCGGAATCGTTTACATCTAGAAAACACCACGAGCGGATGGTTTGTGACAAAAATAATCGCTTTAAATCTCAAGTTTCGCAAACTGTTGTTTCATAGTTGTGTCCCTCAAAATCTGATACCAATGCCTGCGCTAAATTGTAGATTGTGTCTTGTCTCAGCAGGTCGCTCGAATACTTGCGTGGGACAAGGAGAGGAAAGCGGGCAGACAGCGCCCAGCGCCTCCCGATAGATACCATAACGAATGATGGTATCTCCTATATCAAGGCGTGTCACAATCCGTCGCGATGGATAGAACTCTACTACGCCGCCCAGGTCCATTGAGAAATAGGTCGCTTTCCCCAGACGAAACTCAGCATTCTCTACCTGCACTTCTCGTCCCTGTGATGGATGAAAAAGGGGGACTATCCTGAATCCGGTAAACTGGCTTACCTGAGTGAATCTAACGAAACCCGGTCGGACTTTGCCAAAGAGGCCGATCTTCTTGAAACGCTTGCCGGCCTTGACGCCGAACTGACCCTGATAGATGTGCCCGCTCGGAACGCCGAGGTCGTTATCGGGCCGCGTAAAGAAGCCACCTTCCGAATTAAAATCTCGTCCCGGAAAGAAGTTGCCTTCCGCCTCAAATGCAATTTCATTTGTCACATTGTAAGTAAATCTAGCGCCGAACCCGGGGTCAGTTACTTGTCCGGAAACAAAATCGTCGTCTTGTGAAGAAGGCTTGTTGCGGGAAAGTAAGGAGAACTGACCGCCAATCTCGAAGCGTGGAGCATCGCCTTGGGCGAGCGCTTCACTGCCAGGAAAGAGCAGTAAAGCGAGAGCCGCGATGATTGTATAGAGGAAAGGTTGTTTCATTCTTTTTTTACAATAATAGGCGTTAATCGGTTAGAACCTAACGCCAGGCATCACCCGCCCGCATATGCTGGTTTCATAAGAGGCACTGTGATGCGGGTCGAGTGCATGCATTGTTAGACGTCTGGGTTAGAGAGAACCGAGTTCGTTCTTGACTCACGGACATTTTACACAAAGGCGTGAGCCACCAGCCGGTAGCGGGCGGTTTGTCTCATGCCTGGAGCAGGTGGGGTGGTCAACAATTTCACGCGTCTGAAGCCGACCGTCTCACAAAGGCCGACGAGGGCGGGCGCGTTCGGCGCCCAGAAGTTCGTCGGGTCGTCCATCAACTTCGCCCTCGGGGGGAAGAACTCACACAAGGGCCTGCTTTTAAACCCGCCGACCGCCACGGCCTCGGTCTCGATGACGGCGACCTGCTTCGTCACCTGGCGCACACGCCTGAGGGATTCGAGGGGGTCCTCCATATGGTAGAGGACGCCCATGTACAGGACGACGTCGAACTGCCCGAGCGACTCCGCATTCATCTTCATCGGGTCGCAGACCACCGCCTCGACACGGCTCCGTAGTGTCGCGTGCGCGAGGTCGAAACCGCGCTTGCCGGGCAGTTCGTCGAAACGCCACAACCAGGGGATGAGCTTGGGGTGCTCCTGCGGGATGCCCTTCTCCTCGCACTCAACCTTATACCTATGCCTGGCCTCCCAGTCTAACCCCCACGCGAATTGGTCAAGCGCCACGACGCGCGCCGCACCTAGGCGCTCGGCGGCGAAGCTGTAAAACCCGTCCCAGGCGCCGATGTCGAGCACGGTCTTGCCCCGTAGGGCGGGGAGTCGGAGTGCGGCCAGTTCCATCTCGTGCTGTTCCGGCGATTTGACTCCGGGGGTAACGACACCCATCCCGAGGTTGATGGAGTGAAACCAGGAGGGTACGGCGGCCACCTTGTCGTGAAGCTCGCGCGCCTCAAGCGTATCCGGGATTATATCCTGCGGGCGTGCGCTGATGGCGGCGCCTGCCTCCACGGCGCGCCGCTCCCTCCCTAAAATCCTGGAGATTTCTCTTCTAAAGAGTCTCATCCCTGAACTCTGTTCCCCGCAGGATAATTGCCAGAAAGAGAGAGAATGTTCCCAGCTTTGATGTAGCCATGTTTATTCTCCTCAAGTACAGAAGTTTTGAGGACGTAAAACTGTAAGCCATCAAACGCCCGGTCTCACCTGCACCCCTGCACAAGATTCCTAAAAGGTATGCTGATTGGGCGTCGGGCGCAGGCCGTTGTTAGCTGGCGCTGTCTGAGCTAATGTTTGACGCGCATTTCAAAGTGATCGAAGAATGCGGAGCTTCGCTTTTGCGCGCGATCAGGAGGCCACAACCCCATTAGCATGTAAGCCTTCTTTTCGACAAACAAGATTCGCGCCTGCCCTAGATTCTTCCCGACCTTAAAGAGCTGCACACGGCCTTCGCGCCCCATGACATTAACCTTATGCTGCTCCGAATATTTCACGTCAACCGGCGCGTCCGACATCTTCTCTAATGCCATGCGCGCTTGTTCGATTGTGCCTCGCCACGTCCCGAAGAAGATTTCCGCTTTCTGGTCATCGGGCATGTCTTCGGTCCTGGTCGGCAGGTCATAGAGGAAAGCGACTATATAGATTTCTTGATTGTCCGAGACCAGGTATATGTCCGCGGTCACAGGTGTACTGCCGCCCCTAAGTTTGCCTCCGGGAAACTTATCCGGCTTCTCTGGCAGGTAAACACAAATAGCATCCCCGTTGAATCCCTCAAGGTAGAAACGTTTCCAACCTTCAGAACTTTTCTGTGTGACAGCACACTTGCCGGAGGCGTCTTCGCCGCCCTTCTGCCCATAGCAGGTTAGGCCGAGCAGACACACCGCGATTACAGAGAGAATGGTTGCGCGCGATATTGCGAGTAGTTTCATCGTTTTAAGTATAGCCATCTAACGACAGAATTGAATGACGCGCAGAGGCCACGACGACCATGCAAGTCTAGCATGAGGGATTTGCTAACTGTGCGTCCATTCCAATGAGTTGTTAGGCCGCGACCACTTCGCTGATAAATTTCGACTTCGCGTCGTGATATTTCGCGCGGCTGTCGCTGAATTTCCGGCTTAGTTCTTCCTTCAGCCTTTCGTACGCTTGCGCTAACACCGGATCACTCCTCAGGCGGTCGCGGAAACGCAAGTGATCTGTCCACTTCGCGCCCCCGTACTCGACCACGTGAAGGTAGTGTGTTCGCGCCACACCTTTCCCGAAGACATAATCGTTCGCAATACCCGCCTGCGCGATATAGTCATAGCCGATGGCCTCCAGCGGCGCTTTGCACAGGAGGGCCTTCTCAAGTTGCGCGACACCGGCCATCATATCAAGAATAGGCTTGGCTTTAATTCCGGGGATAGCGGTGCTGCCGATATGCTGTAGATCAACAATGAGGTGACCGACGGCTGCCTTGATACGCTTCTCTTCCTCCAGATAAAGGTCAGCCCACAACTGCGTATGGTCGCTAAGACGAACGGCACCGTGTTCGAGGCCTAGTACGCTGTGGCTATCTCCTCCGCTCATAGTAACTCTCTCGATAGAATTGCGGCCTAATGATCGAATTGACCGGGGGCGGGCGAGTAGCATTCAACCTGACCGCGAGGAAGAGCCATGAAAGTCATGCAATCCCGCGCTTCGTTTCAATGAGTTGTTCGGCGGCGCGCTACTGGAGATTTAGAAACTTTAGCTACCTCATGCCTTGATATACTTGATATCTTTTGGGCCAATAGTCCTGATGGCTTCGTTGGCAGCAGGCATTAGTGGTTTCAAGTCTTCAATATCATTAGTGGGAGCAACCAGCACAACGATGGCTAAATCGAATTGTTTTAGATTTTGCTGATGCTCAAGTTTCTGATCATTGGTCAGAAAGAGATCAAATTCTCGCTCCACCAAACGTAAGAGCGCGCCATTCTTCATCCCCGCCCAACCCATTTCCGGTACGGTTCTGGCAACATCGGCTTGAACTTCACGTTTGAGCTTTTTAGGCAAGCATTCATCAAGCAGGACTTTCATATTTGTGCGTCCGTGAGCATCTCCTTAACTCTCTGGAGCAATTCGAGAGCCTGTTCACGACGCACCGTAGGAAAATCATCTAAAAACTCATCAAGCGGATGCCCGCCTGCCAGATAATCGATGATTGTCTGGATAGGAACACGAGTCCCGGCGAATACAGGTGCTCCGCTCATAACATCAGGCGAACGAGAAATAACTTGAGCTTCGACTTCAGTTTTCATGACGATAATCCTAGCACCGATTGAGAATTTCAGGGAAGCCGCCTAACGCCGAATTAACCGGACGCGCGCATTCAACGCCATTACGGACAAGTTGACGATGAAAGGTAAGCTAACTCGCGCTCCGGTTGAATGAGTTGTTAGGCGGCGTGCGACAGAGAATTCAAGCCGCCATTAGGGCCTTTTCTAAATCTTTAGACAATTCAATCGGCAGGAAATAATCTGCCGGATAGAGATAATCTTCCCCTGATTCGTCTATGACTCTGATGTAGCCATCTTCAGCCGCAGATTCATCAGGCAAGACTTGATAAATCTTCCGCAACTCCAAATCTTCGCAATCCTCATTGCGCACGCAAACAACAAATTGTGATTCTAATTTTTTGCGTTTCATAATCTTTAACTCAGGTAGCGTTTGATTTTCATCTTCCTTTTGCCAATACCATGAGCCTCATACCAATGCAATTCAACCTTACGTATCCTACCATTCTTTAGACGGACTGTAGCCATCCCTTTCAATTTTCGCCAGCGTCCTTTCCCAAATTGCTTACGCAAGCGAGTGATCTCACGGATTTTGCTCCCGACCGCAATAGTTTCGATCCCGGTAATTTCGCCAATGATTTCAAAGTACATTTAATGAGGGTATATCAATCTTATTTGTAGAATTGCAAGTCAGACGCCTAACGCCCGAATTGACCCGCCGGGAAGCATCATCGAACAGCATCCAAGCTCTCAATGAGAGGCACGCTGGTTCCGGTCGGGTCGAATGAGTTGTTCGGCGGCCCTTGCGACGTGAGCCTTCACTGTTGAATTTATGTTTTGCTCTCATCTTTGAATCAACGTCACTTCTCTTTAAAGGCGAAGCCGCCGAACTACTATTAGACGTACTATTTTCCGCCGGCAAATGCGCCCTTTTGGGCGTCTAATCTTACCTCATTAGCAGATTTGGGCGGTAAATTGAATTTCCTGCGGGCAAATGCGCCTGCGACGGCAAGAGATTAGTCGCCACGTTCCGGCGCTTCATCAGAATGGGTTCCACACTTGGCCGTGGAGGTTCGGCCATGCCCGACGCAGATTATCAGGGGGTTAACGCAGCAGCCTTTACTCGTAAGCCAACGCTTCGACGGCGTCCTGCCGGGAGGCGCGCCATGCCGGGTAGAGCGCGCCGATTGTCCCGCCGACCAGCCCGACGGCGAAGGCGATTAAAATCCATTTGGGCTCGATCTCCACGACCAGCGAAGTGGTCCGCATGACCGCGAAGCGCGCCAGCAGCGTGAGCAGAATTCCAGTCAGCACGCCGAGCAGGCTGACGACAATCGCCTCCTTCTCGATCACCCACGCAATCGTCCCCTTGGACATCCCGAGCGCTTTCAGGATTCCTATCTGGCGGGTCCGCTCCGTCACAGTCGTGTACATCGCCAGCAGGATGACCAGCATGCTGATGGCCGAGCCGATGGCGACCACGACCTTGATGAAGATGTTGAGCGCGGGCACGCTCGAAGCGTAAAGCTCCGGCAGATCGCGCGTGAAGATGATCTGGTCCGTCGGAAACTGCTCCCTGATTCTCTTCGCCACAAGCTCCTGCTCCGCTGGGTTCACACACGCGACCAGAATCGCGGAGGCGCGGCCTTCGCCTCCGACCTCCACCTGCATGGTCGAAAGCGGAATCTTGATGCGCCCGCCGCCGGGCGGGTCGTAAACGCCGACGATGCGGAACGGGCGATTCCAGAGCATTACGGTAGAGCCTACAGGAGATTCCGGGTGATCTTTTTGCCAGACCGAATCTACTATCGCCACGTCGCCTTCCGTCAGCTTCTCGCCCTCGATCAGTCTCAGATTTGTGAGGGCTGCGTATTCATCGAAGTTGATCCCGTCAACAAGGCGGTTGCCGAAGCCGCTGGAGCCTTTGTTGCTCACGAGGGTCTGGCCGATGGGAATGGCCGCACGCACGCCCTCAATCTTCCTGAGCTTTTCGACGCATATCTCATCCGATTTGACGCCACTCTCTGTGCACGAAACCCAGAGCTTGAAGTTCTCCGTCCCGCTCATTGAAAACGTGCCGGAGGCGCGCACCATGATTTCGGCGTTGATGTTCCCCTCGCGCCGCCCGCGCTCGCGCAAAACGCCATTCGCCAGCCCGACCGTGAAGATGATTAGCAGTACGCCGATGCCTATGCCCAGCACGCTGACGATTGTCCGCGCGGGCCTGTGCGCCATGTTTGAGAGAACCAGACTATCCATAGTCTTCCTGAAGCGTGGGCTTCGGTCCATCAGGCGGCGCGTGGCGTTGGGCACGGCGCGCCAGGCCAGGACGATGAGCCCGATGACGGTCCAAAAGAGTGTCCCGGCTTTACGCACGAGCGCGAGCGTCACGCCCGTCGCCGCCGCGTAGCCGAGCGTGCGTAAAATTACTTCCGTCCCGCCCTCATAAACGCCTATGGTCGCCGGGACGAAGCCGAAGACGAAGTTAATGACCTTGGTCAGGGATTCTATGACATAAGCCGCGTGCACGAAAGGCGAGTAGCCCAGCATCCGCAGCGTGACGTAAACCTCTATGACGCTCGACGCGTGCGATAGCAGGTCGAAGCCGATCATAGCGAAGAACGAGCCGGGGCGGTGCGAGTAGAAATCGTAAACGTGCGATTCGAGGTCCGAAATGTGGTCGCGCCGCGAAGTCAGCAATTTGAGATGAATCCCGAATCGCCCGAGGGTGTCTATTATCCACGTCAGCACCATGACGCGGCGGCTCGCTGCCCACGCCGCGAGCAGAATGCCGAAGGTCGAAACAGCCGCAATCCCGAAGAGCGCATACCGGACGATTGGCGGCAGCTCGAACGAGAGCAGCATCACGACCGTGCCGCTCAGGATGAAGAAGACGACCGACAGGTTGTAAAGGATGTTATCTACGACCAGGGCCGAGACGCCGTAAACCAGCGGCACGCGCTTGCGCAGGAGCGCGACTTTCGTAGCCTCCCCGAGCAGCGGCCCCGTGAAGGTGAGAAAGCTGATGGCCTCGCCGCCGAGACGCACGCTGAACGCATGGCGGAAACTGAAGCGGCGGTGTCTCGGGTCAATCGCAGCGCGCATCGCGAGCGTGCGCAGGACGTGACGCGAGCCGCTGATCCCTAAAAGGATGAAGAAGCCGAAGCCGATTTTCAGGAGAGCGTCGAAGATGGGCTGAACGCCGACGCGGTTGATGACATAGATCAGGAGCGCGAGGCCCAGCAGGAAGGCGATGCCCTGGAGCCAGAAGATTTTGCGCGACAGACTTTTGAGAGGCTGTTCCGGCTCGTCCCCGTTCGCCAGCGCCTCGCTGTCGAGCCGGTCCCGCTCTAGTTGCTCATCTGTCGTCGTCAAGGCGCGGTCGCCACTCCTTCAGCTACTGGCGAGACTCGCTTGTCTCTGTCCAGACCTTTCAAAAGCTCCGTGATGGTGCGCCCAGGGAAACGGCGGAAGCCGCGCTCCCACAGGACCGGGACCGGATTCTGCCCGTCTTTGAGTTGCCCCGTAAGCGTCAGGACGGTCGGCATGAAGCTCAGACTGTCATACGGCTCTTCGACAACCAGCCCGCGCGGAATCCCCGTTCTTTCGCCTCCGGCCATCATCAGCGTCGAGTGCGTCGAGATGCGGAAGAAGGAGCCATGATTGCCGCCAGGGTTAAACCCGCGCACGTCAAAGTTCCAGTGGTTGTTGGCGAGCACGAGCAGGTCCGCTTCGACCATCTCCCGCTGCCTGCGGCGAAAACGGCGCAGCAGCCTTTCATCATTCGAGAGTCCAGGGGCATCCGTGTCGAAAGCCTCGTTCGGATGGCGCGCCAGCTGCTCGTGTAGGCCGATCAAAGCGTTAGAGTATTCCGTTTTATGAACCGCGCGCAACCATTCCAGGTCCGTGTGCCAGCCATCAAGCCAGGAGGCGCGCGCGCCTTCGGGCACGTTCAGGAGCGTATCCTCCCAGATTTTCAGGGGCAACCCCGAACGCCACGCCGTGCGCTCAAAGCGAATCGCCCCCGTTTCATCCTGCTTCAGGTTGGCGATGGGGAGGTAACGGAAGCTCAAGCGCCCCATTTCGTCGCGTCTGGAGAGAATCAAAGCCTGGTTCTGTTCGCCGTCATAAATCCAGACCACATCATTGTTGGGCCGCAAATCCTCTTCGAGCTCGCCCGCGACCAACTCCGCCGGAATACGCACGGCCAGGAAATCTATCGGATGCGAGTCCACCTCCGGCTGAACGTTGTTCCGGACCGAGATGTTATTGATGAGCGAGAAATAGTTGAGCCGCTGGAAACTTTTTCCCATGTCGAGCGAGCCATCGGCCCTGATGACGGGACCATTCGGGGCCAGGGCGACAACGTAGTTCTGCAATTCGTGGACGCTGTTCGATGTGCCCATAGCCCCTTTAGCGATCACGTCTTCAATCTTGATGCGGAGGGGATCGAACGTCTCGCGCCGCAGGGCCAGCAGATTAGTCCAGGTGCGTACAAACTCTGTGTACTTGCGTTCGTCCGCCCGCGCGGAATCGAGACGAGCGAAGAGGCGTTTCGATTCTTCGCCGCTGCCCGAATCCTTCTCTTCAGTAACGGCCTTATCAGAATCCTTCGCCTCCTTCGCTCTCTTCGCTTCCTCTTTGGCGAGCTTCTTCCGGGCTTCTCTTTCTTTCAGGAGCGCGTCCTTTCTTGCGTTGTCGCGGCTGAGAGCGCCCAGTTCTTCGTTTATTTGCGCGAGAATGTTCTGCCACTCAGGGCGGCGGCGCTCAAGCGTTTTGAAGAAAGCGTCCGTCATCGCGCGCCGCTCAAGGGGCTGAAGGTCCTTGCGCTGGAGCTGCTGCAAGAGAATATGAAGGATATTGAGATCGGAGTCGCGCAGGTGAATCGAGGCGCGCTCGTTGCCGTCGAAATCCAGAAGCGCCGTCGGATAATTCGTGCTCTGACCTTTCAGGTAGAAGGATTCGGGGGTCGTCGTCGTAATCAGCGGGACCAGCGGGTAAAAGCCCTTGATCGAATAGTCCAGCATCAGACGCCGCTTGGTGATGACGTGGTGTGCGCCGCCCGCCGCGCTGCCGAGAAGCTTGACCAGGTTGTAGCCCTGACTGTAAACGCGCTCGTCCGTGTTGAAGCCATGATCGGAGACCAGGATCAGAGCCGTGTCCGCGGCCATCGGGGATGCGTTGATCGCCGTCCAGATGCGCCCGATGATGGCGTCTAAGGTTTGCAGCGCCTGAAGGTGAGCTTCACGGTCCCGGTTGTGATGCGCGATGTGGTCGAAGTCCGTGACGTAAAGGTCTAAATAACGGTAGCGCGGGTTGTTCAATCGCTCGATAATGTCGCGCTCGATCTGGTCGAAGACGGTGTTGCGGACCTCGAACCCCATCGTCCATTCGTCCAGAAGCTCGCGCGGGTTTTTGAGAAAGCGGTTCTGCGCGCCGTACTGTAGTGTCCTCCAGCGCATCCCGCGCTGGTAAAGCTGAAAGCTCACGTACCGCTCCGGAGCCGAATAAGCGTCCAACAGCAGCGGCAGCCCAACGTCATCCAGGGTCTCAGGTCCGGGCATATCAACGCGGCGCTGCCCGACGTTGCTGACGTAGAAGGGAAGAAAGTTCAGATAGTCGTAGGTGTGAAGCGTGAACCGGTCATATTCGACGTTCCCCTTGATCTGCAAATGCTGTCCCGTGTCGAGCATTGACCAGGAGGGGGCCGAAAGGCTCATCCCGCGCACATAAAAATTACTGAGCCGTGCGCCTCCCTGATAGAAGACGTGCTCGGTCCACGGCAGAAGACTTTTACCCGTTCGCGGATTGCGCTCCCGGACGAAGCGATCCAGGATGTCCGGCTGCAACCCGTCAACCTTGAGCAACACAATCCTCTTCGCCTGCGCGAAAACAGAGACCTGCGCGATAAAGATAAAAAGAAGCAGGACGAAAATAGTGGTCAGTGGTCGGTGGTCAGTGGTCAGTGAGCGGAAGAACTTCCGCCCTTTACTGACCACTGACCACTGACCACTGACCACTCCGTATTTACTGTTGTCCATTAACCACACTCAAAATTGCTTTGGCATCAGCGGGCGCGATGCGCTGCTCCTCTTTAAGAGCCAGGCGCAGGTACTCTGCGCTCTGTGTGCGCCAGCGCGCTTCGAGTTTTTCGTCACGGTAGATGCGCAGCAACTCTTTTTTAGCGGTCTCGTTATTAATGCGATAGAGACTATTGAGCGAGAGGGTCCGCGTCTCTTCGTCCTGCGTGCGAGTAAAAATACGCGCCGCGACCGCTGCGGTCTTACCTGAGGCGAATGAGCCGTTCTCCGCCAGAAAGCGCAGGGACCGGCGGACGTCTTCGATATTCCAGACGACCTCGATTTGCGGGGTGGATTTTCCGACCTCGCGCAGGAATCGCTCGTGAAAGGCGAGCTGGCGCTTGATATCGAGTTGCGCCTGAAGCTCCGGCGTGGATTTTTCCCTGTGCGTGTAGAGGCCGAAGCTCAGGAGGTTGGCAAGGCGGAAAAAGCGCTGCGCCGAACTCCCGTGTTTGAGCGGGATCATCTCTTCGCGCCGGTCGCGGTCTAATTGGGCCGTCAGGCCGTCCGGCCGCTTCGCGTAAGCGAGGAGCGCGGCGTATTGATCGCGAGCCAGTTGGGCCTCAGCCTCCATGCCGTTTTCGAGTGGGTTGAGCGAAACGCGTTCCAGTCGCCGGCTAATCTCGTCGCGCAGTTGCGGGGCTAGAGATTCGCTCAAAGAGAGCAGGAGCTTCAACTGCGAGTAGGTCCGCAGTCTCGAAGGTTGATTGAAATCCATCCCGCGCTTGCTCGTCACGAAATCATAAATGGCGCGCCCGAGAAAATAGGGAATGTCGAAGCGCGAGAGCGAGAGCAGGTTGCGCGCGACGTCTTCGAGCACGCGGCGCGACATCTCGCGCCGTTTCGGGTTCGCCCCGTCCCGAAAATCAACCAGCAGGATGGGGATTTTGGGAAAGTCCAGACCGTAGAGGGCGAGCGGGATCATCTCTACGGCGCGCGCCCCTTCGGTCCCGGCAGGAACGGGACGGTTCTCTGCGTCGAAATATCTGGTCTCGGCGTAGCCCTTCCAGGCTCGCAATCTTTCGTCGCTCCAGGGGTTCGAGATATTCAGAAAACGCGCGTCGTAACGCCTGGCCTGATTCTTAGCCAGCTCGTCGCGCGCTACCCAGAGCAGCGCGTGCGTCGCGCTCCCGTCCGGCATCTCCAGCGGCTCGAAGTAGAGTCCTTCAGCCTCCGCGCGCTGTCGCAGCAACTCCCAGTTGTGCCCGCGCAGGTCGCGCGTCAGCGTCGTCTGCTTTTCATAGACACGCTGCAAATAGATGTCGTCAATGATCCCGCCAAAAGTCTTTTCCGAAAGCATCAGGCGCGCATGTATGTCCGCGGTCTCGGTCGGCGTGAATGCAGGCGCCGCGCCTGTTTCGGCCTCGTAAAGCGAGAGGATCGCGAGCGCCCGAACGACGTGGGCTTTACGATAATCGCTCAGGTTGCGGCGAAAGGTCCGCGTCGAAGCCTTCAAAGGCAGGCCGTAGGAATCAAGCAGGAGGCTTTGCAGGGCCGTCCAGAGGAATCTTTCCCAGACCTCACGGTCGGCGGCAGCCAGGTCCATAATCGGAGGCGGCGCACCTTTCCCCGCGCGCTTCTTGTTGCCGACACGTCTGTAAAGAAAGGGAATTGCGGAAGCCACGCGCTGGCCGAAAGAAGGCTTCGTGTAGGTCAGCATCCAGAGGTAACGCAGGCGATCATTATCCGGGTTGTCGTCGCCCAGCGTGTCGCGAACGATGCTCACCAGGGGAACTTCCGCCGATTGGCCGCCCGTCTTCGGAAGTCCGTCCAACTGCCCGAAGATGGTCAGCAGTTCCGCGCCGCCTGCGAGCTGCATCTTCTCAAGGCGGAAAGAGGGCTCTTTCTTCTCCGTAGCTTCGGAACGTATCTCCGCCTGTTGGGGCGGAAGCCCCTGGGCCAGAGAGACGAATTGGACGACGGGCGAGAGCGCCAGAAGGAGAGAGAAAAAGAGGCAAGCGACCGTGCGTCTGCTTTGATAAGGGGGAACAAATCTCATCTTTGTTACTTAAAATCCCCTCATAAAAGTTCCATATGGAGTAAAAACTTTGCGCCCTCCGCCCTTGAAATGCAGCATCTTAAGGACGTTTCAGCCTAGAACTACGTTAACGCCCGGTAACCTGGCAAACAACATGCCGCGCGGTTGATTCTACCATTTTCTAAAGTCCCTGAGACCATTGAATCCGGCTCAGGCCCGCTGACCACTTTATTGAGACATCTCCAGTTTCGCCAAGCTTAATGGCGCGGCTGTTCGTCTACGGCCTTTAATAGGACACTTCCTTAACTGTCACAGCTTTAGACTCCCGGTTAATCTCAGCTTCGGTTTCGGATGATTGTTAGCGCAATAAAAGTTGCCGCTCATCCCGGTTTCACCTGAAGGTCTCGGAAACTGCGGCGCGCGAATTTGAATCGAGAATGAAAACGTTGACGGCAGGGATGCTGCCGAGCATCAGCGTGGCGACGGGCCGGCTCGCCTTCTCAAGTCGCGCGACATAAGCTTCGTTACTGAAATACCGCCGCCCGCGCGCGACTATCACGAAATCTCCCTCCTCGAAAGCCTTCATGGCCTCCTTATCCGAGAGCGAGACCGGGACGAGATCGTTACGACCCGCGAGCCCACCATAGTAGGTGACCAATGCCGGAGACTCGCTGGCGACGCGCGCGCCTGTGCGCGCCCGCCCGGCGACCTCATTCACGGCTTCACGTAAACGCGCGTCATAGAATTCGTCGTGCGGGAAGTAGGTGCCGGCGCGCTCCCACCCGCCGCCGAGCACGTTCGTGTAGAGGCGATAATGTGGAGAGACATTGAGGGACGCGGCGAGCGGGAAAGCGAGCGCCAGGGAAGCGACGCCCGCCCGCGCCATTGCCTTCATCGAACCGCTTTTCGCGAATCGCCCGACGAGTCCGGCGAACTGTTGCGCGACGAAATGGATGCCGATGGCCGCCGTGATTAAAACGACCGGGAGCGCGATTGTGAAATAGCGCGTGAATTTCCCGCCGAGTACGGTGAACGGCATGAACCAGTACATCATCCAGAAGAGAATGAAAAATCTCCCGTCGCCGAGCCGCTTGCGGAAGAGCAGCGGCAGCCCGATAAGAAAACCTATGATGATGGGCAGGGCGAGTTTTACGCCCATAAAGACATAGTAGAAATACCAGGGCGAGCCCTTCAGCCAGAGCGTCATCTGGTTGCGGTAGAGCGTGCCCATGAACTCGTAAGAGTCGTGCCCGATGCGCTGCTCGCCAGCGAAAACTCTCATCTCGTGCCAGGTGCTGGGCAGCAGGATGGTCGGGTTGAAGATCAGGAAAGCGACGCCCATGACCGCGAAGAAGATGAGCCATTTTTTCTTGCCCATGCGCCAGCGCGTCGCGGGGATGCCCTGAAAGATGTAGTAGTAGCTGACGCTGATTGCTAAAAAGTGTGGCAGGTATTTTGAAGCCAGCATCGCCCCGAAAGCCACGGCCGTCGCCCAGTAATAAGGCTCTGGCCGCCCCTGTTTGGATTCGGCGACGCGCTGGCCCCGCAGCCAGAAAACATTCGCTAGAAGGAAGAAGAAGAGATAGAAGCTGTCTTCTTTGGCGATGCGGTTAAAACCGATTCCGCTCGGGTCTAGCGCCCACAATGCGGCGGCGATGAATGCGACTTCGATGCCGAAGAGCTCGGAGACGACGAGGAAGATCAGTAGCGCCGTGAATGCCCCTAGAATGGCTCCGGGCAGGCGCAGGGCCGCCTCCTTTGGGATACCGAGCGAAGGATAGCTGGCGACCAGAGAGCTGTTGTTCCATTGTTCGACGGCGACGACGCTCGCGGTCAGCAAGGCTTTCATCAAAAAGGGGTGCTCGCCGTTGGCTGCTGTCAAACCACGCGCTCGATAATCTTCGACTGCGTGAAGCTTATTCAACTCGTCTTCGCTCAGCCCTTCGGCCCCCAAGTTGACGGCCCGGAAACCGAAGCCCACGAGGATAATCAAAGCCAGGGCGGAGATGACCAGCGTCCGGCTGGCTGAGCGCACACCTCGGCCAACAAAAAATTCCGGGGTGATTTTCGCTGTGATAACCGTCTCCGCTGAAGCCGCCACGAGTTTTATTGAATGCTCCACAAGGTAAAATAATTTGCTGCCGCTACCCTCAATATTGAAGCGAAGATATCGCCACCAGCAAAAGGGGCAAGGTTATACTGACTCCAAGGCTGATGTCAAAAACAGGGGGCCATTTGCCGGAAAATATAGTGGAGGAGAGACGCGCAGCTTTCTACTCTTAACGGCCCTCGCGCGACGAGTTTGACGCAGCGTTATTGCGTGGGCCGGCTTGATTGGCGTTGGCGTTTTCGTTCTGGCTCGCCTCGGTCGCAGTTTCGGGGGAGACCCAGCCTGCGCGCTGCAGGAGCGCGTAACCGAAGCGAATCGGCACAGCCATGTTCGAGGCGCTGTTTTCGGTGAAAATCGCGTAGTTGACGCCGATGACCTGGCCGGACTGCCCGAAGAGCGGCGCGCCCGACCCGCCCTCTGCCGTCCGCGCGTCGTAAACGACCTTATGAACGTCACGGTCCGTGATGTTCCCTTGAGTGGTCAAAGGCTGGATACGATTCTTCTCGGCGAGACAGCCCAGAAGCGTTCCCAGCGACGAGCCGCAACGCGCCCGAATCAGGTAAGCCTCGGCGTCGTCGCGCAGCGCCAGCAGGCGGTCGGGACCGTTCGGATAGCCCATCATGACGACGTTCTCGCCCGTCGCCGGATCGGCATTCTTATCAAGCGGCAGCACGGGGATGTCTGTCGGCGCTTCTTTGACGTCAAAGGTGCAAACGGCGACATCGTCGCCCTGCGCCGCCGCCCGGAATTTAAGCGGGATGGGCTGCGGGTGGTCCGGGAAATAGGCCAGCAACTTCCTGATCTTGGGTTGTCCGTTGACGCTGCTCGTCAAAATCTGCGCGCGTTCGTCGGCCCGCCACGGTTGGGCGACGTGATGGTTGGTCAGAACATACCCATCGCCGACATAAAAGCCTGTCCCGACGGCTTCGAACTCCGCTATCGCTCCCTTTCCTTCGGGAGTGAGCTGCACGCGGTCCTCGCTGTTCTGGACGACCGTTCCGTCGTCATTGGTCTGCACCTCCGGGTAGCGCAGCGGGCGATTGGTCCCCAATTCGACAAAGTAGTATGTGCCCAAAATCATGCAGACGCCGCCGCCGAATTCGTTACGCAGTTTCGGCGCGAGCGAGAGGCTGGCTAAGATATTTTTATTGGTCCGCTCGTTATCTTTGATCTGGGCGATTGTGTCAGCGTTCTGTTTCTGGAGTTGTCCCAGTTGCGCCCTTTGGTCTTCGACGATGCGGCGATTACGCTTCAGCTCATTGTAAAGCCCAAAGCCAAGATAAAGGACTCCGCCGACGAGCGCGAGGAGGATGAGAAACGTAATAATCTTAGTGCTTAACTTGATTTCCCTGACGAGCTCGCGCGTAAACTCCCGCAGGAAGACTTTGGCGTCGTCGCGGCGCGCTGTCGCGGAGGATTCGATGGCCGCGGTTTCGATGAAGGGCGCAACCTGTGTTTGCTGGCGGGTGCTTATCAGTGCGGGAGCTTCGCGCACCGGAAAGAACGAGAGGGACAGGAGCCCAGGCTCGCAGCGGACCTCGTCGCCGTCCTTGATTTTGGCGTTTAGAGAGAGGGGTTTGCCATTGTGCCTGAGATCAAGGGACTGGTTGAAATCTTTAACGCGATAATGGCCGTTGGTGCGCGCGAGTTCGAGGACAAGTCCGGGCGCGTCGTCTGAAGCGCGCAGGCGCAAATCACAATCCTCGGACGCGCCGATGCGGATACGGTCCTGCGAAAGAACTTCAGTGTGCTTATCTTCGCCCGCCGCAATGTGTATGACTAAACTGCTTGCCATAAAGCGCGCCTACGACCAAATCTCTTCCTGAACAAGAATCAGGCGACCCCTTCACACGACCGCTTGAACTCTTCTCCTGCGGTCTTGCAACGCGGTCGCCCCTCACACGCCATATTACAATAAGACTCGCGGCGCGGGCAAAGAATCGGGGGTGAAATCAAGGTCAATTCGGTCTTAGATTCCACGGCAAGATTTTCAACACGAGCAAAGAAACTGTCCACGAAACCACACTAAATGACACGAAACAATTCGAACCACTTGGTGTGAGTTCGTGTGGCTTCGTGGATCGTTCTCTTTCTGTTGAGAACGAATTGACCCTGAGGTGAAATCTGCCCCGTTTTAACTCGAAAACGGTTCGTGTTAGCATGATGAAGCGAGCCCTGCGGCGCGCCCGTGCGAGAGTAGTTATCATGAGCGAAATTTCATTCACCGAAAACAGAGATAAAGTCTGCGCCTTGGCTCCCATCGCCTACGCGCCGATTCGCCATCACGTGTTCGTCTGTAACGGAACGTCCTGCTCGGCTGTCGGCAGCGCCGAAGTTAAAGCCGCTTTTGACCGTGAATTGACAGAGCGCGGAATTCTGTTCGGGAAAGAGAAGAAGGGAAAGAATCCCAAAGGCAGCATCGTCCTGACCGATTGCAGCTCTGTGGGTTTCTGCGCGGTCGGAGCGGCGGTCCTCGTTTACCCGGACGGCATCTGGTACGCGCAGGTCCGGGCCGCGGACGTGCCCGAGATCATCGAAGAACATCTGCTGAACGGGCGTGTGGTTGAGCGGCTGGCCCTGTTCAAAGTGCCAGCGGAAGGGAAGGAAAGGGAGAACAAGCAGGGCGTCAGTCCAGCGGGTTAGAGAGAAGTTTCCCCCTCACACGGTCAGCCACTTCATGCCCGCCTTCTTTTACCTGATACTGGAGCGGCAAACGTTTTGACACAGAGGGCACGCCCACTCCGACGCTGCCCCTGCCAACCGTCTTCGCCCCTAGATAAACGCGCCCCGTGGTCAGAATCTTTCCGGTCTGCGGCTTTAAAATGTGATAGCTGATTAAGACGGAATCGGCGTTTACGTCATTCTCCAGTTTCAGCTCAAGCCAGAGGACGTAAGCGTCCTGCTCCTTTTTCGCGCGATCAGAAGCATCTTTGCGCGTCATGTTGCCGCCGCCGGCGACCTCAAATCCCGGAAACTCTTTCAGCCTCTCCATGCACGCATCCACCGCCACGTCAACATAGCTTGAAACGTAGATGGAGGCGCTGAGTTTATCGCCCCCGACGATGAGAGAAGCGACCGTGGCGGGTTTGACGGCCGGAGACTGCGCCGCCGGCACTGTTTGGGATTCTTCGGGAACCTGCGGCGCGGGCGGCGTCGGAGCGCTCTTATTCTGGCGGCGGCCGGACTGAGCAAAAGCTGCCTGCGCGAAGATGACGGCTGCGGCGAGATAAACGACCAGAAGAACTGCGTCTCTTCTTTGCGAGGAACGAAATCTATCAGTCAGCATGGAGCGTCTCCTTCAGGCCGCGCTGGCTGCTTCTTTGGGTCTCCACCTGAGCGTAGGACGGCGCGCGGCTGCCGCTTCGTCCAGACGACCGATGCGCGTGGTGTGCGGGGCGTTGAGAACGGTCTCCGGTTCCTCAAGGGCTTCGCGCGCGATTGAGCGCATGGCTGCGATAAACTGATCCAGTTCCTGCCTGCCGACCGATTCAGTCGGCTCAATCAGCATCGCGCCCTGCACGATCAGCGGGAAATAGATGGTCATCGGATGAAAGCCGTAATCAATTAAGCGCTTTGCGATGTCGAGCGTGTGCACGCCCTTGCGCGATTGCCGCTTGTCCGTAAAAACCACTTCATGCATCGGCGGAGCGTCGAAGGGCTTGTCGTAGTCCGGGGCGAGACCGCGTGCGACGTAACGCGCGTTGAGGACTGCTGCCTCCGTCGCCTCGCGCAGTCCATCGTTTCCGTGCGTCTGAATGTAGGCGAGGGCGCGCACCATCATCCCGAAGTTCCCGAAAAAGGCTTTGACTCGACCGATTGACTGCGGACGATCAAAGTCCAGACGAAACCTGTCTTCGTCTTTAACGACGCGCGGGACCGGGAGAAACGGCTCAAGCTCCCTGGTGCAGCAGCAAGGACCGCAGCCGGGTCCACCACCGCCATGAGGCGTCGAGAAAGTTTTGTGTAGATTGAGGTGAATCACATCAACGCCCATGTCACCGGGGCGCGCAACCCCTACGAGCGCGTTCATGTTCGCGCCGTCCATGTAAACCAGGCCGCCAGCGTCGTGCACGATCCCGCAGATCTCCTTGATCTGCTTTTCAAAGAGCCCGAGCGTGTTCGGATTCGTCAGCATCAGCCCGGCGACGTCGCCGTGTGCGCAAAGCTCGCGCAGATGATCCAGGTCCGTGAAGCCTTCGGCCGTCGAGCGAATGGTTTTGACAGTGAAGCCTGAGAGATGTGCAGAGGCGGGATTGGTCCCGTGCGCGGAGTCCGGAATCAGCATCACGCGCCTTTTGTCGGAAGCGCCCGCGCCGTCGCGCGCGTCTATGAAGGCGCGTATGATCATGACGCCCGTCATCTCGCCGTGCGCGCCCGCAGCTGGTTGAAGAGAGACGCCCGCGAGTCCCGTAATCTCCGACAAGCTCTCCTGCAATTCGTAAATCAATTGCAAAGCCCCCTGGGCATCTTCTTCCGGCGTCAGCGGGTGAAGATTGGCAAAGCCAGGGATACGCGCCACTTTCTCGTTAAGGCGCGAGTTGTATTTCATCGTGCATGAGCCGAGCGGGTACATGCCCAGATCAATCGAGTAGTTCCAGGTCGAGATGCGCGTGAAATGGCGCACGACGTCCACCTCGCTCACTTCCGGGACGCCTTCGAGGTCGTCATCGCGACGAAGATTGACGGGAACGATTTCGTCCAGCGGCGTCTCATCCACGTCGAGCGGCGGAAGCCTATAGCCTTTACGCCCGGTCTGCGAGCGCTCGAAGATGAGAGCTTCGTTCTGCGTAATATGCGGCGCGGCTTTTGTAATTTTGGTCGAGTTCATTTTCCAGTTATTTATTCACCGCAGAGGACGTGGGGAAAAGCAAATTATGAATTTTGAATTCTAAATTATGAATTGAAAGCAATAATTCAAAATTCAAAACTCAAAATTCATAATTATTCCCCTCCGCGTCCTCTGCGGTTAAAATCAAGTTGATGTCGAAATGTGCGCAAGCCCATCAACGAGGGCGTCAATCTCTTGTCTTGAGTTGGTCTCCGTTACGCAGACCAGAAAATCGTTGGGGCGATCCTTGTAGTAGCGCGAGAGCGCGAGCCCGCCCGTGATGTTTTTCTCTGAAGCCAGGCGCGCGAGCAGCTCTCTGGCTTCCACGGGAGCGCGGACGACGAACTCGTTGAAGCGCGGCGCGGAATAGGGAAGCGAGAAACCTTCCAGCTCCTGTATGCGGCGTGCTGTATAAGCGGCCTTTTGCGCGCACTGCGCGGCCACTTCCTGAAGCCCGCGCCGTCCCATCGTCTCCATATAGATGGTCGCGGCGAGCGCGATCAAGCCCTCGTTGGTGCAGATGTTTGACGTGGCCTTCTCGCGGCGGATGTGCTGTTCACGCGTGGCGAGCGTCAAGACGAAACCACGCCGCCCCTGTTTGTCGTAGGCTTCGCCAACGAGACGCCCCGGAATCTGTCTCGCATATTTATCACGTGTCGCGAAGAGGCCGACGAACGGACCGCCGAATGAAACTGGCACGCCGAAGGATTGTCCTTCGGCGACGACGATGTCCGCGCCGCACGCTCCGGGCGAGCGCAGGAGGCTGAAAGAGATAGCTTCCGTCACGGCGACGATCAAAAGTGCGCCGACAGCGTGGGCGCGCTCCGACAGCGCCCGGACATCTTCGATACAACCGAAAAAGTTAGGGGATTGGACGACGAGCGCCGCCGTCTGATCATCGAGTGAATTTAATCCCTCAGCCGAAATCAGTCCCGTGCGGGCGTCGAAATCCACGCGGTGAAAATCTATCCCGTAGTGCTGAACGTAAGTGTCAACAACTTCGAGATATTCAGGATGGACCGCCGCCGAAGTGATGACCTTCTTACGTCGTGTGACTCGTTCGGCCATGAGCACGGCTTCGGCGAGCGCGGTCGAGCCGTCGTACATGGAGGCGTTGGCGACGTCCATGCCCGTCAACTGGCAAACCAAGGTTTGAAACTCGAAGATGGCTTGCAGCGTGCCCTGTGAAATTTCCGGCTGGTAGGGGGTGTAGGCTGTGAAAAATTCGGAGCGAGAGATGAGATGATCAACGATGGTCGGGGAATAGTGTGAGTAAGCTCCCGCGCCTAGAAAAGTGGGCCTTCGTGCGGCCACATTGCGCGAGGCCATCTCTTCAAACCCCGCCAGAAGCTCTATCTCGGAGATTGCCGCTGGGGTTTTGAGCGGAACGCGGAAGCGTAAATCTGCCGGGATCGAGTCGAAAAGTTCTTCCGCGGAATTAAGGCCCAGATTGCGGAGCATCTCTGCGCGTTCTTCCGGCGAGTTTGGAATGTAACGCAATTTATTATTCGTAAATCGTAAATCGTGAATCGTGAATCGTAAAAAGAGAAATCCCGCTTTTCTATTTACGATTTACGATTTACGATTCACAATTATTCCTCCTCGGTTTTCGTGAAATCTTCGTACTCGGCGGCGTTCAACAGGCTGTCCACCTCGCCCGGATTCTTCATCCGAATGCGTATCATCCATGCGTCGCCGTACGGGTCCGTGTTGACCTTTTCGGGCTCGTCCTGAAGGGATTCATTAACCTCTACGATCTCGCCGCCGACGGGCGTGAAAATCTCCGAGACGGCCTTGACCGATTCGACCGAGCCGAACGATTCGTGGGCCTCGAAACTCTCGCCCACTTTCGGCAGCTCGACGTAGACCACGTCGCCGAGCGAGTTCTGGGCATAGTCCGTGATCCCGATTGCGCCGACATCGCCCTCGACCCTGATCCATTCATGGTCCTTGCTGTAATGTAAATCCTCTGGAACGTTCGCCATTTGCTTCTCCTCTGTTGAGTCTGGAATCTGGAGTCTGGAGTCTGGAGTCTGCGGAAATCGCCTTTGACTCCAGACTTCAGACTTCAGACTCCAGACTTCTTTTCACGTTTATAAAAAGGCGTCTTGACTATCTGCGCGCCGACTGCGCGACCACGAACGTCTACCTGAATCTGCTGGCCTTCGTTCGCGAATTCAGCGGGAACATAAGCCATGCCGATGTTCTTCTTGAGGTACGGGGCCGGGCTGCCGGACGTGACGCGCCCCACCCGCTCGCCGTTAATCAGCACCTCCTGGTCGTCGCGCGCGATCCCGCGCTCGGTCATCTCGAACCCGACCAGACGCTGGCGGACACCTTCCTCTTTCTGCCGTGCGAGCGGCTCGCGCCCGATGAAATCTCCCTTGTTCAGTTTACAAATCCATCCGAGGTTTGCTTCGAGCAGAGTGGTCTCCTCGTTAATCTCGTGGCCGTAAAGCGACATCCCGGCTTCGAGTCGTAGCGTGTTGCGAGCGGCCAGCCCGCACGGCAGGACGCCTTCGGGCGTGCCCGTCTTGCCGACATCAAGAATCCTGTCCCAAAGTTGCTCGGCCTTCTCCGCCGCCGCGTAAACTTCAAAACCGTCTTCGCCAGTGTAACCTGTGCGCGAGATGATTGCCGGAACTCCATCCACCTCGCCCTCGCTGAAATGGTAATACTTAATCTCTTCAAGCGGGGTCGTCGTCAACGTTTGTAAAATCCGCAGGGCGTCCGGGCCCTGAAGAGCGAGCTGGCAGTAGTCTGCGCTCACATTCCTGAGTTCGACGCTTTCCCCTTCGTGATGAGATTTGACCCACTCCCAATCCTTCTCCGTCGTCGAAGCATTGACCACGAGCAGCAGGCGCTCTGGGCCGAAACGATAGACCAGGAGATCGTCAATCACCGTGCCCTCGGGCGTCGTCAGGGCAGAGTATTGCGCCTGGCCGTCAACGAGTTTGGTGACATCGTTTGAGGTGAGCCGGTTAATGAAGGCAATCGCATCGGGGCCGCGGACATCAATCTCGCCCATATGCGAGACGTCGAAAAGGCCCGCGCGCGTCCGCGTCCGTAGATGTTCTTCGACGGTTCCGGCGGGATATTGAACGGGCATGTCCCATCCGCCGAAATCAACCATGCGCCCGCCCATGCGGCGGTGCGCGCCATTTAGCGGTGTCTGTTTGAGAGCGGGCGCTGCGGACAAGAGTCGTCTCCTACATATCTTTCGGCAAGAGATAGGAAGTTCAGAAAGTAACTTGAATGAAACGGCAAACTAGCACGCTCGTGCGCGGAGCGTCAAGCGAGTGACCTTGAATCTAAAGCGAAAGCATGCAATGGGCTGAGGATATTTAAAGAGCAGCGGTGTCAGGCAGGAAATCAGGGCGCGAGATTCATACGCCGCAGCAGGTCTGTGAAGCGCAGATCGGAGCGAAGGCTATCCAGTTGTGGGTCAACTTTAAGCCAAATCAATTGAGCTGCCTTATCCTCATATGCCCTTTCAAGCCAACGGAGCGCTTGCTCTTTATCCCCGAGGCCTGTGTAGATTCTTGCTATATCATACGCAGAGATATACTCCCGCTTTGATCTCTCTCTTAATTGATCGAGCACCCTCTGTGCCTCATCCCTCCTGCCCGACGCTCCGTAGGCGTGCCCGAGCGCCGCCAGCACGAAGTTGTTGCCTTCTAAAAGAGTCATTGCTTTTTGAAGTTCCCTGATGGCTTCTGCGTACATCCCCTTTTGCAAGTAGACCCGCCCAAGATATACGCGCGCGCGTGCGAAGTTCGGGTCCATCTCAAGAGTCTTCTGGAGTTGTTCTATTGCCTCATCGTACTGGCGTGCCACATAGAGAATCCATCCTAAATTCGCGTTACTGATGAGCGAGAGCGGATCGATCTCCAGGGAGCGTCTCATCTCTGCCACCGCCTCATCAAAGCGCCCCATCCCTGCTAAGTGCAAGCCGTACCAGTGATAGGCCGTCGCATAGTTCGGATTGAGTTCAATGGCTCGCTTGTATTCGGTCTCGGGACCCGCGAAGAAGTCCCACTCGTACCACTTCTTGACATGGGCCAGCGAAGTGTGAGCTTCGGCGAGTTTGTCATCAATCTCCAGTGCTCTCAACGCTGCCGTCCTCGCCTTCGTCATGGCCCCCCTCGGGGGCAGAACACCATAGACTACGAGTAAGGTGTAGGAATCGGCCAACCCTGCATGAGCCAGTGCATAATTCGAGTCCAGGTCAATCGCTTGCTGGAAGTATTCGATGCCCTTTTGGAAACCCTCTTCCGTCCGCTTGTTCCAGAAATAGCGGCCCTTCAAGTACGCCTGATAAGCCTCCGTGTTCTCTGTATAACGCCTCATCAGCCGCACCTGCTCTTCGCTGCTTAGTTTCAGCATCAGCGCACGCGCCACCTGCTCTGAGATAGAATCCTGTACCTTGAAGATGTCTGTGAACTTTGCATCGAACTTCTCCGCCCACAGCGGCGCACCATCACGCACGCTCACCAATCGCACCGTCACACGAATCTGCTCGCCCGCTCGATGCACGCTCCCCTCCAGCACAGAGTCCACGCTCAGTTCACGACCTGCCGCCACAGGGTCATGCGCTTGGCCGCTGTACTTAAGGACTGCGCTGGTGGGCCGGACGATGATCTGACGGATGTTGCTGAGCCTCGTGATCAGAACGTCCGCCATCCCGAGACCGAAGTATTCGTCGCCAGCCTCGCCGCCTAATTGCTTGAAAGGGAGCACCGCGATTGATTTAAACGGTGCAGGTTTGACGCCCTCGCTCGTCTCTCTCTTTTCTACCTTGCCCATTAACAGAAGAAGCGCGACGACCAGTCCGACGAGCGCCGCGCCGGCCAGAAGAGACACGGCGACGCGGGGACGCAGCGACGCGGGGAGACGAAGAGCCCCTTTTAATTGCCGTGTCGCCGCGTCGCCGTGCCCCCGCGTCTCGCTTTCCTCTTCGCTCTCCTCTTCTTCTTTGACAGCGATGCGGTACTTCGTGCGGTTCTCGACGATGACGCCCTCGTCTTCGTCCAGAATCTCGCGCACTCCGGGGGCGAAGCGGTAGCCAACGCGCGGGATGGTCTCGATGTACGTATGGTCTTCCCCGTTACCTCCGAGCGCCTTGCGCAGAGCTGAGATGCGCTGCGTGAGGTTGTTCTCCTCGACGAAGGAGTCGGGCCAAACCGTTTTGAGCAGTTCCTCTTTTTTGAGGAGATGGCCGCTGTTGCTGACAAGGGCGAGGAGCGTGTCGAAATCCTTGGGCTGGAGAGGAACGGGCTGGTCGTCACGGAGCAGGCGGCGCTCTGCGGCGTCCACGCGGAACGGCCCGAACTCGTAAAAATGCCTGGCCTGCCTGCTCATCACTACCTTCAGCGTTTCTTCATCGTTTCTTCAGGGTTTCCTAACGACATCGGAGAAGCTCCCGGCTTAGGCTCACTGCCCGCGAGGTGGGACAGGGTTTGAGAATGCGCTTTGGACGCCTTTGGACGGCGCACATTTTAGTGCAAGGCGCGGGCGGGGGCAATCGAAAATCAGTGATGAGTAGCGGACAACTGGATGATCACCATCACCGGCAGCTATGAAAGGAGAATAGTCATGCCACAACCTACCCAAGAAGAATTAAACAAGCTTAGAAGAGAGGGTGAGAAAACGGTTCGAAAGCTTACAGAGGCACAAAGAAAGTTGCTTAGAGAACCATTGTCAGACAGCAGGAGAATGGTAGAGCCGGTAATTGCCAGCAAGCTCGCGCTTGCGGCCGAATTGCAAGTACTGTTTACTCTCGCAGGAGCATTAACTATAAGCCCTGATCAGATCAAAAATATACGAAAAAGAATCAAGGCCAATCTCGGCCCTCGCGGCCCCATCCGATTATTATTAAGGCTGCTGATTGGCCTGATCAGGGATATTGTGGAAGGCGTGATTGGTATCCTTGTGGATATCGGCAAGGAATTGGCGGCGATCTTCGAAGAGAGCTTTGGAGATGCTGAAATCGAGGAGCTAGATGCTGACACCTTCAAACTGGAAGGCAAAACCGACAATCTTCGTCTTAGATTTAGTGAGAGCTTGCAACGCTTCGGATTCCCCGCCGAGAGTGAACCGTTTGCGGGCAGTTGGTCTGCGACGGTCGTTACGGACGGGACGGACGCGGAGGGTAACAAGCGCTACCGGGTTATCCAGTACGCTTCCACGCCGGGTGATATTTCCTTAGGTCCCGCAACCCTGAGAGGAGTGCGGCAGACACTCGACCCCGAAGAGGAATCGCTCTTCATTGTCAATTCAGCGAGAGAAGTCAACGGCGTTCTTTATACCCGGTTTCTGAGCGAGAACTGGAAAGACGACGTGCTAGGTATTCCCGCTATCACGACTGTTGATGGGAGTATCGCCGGAAATGTTTTTAACTATCACAGTGTCGGTGAGGACTTTCTCTGGGTAACATATCTACTGCCAGAGCTTGAGGAGAGATTCGAGCCTGTAGGCCGACCGACGGTTGTAAATACTTCCGGCATCAGATCAGATTTCTCCCCGGACCGCTTTATACTGAGTCTCGTCCGTACCGGCATACCCCTGGAAATCGCAGAGAGACTCAACGAAGCTCTGGAGAGGAGCATACCCTCCGACAGGCTGATTAGCACCTTAGATGTACGTCGGGTTGGAGAACTTGCCCGTGAAAATCCGTTTGACAGGCTAGTTGCGGAAATGCTGGGTGGTAATCGGTGACCGATTATCTTCCATCGACGCCTTGCACTAAAACGCGCACCGTTTGCCGCCGCGTCGAGGCCGGGCAGCTTCACTTCGCCGAGACGCCGGAAGGCTTGCTGCTCATCTGTCTTAATTTAACTTCTTGAGGAAATATCAGAAGTTTCTTTCGGGCACGTCAACCCGCTGGACGACGAAGACAATCCTCATCGCCTCTGGGCGGTTGTCGTAAGAGGAGGGGACGAAAGCCGCGTTCTTTTGGAGTGCGATCTGAAACTCGTCTAGCATGCGGCGGTCGCGCGGGGGCTGGACAACTTCTGCGAGCGAGGCTCTCCCATTGCTGAAGACGTCTGTGATCACGATCATGTCGTCATCGCCTTCAGACTCGTCGTTCCCGTGAGCGCGCGAGCGCGTCAGCGCTGCCAGCGCGCCGCGTGGGTTCAGGCTCGGAGATTCATTGTTAAAGGGGGAACGTTGAGTGGCGTAGAGCTCGGGTGTCAGAAGCTGATTGCTCTCCAACTGGTCGCCGCGAAGGAGGACAATCCTGTAGGACGCTTTTTCCTGGCGTGAGGCGATGGCAGCTTCGTCCAGCGCCTGCAAGTGCGGGCGCATGCCATTGAACAGAGCCGTAAAGAGAAGCAGGGAAGCAAAAGTGCCCACCGTATAGGGCATCAGCCGTGGCTTGAGCCACTCCATCAGGCGAACGCCCAGGGGGCGAACGGGGTGGCCCATCCGCACAGACGTTTCGACTTTCAGAGAATATTTGATGGAAGACGCCAGATTGGCCGCCGGGACGGGGCGCGGAAGCGCGGCCAGGCTGCGAGTGATATTGCGAAGTTCTGCGAGCTCTGTGCGGCAGACGGGACACTCGCGCAGATGTTCCTCACATGCGCCGCGCGCCAGAGGCGGAAGCTGGTCGTCAACGTAGAGCGAAAGCGCTTGTTGTATCTCCTGACAAGACATAAAAACTGGGTGTCGGGGGCCGGGGGCCGGGGGCCGGTTGAAAGCCTTTACTGGCCCCCGGCCCCCGACACCTGACCCCTGTTTTTCAGCGAATGGCTGGCCGACCCCGGCTGCTCCCTTGTTGATTAAGGAAGCAACTCTTCCGGTCTTTCAGTCGGAAGACTCGCGCGTGGCCCGGAATGTATGAGCGAACATTCAAACGGGTGTTGCTGGCCGCGTTTTCAATCAGCGCTCACACACCATCAGCCACTGGCTCACCCCCCGCAAAAAAGACCGTTTTCGTCACTTCGACCCATTTGGCACCGAGTTTTTGTGAAGCCGGGGCGGGTCAGCCATCCGCCAAGGAATTATGAATTTTGAATTTTAAGTTTTGAATTAAAAGCCGAAATTCAAAATTCAAAACTCATAATTCATAATTGATTTACAAAGAGCTTCCAAGTTTGCGGCGCAACTCCAGGCGCCCGCGTGCTAGTCTGGATTTCACAGTGCCGATGCTGATTTCGAGCGTCGCTGCAATCTCCTCATAGCTCAATCCCTCGACGTCCCGTAAGATCACTGTCTCGCGATACGAGCGGCCCAGCGTCTGCAATGCCTTGCGCAGGACGTCTTCACGTTCGCGCGCCAGGGTCTCCTGCTCAGGATTTACCGCCGCGGACTTCAGGCGCGCTTTGAGCGGGAGTCCTTCGTTTTCGCTCTGGGCGTCGAGCGAGAGAGTCGAATCGCGCCGCCGCCTGCGCCACCAGCGCCAGCGGTTGCGCGCCTGATTAATGGCGATTCGGTAGATCCAGGTCTTCAAATCAGCATCGCCGCGAAAGCGGTCAATGTTCTGGAAGACACGCAGGAAGGTCTCCTGCGTCAGGTCGCGCGCTTCTTCGGCGTCTTCCGTCAGGCGATATAGCAGCGCATAGACATCGCCGGAGCGCTCCTCTACCAGGCGGTCAAATGCCGCCCCTTCGCCCGCCCGTAATCTTTCAATGAACTGTGTTTCAACCGCCGGACGCGCATCACCGGAGGGTGCCGTGGCAACCTGCTCCAATTTCTGCCCGCGGAGGGCTATTGGCTCTCCGTAGCTCACTTAGCGTCCCCCAGCGGCGGGAAGCTCACTGCAAGAACACTGTCGCTTCCCGGACAGTTGAAACCTTAGACACCAATAAAAAGGCATTTGTTCCAAAATATTCAAAACCGGATAAAGAAAAGCTTTCCCTTTATGATCCGCCTCAAACCAGCCTCGCACGGTCCCGAAGAGAACCGTTCACCCCTTAGATGAGAAAAACCAGACAGTTTGCGCTGCTCGCCTTTTGAAACAGTACCAGCGCGGCCCCGGCGCGAGCGTAGCACGCACCCCTTCGAGCGTCAAACAGGGGCTCGGAAGCGCTGCTTGACAAGCTCTCGGGGCGGCGGATAGAGTGTCTCTTTCGCTTTAATCACGTCGTTTTGAACGTGCTCTACTGTGGGTTCTTGCGAGAGGGAAAGATAGTGGCAAAGTATAAGAAGAAGCGCGCGCGGCAGCTCAGACACGATAAGTTCCGCGATGCAACAATGGGCTATGTTGACCGCGCCGCCCATCGTCTTGAGGGTAAGGGTCGTAAGATTCTTTACGGCATCGGGGCCGTGGCCGTGCTCGGGCTGATTGTCTGGGGTGTCATGGCCTGGATGTCGAATCGAAATGAGAAGGCCAGCCAGACCCTGGGGCGGGCCATGAAAGTCATCCAGACTCCCATCGCCTCCGCAGCCTTTCCAGGCCAGGAAGGGCCCACCTATCGCAGCGAGAAAGAGCGAGCCCAAAAAGCTGTCGAAGAGTTTCAGAAGGTGGCTGCTTCCTACGGCGGCAAGACCGGAGAATTTGCGCGCTACTTTGCAGCCACAAACCAACTTCTCATTGACCCCGGCAAAGCCACCCCGGAGCTTGAAGCCCTGAGCAAGAGCGGCACGCCCGAGATTGCGACCCTCTCAAAATTCGCCCTCGCGCAGGCCAGAGAGGGCGAGCATAAGTATGAGGAGGCCGCTGCAATGTATAAAGAGCTGGTCGCCCTTAACAGTCCTATCCTGGCGCCCGAGACAGTTAATCTACGCCTCGCACTCGTTTACGAGAAGATACCGGATAAAAAGCAGGAGGCCATAGATCTGCTGTTCAAGATGGTCGAGACGGCGCGCAAGGCGAAGGACAAAGACGGCAAGCCCGCACCGGAGTCAGCCTCCATTCAAAAAGCCGCGGAGGAGCTCGAAAAGCTCGATCCGGCTCGCTTCGCCCAACTGCCTCCGCCACCTCTGCCGGAAGATTTCAGAGTTCAATAGTCGAATCGTTTCCGGAGTCAGGCCAACAGGCTTTTGACTCCGGAATCAAGACTTGATTCATGGACAACCTGACGCACTCGCTGGTCGGACTTGCCGCTGCCAAGGCCGGCCTGGAGCGCCTCTCGCCGGGAGCAACGGCGGTCTGCGTGCTGGCAGCCAATGCTCCCGATCTGGATATTCTGGCGACGCTCGGCGGAAAGTGGTTCTACCTTCAGCATCATCGCGGCATCACACATTCCATCGTCGGGACGCTCACCCTGGCCCTGCTGATTCCGGCCCTTTTTTACGCTGGAGACTTGATACTCGCGCGAATCCGCCGCCGCGGCAGACGCGTTCGTTTCAACGGCCTTCTTCTCGCTTCGCTGGTCCTGAGCGCAAGCCACCCTTTGCTGGATTGGATGAATAACTACGGAGTGCGACCGTTTCTGCCCTGGAACGGGGAATGGTTTTACGGCGACCTGGTTTTCATCGTTGACCCGTGGCTATGGCTACTAATCGGCGGCGCTGCCTTTCTGCTCACCTCACAACGGACCTGGCAGATTACCCTTTGGTCAATCCTCGCCATAGTGTTGACCGGACTCGTGATCTTCCTGCCGCTTGAGAACGCGGGGCTTCTTCATTCAAACATTTTTCGAGTTTTATGGATCGCAGCCCTCTTTGGGCTTTTCCTTGCACGTAGGGCGAAGTTGAACGTCCGCTGGGGGAAATCCGTGGCAATCGTCGCGTTCCTTCTAGTCACGGTTTACTGGGGCGGTCTCGCAATCCTACACGGGGTCGCGGTTTCAAAATCGGAAATAATTGCCCGGAGGCTCTCTTCGCAGAAGACGGAAAAGCTCCTGCGCCTCGCGACGATGCCGTTGCTTGCGGACCCTTTTCGCTGGCAATGCGTGGCCGAGACGGACCGCGCTACTTATCGGTTCAATGTTTCCGTCATGCAAGGCAATGAAGTGTCCGGCGAGGTGATTAGAATCGAGAAGCCGCAGGACGAAGAGGCCCTGGCTTTAGGGCAAGCGTCAAAGGATGAGCGCGCCAAAATCTTTCTGGACTTCGCACGCTTTCCGGTGGCGCGCATCCGTGGGGATTGCCTGAGCGGATTGCTCGTACAATTCGCGGACTTACGCTACACTGAGCCTAACGCCAACGCGCGCGGCACTTTTTCACTGAATGTGCCTGTGGGGTGTACGGCTGAAACGGGGAAGGTGACGGGGAAGTGAACGATAGTGCGCAGCCGACAATTCCGGGCGCGGTCGTTGATGCCGCGAAAGAGCGGATTGCGCCGCCCGTCAAAAGGGCGCGGCTGGCGAGCGTTCGCGTCTCACCGGGAAACTACCTGGCAGCCGCCTGTGTCCAGACTTTCGCAGCTGTCTTGCTCCTGCGCTCGCAGTATGACCTCGCTTCATTAATCCTTATCTCCCTGGCCTGGGTCGTCACTCCCTTCCTGGCCTTCACAGACCGCATCTGTTTCGACGGTGAGGTAGTCGCGCGCAGAGGCTTGATTCCTCTGCTCACCAGATTCCTTAAGGGCAGGGAGCTTCGTCTCAATATTGATGAGATCGAGCGCGTCGAAACGAGTGCGGTGCGAACCCTGCGTCGTGACGGGCGGGTCCGCTATCGCTACCGCAGCGAAATCTCCGGCAAAGGCCAGAGCTTCGTCTTCGCTTCGGGCGGCAATTCTTATCGCCAGATGGTGCGCACGCTGTTCCCGCTTCTCGGGTATGACAAAGTTGATGCGCGTTCGAGCGAGCTGCGTGATTACCTGACCGATTCGCAAACTCTGCGCGCGAACCTCGGCCTGCTACGCATCGCGCCACAGGAAGTCCTCGCGGCTGCGGCTAACAATCTTGAGCAGAACGGGAGGCGCGCTCTCAGACACCAGCGTGTGGAAGGAGCGGGGCCTTCCGCACTGGACGTGGAGCGCGGGCGTCTCCTTCGGATAGCCGCAAACGAGCTGCGTGCGGCGGGCCGCCTGCGTGAGGCTGCCGAAGCTTTCCGTCGGGCTCTTCTGGTTATCCCGCGCGACGGATGGCTCATTTACGAATTTTCGCGCTTTCTGCGCTCGCAGGCGGGCGCCTCCCGCGACGCGCGACTCCTGAGACGCTCGCGCGCTTGCCTCCGGCTCGCAGCGCGCCGCGGATTCAATGACGCCCCGCTTTTGTCGCGCGTCGGTGAGAGTTTCTTTGAGTACGGGGAACACGCTCAGGCGACGCGCTCGTTCAGGCGCGCGCTCGAACTGGACCCGCGCGCTTTCCGTGCCGAAATCGGGCTGGCCGAGGTGGCGCTCAGAAACGGCAAGCTGGCGCACGTGGTTCATCACTACGATGCAGCGGCACGCATCGCTCCGGACGAAGCCCTGGCGCGCTACGCCAGGCGCGAGTCCGAATATTACGCGCGTCTGAATAATGATGATGATTATCTAGTGGCGGAGTTGCGGCGTATCGGCTGGCTCCAGAATTTCCAGCGCGCCAGACGACTCGCCGCCCGGATGACAATTGCTGGTATGCTGCTGGCGCTCATCGGTCCGTCTTTTGAGGAAGCTCTGGAAGGTATCGGCTGGGCGCTCGCCTCTTCTTCGCTTATCGCCTGGATAGGCGTCGCCCTCATCGCGCGGTATTTCTCGCCCAGACGCAAAAAGAGCCGTGAATCGTAAATCGTCTGTTCGTAAATCGTAAATCGTGAATCGTAAATAGAGAAAGGCAGTTTCTATTTACGATTCACGATTTACGATTTACGCGCCCTTAGGCTTCTGTTTTCTTCGAGCGGGCGGTTGTGGCTCTCTTCGCCGGGGTTTTGCGTGCGGCTGTTGCCCCGTCCTCTTTCTTGGCGCTGCGCGTTGTTTTGGTCTTCGGAGAAACGATCTCCGAGACGGCTGAAGCGGCATCATTCAACATCTCGCCGACCCCGGAAACAATATCCGAGCCAATCTCGCGCACAGGCTGAGGGATGACGCTCTCAGACTGCCCGGCCGCGGCTGCCGCGGCGCGTTGCGGTTGATTCGACGGCACCGGGTTGAGCAGCGCATCCCAGCGATAACGTGGCTCCGGGCGCGGTTCCTCCAGACGCTTGAAGACCATGTCTGTGACGGCGTTCGTCACCCAGTTGTGATAAAACTCGCCGACCGAAATGAGTTCCGCGTCGGGCGCCGGATTCATAAAGTCAATTGCGTAAGGAATGCCGTCCTTAATCGCGAACTCGACCGTGTTGATGTCATAGCCCAGCGCGCGGCAGATCGTGCGCACATCGTTGCCAATGCGTTCGGCCAGTTCCGACGAGAGGTAATTGGGGTTGTTGATGTACTGCTCGCCGGAGAGGTAAGGCTTGGTCGGGTCATAGGGCATAATCATCACCTCTTCCTGGCCGATGCAATAGCAGCGGACGAACTGGTCGAAGGCGATGAACTCCTGCAGGGTCATGCAGAGCGTCCCGGTCTGATCGTACTCGGCCCACAGCTCCTCTAATGAATTGACACGCGAAACATTTTTCCAGCCGCCGCCGTCAAACGGTTTCAGGATGGCCGGCAGGCCGACGTAATCAATGATGCCCTGCCAGTCGAGCGGGAATTCCAGATTGCGCAGGCTCTCGCTGACAATACCTTCGATGTAATCTTTCTGCGGGAGCAGGACCGTTTTAGGAATGGCGACGCCGAGCTTTGCCGCCAGCGAGTAGTTGAAAAACTTGTCGTCCGCCGACCACCAGAAGGGGTTGTTGATGACGATTGTTCCCTCCAGCGCGGCGCGCTTCAGTGTGGCGCGGTAAAAGGGCACTTCGTGGGAGATGCGGTCAATGATCAGGTCGTATTCGAGCGCGTGGTCGAAGCGCACGCCGCCAACCGTAATGTATTCGGCGATCACTTCGCCCTTGCCGCGCTCGTTAATACTGCGAATAAGCGCTTCCGGAAAAGTCTTCTCCCGGCCGACCAGAATTCCTACTTTCTTCATGAGAGATATGTCCTTTCAGATAAAGAGCACGACAACGGGAGGGCTATTTTTATTGAGCAAAATCCATCACGTCCAGCCATTGTTCGTTTGTTACTCAGGTGGAAAACCGAGCACTCTACAGGCCCGAGCAGGTGCTTGTCAATCTGCGGTGGGCATCCGCGAAAGCTCAAGTGTGCATCCATAACATTTGGCCGGGGGCCGAGGGCCCGACAACGTACTTTTCAACGGGCTGTGTTAGAATCATCCGCACCGGATGGCCTGACTTTCCCCGATCGCCGTTCAACCCGATTAACTCTTAAGGAGAACGATTTTCAGTGTTGCGACGCATCACAAACCTTGCCCTCATATTTGTGCTTTTTGCAGGCATCTCCCTTTTCACAGGACCTGTTACGGCACGCGCGGAGCAGAAAGAGTTCACCGCGGAACAGATTGTTGAGACGACCATAGCCTTCTACGGCACACGACCGGGTCTGGCGCAGGTGCGGCGCAACGGATACGAGCGTGGCAAAATGACCAGTGTTACAGATGACGGGCGCACGGAGGATGGGAGCTACGAGCGGCGCTTCATCCGCGGAGAGAGTCTCGATAAGGATAAAGTCCGCCTGGATCAAAAGACTTCCACACTGGAATATTCTCTCATTTACGGCGACGGCAAGACCTGGGGAATCATCAACGGCTCGACCTTTACCCCGCGCTCCGACGCCACGCTCAACTTCCTTTCGCAGTTGTGGCACGGCATAGACGCACTGCTTCGCTACAAGGAGAACGGCTCTTCGATCACTCTTGTCGGAAAAGACAAGCAACAGAACGTTGATCTCTACGTGATTGATCTGGTGGACAAAGAGAAGCGGCGCACGCGTTTCTACATCAGCCAGAAATCCTGGCGCGTGCTCTCGCTCGAATACGAAGAGACCCAGACGGAGGGCGGACAGCCCGTCAAGTACGCGAGGAAATTTTACGATTACCAGTACATCCAGGGCACGCTCGTGCCGAAACGCACGGTGCTATTCGAGGACGGCAAGCAAAGGCAGGAGACGCGCCTGCTGAGCGTCACTTACGGCATCAAGATGGACGACACGCTCTTCAAGAACCCGGAAGCCCAAACCTCCTCAACTAACCCGTAAGGTTAGGCGAACCTGTTTAAAATAGAACGGAGCGGCGAAGCCCAAACCTTCGCCGCTCCGTTCTGTTATTGATGGAGAGCGTTCTGTAAAGAGTCGCTCCCCACCGATTCCATAAAGCTACTTCAGGCCAAACCGGAAGAGTATGACCGACCCGCCATTGAGACTGATCTGGAAAACATAGGTCATGTTCGCTGACAGGCTCTTCGTGTTGATGTTGAAGATCCACTGCTGATCACTTGCTGACCAGCGGAAAGCAGGATCGGCAGCAGTCGAGTCCAGCCCGCCGCAGAACGGCGTTGATGCGCGCCACCAGTTCTCGCGGGTTGAAGGGTTTCGGAAGATAGTCGTCTGCTCCAATCTCCAGTCCGATGATGCGGTCCATATCATCGCCGCGTGCAGTCAGCATCACGACCGGGAGGCGCGAGCGGGCGCGTATCCGCCGCAGAACCTCGAACCCGTTGATGCCGGGAAGCATGTAATCCAGAACCGCCAGCGCGTGTTCTCCCGAAAGCGCCCGCTCGACTCCGGCCTCGCCTTCGTGCACCGCTTCGACCTTGTAGCCTTCTGGTTCCAGATACTCGGCGACCAGCTCACAGAGCCCCACATCATCGTCAATCACCAGGACCGGCAGCATATTCCCCTCGTTTCGGCTCGAATTAGACCGCTTCATCTGTTGCGCGCCCGCGGACCGAGCCATTCTACCTTAATTGCGTTCGGCTCTTTGTAAAGAAGTGTCAGCCGCAGCACGTGCACGGCTTTACAAAACTTTACATTTCCCTGGCGAACTCTTTACGTCTTAAAGGGGTAGATAAGCGTCATAATGACGAGACGCAAGAGAAGGGGTTCGGCCCCGCCAGATCATTGGAGGGGAAGCAATTCAAAAACACGCGCGCCGCCCGTAAGCGAATTCAGGAAGCGCACATGGGCTTCAGGGCGAATGATTAAGTCAATCAATAACCGAAAGAGGAGAGAGAGATGAAACGAAATTGGAAGAAGATGAGCGCCGCCGGAGCGATTGTTGGCGCGCTCCTGCTGATGGCTGTGGTCGGGTTTTCGCAGGAAGGAAGGCCGCAGGGGCCGCCCCCGCCAGGACACGGTTTTCGTGGCGGTCCGGGAGGACCTGGCGGGCCTGGTGGGCCTGGACCGCGCGACGGCCTCGGACCGATGGCGCGCGAGCTTAATCTGACAGACGAACAGAAGGCGCAGATCAAGCAGATTACAGATAGCTTTCACGAGAGCACCAAAGCGCTGCACGATCAGTTACGCACGCTCCACGAGGGCCAGGCAGATCCGCTGGCGGGCGGGACGTTCAACGAAGCAGAGGTTCGCGCAGCCGCTGAAGCCCGCGCCAAAGTGCAGGTGGAATTGGAGGTCTCACACGCGCGCATGATGTCGCAGATTTTCGGGGTCCTGACGGCTGAGCAAAAGGCGCAGCTCGCAGCCAAACGGCAGGAGTTCGAGCAAAGGCGTAAGGAGTGGGAAGCGAAACGCCCGAACGCTCCGGGTAAGTAACCTCGACCATAGAGGGACGAATCAAGGTATTCTCCCCAGAGGTGACGAGAGCGAGGCGGAAAGGCTTAAACAGTGAAGACACTTTTGCGTGGGGGCCAGAGCGCAAGGAGGGTCTTCACTACCGGTGAAGCCTTTCCGCCCTCGTCATCCCTTAAATCTGCATTTAGCGTCGGGCCGCGGAAGTGAGATGAGTGGAGCAGCGTTAATTAAAGAATCCAGTTTGGCCTGGTCAAACGCTCCGGGAACGGGGGCGCAACGGGCGTCGTCGAATTCTGAATACCAGTTGGCGCAGAGGCTCGCGGCCGGCGATATGGAGGCGTTCGCGGAGCTTTACGAGCGATATCACCGCCGCGTTTACAGCCTGTGCCACCGGATGACCAATAACGTGGCCGAGGCTGAAGACCTCACCCAGGAGGTCTTCATACACGTCTATCACAAGATCGGCGGGTTTCGAGGCGAGTCGGCCATGATGACCTGGCTGCACCGTGTGACGGTTAATAAGGTGCTGATGCATTTCAGGAAAAGCAGCGTCAGGCATGAGCGCACGACGGAGGACGACTTTCTACCCGAACCGAAAGTTGTCAACGCAGAGACCTGGGACCAGTTGCTCGCGGTGGATCGCCTCGCGCTTGACAGGGCAGTAGCTCAATTGCCGCCCGGCTATCGTGCGATCTTCATCTTGCATGACGTAGAAGGATACGAACACGCCGAGATCGCGCGCATGCAGGGATGCGCCGTCGGCACCAGCAAATCCCAATTACACAAGGCTCGAATGAAATTGCGCGAGCTGCTCAAGGAGAGGTTCCAGCCCCAGGAACAGAATCTCACCTAAATTCACAACCTTCCCGGGGCGCTCTCAAAGCCCTTTGGCTTATACCGTCTCCGCCATATTTCAAATTCGGGATTATTTTGCCCGGACTTTCGGCTTTTTCGGGAACTCTCCGTAGAGTCTGGCGTGTATCTGACAGCGGGCGGAATCCACTGTATAATTTCAGTCCGGAGATGCCGACCCGGTGTGGAGCGCATGCGGTATAGCTTCCGCGCCTGGAATGTTTTAGATTAAGTAAACCCATTTTGAGCCTTCCTGCTTTGATGAGTACGCTGACTTCGATTAATGATCTGCGTTTCGGCACGGCTGTGCCGCAAACAGTCGTGGCGGAAGAACCTGTTTCAGATCATGCCCTGTTGGAGGCCACGCGCACCGGCGACGAGGCGGCGTTCGCGGAGCTGGTCTCCCGTTACCGCAATCAGATAACGAGCTATATCTACCGGATGACGAACGACTACGACGGCGCGGTTGATATGGCACAGGAGACTTTCGTTCGGGTCTATCAGGCGGCGGATCGCTACCAGACGAGCTATGCGTTTTCGACATACATCTACCGCATCGCGACCAACCTGGCGATTAGCGAGCTGAGAAAGCGGAAAAGACGCCGAATGGTCTCCCTGACGGGTTTCTTTCAGCAGCCCGAAGGGCAGGAGGCGCGCGAGTTTAATCCGCCGGACTCGGGGCCGTTGCAGGACGTTGTGTTGGTTGACGCCGAGCGCCGGACGGCTGTGGCGCGAGCTATCAGCACGCTGCCCGAAAAGTATCGCGCGCCGCTTGTGTTGCGTGACGTCGAGGGCAAGAGTTATGAAGAGATCGCGCGGGTTTTAGAGACGAGCGAGGGGACAGTGAAGTCTCGCATCAGCCGGGCGCGCGGGTTTTTGCGCGAAAAGTTGAGCGCTTACTTGTGAAGTTCGGAGTAGGAGCATTAAGAAGATGAATTGCCAAAATTGCCGTACCGAGATTGAAGAGATGGAGCTGGGCGAGCCCTTAACCGAAAGGGCAGGCGAGCACCTAGCCTCGTGCACGCCTTGCCGCGCCTTCCATGAGGAGCGCCTGTCTCTCAGGCGGCTGGTGGGAAGTTTAGAGCCCGTCAGCGCGCCGCCAGACTTTGATTTTCGCCTGCGCGCGCGACTCGCCGCCGCGGGTAACGGTAAAAGTCCGCGCTTTTGGCGCTCCTTAATCGGGACCGCCCCGGCCATGACCCTCGCGGCGACCTTCGCCCTGCTCGTCGCCGGAGTGGTTCTCTATAATCAATTCAGGTCCGGGACTTCCGAGAACAAACAGGCAAGCGATATTACAAGCCAGAAATCTAACCCGAAAGTCGAAACGCCGGAGGTCGGGCCAGCAATCGTCACAGCCGAGTCAAACCCTGCGCCTGAAGTCGCAAGCCCGGCTGAAAAGCAGAAAACTTCTCCTGCGGTTCTGACAGCCGGTGGCGATAAACAGCGCGCGACCACTGTGGCAGGCAACAGAAATAATAATCGTCGTCAGCAAAATCGCCCTAATGTTGATGGCTCGCCAATTTCATCCAACGAGCTTGCTGCTACAGGCGCTCGGCATATTAAGCCTGCTGATGATTTGCAGTTGGCTTCGAACGCAATCGAGCTGCCCGTGCGTTCGACTTCGCAGCCGATGAGGGTTTTCGTAAACGACAGGAGCGGGGGGCGGCGCGCAGTTATCCTTGAGCCGGTCGTCTTCGGCTCGCAGGATTTGACCGTAGGCGGTGGCGCGCGCCTCGCTTCGTCTCAGGGCATCTGGTAAACACTTGAAGCACGAAATTGCGTAGAGGAGCGGAAAGGTAGTCATCTTGTTTTACAGAAGTCTTACAAAGTCAGGTCTCCTGGCAGCGCTGGTCATGGCCGCGTGCTGGGGTGTGCGCGCTCAAGTTTCGACTCCGAAGCCCCCTCCTGCGCCCCCGACGGACACTTTGATGGTCGAGTCTTCGACACGACAGTCGCCGCAGATTGTGACGGTCGTACACCGCTTGAACGGCATCAAGGCCCTCGCGCTTCTGAGACGCAGCGGCCAGGCTGTCACGCTCGTCGAAGACGATGTCGTCACTGCGCCTTACGCGATTACCAGCATCACCGCTGGATTCCTGCTCGCAGACGGCGAGAGCGTCATAGCGCGTCTCCCGCAGGCCGTCGCGGAAGTCGAAGCTTCCGGTGTCGGTTTCTCTTATAGTTTTCAGTCCCCGACGCCTAAAGCCGCTGTGCCTGCACGACCAGCAGCCAGAGCCAGCGCGGCGCCGACAGCAGCGCCCGCACAGCCCGCAGCGGTCGGATTCATAGTCTTTCAATCAAGCGGCAAGCAGTTTACGGCGCGCTACGTCGGCCTTGACGGTGGGTCCGGCCTCTCGCTTCTGAAGATAACTGGCCAAAAGATTACCGCCGCGCGAGATGCCAACGAAGAGCAGCTAGCGGTCGGACAGTACGTGCGTCTTTTTGCTCCGGTCCGGGCGGTCAAAGGTTCCGGCGCGGCAGCGGCGGCCAAAGTCGCTGTGCGCGTTGGCGAGATTGAGGGAAAGATTGTCGAAATCACGCGCACTTCGACAGGTAAGATTGCGCGCCTGACTGTGCGTGCCCAAAACCTTTCGGAAGAGATTGTCGGCGGCATCGCGCTTAACGAGGCTGGCGAGACTGTCGGGATTGTGGAGACAAGCAGCGCACAGGCCGCACACCTGATTCCGGTCGCGTCTGCGCGCCGCGCGGCAGAGCGCGTGCTGGCTCGGCAGGCGAGTGTCCCGCGCCCGTGGCTGGGGATCAGGGGCGAGCCCGTGTCAACAATCTCACTTGATAAATTCTACTTCGGCGGGTGGAGCGCGCAAGAAGCCGCTGCGCTGAAGAAAAAGCAGGAGGGAATACTTTTAACTTCGGTCGCACCGGGGACTCCCGCCGCACGCGCTAATCTACTGCCCGGCGATGTCATCGTCCGCGTCAACGATTTTGAGATTAAAAGCGCCGAAGACTTCTCCTACATGCTGAACGAGGCGGGCAGCGGCGCGACCGTCAACTTCACAGTCTTTCGCGGCCAGACCCCGAAACCTTCAACGCTGTTCACTCCCGCGATGCCGCCCTCGCCTGCGCAACCTCCGCAGCCAGTGATGACGCCTCAGGGATTCGACTTCAAGCCGTTCGACATCTCCGTCAAACTCGGCGAGGCTTTTAATACGGCGAACGCCATGAGGCTGGCCGAAGAGTATCGGAAAGGCGTCAGTAATTTCAGCCTGTTACCTGTGGTTGCTCGCGGGATTGAGACGGCCGCGCTCTCACAAAAAGCTGCGGCGCATCTCGGCGCACGCGGCGGAATGCTTGTCCTTTACGTGGACGCTGAAAGCGCTGCGGCGCGTGCCGGCCTTCGTGTTTTCGACGTTATCGAGACAGTGGAAGGTAAGCTTGTCGGGCGCAATTCTCTACGCAGCATGCTTTCCCAGGATCAGCCGCAGCGCCTGACTTTGGGCGTCGTGCGCGACCGTCGGAAATTGGAGATAAAGATTCAGCAACAGGACACACCGAAGCAATAATCCATTGCTTAAGTCTGGAAGAGGCGCTTTCCTCAAAGGTCATTGATTATCGGCAAAGAGGAGCTGTCCACGAAGACACACGAAACGACACGAAGTAGTTCTGGTTTGTTTCGTGTGAGTTCGTGTGTCTTCGTAGACGGTTTCAATGCTTAAGTTGAGAATCCCACATCTGTATCCGAAGCCCGATAGAACTCTGGGTTTGCCCAGGGTCTATTCATTTTCGAGACTGAGGAAAGTAGAGAAACAGCACTGTCCACGAAACCACACGAAACAAACCACAGCAATTTCGTGTCGTTTCGTGTGGCTTCGTGGATCGTTCTCTTTCCG